>Ga0209006_10001592_pt1 | contig 20597 bp, 21 predicted proteins | sample JacPin_JW_Ref_O2_FD_188567 | JGI IMG/M metagenome (GOLD analysis project Ga0209006, IMG submission 188567) | Forest soil microbial communities from Algoma, Ontario, Canada - Jack Pine, Ontario site 1_JW_Ref_O2 (SPAdes) (version 2) | ecosystem: Environmental > Terrestrial > Soil > Boreal...
AAGAACGCGTTCGCCGCTACCAGGAGCAGGATTAGAAACACCCGCAGCAGCACGCTCGCAATCATGGAAGCCTAATTCTAACATTCCAAAGGGATAAGGAATTGGCGGGGATCAGGAAGGGCACGTGAGGGAGCACGATGGAGAAAGATGGCGCAGTTGCCGATCGTGATCTGCAGGGCTGAGTTTTTTGAATCTGGATCGCGGTACAATCAGTGAATAACTCCTTAATCGACAGCGGGATTGGTGCTTTCTTTTTCTTTTCTCAGCGGTCTAAGTAAAGACCCCACTCTACATCCGGGCAGAGTGAGGTTTGGGCGACTACAACTTGTTTCCGGCGAATTTGTTTGGAACTATTCCGAGGTATCTCCCGTAACACCCGGTGAATGGCAGTCCTAAGATTTGACATTAAGCAGGAGGCAGTCGTGGAAGGCAACGGCAGCGGCAAAAAGAAGCGGCGTAAACGGATCATCCTTTGGAGCTCGATCGCGGTGGTGTTTGTGGCACTGGTGATCACTGGCGTTGTGATCGCATCCACGGGCGGGACGAAGATCGATCCGTCGAAGCTCGCCAAGGTGGAAAAGGGCGACCTGGCGAAGAGCGTGGTGGCGACGGGCAAGATTGAGCCGATCACCAAGGTTGAACTGAAGTCGAAGGCAAGCGGCATTGTGAAGAAGCTGTATGTCGACTACGGCGACCGGGTGAAGAAGGGCGAAGTGCTGGCCGAACTCGATCGGGATGAGATTCAGGCTCGGGTCGACCAGGCGCGGGCGCAATTGGAGGCTTCGACTGCCAGCCTGAATGGCACGCGCGCCGATCTGGAGCGGGCTAAGGTTGATGCCGAAGGGCCGGATGTTCCGCTGCTGAAGCGGGCTTATGAGCGGGCACAGGGGATGGCGAAGGACGGCGTGGTTTCGGCTTCGGCGCTGGACGATGCCGAGAAGAATTACGAGATGTCGCTCAACAAGCAGAATGTGTCAAAGGCGCAGTTGCAGGTTTTGAAAGCGAAAATTGGTCAGGCGGAAGGGCAGATGGCGCAGGATCGCGCCAATCTGAAACAGCTGGAAGAGCAGCTGGGTTACACCACGATCGAGTCTCCGCTGGACGGCATTGTGTTGTCGCGCGATGTGCAGATTGGCGATGCGGTGAGTTCGATTCTGGTACTGGGTTCCACGGCTACATTGGTAATGACGCTTGGCGATACGAGCGAAGTTTACGTAAAGGGAAAAGTGGATGAGAGCGATATCGGCAAGGTTTATATGGGCCAGCCGGCTCGCATTAAGGTTGAATCGTTCAAGGACAAAACTTTCACGGGAAAGGTGACGAAGATTTCTCCGATGGGCGTGGAGAAAGACAATGTCACGACTTTCGAAGTGCGGGTTTCTATTAATAATCCCGAGGGTGTGCTGAAGGCGATGATGACGGCGAATGCCGAGATCATTCTTGAGGAGCACAAGGGAGTGTTGCAGATTCCGGAAGGCTCGATCATTTACGACAAGGACAAGAAGGCGTCGGTGGAAGTGCCGGATCCAAAAGCTAAGGAAGGCAAGAAAAAGATGGCGGTCAACATCGGTATTTCGAATGGCGCTAAGACGGAGTTGTTATCGGGGCTAAAGGAAGGCGACGAGGTGGTGCTGCAGTAGTGGGGCAGGTTTCAGGTATCAGCCATCTGCGTCAGCCGTCAGGTACAGCGATACGGATTGGGCTGGCGCTTACGATGGATTCGGACGGCTTGGGGGCGGGTTATGAGACAGATTCTTTCCAATCGAACGATCGGTGCAGGAATGATTCGCGTTATGGTTTTTGTTCTGGCTACGTCTTTGGCTGGATTTGCCGGGGTCATTGGAAACTTCAGCCGTACTTTGCAAGTCACGGGGCCGGTTGACCTGGAAGTACTGACGCGGTCGGGCGACATCATTGTACGCAATGGCGCGGCTGGAACGGTGTCGATTCAGGCCAGGATTCACTCTGGCGGATCATGGTTTGGCAGCGATCACAAAGGCGAAGTGCAGGAATTGCAGAACACTCCTCCAATTCGGCAGACGGGTAATTCGATCCGCATCGATTACATCAATATGAATAACATCTCGGTGGATTACGAGATCACGGTGCCGGAGGAGACAACGCTTCGCGCGCATACGGGCAGCGGCGACCAGCAGATTGAAGGCATAAAGGGGACAATCGAACTGGAGAGCGGATCGGGCGATTTGAAACTGGCTCGGCTTACGGGAGAAATGCGTTTTCAGGCCGGCTCGGGAAATGTGCGCGGCCGCGAACTTTCCGGTCCGGCAAAAATCAAGGCGGGCAGTGGTGATATTGACATTGAAGAGACGAGCGTCGGTGACATCGATATTCGCACTGGCTCCGGCAACATCACGGTGAGTGGGATTAATGGTGGATTTCACGCCGAAGCGGGCAGCGGCGATATCAAGGGTAAAGGCGCACCGAAGAGCATGTGGAGCGTGCGGACAGGGTCGGGCAATGTCACGCTGAATGTGCCCTCCGATTCCGCTTTCGATGTCGATATTTCGACGAGTTCGGGGACGGTTACGTTAGGACATCCCGTGAGCACGACGGTGCAGGGACGCGTTCAGGAATCGCGGAAGAGCGTGATTGGCAAAGTGCGGGGCGGAGGTCCGGTGGTTTCGGTGCACACTGGGTCTGGCGACGTGCAGGTGGACTGACAGCCGTCAGCTTTCAGCCGTCAGCCTTCAGGTAAATCGGCTGGCATGTGTCTAGCTACCGAACACCTCTTTTCCTCTACGTAACTTGACTCGTGATTGAGCGGCGTCTGATACTTCGACTAGATCTGGAAATGGCTAGATCTGAAATTTTCCGGACTGGACGAGGTAATCTTTGGCGCGTACTCCGATCATCACACTCACCACTGATTTCGGATTGAACGATCATTTCATTGGCGCCGTGAAGGGCGTCATTCTGGAAATCACTCCTGAAGCGCAAATCATAGATATAAGTCATGCGGTGCAGCCGTTCGATATTCTCGACGGCGCGCTGACAATTTCTCAGGCGTACTCGTACTTCCCTTCCGAGACGGTGCACATGGTGATCGTGGATCCGGGCGTGGGCACGGCGCGGCGACCGATTGTGCTGCGAGGGGACCGGCACGCGTTTGTGGCTCCGGACAACGGAGTTCTTTCACTGGTTTACGACCGCGAAGAACGGATATCGGTGCGGCATATTACGGCGGAGCATTATTTTCTGCAGCCGCGCAGCAATACGTTTCACGCGCGCGATATCTTTGCTCCGGTTGCGGCGCAGCTTGCGAAGGGAGTGCATCCCGATCGTTTAGGGGAAGAGATTACGGATTACGTGCGGTTTGGAGCGCCTCGTCCCAAGCCGGTGGATGAACGGACTTTGCGCGGCGTAGTGCTCAAGGTTGACCGCTTCGGAAATCTGGTGACCAACATCACGCCGAAAGATGCGCCGCAATTGTTCGGCGGAAAGGCTTCCGGTTTCAAGATCACGATTGCAAACAAGGGACAGGCCACGCGGATTTGCACGAACTATGCGGAGGGCGCTCCAGGGGAAATTTTTGGGATTCTGGGAAGCATGGGATTTTTGGAAATTGCGGCAAATCGGGGATCAGCATTTCAACTGCTGGGAGCGGGTAAGGGCAGCGAGGTTAACGTGGTGATGGGGGCGCGGTAGGAAATCTCTTTTGGTGTCCAGTTGGTGCCCAGTAGGGTCCGCTTGTAGACAGTTAGCGGGAAAGTCGCTTCGGAGCGAGAGTCGTGGCGGCCCCAACGGCTTAAGGCTTCTTGAAGACATTAGTTGTTATCGTAGCGGTTGATCGCTGCGCCACCCAAAATCAAAGCGACGGTGGGTTTTTCCGCGAACTGCGAAGCCGCATCCTTTCACAGGTACCGTCAAAATCAGAGTTTTTCTTCAAGCTGTGAGTGCGCGGCGAATCGCACGGGCTGCCCACCCTTCGCAAAAACGCGAAGAATGGGCCGCCCGCCTATTCTTGTAACTGACTAAATTGCTGCGATTCCGTTGAAGCCGGCTGAGGCTGAAAGGCCCTCGACGTCTTCAAGGGCGGTGAGAGAGCCGTCTTTAGCGATCTTGAAGACGCTGACGGAGCCGGTTCCTACGTCCAGCGTGTAGAGATATTTGCCGTCGGCACTGGTGGCGATATCGAGATTGGTGCTGGCGGAAGGATTGATGGCGACGATGGTTCCGGCGAGAGCGGTTAAGGCTCCGGTGGCGCCGATCGCGTAGCCGGATATGGTGGAGGTTGCCGAATTTGAGGTGTAGAGGTAGCGGCCGTCGGGAGTCACGGTTTGCCAGCAGGTGGCGGCTCCGAGGGTTGGGACGCTGGCGCTGATTGCGGAGAGTTTCCCGTTGGGGGCGATGGAGTAGGAGGAAACGGCGGAGGCATCGTTTCCGCCTGCGGGACCGGTTTCGGAGGCGATGGCTGCGCCGTTGGGGGCGAAGAGGATGGCAAAGAGACCTGGTCCGGCGCTTGGAGTAACTACGATGGGCGCCAGCGTGCCGTTAAGTTGAACATGGAAGGAATCGATGTTGCCGGTACCCTTTTCGGTGACCAATAAGAATTGACCGTCGGGACTGAACGTCACTGAACCGGGTCCGGAATTGCCGGTGGTTAAATATGCGAGGGCTCCGGAGATTTGTTTGAGTTTACCGTTGGCCTGAATGCGAAATCCGACAACGTTGCTGCTGCCACCGGCGTTGACCACATAGACCAGGCTTCCGTTTTGAGCCACGGCGACGGGTTCGCTGCCACCGCAAGAAACTTTGTCGACGAGTGACAGAGTAGCGCCCTGGACTTGAAATTCGGAGATGTCTCCGCTGCCGGCGTTGACGGCGAAGAGAAGAGAATGATCCTGGCTGAGGGTCAGAGAGCCCTGCGATGACAAGGGATCGGTGGTTCCACCGCTGCCGCGGCCTCCGGTACGAAAACTTCCTGCCCATTGCAAAGAACCGTTGGCGCTGCGCTGGTAAGCGATAATTTCATTTTTGTCAGCCGCGTTGGTCATGACGAAAACGGCGCCCGTCGCGACATTACTGTTGGTTTCGGCTTTGCTTCTGGCGGGCAACATTAAGGTGAAAGTTGTTGCCAACACGGCAGCGAATAGAACAGGGGATTTCCTAGCCATTTCAAACTCCTCGTGCTTAGGTTGTGCAATTGATGAATCGAGACAAAGGACTGCCCCAACCTTTATCCATTGGTCTCGATTCAGGAACTGCCGCTAGTGAGAGATGTGAAATGGAGGAAAGTTACGAAGGGCTGGAAAAAATCTTTTGCGAGAGATGGTTGAGTGTTTGTCGAGCCGGTCGCAGTTTAGATCCGTTTGATGGTTGCGAGCCAGGCGGGTGCGCCGTGTTCGTGGAACGTCGTATGAATGCGGTCTGGTTCGAGAGCGGTGATGTTCCATGCGTTGGCGGGGCTGAATGCGGATCTCAGTTCCCTCTCGCTGATGGGATGCGGGCCGGTATCGGGACCGTGGTCACTGAAGCACAGTATGTACAGAGTTCCGTCGTGGTTGGTTACCGACGCCAGACTCGCCGCGTATCTTGGCCGCTCTTCGGCGTCGAAGGTGTGGAAGAGTCCGGAATCCAACACGGTCTGAAAGGTGCGCTGCAAGCTCTGTAATTGGAAAGCGTCGGCTGAGGCGAACTCAGCTTCAAGCCCACGGTCGCGTGCCTTTTTTCGGGCCATCGCCAGTGCCGTTTCAGCGACGTCAACGCCCATGATCGGCAGTCCTAGCGAGGCGATGAGAAGTGTGTTCTCTCCGGTGCCGCAACCCGCATCGAGCACTGGTGGGGCGAACCGGCCTTGGGAAGCCAGACGCACGATTGCTGGTTGCGGATGGCCGATATCCCACGGCGCTGGGCCGGCGTTGTGGTAGGACGCATCCCACGGTTGTCCGGTCATCCGCTCGTGACTGGTTGCGGGTCGACCGCTGAATGGATCCGCGGGGAATTTTGATTGTTCGGACAATTTTGTCCCCTTCGTGAAAATCTAAAGTTTGCTGGCGCCTAGAGTTTGTTGGTGCCGGGATGGACGTAGCGATCCATTTCCGCTGTCCACTTGAGGAAGCGCCAGAGGCTGATGCGCTCGATCCACAAGAATTCCCAGAATTCCAGAAACCCGATTTGAGTCATCTTGACGCCGGTAAAGGTTTCGATGCGCCAAAGCAGATACGGGCTGCGCCAGGGCGCGATGCGGTGACCGCGGGTGGAGTTCCAAAGAAAGCGGAGCATGGGGCGCATGGGAGTGAGTATAGCGTCCGCGAGACGGAGAAATCTCCGGGAATCTCCGTCTCGGCGGACACTGTGGTTACTTCTTGACTACGACGCTGGCGCGGGTGCCTTCCCACGCGATGTTCATGGTGCACTGGCTGCCGCCCTGATCAAAGGCGATTATGAAATTCTCGACGGGAGCGGAAGTCTTCGAAAGAGTCATGGGCACGCGAGCCAGGTCTTCTTTCTCGCCCGCATAGTCAGTTCCCCATTCGCCGGTTTTCTTGCTGATCACGAGTGTCCACGCATCGGCCTTGGGAACGGTGAAGATGGTATAGCTTCCGGCAGGAACGGCGGTGCCGCCGACGTTGACGTTTGCGTCGGTGACGAAGGTGGTGGCTTCATTGGCGCCGGTGCGCCAGACTTCTCCGTAGGGAACAAGGCCTCCGAAGACCTTGCGGCCCTTGGCGCGCGGGCTGGAGTAATCGACCTTAACGGTCTTACCATCGGAAAACTTGCACTGGGCGCTGGCTGGCGGACTGGGGCGTTTGCCTTTGTCCTCGGACATGCCCTGGGCTGAAACCAGACTTGCTGCTGCCAGAACTGTGACCGCGATTGAAGCGAATTTATTCATTAGTGTTCCCTCCTGGGAATGGTGCTAACGCTCGACATTGAGCGAAGGTCATTTAGCGAACCGCATTGGACTATCCAGCATGCAGTCGACATTGAGACAGCGAAAACTCAGCAACCGCCAACATGGGCTGAGTGCTGATGGCTGAAGGCTGAGGGCTGAAAGCTGCACAGGAATTATACCGACATCCCCGCTACAATCTGCTGATGGCAGTGTTCAACGAAAAGCAGGATGAACTGGAACACTTCGAAACGCGGATGGGTGTTCCCCGGGGAAGGCTCGCCGTGACCATGGATCTGGTTACGGACGCGATGGCATTGGTCGGCCAGCATGGCGTTTATTGCCAGAGCCAGCGCTGGCCGGGGAAGCCGGTGATGGATATACAGCTCATTATGAAAAATCTGACTGATGCGAAAGAGTTGATTCAGAGTGTGATGGAGGAGATCAGGCAGGGTTCAGCCATCAGCCATCAGCCATCAGATACGGCTCAATCTGGCGGGGAGTAACTTTGAAGAAGCTGGCAGGCTTCAGCCATCAGGTAAACCTCGATCTGGGCTGGCAGTAACTTTGACTTGAAACCAAAGTTTCGCCGGCATGTGCCAGATCCCGATTCAGATCGCGCTGCCGACTTACAATTTAGCCTGGACTTCATTATGGAGCGCAAGGTTTTTTGGATCTCGTTCACTGTGCTTGGCATTGTGGCTGACGTGGTTCTGCCGATCTGGTGGGGGCTGCTGGCGACGATTCCGATTTGCTTCTGCTCGTGGTGGATGGCTTATCGCAGCGGCTGGTTTGAATAGCGCGTTCGCGCTTTGCGGCATCCGTATTCCTCTTCTGTTGCTAGTCTCTTGTTGCCAGTCCTTCTCTAGGCTCTCAACGCTCTGACCCCATAGCAGTTCCTCTAGCGGGCTAGTTTGCGGTCGAAAAAGTCGGCCATTATTTTCAAGGCCTCGGTTGTCTCGGGAAAGTCGAAGTGATGCCAGAAGGCGTGGGGCATGGCTTCGAAAACAACCAACTGGGCATCGTTGCCCGCGTGCAGCAACGCGCGGTGCAGAATGGTTGTGTCGCTCAATAACATATCCCGCGTACCGGTCACGAGAAGCGAGGGCGGCATGCCATGAAGGTCGGCAAAGAGTGGCGAGAGGACGGGGTCCTTGCGATCGGTTTTACCCACATACAAATCGTTGGGCAGATGATCGGCGTCGGCCGGCCCGGTTAGTCCGGCAAGGCCATAGAGGGCGAACAGTTGCTGCGAATCGCCGGCACGAGTGTAATCCGCGAGACCGGAAAAAATACCGAGTGCGGCTGGAAGCGGTATCCCAAGTTGCTTCAGGCGGACGGCTACTTCGGTTGTCAAAACGGCTCCGGCGGAGGTGCCGTAAATTCCGATGTTCTGGGGCTTGTAGGTTTTGAGGAGCTCTTTGTAGACCGCGACGACATCTTCGACTGCGGCGGGATAGGGATTTTCGGGCGCCAGGCGATAGTAGACGGTGACTACTTTAATGCCTGAGAGATTCGCTATGGGAACACCTTCGACCAGCGAACCAGAGTCGGCGATGAATCCGCCGCCGTGAAGATTGATGAGGACGCGATGGGTTGTGCCAGGGGCGCTGGGAACACTTTTCACTCCATCAACAAGGGGCGTGATGATGTCGGTGCGAATGCCAGCGATCGTGGTTTCTTGAACGTCCACGGGATACAGCGAGCGCGCCTTGGCGGCGGCTGTTTTGCGCGAGGCCTCGGTGCGGTCGCGGAACTCTTCCAGTGAATTGGCCGGCGCAACCTTTTCCTGATGGAGCGACTGCAGCCACTTCTGCGCGTCAGGACTGATGGTGGACGGCATCGGAATCACGCGGGTGATGTGGGCGGCTCCGTCGGGATCAAAGGTGGCGGAGTCCGATTGGGGAGGGTTGGGCTGGGCCGGGTTGGCCTGGGCGAAGGCGGAAGAGGCTAAGGTGAGAACGATGGTGGCGGATCGCAGAGTGGAAGCGCGCAGATTCATGCACACAGTTGTAACAGAGAAAGTAGCGCCGGAGGCACGGCGCTGCGGTCTGAAATGGGGTTACGCCAAGGTGTATTTGCCTCGCTCGATTGTTTTTTGCGCGATCTGCCGACGAAGGGCTATGGTATTGAATGGTTCGTGCTTGGACAGCCTGCGCACGATGGCCAGCTGGGTTCGGAGCATATCGCCTTCGGCAACGTCGGCGATGACTTTCCTGGCTGCGGCTTCGATTTTCTCGAATGCCTGGGTTAGATAAACGCGCGTCATGGCGATGGCCAGCGCGGCGGAGGTTTCGCCTTTTTGCTCGACCATCTTTTGCGCACGGAGGACGGCGGATTCCATGGCGAAGATTTCGATGGTCATGTCGGCGATGGCTCCCATGACTTCCTGCTGATCCTGAATGGCCGCCATGTATTTCTGGGTGGCTGCACCGGCGACGAACAGGCCTAATTTTTTCGCCTGCGCTACCACTTTGCGTTCTTCCGCCAAGGGGCCTTCGATTTCTTCGCCTGTCGATGGGCCGCTCAAAACTTCGTCCATCAACTTTTTGATGGCCGGCATCAGCGGCAACTGGCCGCTCATGGCCCGCTTGAGCAGGAAGCCGGTGATGATGAGGCGATTGATCTCGTTGGTGCCTTCGAAGATGCGATTGATGCGGGCGTCGCGGTAGGCACGTTCCGCGGGATATTCTTCGACGAAACCGTAGCCGGCATAAATCTGGAGAGTTTCGTCGACTACGTAGTCGATCATTTCCGATCCCCAAACTTTGAGGATCGAGCATTCGACGGCGTATTCTTCGATGGCTTTGCGTTGCTCTCTTGGGGCATCGGAGGACGACGGATCGATCTGGGATAAGAGTTCGTCCATCATGCCGACGGTGCGATAGACGAGCGACTCACCGACGTAAATGAGCGAGGCCATGTTGGCGATTTTTTCGCGCACCAATCCGAAATCGCCAATAGTTTTGCCGAATGCTTTGCGCTGTTTGGCATAGGAGACAGCGCTTTCGATGGAAACTCTTGCTCCGCCTACGCACATGGCGCCGAGTTTGAAGCGCCCGATGTTGAGAATATTGAAGGCGATGATATGGCCCTTGCCAATTTCACCGAGAAGATTTTCGACCGGGACCTTACAGTCGTTGAGGATGACGGGACAGGTGGATGATCCGCGAATGCCCATCTTGTGCTCTTCGGCGCCCGTGGAAAATCCGGGAAAGGTTCGCTCGACCAGGAACGCGGAAAATTTCTCGCCATCGATTTTGGCGAAGACGGTGAAGAGATCGGCGAAACCGGCGTTGGTGATCCACATTTTCTCGCCGTTCAGGATGTAATGCTTGCCGTCGGGTGAAAGTACGGCGCGGGCGCGGCAATTGAGAGCGTCGGAACCGGAAGTGGCTTCGGATAAAGCGTATGCGCCGACTATTTCTCCGGCTGCGAGGCGCGGCAAATATTTTTTCTTCTGCTCCGGCGTCCCAAAATAAACGATGGGCAACAGGCCAATGCCGCTGTGCGCGCCCCAAGTGGTGGCGAAACCGGCATACTTCGCCATGTGATCGGCGATGACGGCGGCCGTCACTTTATCCATTTCGAGACCACCGTAGGCCTCGGGAACTTCTACTCCGCTGAGGCCGAGGTCGCCGGCTTTTTTCAGGAGATCGCGGGAGATGGCGTAGTCCTTATGCTCGATCTTTTCGGCGTGGGGAAGAATCTCGTTGGTGGCGAACTCTTCGGTGGTCTGAGCGATCATCCGCTGCTGCTCGGAGAAATCTTCGGGAGTGAAAACCTCGGACGGCTGGCGCTCTTCGAGCAGGAAGCTGCCGCCTAGAATCTTGGTTTTGGGGATTGCAATGGTGGCCATTTCTTAAACCTCGAAATTCAGATAGACGGATACTCGCTGAAGATCCTATGGGATCCGCATTGGATGATAAACATTGGATGACAGCACTTATTCTAACGCGGACTCGCGGGAAATCGGGATGGTCAGAGGCTAAGCAATGCCATCATTAGTACCCAGAATAGTAACTTCGAAGGCAAACTCTAGTGACCGTCGCGTGGAAAACGGAGATTATCCAAGAGCGAGGCAGTGGTTGCGGGATGGATACCGTTGCGCCCCAGGCACGCGTTATATTGCTGTTGCAGCGTTTGATAGAACAGCGTTTCCCCGGGATCGGATTGACCGCGCATGAGACGCTGCTGTGCGGCGAGCTGGTCGGCGAGGCGAGAACAATCGTTTTGTCGATAGTAGTTGCAGCTGAATCGGCTCCCAGACAGGCCTGTGCCGCAGGACGTCGCTACATAGCCACATCCACCGCTCGCGGTTCGGCGTGATGCAGGGCAAACACCGCAGTTAAAGCCCTTCTGGCAGATTGGCTGTCTGGCGCTTGCCAGGGATGAAGTGGGTTCCGGCTTCCTGTGATGGAGGAAGGAAAAGAAGCCCTTCTTTCCATTCTGCTCATTCTGCGAAGTCCCTGATTTCACACTGGAGACGTGATTTTGCGCGTTCGATTCAGTGCGTGAAGATGCGGGTGCGCTGGTGGAGGAATGCGCAGTTGAAGAAGCGCCTGAACTGGCGTGCGACGATCCCGAGCCGGAGAAGCCGCCGGAGGAACTATGGGATCCGCCGGAAAATCCGCCGCCTCCGCCTGAGGAATGCTGGGCTAGAAGAAAGCTCGAAAGAAACAGGATGGCTGCCGGGACAAGAGCGGAGCGCCGCATGAAGCACCTCCACCGGCTGAGAGACGCCGGGTCTGATTCTCGCCGTTCTACTGATTGGACGTGCAATGACGGACTAAGGTTACTCCAACGGACGGCAGGGCGTCGAATTAATTTGAGGCGGGGTCTGCGCAAATCTGACCCGGTCAGACCCGGTCAAAAGAGCTTCAATTCAGGTTCTCGAAAATCCCGGCCGCGCCCATACCTCCACCAACGCACATGGTCACCATGCCGTAGCGCGCGCCGCGCCGTTTTAATTCGCGAATGACGCTGGCGGTTAGTTTCGCGCCGGTGCATCCCAGGGGGTGGCCCAGGGCGATTGCTCCGCCGTTGGGATTGACGCGTTCCGGATCGAGGCCGGCTTCTTTGATGACGGCCAGCGATTGGGCGGCGAACGCCTCGTTCAGTTCGATGACCTCGATGTCGGAGAGCTTCAAGCCGGCGAGCTTTAATGCTTTGGGAATGGCGAAAACCGGGCCGAGACCCATTTCTTCGGGCTTGTATCCGGCGGTGGCGAAGGCGACGTAACGGGCGAGGGGAGTGATGCCAAGAGCCCTGGCGCGATCGGCGGACATTACTACGGCGGCGGCCGCTCCATCGGACATCTGCGAAGAATTTCCGGCGGTGCTCACACCCTTTACGTGGAAGGCGGCCTTGAGCGCGCCCAGAGCATCGAGCGAGGTGTCGGCGCGTGGACCTTCATCAACTTTGAAAAAGATTTCCTGCTTTTTGAGTCTGAATCCATTAGGAGTGGTAAAGGTGACGGGGACGGCGACCGTTTCGTCCTCGAATTTGCCAGCGGCAAGGGCGGCGAGCGCCTTCTGATGGCTGCGGAGCGAGAATTCGTCACACTGCTCGCGGGTGATGCCGAAGCGCGTCGCCAGACGCTCCGCGGTGAGGCCCATGGAGAGATAGGCGTCGGGATAATGATCGACGAGCCAGGGATTCGGCGAAATCTTGTTGCCGCCCATGGGGATCATGGACATAGACTCTGTCCCGCCGGCGATCATGACTTCGGCGCCTCCGCTCATGATGCGTTCGGCGGCCATGGCGATGGCTTGCAATCCGGAAGAGCAGAAGCGATTGATGGTTACCGCCGAGACTTCAACCGGAAGTCCGGCGCGCAGAGAGGCGATGCGGGCAACGTTCATTCCCTGTTCGCCTTCAGGCATGGCGCAGCCCAGGATGACGTCTTCGATTTCTTTATAGTTCGCGGCCGGCGCGAGCTGGGGGATGCGTTCGAGCGCGCCTTTGATGGCGATGGCGGCGAGTTCATCGGGACGCGTGGAGCGGAGGGTTCCTTTGAAAGCGCGGCCTACGGGAGTGCGGACGGAGGAGGCGATTACGACTTCACGCATGGGTAATTTTACTCCTACACTGCAGACAGCTGAGATTCCGTCACCAAGATCCGGGCCGTCTTGCGCGATCGCGGTTTCTTACGGATCACGATCTCGACATCGCGATCCAGGGCGTTGAGAAAATGCAGCAGGCGCTCGACGGAGAACCCGTCTAATTTGTAATTGACCAGCGCAGAGATCTTGGGCTGATTGATATCTAACAGTCGCGCGGCCGCCGTCTGCGACAGATGCTGCGCCTGGATAATCTGCTGAATTGCCAGCGCAAGACGCACTCTTGTCTGCTTCTCACCAGCATCGAGCAGCACCAGGTCGGCAAACACGTTCCCGGAGCTCCGCACTATTGATTCGCTGTTTCTGGATTCCCTAGTTCGGCTTGCCATATCGCGCCTCATAGTCCTCGCTGGCCATTCTGAGCCGCCGCGAAATCAGGTCCACATCGCTCTGCGCCGTCTTTCTACCCTTCGGCGACTTCTTCTGGAACGCGTGCAGCTCGTAAACTGCATGATCGAACTTCACCGTGTACACAGCGCAATAAGTGTCGCCACGGTGATCCGCGACGATCTCCAGGACGCCCGGCCCTTCGCCCTTCCATGGCTTTGCTTTCGGGTGCTTGCCGCCAAACTGCGCCACACTGAGAGCGGTTCCGATTTCGTCCTCAAGGACCTCAGGAAACTCCATGAGGTGGTCCTTCGCTGAGCCCGTCCAAAACAGCGGCCTTTCACCGGAAACGCTTAGTGATCGGACCATATTCATTATCCCAGTTCTGGGATATCGTGTCCAGAGTTACTTTGGGAGCAGCAGCAATAGTTTGCAGTTTGCTTGGCGCAGGGATCGGATCGGCGTGCGTGCGCATGCCTTCCAAATGGAATTCAACCGTCTCGCGGATGAGGTCTTTTATCTCGTCCAGCGTATTGCAAATCAATACATTTGTGGGCTTCAGCGCTGAGGAGTTCCCGCAATCTCGACTAGCGCACGATCGAATTCCGCGTCGAACTTGAGGGCCGCGTCCGGGCTGCGCGCAGGATATCAATCAAACGCCGCATCATATTCGGCGGCGGCTTCCTCGTGCAGTTCCACTGCCCTTGTGGGCACGAGGCAGTTTCGCTAAATTGTGGTGGCGGACTTCCGTCGAAGGCACGGTTCCTGCCCTGCCCGAATCGAGTTCGCCGACGCGCTTCTTGATCTCGTCGTCCCAAGCAGCCAGGACCGCCTCGTCAACTTTTCCGCCGAGGTTCGAAATAAGGGAATCGACCAGCGCTTCCTGTTCCCCACCGAGAGTGAGAGCGCTTGTTCGAGCAATTTGGAGACTTCCGGCGTCATTTGTGCCATCGCCAGCTCACGCTCTTTCATTCTACATTCTACATTTTTGCGTGCATGCGTTCTAAATGCTTACTCACTCCCCTTCTTCAACTGTTGCTTCCACCCCAGAACCCGCGCTTTGTTACCTTCCGCTTCGGCTTCGGGGACCATTCCTTTTTTCTGATACAGGATGGAGAGGCTGGTGTGGGCCAGAATGTCATCGGGATCGATTTCGGAGATTTGCTTGGCTGCTTCGATGGCTTCGTCGTAGCGGTTCAGATCTTGGAGAGCGCGGCTTAGTCCGTGGAGGGCGTCGGTGAATTTTGGATCTGCAGCGACGGCTTGCCGGTACTCTTCGACGGCTTGCTCATGGTGACCTTCCAGAACCAGGTCGAGCGCGGCGTAGTAGTGGTGCTCGGATTGTTGGCGGGCGGTTTCGGGGGTGGAGGGAGCGTCGGGCATGGAGATGGACTCAGATGATTCTAGCAAGCGCGCCCGTGGAAGGCCCTCCAGGGAAAGATCGGGTTCGTCCTAGACCAAGGCCAAAGATTTCTGGTTTCGTGGAATCCCACCCTTGCGCACAAAACGCGCAAGGATGGGGTGACCGGCTTTTGACTGGTTCGATCGATCGAGATTCAGGGATCGAATTTCAGATCGAATTACATGCTAGTTGTTTTTGGGCGGGAACTTTTTGAACATGTTGTTGATGTCGGAGTCGAGCGATTTCGTGTTCCTGGAATCATTGGTAGAGAGGTCTTCGGTGGCCAAGCCTCTCCAGAGTAATTTTTTGGAAGTGCCGTCGAACAGGTCGACGACGAGGTTCGAGACTGGTTGATTGGAGGTGGTCGTGGTGGCCTCGCCAAATCCGCCGGGATTTCCAAGACCCCAGCCCCAGCCGCCCCAACCCCAGCCCCCGCCCCATCCGCCGCCCCAACCGTCGTACATGGTCTCTACTTGCTTCTGGTTGTGGACCTTGTCGCTGGAGAAGATGGTGACGGAGCCACCTGAAGGCACCTTTTGCCATCCTTTGGCCTGAAGCTGCTTATCGACCGCCTGCTGAATGCGATCGACGTAGAAGGGGTTGGAGGTTTGTACCTTACCCCACGAATAGGTATTGTATTGCGCGAAATTCGCTCCGTGATCGTAATCCGTTCTTACATTGCCGGCGAAAGCGGCGAGAGAAGAGCCGAGCAGAATCGCACCGGCAAGTGCGAGATTGGATCCATATTTCAATTTCATCGCGTGCTACCTTTCTTCCACGTTTAGTAGTGGAGTAAGCGTAGATGGTTGTACTTTTAGTCCGGGCTTTTGATTATTTCCGGACGGAAAGCGTGGTTGAGACCCTCACTGCGAATGGGCAGATCAGAACATGTCGCAGGTCAATTTATGCGAATGAGCATACAGCAATCGATGGACGGAGTCAGCCGGTTATCCGACCTGATGTTCGGGTTTCCAACGCAGCACCGGCTTGCGGGCGGCGGCGGTTTCATCGAGACGCGAAATGCGCGTATTGTGGGGAGCGTCCAGAACGAATTGCGGATCCTCTTCTACTTCATCCGCAATCGACTTCATGGCTTCGATGAAGAGATCGAGTTCTTCTAAAGGCTCACTCTCGGTGGGCTCGATCATTAGCGCACCGGGAACGATTAGAGGAAACGCCGTGGTGTAGGGATGGAATCCGTAGTCGATCAGGCGCTTCGCCAAGTCCATGGTCTTGACACCTTTTTTCGATTGCAGCTTGTCGCTGAAAACGACTTCATGCATGGACGGCGTGTCGTAGGGCAGATCGTAAGTGCCTTCGAGCCCTTTGCGGATGTAGTTCGCGTTGAGCACGGCATCTTCGGTGGTCTGACGCAATCCGTCGGGACCATTGGCAAAAATGTAAGCCAGGGCGCGAATGAACATTCCGAAATTTCCGTAGAAGGCGCGAACGCGGCCTACCGATTGAGGACGGTTGTATTCGAAGCCGAGAGTGCCATCGGACTTGGTGACGACGACCGGCGTGGGCAAGAACGGTTCGAGAATTTTCTTGATGGCGACCGGGCCGGAGCCAGGACCGCCTCCACCATGCGGAGTGGAAAAAGTCTTGTGTAGATTCAGGTGCATGACATCGACACCGAAATCTCCGGGCCGAGTCTTGCCGACGAGCGCGTTCATGTTGGCGCCATCCATGTAGAGCAGGCCGCCTTTTTCGTGCATGAGGTCGGCGATCTTGTGAATCTCCTGCTCGAAAACGCCTAGGGTATTGGGATTGGTGACCATGAGCGCGGCGACATCTTCGTTCATCTGCGCGGCAAGTGCTGCTACGTCGACCATGCCGCGGTCGTTGGACTTAAGATTTTCGACGGCGTACCCGACACTGGCTGCGGTTGCCGGATTGGTGCCGTGGGCGGAATCTGGAATCAGAATTTTCTTGCGGGCATTTCCTTTGGACTCGTGATAGGCGCGGACCATCAGCAATCCGGTCATTTCGCCTTGCGCGCCGGCTGCGGGCTGGAGGGTGATGGCATCCATGCCGGTGATTTCGAGCAGGCAATCGCTGAGCGTCTTCATGATTTGCAGAGCGCCCTGGGAAATCTTCTCGGCCTGGTAGGGATGGCTGTTGGCCAACCCTTCAACGCGCGCCACAAATTCATTCACGCGCGGGTTGTATTTCATGGTGCAGGAGCCGAGCGGATACATGCCGAGATCGATAGCGTAATTCCAAGTGGAAAGGCGCGTGAAGTGGCGGATGATTTCGATCTCGCTGACTTCGGGCATATGGCCTAGATCTTTGCGCTCTTGCTTGCCGAGTAATTTCGCGGTGTCGACTTCCGGGACGTCGAGCGGGGTCAATTTCCAGGCGGCCTTGCCGGGAGAGGATTTTTCGAAGATCAATCCTTCGTTCTGATTGACGTGGCGAGTGGCTTTGCGGGTGATGGACTTCATAGGTTAGTTGCTGCTGCTCTTTATTTGGAGCAACTCGGTGCCGCTTCAGCGAGCGACTTCCTGCTCTTCGGTTTCTTTCATACTTCGGACTGATGGTTGACCCTCGGCTACGAGTCCGACCGCGGTATCGATCATGGAACGGGTGGTTAGCTCGGTGCAACACCACAATGCGGCATCGCCGAGTTCGGGATAGAACTTTTTGAGCGGCAAGCCGCCGACGATTTTGTGTCCGAGTAAACGTGAATTTATGGCGTAAGGGTCTTCATTGGTTTCGAGGACGAATTCGTTGAAGCGCGGCGCGGTTCCGAACAGCACTTTCGCATGTTGCACGAACTGATCGGCAGCGTAGGCGGCCTTTGCCATGTTCTGCTTCGCCAATTCGCGGAGTCCTACCTTGCCATAGACGGTCATGAAGATGTTGACCATAAGCGCAACCAGCGCCTGATTGGTGCAGATGTTCGAGGTCGCTTTCTCGCGGCGGATGTGTTGTTCGCGCGTCGCCAGCGTCAGGACGAATCCACGCTTGCCGTTCCTATCGACGGTCTGACCGGCCAAGCGGCCAGGCATCTGGCGTACAAATTTTTCTTTCGTGGCCAGCACGCCGCAGTAGGGACCGCCGAAGCCGACGGGCACTCCGAAGGATTGTGCTTCCATGGCGACGATGTCGGCTTGACGCGGCGGCTCGACGATGCCTAGCGAAACGGCTTCGGCGATGGAGACGATCAACAGCGCTCCGTGTTTGTGGGCGATCTGGGCAACGGATTCGACATCTTCGATGGTCCCGAAGAAGTTCGGGGACTGGATCAGGATGCACGCGGTATCGTCGCTGACGGATTTCTCAAGTTCCTTGATGTCGATCTGGCCTGTGCTGGTGTATCCCACCAGTTTTTGCGGGATGGCCTGATGGGTGGCATAGGTGTGGAGCACTTCGCGATATTCGGGATGCAGGTTGCGCGCGATGACAGCGGAGTGCCGGCCCGTGACGCGGACGGCCATCATCACGGCTTCGGCGGCCGCGGTCGAGCCGTCGTACATGGAGGCATTGGCGAGATCCATTCCGGTGAGTTCCGAGATCATGGTCTGGAACTCGAAGATAGCTTGCAGCGTGCCCTGGGCGAATTCGGCCTGATAGGGTGTGTAGGAAGTGAGGAACTCTCCGCGCTGCACGAGGGCGTCGATCACTACGGGGCGGTAGTGGGCGTAGGCTCCGGCGCCGAGGAAACTGGTGTAGCCTTCGCCGTTTTCTTTGGCCCGCTGTTTGAACCAGTCGACGATTTCGGACTCGGCCATCTGGCGCGGGACGGCGAGATCGCGGGTTAAACGATATTCGGCGGGGATGGGCGAGAAAAGGTCATCCACAGAGCGGGTGCCGATTGCCTTCAGCATGGCGGCGCGGTCCGCGGGAGATTTAGGGAGATATCGCATAGGGAAAATCTTTAGATGTCTGAACTCGCTAAAACGATTGCGGTAGAGCAGGTCAGAGGTGAGAGGTCAGATTGCAGAGGTTAAACCCTCTGCTTCCCATTATATCGTTGGGCATCGAGGGATTGACCTCTGCACTCTGACCTCTGCAATCTTTCTAATGTCCTGCCACTCTAATGTCCTGCCTCTTCGCTGACGAATTTTTCGTAGTCTGCTGCGGAAAGGAGCGCGTTCATTTCCGCGGGATCTTTAATTTTGATCTGTAACATCCAGGCTGCGTGGGCGTCTTTGTTGACTTGCTCGGGGGCGGTGGCGAGAGCGTCATTGGTGGCCGTGACAGTTCCGGACACGGGAGCGTTCAAATCCGATACTGCCTTCACCGATTCCACGGTTCCGAAGGGCTTGTGGGCGGTGATCTCGGCTCCCACTTTCGGGAGTTCGACGAACACGATATCGCCAAGCGAGTCCTGCGCGTAGGAGGTGATGCCGATGGTGCCGTCGGCGGTGATCCACTCGTGCTCTTTGGTGTATTTGCGGTCGGTCGGATATGGCATCTTGTTGCTTTGCTCCTTAACTTCAACTTCGCTCGGTTCACTTCTCTTAGTTCACTTCTCTCAGCTCTCGGTGCGCGTTACGACGGTTTATCGTTGGGCCCATCCTAAACGTCGCAAAAGGCGCGACGTTTAGAATGGGGCGCCCCATCTTAATATTATGACTTCTTAATCATCTTCTTTGGTCGCTTATAAAATGGCGACGGTACTACTTTTGCAGTTACACCTTGTCCGCGTATTTCTACTTTTACGGTTGCGCCAACGGCGGAGCGGGCGGGCGGAACGTAGGCCAGTGCGATATTTTTCTTTAGGAACGGCGCGGGAGAACCGCTGGTGACATAGCCGATTTCTTTGCCTGCGTCGTCCAGGACTTTGTAGCCGTCGCGCGCGATGCCGCGATCGACCATTTCGAGTCCGACGAGAGTTCTTGTTAAGCCCGCTGCTTTTGCTTTTTCGAGGGCGGCGCGTCCGATGAAGTCTGACTTCTCCATTTTGCAGAAGCGATCCAGTCCGGCCTCCCAGACATTGATCGTGTCCGAAATTTCATGCCCGTAGAGAGAGAGATTTCCTTCGAGACGGAGCGTGTTGCGCGCGCCCAAGCCGCAGGGGACGCAGCCAAATTCTTTTCCAGCCTCGAGAATCTCGTACCAGATGCGAGCGCTAGTGGCTTCATCGGAGGGAATGTAGATTTCGAATCCGTCTTCGGCGGTGTAGCCGGTGCGGCCTAGCAGGATATTTTTCAGGCCCGACAGGCTGCCGCGCGTTACCCAGTAAAACTTCACTTTGCTCAGGTCGGCGTCGGTCAGTTTTTGCAGAATATCGACGGCTTTCGGCCCCTGGATGGCGATCTGGGTGAAGTCGTCGGAGAGATGCTCGACTTTGCAGTCAAACTGAAGCGTGTTCTCGCGAACCCAGTTGAAATCTTTCTCGCGGGTTCCGGCGTTGATTACGAGGAGATACTCGTCTTCGCCGAGGCGATGGACGATGACGTCGTCGACGAATGTTCCCTGGGGATAGAGCAACGCTGAGTACTGTGCCTGTCCGGTGGCGAGGCGGGAGGCATCGTTCATAGAGATGTGCTGCACGGCGGCTAGCGCTTCGCGTCCGGCGAGGCTTCGTTTGGAGCATCGGGTGAGGGTACTGGCGCTCGAGCGACCGTTACCTCAGCGGCAGAAATAGCCCCACTCAGTGCTAATACCAGCAGGACCGCATCCATCGACGACCAAAGTCTGCCCGGCAACAGACCTAGCCCCTCATGAGTTTTTGACGGGCTGAGATCAACCAATACACTGGCAAGCCAGCAAAAATCGCGATCGCTGTGAGGTAGTGCTCCAGGGCGCGATCCGCGGCCGGGCCGGAATTGTGAAAGTACACCGAGCGGTAATGACTATCTTTATATGCACCCGTCAAACTGCGCGCCGCGAATTTGGCCACAGACGCCTTGACCGGCCATTCGAAGGGATTGATCGGGCA
>Ga0209006_10001593_pt1 | contig 20588 bp, 43 predicted proteins | sample JacPin_JW_Ref_O2_FD_188567 | JGI IMG/M metagenome (GOLD analysis project Ga0209006, IMG submission 188567) | Forest soil microbial communities from Algoma, Ontario, Canada - Jack Pine, Ontario site 1_JW_Ref_O2 (SPAdes) (version 2) | ecosystem: Environmental > Terrestrial > Soil > Boreal...
AATTAATCAGACGCGGCAACTCAGCTGCCCAGATGCGGCTTGCAGAGGGCCAGTGACGGGCTGCAACCATGCAAATGTCTGCTAGTTATTCGTGGGGGCTGGTTGCTGCGTCGTATTGGGGTTAGGGATATACTTCACTTCGTTTAGTCCCAGCCGGCGAAATAGGGTGGGCCAATAGTTCTCGAACATGTTCACCCCAACCCTCCAAGCCAGGTCCGTTCGCGGAGGCATTTGCTGATGTAACACCTGCGAAATTGTCGCCTATGTAAAGGAACCGAATATCATTCCCCGCCATTTCAACGGTCACCGATTGATAACCTTTGTTTGCTTGTATCGTTTTGCTTTTACCTTTAACGAACATTGTTACACCTCCCTATTCGGTGATCAACGGCCATTCTGCCGCATAAGCCATAACCCACTGTCCTCCCATTCTTTCCTTATAGTTATAAAGCTCTCGCTCGGCTATTTCTTTTGTCGTGCATATAAAGAGAAGCTCCCAATCTTCCGGATATCCTTCCGGCTCTCCGCGAGCCACTATCCACACCATTGTTACGCCTCCTTATTCGGTGATGAATCCCAGCAGTACACCTTTGTCGATTATTCTGTCGAAAGCCACACTACTAATAGCTTCCATTGCGAGATTGGGGTCACTCAGATACTTGTCACCTTCTTCGTCGTTTACGTGGGTTTCGTGAACCACGATAATGGTCTTGATTGCGGTTAGGATCTCGGTTTCTGTCATGACTTGGTTCCGTTCCACTGGTGTACGTGTATGGGAGACTGGTCACACTTCCGGCTTACGCTGTAAATGTTCATATGAGTATCATCTCACAGATGAGGGAACCGCGCAAGGGTCTTGGGGGAAGATTCCTTACGCGGTTCCCGGATACACCCCAGGGGTGGGAGGTGTCTAGGGTGTATCCCTTCCCGGCCCGTCAACCGGGGGTCTGGTAATATCCCTTTCCTTTTTAAGATCGGCTATCTGTTCAATGGCCACGTCTAGTCTATGGTTAGTATTCACGTTGATAGTATCTAGCTTAGTCTGTGTCTGACCATTACCCTTAAATGCTACAATCAATGCGGTAATTGCTCCTACAACTGCCACAAAAGCCGCCGCTATGGCGGATATAATGCTTGCGTTCAATGGTGCGACCGTCCCGGAATAGGTCTCTTGTCTGTAATCTTTTCCATACGTTGATGTCTAACACACCATACGCTTTCCCGTAGTCTCGGTATTGGTACTCTAAATACTATAGTCGTTCCACATTCTAGTATGATGTATTTGGCCGCATTATGTCCCGGTCTAACTTCTTTTCGTTCTGTCATTAGCTTAGGAGTGTGTTCAATTCGCAGTCGAGATAAACGACACCATTGGCGGCAATGGCGCTAGTAAATTGCAGGTTACCGTTAGGTCTAAGTGTTACGTGAAATATGTTAGTGTTAGTCATGTTGCCAATAATAGCGTTAACAACGTTGTTTTGCGGTAGATAGTCAGGGTTAGATATTGCAGCCCAAGTAGTAGTAGCCGCTAGTCCCCCGGCTGGGGCCACGGCTACACCTCTAAGCTTAGTATACCCGTCCGCCGTTAGGGTAAATGCTGGAGGAAAGCTAGTACCGTTAATGTCGGTACCCGCCGTTACCCCATTTTGCAATGTCAGGTTATGCCAATTGTCTTGATTCCACGAGTTACCGAAAACCATATTAGGCACAGTCTGGGGTACCGTTGTAAGGTTCGGCAATACTAGCGAACCGCCAGATGAAAAGATATCAATAGCCAAACTAGCCGACGCGCCGGAGCCGGTCTGCTCAATCAATGCCACTTTAGTATACGGCCCGGCTTCTGTCGCAGCGCTATACCAATTGATAGCATTTTGATTAAGGTTAACCGCAAACACAGTACCAATAGTAGTATAGGTTGTGGTCCCGGCTAGATAAGCATTACCAAAAGGATCAGTTCCAGTGCTATTGGTAATAGACTGGATTAGATTGCCAGCGGCAGGCGTACCCGAATAGAAAAACGCACCATTACTGTTAATCGTGTAGTTGGTACCGTTGAATGTACCCCGGATGTTCAGGTTATTGAATTCTGCGGAGCCATCTTTACGGATAATCCAGCCACTAACTCCGGAGACAAAGTTAGGTGATTCAATCATCTGCCGGATTAGTGTGCCCTGCCCGGCAAGGATAGAGTTGTTAAACCCATCGCCAGGGGTTAGTGTAGAGGGATCAATTGTCATGAGTCCTGCCCGTATGCCATAAAGCCAATAATGGATAGTGTCGCTACTGCTCCGGGGTCAGCTCCCGACCATACGGCTATTATGTTTTGCCCGGAAGTGATGATGAAACCGGCTGTCTTGCTAGTTGAGTCAAGGTTACCCGTGAACGTCCCGTCAACTAGGTTCGCAGGTTCCGCCGCGTTGCCTATGTAGATGTTTGCCTGGGGTACGGCTACAGCCGTAGAAGTCGATACAGCGGCGGCAGTGACTACCCATCGTTGGCCGATCCGGGGCCCTAGAGAGACGACGGCGGCCCCGCTACCGGACACGATAGCGGAGCCGAAATCGTTAAGCGGAACGTTAGGCATTAGAAGGGTATCGTTTCGTCTAGGGGGTCTGTCACAGATACCACTTCCTTAACCGTTCGCTTAAGCCAACTCTTACTAACTTTCACCTCCCCGTGTTTTGCACATAGGAATCGCTCTATCGATTCCCCTAGGATATGCAGGATAGGCCACGGGATACAGGTACACCCACATGGCATAGCCATCATTCGCAATTCGTTAGGAGCCCACGTAGCCGGTTTGGTCTCGGAAACCGGCGTAGCCGGTACCTCCCCTTTCGGGCAGGTACCGGCTACGCGGCAGGGCTGACAGGCAGGCAAGCAGTACATTGCCTACCGACGCCCGAAAGCCCGCTGACGATGCTCCGGCTCAGGGGTCGGCTCCGGGGTCGGGGTCGGCTCCGCCGTCTCGGTCGGAGTCGTCATGCTCTCCGTAATGTGAGGCGTAGCGGCCGGGGTCTCGGTCTCGGTGGTACCGTTGCTCTTGGCCTTCTTGACCTTGGCCGTCGCGACCTTCAGGCCGAACTTGACGGTTACGGTACCGTCCTCTTCCTTCTTGTCAGTCCAGTAGACGGGCTCCGCCTTAGACAGGGCGGCGGCCCGGCGGATCATGGCCTTAAGACCGGAAACGTCATCCTTCTTGACCCGGAGACGCCGGTACGGGTTGGCGGGGCCGGGCTCCGGCTTGCCAGCCTTCTCCCACTCCTGAGCGAGCGGGGTAACGATACCGTCGATCTGCAGTTGGTCCTCATCGCGGACGCGGCTACGGCTGGAGATTTCGTCCTGGGTGTCCGGAACGTCGTCAGCCACGACAGTCAGGTTAAGAGCCATGATGCTTGCGCCTCCTAGGCGGATGATGCGGCGGGGCCGTCCCCGCTCAACTAACTACATCCTCTCATACGTCTCGCGGTACCGCAACCCCGGCAGGCACTAATTTTTACCAGTCGTCGTCGTCCCTGGTCCGGCCCCGGTTTCGATTAGAGTTACGGCTACGGCTACGGCTAGAGTTGCGGCTAGACCCGAAGAAGCCTCCGCTACTGTCGTCGTCGTCGTCGTCGTCACCCCCGGGTACGTACGTAGGTTCCATACGGTATCCGCTCCGGGTCATGTGCTCATGGATATAGGTCTGCCGTTCCTTGCCCGAAAGCTTGAGTCGGTCTGCCATGCCAGTAACGGTAGAAAACAGATCATCGTTATCGTCGTTTGCCACGGAATTTAACCCCTTTAGGTTTGCTTGTTATGTGCCAGGCTTTATGGTAGCCGCACCAATACCGTCTAACCGGCACTTGCCCGGTAGCTCGCTGCCCCTTTACACGTAGGTAGTTATCAGCGTCCGCTTTGGTCATTGGTACTTTGTGGCACTGCATTACGTCGTAGCGTCTGCATAGGTTTCGTCGATAATAGATACCGTTACTAGTCCTCCTATCCCCACCCCGTAAAGTGGTTGCTGACTTTCCCAATCGAAGGAATACGGGGCAGTAAAAACCTGGATACCGACGTTAGGCGGAGGTGTCGGAAGCGACAATACATCCGGCCGGTTATGGAAAATTGCGGAGGACGCGGCTCCCAGCGAGGTAGTGGGAGTAAGTGTAAAGTTAGCCGCATAGATAGAAGCGGCGGTACCTGCCGCAATAGTGTTAATGGTAACGGTAGCGCCTGCTGGAATTACGATTTGCTGGGGCAACTGCGGGTAGTTAGTTCCGGAATTGATACCGTTGTTAGACGTAGCGACTGTGACTCCGTTAACCTGCAACGCAAAGTTGTTACGGTCAGACGCTCCTAGTGTACCGCCTAGAATCGCATCCCAGTTAACGGTATATGTACCAGCCTGAGGTACTGTCGTAGTAGTAATAACTTGATTAGCGCCTGGGCTAGTTGCCGGGGCACCGTTAGCGGCTATAGATGCCGCGTTGCCCGGAGCAGTACCGCCCATACTCATTACCAGTACCCGGGCCTTATTACGCCGGTACCGGCGCTGCAATACCTGTACCGGCTGAGCCGACCCGGCAAGCTGCAATACAAAGGTACCCGCTGACCCGAAGTCTGGCGCCAAACGTTCCGTATAGTCGGTATGACTACCCGAGGTAATGTGTACCGGGATAGGTGGCCCGTCGTAGACTTGCGGAGCGTCCTCTATATATTCGTCATCATAGGTTGTCATTTCGGTACTACCTCCGCCACTCGCTTAGCTGTCCTAGTGGCTCCGCCAACCGCGTTGCCTACCGGCGTATCCCTGCCCAGAGCGTTAACGCCCACATACAGGAGCAGTAGCCCAGCTAGTACCTCGCCTACCCGTATGTATGTATTTGGCTGAGTCAAACGGCTAAAGAAGTCACCAACCGCGTTAATCCCCGTAAGCGGATTAGGAATGTCGGAGGCTACTGCTTTACCTTGCCCGGCTATCCCCTTAGACGCAAATGCTTTAGCTAGCGCCTGGGTTGGGAATCCAGTCCACCCGCTGTTAGCTAGAGCCGTAGCCAACAGCGGATTAGACTGCCGTTGTATAGTCCCGGTAGCGCCAAACACAAACCACGGTCCGCCAGGGGGTATACCTGCCGGACCCGTATTACTTCCCGTACCGGGATTAGGCAGGTTAGGCACTAGCCCGTTTCACTCATCTGATAAGACGGAAGAGGATGTACCGAACCGTCATCGGACGCGGCAGTTTCGCCCGGAGCCTGCATAGTCCCCGTATCGGGATGGATTGCGATAGCGTGCTTAGTCGCAAAATCGATACCGACAATGACAATACCAGCCGTTAGGAAAGTGTCCCAAGAGCGGACGAATCCCGAGACCAAAGCGGTAAACGCTACCGACACGAGTAGGGCAGTACGTTCCGACTTCTCCAGGTCCTGATTAAACTGGTCCGCCGCCTTCACGTCGGCTACGGGTGGAAGGAAATGCTGGAAAATAAGCATATTACCAACGCCAACCAAAACGCCAACCTGCACTGCATTACGATTGATAGCCATATCAGACCTTTACACTAGTACCATGCGGCAAGGCTTTGCCCGTTCCAAAATATCGTTTAAGGTTAGGGTTCAATGATGCAATCTTAGCCCACGAAATACCGTTTGCCTTAGCTATCGCGTTAAGAGATTGCTTACCGTTAGCTGTAACGGTATGGGTACCCGACTGTCCGCTACCGCCTCCGGCTTCTCCGGAATGCCACTTAGGCGGATAGCCACTAGCTGCCGGTACGGGAGGTTCACCCATAAGGCCAATAGCTTCCCGTACAGTACGAGCGCCGTTAGCAGATAGATGCAAACCACCAATGTACGAAAGCAACGGGGTACGTTTACCGCCTCCCAGGGCGCTGTTAGCCTGGGTAACCCATTGAAGGTTAGTCGTAGGGGCCGTGGTAAGTGGCGGCGGGGTGACCACTCCGGTACCCGTACCGCCTCCGAGATACTGCCCAGTGTAAGGATTGTAGTCACCGTAGCCGTAGGCCCCGTATCCGTACTCTTCCCCTACCGGCTCCGGGATGACATTACCAGAGCCACCATAGGCGGAGGCTCCGTAGCCGTAGTAGCCTTGCGGCTCGTCATAGGCTCCGTAGCCGTAGGCGGAGGCTCCGTAGCCGTAGGCGGTAGCTACGGCTCCCGGGGCGGTTTTCTTTTTGCGCAGGACAATATACCCGGCTACGCCTGCCGCCGCCAGGCCGCCAATGATAATTGGTCCTTTACCAACATTACCGACGATAGGAAGATTAGGCATAGAAATTGTCCTCTGGGGTATATCCGTATGCTGTGTAATTATCGTCTGGATTACCTAGCGACGGATCAGGCGGAACTGTCCTCTGGATAGGATCAATGTTATACACTTCGTTAGGAGCCATCATAGCAGGATCACCCGTACCTGCAGTACGGTAATAGAACGGACGCGGGATATCGTCCTGCTCTTTAGGCAGCATATCGTAATTGCGTTCACCTTGGGACCAATTCTTAATCTTTTGTCCCGCTACCCGTGATTGAATAGTAGCCCGTGGCTCATCCGTAGCCCTAGCTACAGAGGCTTGATTACCTCTGACCTTATACCTCTGTGTCATAGAGGTTTGCATCTCATACTGGGATGGGTCAGACGGTTTCGCGTTAGCCAATGCGCCGCGAGTCTTGTTAGTCCAGCCTTCCGAAACGGTTTCGGACGGTAGCGTTGGCTGCAATACCTGCATAAGCCTATGGGCTCCGCCTTTAGCCCTCCGAAATCGTTGCTTAGCTGCTCCGGTAGCATTAACTGGAGGCTGGCCTAGCGTAGAGCGGCGTACCGGACTATCTTCCGGAGGCACGTCATAGGCTGGTCTATCGTCATATGTAAGGTACCGGGCGCCATTAGAAGCCGGTTCGCCGTACTCCCAGTTATAATAGATATCGGTCGCTTGTGGTCTGCCCTCCGATGGGGGAGTCTGCGGATATTCACTGTCATTCAACCGTACGGGTGGTGACCCGTAGTACTGGTGAATGTCATTAATACCCGTACCCCATACCTGGGCTCCGCTATACGGCTGGGCTACCCGCCTCATCTGCCCGCCGGTATATGGCAATCCCATATTAGTAATCCTCACTATTGGCGGGCGGTTTCTTATTCATACCGGCCTTTAGCGCATGGGCGTACATGCCATGCATGACGATACCGATAGCCACGGTACCGGCTAGCGGCCATAGTGACTTGTCCAGGTAACTACCGAACAAACCCAGGGCTATCGCTTGACCGTGACCGATAACGACATACTTCCAAAGCGTGTCGGATCGATCGCCCGCGAAAAGTTCCGAGGTTTGCGGACTAGAGTTAGTGGCAGAATAGATGTTATAGGCAAGATCCGCGTATACGCCAAACGCTAGCGCTGCACTAGTGGTGGTATTGACAGAAGGCATAACGGCAGTACCGCCACTATCTTGTTAAACACTCCAAGATAGTCTAGGGTGACGGCGAATGCTGTACTGGCAATTGTGATGATGACGAGCTTTTTCCATCCAACTCGGCCGTCTGCCATTTCTCCGCCTCCAACCTCTTAATCCGCTTTCGTTCAACCTGCTCAGTCACAATAGCAGAGGCTATGACGCTAAACCCAGCCGCGTATAGCCAAGGGCTAATCAACCCTTCTCCGCTGTGTTAAGCACGCCACTAACTGCTGCCCCGGTAGGCTTGGGAAGTTTAGCAAGCTGGGTAGCGTGCAAACCGAATGCGGTAATAATTCCAATAACAACTACTCCGCTAGCAAGGGTCTTAACCAAATCCATTACGCTGCCGCTTTCATCTTAGGGGTAGCCTTAGGCTTCGTACTCTTGACCGTCCCATTAAAAAGGTCTGCTACCGTATCCGCTACCGACTTGCCATTAAAGCGGGTAGTGAACGCTCCCAGCAGGACAATAAATGCTAGTCCGGTACCGGCCTTAGGGTCTAGGTGGGAGATACCGTCAAATACAACCGCCGCTAGCATCGTGGCAACCGGAATACGCCAATTAACCGTATTGGTTTGATACCACTCGTTAGCGAACGTGATAGTGCCAGCGGTCAGTATTATTGCAGTAGCTGCCGCTGGCATAACTGTATAGCCGCTTTCAATCGTCGTATAAACATGATTTCCCCGGGAGGTGAGCCACCCGCAAAAGTAGTAACAACAGTGCCGGAAGCGGTGTCGAGAGCGGATATCATGCGTCCTCCGCCTATGCAAATACCCATATGTGTTTGCCAAACGCAAAGATCCCCGGGAGCGGCGTCCTTCCGCTTAATAGTAAACGCTCCGGGCCACACTAGCCATACGCCTGTAGTTGGCCCGTGTGACTGTCCGGTATAGGCGCCTGCCCTATACATCGGTATAGCCATCCCTATATCACGGCCTACCACTGAGTTAACGAATGACGAGCAATCCCAATGACCCGATCCGCTCCCGGGGACTCCGCCCCAAACATACCCAGCACCTTGATACTTTAGCGCGTCGTCCGCTATTGCACTTCCCGCAGCACTGGCCTTACCTTGCGCTGTAACCCCGGCATTAGCACCCGCTGCGAAATCGCTAGCGGGAGTCCCTGTAATCGGGTTATCGGTAGCGCTAGAAATCGGCTTGCCTGATATTAGGTCCCGTAGTACCGTTGACCATTTCTTACCTTTAATACCGGACCATAGGAGTATCGCGCCGCCGCTAGCGGCTATCAGATATCCTGTCTTGATCGGCATTAATACCAGTTATTCGCTACTTCGTGAGCCCAGGCGTTTACGGGGTTACCGTATCTGCCACTGATATAACCCAATCCCCATATAATCTGGGCACTAGCCGACGATACGGGAGGGTTAGCGAGTACGCCCATTTTAGACGGCGGCAATCCCTGGGGTATTCCGTATGCACCACTGCTGGGGTTTTGTGCTTTGTTATTCCAGCCGGATTCTTTAGTCCATAGCTGATTAAGAGCCTGCCAGTTAGCTCCGGTACCCCATCCCCGGGCCATTGCCAGGGATCGGCCTAGTGCCACATTCTTTCCCGTGGACACTGGACCGGAACTAACGGAACCTCCGCCGCCGCCCAGACCGGCGGCGGAGGTTCCGGTTATCGGTACCGACGTGGCGCTAGATACCGGCTTCCCGGCTATCAGATCACGTAGGACCGATGACCACTGTTTACCTTTGACACCCGACCATAGGAGTATCGCCCCGCCGCTAGCGGCAAGGAGATACCCCGATTTGATCGGCACTAGAGTTGTTAGCTAGTGGGCGGAGCCGGGGGAGTAGTGCCGGTAACCTGGACGTCCAGCGCCTGAAGATTCGTAATAGCCTGCGCGACCACGTCGTTAGCCGCTGCAACTGCGGCGTCCGGGTCATCGTTCTGCAGAGCCGCAGTAACATCCGTAATAAGAGTAGTTACCAGGTTAGTGAGAGCGGTAACGTTACCCTGCAATGCTTCGAGACCAGACAAGATTTTCTCCGTATTCCTTAGGATTTTACGCAACATGGTAAGGGTATTATCTGAGAAATACCCCACTAATCTCCGCCGCCTCCGTATGACGGGATAGAGACATTAAATCCAGTCTTGGAGCCAACGGCCCCAAAAAGCCACGGGCCGATAGCCATGCCCGCGATAAAGGTAATAAGCGTAGCGCCCGGATGGGATTTGACGTAAGAAATCGGCCTAATACTCATGACTCAACATCCGCCCACATAGACTGTCCCGGAGGCTCCTGTTCCTCCGGAGGCTTATAGGCGTCCGGGTCAAACGAAGCCCACTGGTCCATATCTTCCCCATAGGGCCCGGCCCGTTCAGCCTGATAAGCCTCCGTAGTACCGTCAGGGGATTCGACATAAGCTTCTTCACCCCGGGGAAAACGGTTAGCGACAAATTGTCGCGCCCGCTTCTCCGAAACGCTGGAGAAAACAACCTTACGTCCCGAGAGCGGATGCGAAAGCTTAACCTTCCACCGTCCCTCCGGAGGCCCGTCATCCTTCTTCTTAACTGGAGCCGGGGTAGGGGTAGTAGTGTCCGTACTAGCCATTAGTTACTGGCCTCCCGTCAGCATTGCCGTATCCTGATGACGACTCTGGGCGTTACCGGCTCCGCCGCCGCCGCCTGGAGCGACGTAGTTAACCACTTCGTAAAGGTTACCGGCAACTCCAAAGTTACCGTTAATGATAAAGTTAGAGCCCGGGGAAGTGACCAGATAACCTCTACGGGTTTCGCCTCCGGGGCGCTGCAGGAAAAAGTCCTGATTAAACTCCGTAGCGTATACCCCGTTTTCCTTTCCAGGGATAACGCCTGCGGCTCCAGTTCCACGAACGTCCATTGTGGTAGCCATATAGCCGAAGCAACGGGCCATATCGGCTTGCCAATCCGCCTTAGTGTACTGGGTAAGCAGGAAGTTCGCTTCAAACTTAAGACCGATAAGCGGATCGGGCCAGTTAGTTTCCCCGGAAGATCGCGCGCCACCAGCGCCACGGTAAAGGAAAATATAGTTACGGAATGGATAACCCAGACCAGTAATAAGCTGCTGATTAATAACCCCGGCTGCGGCAATGGGAACAGAGCCCTGAGTCCAATACTGAGTAGTACCGGACGCAGGCGGCGCCCCAGCAATCGGCCTATTCTGCTTATCAGTCTTGCGAGGCTCCCAGTAGAATTCTTGGGTACCCCTGACACGAACAGACCAGGCGCTAGCGGACGGAAAAGCTGTAGCTGCCGCGTTAAGCTGCATAATAAGCGTAAGAGTAGCCGTATTGTTAACCGACGCAACCGGGCCGATCGGGTCACGGTTAACAATTTCAAGAGGTACCTGCATAATGAAAGTACCCGCCGTACCGGACGCAGTATAAACTGCGTTGGTAGACGGGTCATCAGCGAAATAGTATCCGCCGTACTTATTCGTCAGGAACCAAGTATAGCCGTCGAACGGACCAAAAATTGCTTCGTTGTTAACGTCGTTAAGCTGAACGGAGCTAAAGATAATGAACGGCGAGTCTGCCGATAGCGTACCTGCTGTAGTAGTGTAGTCAATTCGCATCCATAGCCGGGCAAGCCATCCCGTGGCCTGGAGTGTCCAGGGCTGGAGCGAACCACCAGCAGTGTTAGTGAAGGTCTGGTCATAGTCCCCGCCTTCTAGCACGTCCTGGGTACCAATCAGGAAGCTACGGGGACGAGCCTGCGGGGTACTAGAACCTTTACCGCCGCCCCGGGTACGATTCGGAGCCGCAGTACGGTACCGAGCCTCTCCGGGATTAGTCAGGGGTGCGCGAAATCGATCGGAATGCAACTTTACCACTCTCCGCCATGAAGGTATGGAATGTAGAGAGGTAGATATACTGGGGTTAGATATCTACCACATACATTCCGCCACCACGGCGGAGGTAAAGGCATTGGCTAATCGTCCTCCCATCGGCCACCCGATAGGTTTTGAGATTAGCCGTTAGCCACTTGATTTCGTCGGGGTCAGCGCACCCGAAATCGGAATAACGCTTGCGGTTGTCCGCATCGTCGTCATAGAAGATAAACAAGTGTTCCGGGGCGGAGTACGTATGATAGGAAAGAAATCGCCCCCGTTGGGCTTCGTTCCATTCCGCGTTATCCGGCCCGCCACGCATTAGCGCAGCTTCACACTCGGTCTTAAGTTTCAATTCTTCTTGGACCTGATGTGATTCGTTAATGTGTGTAATAGTGTTACGGGAAGTAGTCTGGTAATTCTGGGTAATACCTTTGGCAAATTCCCGGCGCAGTGTCTCCGCTTCTTCTACCGGATCTCCCGGCTTTTCCAGCGGGACAACGATATAACCGTTGCACTTACGTTTACGGTCCAATTTCTGGCGGGTGCCGGACGGCAACTCGGGTACAATACGAAGGTTAAGCCGTTCAGCCGCTTTCAATACAACTTTGTCACGTCCCTTATGCTTACCGTGAAGGGATATAACCTGGTGATCTGGGGTAACTACCTCGCCCAGTAGCTGGTAGAACAGACGTGACTTACCCCGGCCTGTAGGCCCGAAGCCGGAGACATGCTGGCCACCTTTATAGTCGCGGCCAAATTCCCGGACAAACTCTTTCCGGGGTACGGTCTCTACTACATGCCGGGGGTTCTCACTACTCTGATATGCCCGCGTGATTAGCGCCATTTACTTTCCCGTGATTCAATGTGATGAGTTTAGCCGGTACCCGCTTATCCTCTCTAAGCAAAACGTCGTCCTCCGCCAGTACGCCAGACCGGACGGAATGTACCTGGTCTTGGAGCATCTTCACATGATGCCGGGAGACCAGGACAACCCATAGGGATATCATACTGCATATCACGGCTAGGATTGATACGGCGCCGGTAAGGCCACCGATTCCCAGGCCCGTGATTACTGCTGCACACAGCCCTATAAGTTTCCAAGGTGTCATGACGATAATAATACGCCGCTGGAATAGTGCGGCTCCGCGCTGACGCATCGGAGTACCTTTGATCCGCTTTTTTCCGAACACTAGTTAAACCTCCCTGTCAGATAATCGTAGTATTTTGTGGGCATAATAAGCTGGGGTGCGGCAGGTTCCGCCATACGGCCACCGTCAACCGAATAAGCATGTCTGTGGACATTAATGAATAGCTGACAGTCACGGGGATTTGTCCCGCCCATAGCGGATTTGAAGCTGAAATAGGCGCAAAGCTTTTCGTTTGACTGATGAGCGATAGCGTCCTGGCGCGTTGGGTAGAGTACCCCATCGCTACCGCCGTCCTGCAATCGGAATGCCATCCATCCATTACGGGCTTCCCACGGGGTAAACATTACTAGACCGTTAATGTGGTCAGACATGCGCTTGGCCGCGTCGGTGACAACGACGCATTTAGAACAAACTACCAGGTTATGCCTACATCTGGGATTGCGTTGGTTCGGCACGGGGCCTAATTCCTTGCTTCTGCAGAGCTGCTATCAAATCAGGGTCTGAAAATACATGCTCGGTTAGCGAACGGGGGTCACGAGTAGGAGTCTTAACAGCGGCAAACAATGACGAAAACTTAACTTTGACGTTGAACCGTACGGGTATCCGGAACTTACCAAGTCGCATCGTGAAACGGGGAGGCTGGGTTTCGGAAGCGGTCTTGTCTGCCTTGCGCCTCATCCGGCGTTCACGCAAAGTTTGGGGTACTTCTTTAACCTGATCTTCGTGGTTACGGATAAGTTGGCCAATAAGCGGGGCGGCTGTCATAAAGAAAAGCAATGCAGGGCTACTAGGGCTAGTAAGCAAATTTAGCATTCGTTCAGCCCGCTCGTCAGTTGCCGCGTACTGCCCGGCTGCTGCTGCGAATTGGGGGCCGTGGTAAAGAATAGTAGCGGCGTCCGGGAAATCTCCAGCGTTAATACAACCAATAACCCCGGCTTTAAGTGCAGAGTTTACTCGGGTCTCATATGCTTTTGCCTTACGGCTACCCGCCGGTTTGACCAGGGACGTAAAGTCCGGGGCGTCAAAAATATCTTCCCAGTTAGGTTCGGAGTCATCCGGCATCGTGCCGTTAGGATGCTCTTCTGTTACCTCGGTAAAGTCCATTTCAGTCCGCCTATTCCCTAAATGTGGAAGGGGCGCCGGACCCGGGTTTAGGGAGACCCGGGACCCGGCTGCCCCTTCCGGATGTGTGGCCTGCCTGCCGGGGTCACGCGCACATCATCCGCTCTCAGTGTACCGGAGGCCGGCTCTAAGACCTAGAAATGATCATGAAGTTGAATGGTCATACAGGGGGTCTGACCTGCTAAGATGGGAGGGCATCAAGTCGCCTGCCGGGGCGAGTCTGGCAGGCAACCCAACCGAAGGGGTGCCTAATGGCTCCAAAGCGTAACTATTCCCCCGACCCTGACGCCGGAACCGACGTCGCAACTGTCACCCCCGCGAACGGCAATACGCCGGACACTCAGGAAGTGTCCGGCGTTACGCTTGCCGTAACCGCGGCCCGGCGTTACCAGAATTACATGCTGGCCCGTGCGCGGGAAGTTACCAGGGGAAGGGCGGAGGAGGTTTCTGCCGGGCAGATGGCCCGTATTCTCGCCGTGGCAGAACAAGACGACGTCACCGAAGAGGATATCTTCAACGCTGACCAGGGCGGAACTATCCAGGCCCGGGACGTCCCGGGACTGGAAGTCGAAATTCACGATATGGTCCCGATTCTTTCCAACCGGGACGATATCGAAAATAACAAGGGGTATTACATCTCTTGTAACGCCACCGTTCTCGGTGGGCCGGAAAATATCCTTACCCAAGCGGGTCTTGACCTGGGAGCAGATTTCGTTCTGCAGACCGGGGCACCGCTCGTGGAAACCAAGATCCGGGCATTCGAGGCCCGGGGGATGCTCCCGGTCAAGGGAGTTATTACCGCAATCAAGACCGGAAGCGGAAACGACGTTCTGAAACTTCGTCCGCTTCCCAGGCGTGTGCAGAGTTAACCCCGCATAACTTTCGCACACTGTGGCCGGCCGGGGTCGATTTAGGGATTTTGCGCGTCGCGTGCTTCATGCGGTGGCGCCTATTATCCCTGGCCCCGGCCGGTCACGTTCCCACCCTACTCCTACCCCTACGCCGCCCCCTAGACCACCTAGCGAGCCGGAACGGTTCAAGGGCGGACAGAAGCGGCGTAACCCGTACCGGGAAGCCTGGGGCAATCTGGGCGCCGGATACTCCCGGGCCAAAGAAATGTTTGACAGTCTGGCCGGAATACCAGACCTAGGGGAAGCGGACAAACTAGAGCTATGGGATTCATTCCTAGACAATATTATTGCGTCAGGTCACACTAAACGACAGGATCCGCGTAACCCGTTCTGGCGGCAAAGCGGTACTCACCCGAATGATTTTGACTGGGACGAGTTTAAAATCCTTATGAAACAAAGGGGTAGTCCGTGAAGGAGGTTATGAAATGTCAAACAGCGATAGTGTCAGATTCATAACCGTACCTGCTTCCATTGTGCATAAGCGCCGGGCGGAAACCCAACGCCAGAAGTTGGCTAGCGCCCGGTTTCGCTATGTCCATGAGGGTTACCATACCCGGGAAAATTTCCCCAATCGGGGTAAGTCAAAGTATCAACGTACTAATGATGCCCTGCTTAACAAAGAATTCATTATGTGGGATGGGGAGGGACCCCGGGATGCGGGTTATGCGCTGTTCGGAAATTCTGAAGGATACGAAATATGTCATCCGTTTCTGTCTACCCTCGAATGTTTTGACCTCATGTTCGCAACGGAGATGGATTTCCCGGACGCTATTCACGTTGGCTTTGGTTTCAATTACGATGTATCTAATATCATCAAAGATATTCCTCGCCGTTATCAGTCTGTGCTGCATACTAATACACGCTGCATATGGGAAGATTGGGAAATAAGCCACGTACCGCATAAGTGGTTTAGCGTTAAACGCGGCAAAGTAGACTGTACGATTTACGATATACACTCCTTCTTTGCCGGGAGTTACGTTAACGCTTTGCTTCAATTCGGTATCGGTACCGGAGATGAGATTAACCGGCTTATAACCGAGAAGCTACGCCGCTCAGAATTTCTGTACTCCGAGATTAACGATATCCGGGAGTACTGGCAGTTGGAGCTAAAGCTAGGGCCGTATCTGTGTGAGGCTCTGAGAGAGTCACTGAACGCCGGGGCGAGGTACGTACCCCGATCCTGGCACGGTCCCGGAGCCGTGGCCCGTATGGCTCTTAAGAGGCATGACGTCTACGCGGCTATGGCAGACTGCCCGTACGACGTAAATCTAGCCGCTCGTTACGCTTTCGCAGGGGGACGTTTTGAAGGATTCTTGGCCGGACACTACACGGGACCAATATTCGAAGCGGATATCAATTCTGCATATCCATATTACGCGACGATGCTACCGAATCTTGCTAGGGGTAAATGGCGGAAGGGACGTCGGTATGAACCGGGGAAATTTGCCGTTTATCATATCCGGTATGAGTCTAAGCCTGATTCGGAGCGTTGCTATCCTCTATTCAAGAGACAAGACAATAACCAAGTCTGCTGGCCCTACCGGGTAGAGGGATGGTATTGGGCTCCGGAAGCAGAGTTGGTAGCCGGAGACAATGACGCAACATTTATAGAGAGTTGGGTTTTCGATGAATATGATCCTACTGACAGGCCCTTCTCATGGCTCACTGACTATTATCACAATAGGAAAGCGGCAGACCGAGCCGGGTCTATCGCTGGATTTGCTTTCAAAATCATCATCAACGCTGTATACGGGCAGTTGGCACAACGGGCCGGATGGGACAAGAAAAGAGGTACAGCACCACGTAGTCACCAATTGGAATGGGCCGGATATATCACTAGCGGCTGCCGTGCTAGCGTATATAAAGCTGCAATTGCGGCAGGTGACAAGCTCATCAGTATTAATACTGACAGTATACAGACTCTCGCACCTATTGATTATCTGCCTAGCGGATCACAACTAGGCGAGTGGAAGATCAAAGAATACTGCGAGGGCATATTCTGGCAGTCAGGTATCTATTATCTACGGGAAAATCTGGGTTACCCGGAAGGGTTGGGTTATGGTTGGGACAAAGGGAAAACACGCGGCATCCCGAAAGGGTCATATACGCCCCAGCAGTTGCTTGACTGTTTGGCGAAAAATGAACCCCTACGGCTCAATAAAAAGGTTTTCATCACTTATGGTCTCGCTGATATGGGGCAATGGGACAAACGAAACCAATGGCTTACAGAGCCACACGAATTCGAATTCGGTGGAAGCGGAAAACGATCCCATAATATTGGTCCTAACGGTAGCTATTGCAGCAATCATTGTATGGGGGACCTTCATAGGCTAACAGCGACACAGATTCCGCATATGTTCGGCGACGGGTGGTCTAAGTTGCATTACCTCCCGTGGCTAGACAAGCGAGACGATGTTAAGGAAACAATGGACGCTATGTATCTGTTTGACACAGATCACCTAGATTTTGACGATGAATGGGTTAGGGATGAGCAATGGACGTAAGCAAACTGCGGTTCGGTAATATTTCCGGAGTCTGTGAGCTACATTACGGCCCGGCGGAAAGTTTTGGTACACTGCTAGACCCTAACGGGCACGTATGGCTTATATGTGCCGACTGTATCAAATCATTGTGGGATAACAAGCAAGCGTATAACCAAGAGCCTTCACCAATGGTGTCTATTCTTAGTGACGAAGCACTAGACGCCATTGTCGCTCAGATGAAGGAAAGGGGGTATCTCAGTGATTGATCCGGTAGACGTGGTAATCCCTGCCCGTAACGAAGAGAAAACTATCGGGCAAATCTGTAACATTCTTAGTAGTCATCTGCTGGTCAAAAATATCATCGTGGTCTGTGACTCCTGTAAGGACGATACCGACTTGGAAGCTTGGAAGCACGGGGCTGACATTGTGCTATCACGGGAGTACAATAATAAGGGACAGACCGTGATGGCTGGGCTGGCGCACGTTGTCACAGATCGGGTGATGCTCATGGACGCGGACCTGACCAGGCTCACGCATATGCATGTTACCGATCTGATAGGCGGTACTGCCTTGTCAGAGTTGACGGGTATGCGGATAGGGGTACCCGACCTAGACCCCGGCCTACCGTATACGCGGGATTGGGCTTGGCCGTGGGTGTCGGGGCAACGGATTGTCCCGGCGCCTCTGGCAAGGTCTCTTAAGCTACACGGGTATCTTATGGAAACTCAGATCAACGCTGCGGCTCACCGGGCGAATCTGCCGGTATCGTTCGCGTGGCTTACTGGCCTTAAATCTTCCTACAATATGACGGAGAGGCGCCTATCGGAAATGACCCGTGACCTGGAATATGGTAAACAGAATGGGATTCTCTTATGAGTAAGGCGCCTATCCTAACGTCCACACCAATGGTGATTGTGATGGATTGCGGAGACGATTTGATATTTACCCATGCTCCGCCGCGCGTTAACGAAATCATCTACTGTCACCGATGCGCAGAGTATCGTAAAGTCGTCACCAGGACCCCTGAAAAGAAAGAAGCCGCGTTATGGAATTCGTAGAGCCAACTAAGGCGAGGAAAGGTGAGTACATAGCCCAAGCCAAGAAGAAAAAGGAAATAGTCGTAATCGGAAACCAACTAGAGAAGGTGATTAATCGGAGTAAAGTCAAGTGTCATATCGTAGCGACATACGTACTGGGAAACCCCGCAAAAGGTCAATCGGTATCGTGGCAAATATATCTATTCAAAGGATGAGTACCAATGAACCGTCTAGCCGACCGTGTATTTCACATAGTCATGCTCATGACAGTGGTAGTGTTCGCTGGAGCAATCGCAATCGCAAAGTACGCACCCCTACCCACCGACGTAAAAGGCGGAGCATATACGATAGGCTTCGAAGTATTGGCCGGAGGTATCGCCCTGGCCGTAGTCTCCTATAACGCAATCAAGCATCTGGGGAAGTAGAATAATGTTTAACCCAGATTATATCAAAGCGCTAGACGACTATCTAGACGCTAATGTAGGTGATCAGTACAAAGATCAGCCACTAGCCCAGAGTTGGGCTCGACTCGCAAAGATAGGGGAAGAGTACGGAGAAGCCGTAAACGCCTTTATAGGGGTTACCGGACAGAATCCACGTAAAGGCGTATTCGGATCGGAAGATGACGTAGACGATGAATTGGTAGACGTAGCCTTGACTGCGTTGCTTTGCCTGCAACATCGTACGAAAGATATCAAGGTAACCGAAAACATCATTACTACCCGCATGATTTACCGTCTAGAAAAGGCGGCCCTACAAGCAATTGAAAAGGAGGGTTAGTAATGGGAATCAAAATCCGCGTGACCCGACCTAAGGTTAAGGTTACGCGCACGGCCAAGTGTTTAATCTGCGGTCGGCAAGTCCGCGTAAACGCTCCGCACAAATGCCCCAAACGAAAGGCCCGGTGATGGACGTAGACGAGCGAGGTATCCCCACTAACTACGGAGATGCCCCACTAGCCCCGGAATGTCCGCCCAAGCCATGCGAGCTATGCCCCAGCGGATCACCCGTAAACGGGATGGATAACTGGGAGTGGTGCCAACATTTCAAGACATGTGCCGCTACTATAGACTGGGAAAGGATTTACAGTCATGACCTTTAACGGCAGCTCTTCGTACGGGAGCAACGCGACGTCGGTAACCGGGGCTGAGAAGCCCGTACCGGCTAGTGAATGGGAGTGGTGGCTTAGGGTCATAGTCTGGACTCCCAATGCTTAGCATGGCTTTCGTGTTCATGGCTATGCTCATACTGAGTATGTGGGTAGCCGGGCTTACCGCCAACTCCGCCATTATCGTGGCGGGGGTGGCGGTAGCCGTATATGCTCTTATCCGCGCACTATTCGCCAAAGGAGCGTAATGGCGGAGATAATTATAACCGTAACCGCACAAGAGGCGGACAAACTTCTACGAGCATATGAATCGGGAGGTAATGTTATTATCCAAGCGCTAGCTACAATCACTTCAGCAGATAAAATGTTCGCCAGAATACAGCATATGGAAGGGGTGAAAGAAGATGACTGACGGAGCGAACAAAAAAGAAATCATCAATGCACTATGCAATTTCGACGGGAAACCCATCCACCCAGAAGATCAAAAGATAATAGACGAATTCCAGAATTGGCTTAAGATGCCTCCCGGGAATAGGCCATACGTTCCGGAAAAAGTGGAAGAGTTCAATATGAACTCTGCATATCCCACCGAACTAACAGCGGATTACGCACATCCTTACGCGAAACGATGCGAGCATGACGCAGAGGATGGTTGCTATTACTGCTGCCATTCCTGTGACATAGATGGCCATTACTGTCCGGGATGCGGTAAACACACTAGTCACCGTATCCGCGTATGTAAGGATTGCGCGGAACTATGACCGATAAGGCAAACATTAGCCGCCGGATAGAATCCCTAATGGCAAAAGCTAACCATACGGATAGTCCGGCTGAGGCTAAGGCTTGCCGCGAGAAGGCAGAAGAATTGCGGTCCCGGTACGGAATAAAGGAGCCCGTACCGGGACCGTTGGTGACATTCGATTATTGGACCCCTCCGGATTGGGTTAATCGTAATGTAAACTTTGATGACCTTATCCCGGACGAATATCAATACGATAGTGAGGATGGTGATTGGTAAATGATGCATTACGATGATAATATACGTGCTTATGTCGCTAAACTTAAATCATCATCTTTAATGGTGACTACCGTTTGTCCAAACTGCGGAGAGCCAATTGTCGTTAGGAGTAACAATCTGGTAGAAGATGTAGCCTATTACGCGAAATCATGTCCGCAATCTAAACAGGAAGAGGTGAAATAAATGACGCATATGATTATCCATATCCTTATGTATTACGGTATGTACTACGGTTAACCGACCAACGAGTGGGGCGCGCATACTCTAAATCACGCGCTTTTTATCCATTTCAAAGGGGATAGGCGTAATGCCAAGGGAGCTTGACGAAAAGGAATTCGCACTAATATCAATGTTCTTCGTGGGGGAAGACGAGACATTTCCCGTATTTAAAGAATGGGGAGTACAACAAGGACTAACCCAAGAATTTATCCAAAAGATTAGTGATATGACCGTGAGAGAGT
>Ga0209006_10001594_pt1 | contig 20587 bp, 26 predicted proteins | sample JacPin_JW_Ref_O2_FD_188567 | JGI IMG/M metagenome (GOLD analysis project Ga0209006, IMG submission 188567) | Forest soil microbial communities from Algoma, Ontario, Canada - Jack Pine, Ontario site 1_JW_Ref_O2 (SPAdes) (version 2) | ecosystem: Environmental > Terrestrial > Soil > Boreal...
GCCCCTTCTCTAGGACTACCGTTGCGAGCTCCGTGCCCCCCTCTTCTGGATTGGAACTAACATAGAAGGACTCTTCAATCATACCATCGGTTCCCCTGGTCCAAACATCCTTGACATTACGAAAGACAACCTTCCCACTCTCCTGTTGCCCTTCTAACGGTGGAAGTCCTTCCCACTGAACAGCCTTGGCTCGTTCTTCATCCCAGTTGGGTACTTGAGGGGCATTTCCCCATTCAGGGCCCTCCTTGATTCGTGTTACAGTGGTATATTCCTCGTGACCCGGGGCTTTAGCTAGACTTGGTATTTGTTGTATACCGTCTATCCAGACCTTCAACGGTGTCGCACCAAGATGAAGTGGATGTGAATCCCACAATACCACATCGGCATCAGCCCCATCACGCAAGACACCGAGGCGATGGGCGAGACCCGCGGCAGTGGCAGGGGCCGAAGTCACGGAAGCAAGGGCAAGGTGAGGTGGTAGACCATAGTAGTGAGCTTGCTGCGCTTCGAACATCAGATAACGGGAATTGAGCACCGGGTGATCGGACTTGTAACCCATGAGAATCAGGAATACGCAAGGATATAGTAACATACCTTCATGACCACTGGAATCTTATTGTCTGCGAGAACACGAGGCGCAAATTCGGAGGCCCGATAAGATTCCCGCTTATAGCTGAAATCCCAGGAAGTTAGTCTATACCCAACAGGACACGGCCCAACTTACCGGGAAGAAATCGCAAACATTGCAATAGCTGGCGTGCCCCCCCATCTAGATGAGTGTCACCCTGATAACAATCATGGTATACTTCAGTCACTTACGTTCGCTTGAGTACGTCGGGAACGAGCCAGGCCTCGGATGCATGATGGAAAGATGCGATTGGGAATTGAAATTCGTTCGTCAGCTAGGTCAATTTGGCGATTAAGTATGCATAGGAATGCTGCAGCGGTATCAGGTGACACTAACGCGAACGATATCGTCGAGATCCACCGCTTCATAGCAATGATTGGTGATCTGAACGACAAGTTGATGACACTGAAAGAGTGTAAAGGAGAGAGATTCAAACCTTGACACGGCCTCGAAGGACATCTACGAGCATTTCCCACTGTAAGCTCTCCGGAAAATCGCCATCGAGTATTTCCCATAAGCCTGCTTCAACTTTCTGGCAATATGCATCCTGAGCCTCCTTGACTTTGCGCGCTTCATTGTAGGCTGATCGGAAGGCCCAAATGGAGTCCATGCGTGTGCCATACGGACGGATGTTCTCCCCACAGGCCTGCCTGTATCATGCAAGACCAATGAGAGCATGTACCATTGACGGGGGGGGAAAGAAATGCACTTCAGGTGGCGCCAGGGTAGGGGCTCGGAAGGGTCAGCATGGCTTCCGTTTAATGTGTGTGGGGGTTCGATGATCATGGACGTTGGTGATTTTTCTGAAGTATTCCGTAACTTTACCATGAAAGCCTGTCCACCTGTTGGGCGGATTAGACTCTGCGATCAAGCTGTCACCAAATAAAACATTACCGATAGCGTTGAGGCTTCCCGGAAGGACTTGGACAGATGTAACACCACCACTTATGGCTAACCGAAAGGCTTCGTCGTGTGTGTTTAAAGCATCAATGCTCCTCAACCATGGTAAGATGGGCCCTCTTGGTGAATTAAAGTCCTGAGTACCTGATAGGACATTTCCTTTGCTCAGCTACGTCCATGGTTACAGTGAGAAAATGAGCTCACCTTCCAACCAAGGTGCACTGTCGACGCCGACGTGCGAGTGCAAATCAACTGGATAGATATCGTTCAGGCGCGTCAAACACCAGAAAACGGATAGTCCTACCCAGCCCAGGTGTAACCCAAGCACCATTTGCATCTATTACAGTCAAATTGAATGCGCGCGAGATACTGGACTGGGGAATCTCCCCAACACCCATTACAAGCCCTCGATCGAGAAGCAAATCCCCGAACACTATTTCGGTGCCATTCCCGGTTCCAGTCCATATCGTTGCGTTTTGAATTAACGTTGAACCCGTTCCGACTTCAAACCTATCCGATTCCTCTCTCTCGTGGAAATTCTCAGCGGGTCCTGGAATGACTCTCAAAGCGGCGCATTGACTGGGAACTGCAAATTATCCGATTCCGTCAAGAAATGGGTGGGGTAGACATTACTCACCGCACAACGTGGGCTGCGTTTACTGGGACACGCTGAACGGGAGGAGTGAGTGATCCGGACGTTGCATAGAAGTCGCATCCGAGAAAACTCAGAAAAGCGACAGTAGAGACGCAAAGAAGAGCAAAATAGAGTCTTGAGGTCTTGTTGTCTATCATACGGGATGGCCAAAGTGGCATTTTGTTGGGTTGCATGATGGCTTGGAACAAGCAACTTTCATATAAATGTACATGCGTGTGACATGCTCAGCATCGTCATACGTAAAAGTGTGATGGCACAAAAATCAAGGAATCGAATTTATTGAGTACCAAAGGCGACATTGCTACACTGCTAAGTTCAATTGCCCTTGCGGAAGCATCGCTGGCCCGAAACTCGGTCCAGCTTCCGGCTGAACTTCTGTATCCTCGGTTATGATTTCCGTGCTTGAGACCTTCCGTTTACGACTGGCAGGGGAGGGGGCAGGGACATGAGCCTTTTTCACCCGCAATATGTCCATGATTTCTTTTCAAGACAGCAGTCAGTAGGATAGGTCAAGTGGCGTATATGGTAACAACAGACCTTGATGACTCATATTTTCATAGCCTTTGACACTCCTCTTCAATGATAGCCACCGCCGTTGTAGAGAGTGTGCACTCCATAGCTTCCAGCGTGAATCGGAAAACGTCTTCCAATCAATCTCGGTATCATCCCTTACACTCAAGGAGGCGATTCTTGTGAAATCGTTATCAGCTGAACATCATCAGTGGTAGAGATCAGATGCCAACGAACTTGTGCACAAGAATGTAGGCATCCTGTTGACTCCACCGCGGTTTCTGCCCCTCGTTCTTGACTACCTTGCTTAACGAATCAGTCCTGCGCAACGGAACTTGTCAAAACGATCACTGCGCGTCAATCAGCAACGGTCGGCTTACCATTTGATCCGACATTGCTGTCTTCCTCGCCGATTGGCCATACGTTCGCTTACTCTTCCCCAAAAGACGTCATCGTCGATATCTTTGCCTTGCTTAACCGTCATCTCGGTCACAATTCGCGTCAACTCGTCTTCTTCGTCTTTGGTCCACTGCCCTGTGTGACCGACAAGATGTCCACATCATCAATCGTCAGGTGTTAGGCGAAGAAAAAAAAGCGAACTCACCACTGACACGATACTCTCGGTTTGCAATGTGGTTCCTATACCTATCCCGACAATCGGATGCCATTCGACAAACCCGTAGGCTGACCTTTTCCCACTGCTGGCCAAGATCGGCCACAGCCCTGCGAGATCAGAGTGATGAGTTGTACAAGTCGATTACTATGTAATGCGGCGCACTGTTTGAGTGATTCATCTTGGCACGGCGTCCATTTGCCCTTCTTTCCATCAGGGTGGTAGCTTCTGCGGACATGATGGTATATAGCGATTATTGGACGCTGGGGAACAGCCCCCGCTTTCGAATTCGTTAATGGGAAAACTTAAAGCGAAAGGGAGAAATGGTATACTGACTTATTTCTGACCAGAAAGTACTTTCTTTTGACTTTTCACCACTCGCGAATATGACATCATTGAGTTGGTCAGGTGTGAGTTGCTTGACCTGATAAATTAACCTCAACATACGAATTTCCAGCAATAAGACTTCACTCACAACACGATAATTTTCAATCGCATCCTTCAACTGGCTTTCCTCGATGGCTGAGAATTTACCTTTCTTGTAAACGAGCCCTGAGATGAATCGCATCACGCACGAAATTGGTTCATTCACGAACAGCATACCTTCGGTTCTGACCAACTCGGCTAATTTGTTCGCATTTAGCCACTTGCTTGAAAGCAACTGAGCATGATTGTAATTCACGACCGGTGCGGCCCTCGATAAGTCGAGGTACGGTTGGTTATTCAACTGACTTCCCTGATGGGCCAGAAGAGTATCCGAAGCTACTGGAATCTGCCCGAGAGCAGTAGGGCCCTGGGTCTGTTGTGAAGAGGGTGCCGGGGCAATGAATGTAGGCTGTGGTAGTGAAATATTTGCGGCGGCGGCGGCGTCGGTCAGTGTTTTAAGAACAGTTGCAATCTTTGATATGTCAAGATCATGCACGGCTCGAAGGATGTCATCATTAGAGCCAATAGGGAGTTCAGAAAGCGGAAGCGCTGGATGGGGATGCCCGAACTGACGATCATGGTAGGGATATTGGAGATGAGGTTCGGGTAGGCCATGGGTTGGCTGAGAAATGCCGTGAGAATGCGACGAAATGGGTGCTTGTGCGGGTGAGTCCGTATCTGATGTTGCAGACGCTGCGGCAACTATCGCTGAGAGAAAGGCGGTTGCCGATGGCTGCGAGTTGACATCCAAAGATGATAATTTGGGGTCAATAGGTGAGGCCCCGTTTGGTGGCGAGTCAACCATAGAATCTGGGGCTATTCCTTTGTCCCTTTTCCGCTTCCCCTTCTTTGATGATGTTATCTCCCCCGTCAGTACGCCCATACTTCGTTTCTTTTTCTTTCTTCTCGTCTCACCCGGTGATGATTGAACATCGTCCGTTGCGCGCTTTTTCTTGTTTGCCTTGGAGATTTCGGGGAGAAGGAAAGTATTATTGACCTCGATGACCGCATGCTGCAAAGCACGTTGGACGTCGGAGGTTAGTGTCGCCTGAGCCGATGCCATCATAGAATTTAGGGCGGGCTGAATCGTGACTTCTGGGCGGATTGACCGGCTGTTCCCGGAGATGACAATCAAGTCAGCGCTGAGATCAAAATTTCGTGGTTCGTGGTTCATGGTTCGTGCGAATACATACAGAAAGTCAGGGATATGATATTAAATACGAAAACAAAACAAGTCAGCAAAGAAAAACATTTCCTCGAAATAAACTAGTATACACGGGATTCTGCTGATCGATCAAATTGGTATCCTGGTCGTAATCCTACAATGCGGTCGGAGTAGTAGGGGCTTGGTATCTTGAAGTTCTTCACATATTTGCCCTTAACATTGGTATAACGGTCTTCGACCATGGAATCTCTGCCTCCAAGTCCATCACGAGGTTGAGAACGTCGGTGGCACATCCAAACGAGAGAGTAAATCCTGACCCTCCCTGTCCGTAGGAGTGAATTATATGACTCGCAGATCCATCCTTTTTCAAGCGTATTTCCCGTTCGACTCGAACGTTGGATCCACGGAAGGGACGAAGACCCTGGACCAACGGTACCGGGTCAAGTTCCGCGTTTTCCAATCCGGGGACAAAGTTATTGCAACGCTCGCGCATTCGCACAATCTCGGGACTATCCAGGGTCAGGTCGAGACTATAAACATGTGGTTGCACTAGGCCTTGGGGAAATTTGCAATTGAGAACGCGACTACCCATATGCAAAATAAGAATATACATACCACCTAAAATCAAAGTTTTGTCATTCCGAGGAACAATGAATACGATATCCTCAGCATCTTTCCCGTGACTATCGTCGTGAGAGACAGCCAAAGCCTCTTTGACCTTCGGAAATTTTGATCCATCGTTCACGACCCGAATGAGGGCGCCACGAAGAGGAGTCACAGTCAAATCTGCCGCAAGATCGTACGCGCTCAAGCCGGTAGCATTGATGATCGCGTCCGCTCTGTATCTCGCTAATAATTTGTCTTCTTGATCGAGTAGGTCGCCGGTGATACGAGCTGTGACGAATCGTGCCCTTTTATTCCCGACCAATTGACGCAACCAGTCCATATAGCAGTCGGTATCGACTACGGGAGCAACATGGCGATACGAATCAACGACGCCAGCCTTCTGGTTCACGGCGTGTATTTCCACCAGTTTAGGATCATGTTTAAATCCTTGAATCTGGATTGGCATACTGGTCAGCCCCTACTCGTGGTATTTTTCGGTTATACCGTACCTCAGACACAGATTCAATCTCTAGCATCTTGTGTAGCTGCTCGGGCACATCTTTCAGATGTTTTTGGAAGAAGAAGTTCGACATTCGCATCCTGATACCGTGTTCTTCCGCGGGTATAATTCGAGAAAGCTTGTCAAATATCCGGTATGATGTCATACACCAACGTTTGGAGTTGTCCAAGGAAGCCAGATTTGTATGCTTTCCACAGACTGCGGGGGGCCATTCCCACCTGGAAAATCATATGAGTGTTCCGAATACAAGCAAGATAGTGCAATACGCCTTACAGCGCTCCAGCAATTTGCGAGGTGATGCGATTGGTGGGTGACGCCCACCTATCTGAAACAATCGTCACATTGTAGCCTGCATCCAGCAGAGCCCATGCCGTCTGTAAAGAAATATGAGGGACAGGGATCCCGTGGGTTCGGAGGAAAACGCACAGTTAACCCTGTCACGCCTCCACCTATGACGAGAACACGTTTGATTGGAGACGATCGACAACGAACGTCCTTTCCAACGCTTAATACGAGCTCGTCAGTGATTTTGGCGAGAGAAATGTTAGGGGACATCGTAAGCGGCAACGCATGTTTGATGGAACAGTGTGGTTCTTATAGAATTCGGAACCAAGCTTTTGAAAGAAGAAGTGACGAAAGAATCTGGAAACGGTTTGAAATGCCATTGAATATTCTGCCCGCATTCGATACTCCTCTTTGGGGGAAAATGGTCATAGGATTCTGAAACCAACTGCTTCCGCAATGGAAGGTCATAAGCTATTGACATGCCGAATACATACAAATAGAAATTACTGTGAGCTGGCATCATTCATGTCATCGGAAGATGTGGATTCATTCGGCGTAATAAATTCGAGCACCCGATCGAGCACCCGACCTATATAGGAGAGTTGTAAAAAGTTCCAATACAGACCGTGCCTCGAAACGTTTTAGACTGACATTTGCCCGTGACTGTCTCCGGAGGCCTTTGAATCACTTGTGTTCCAGTCACATGAGGAAATTAAATAGAGTCGTTTGATTCAATGGTGGTGAATGGCCACGTGGTCTGGGCAGAACGGGTAGATGGATATGCAACTCACCGAGTTTGAAAGGCTATCACGAAATAGGTTGATTCTACAAAGGGTTTCGCTTGGAACCATCTCGGTACCTGACAGCGCCCACCAGGCTTGACAATTTAACAACATAAATACCCCACATTCGGATGTTGGAATGGCACGATTGTCTCGTCGACCTGCTAGCATATGGTATACAGTGACCATTACTATGGTTTTGTGGTACTGCACAGCCCGCTGTACCCACCTTTTGGTGCACCACTTTTAAAAGTCTGCGGGATCGGCATACCCCACACCAAACACATACCCTAAAATCTAGAAGGCACCAACTCGGTACCGGACAGGCATAACAGCGCCCCCGGCTTGACAATTCAACAACATATATACCCCACATCCGGATGTTGGAATGCATGATAGTCTCATCGACTTGGTAGCATATGGCATACAATGACCATTACTATGGTTTGGTGGTACTGTACAGCCCGCTGTACCCACTTTTTGGTGCACCACGTTTAAAAGTCTAGACTCTAGACTACCCCACACCTCCTCGGTACCTAACAGCGCCCACCGGCTGGACAATTTAACAACATAACTACCCCACATCCGGATGTTGGAATGGTCTAGCCCGCTGTAACCGCCGGCTGTCACGGACATGACCCATAGCACCCCGTAAAAGGCTAGAACGCAGACCTCCGTTCTTGCTCTCTCTTGCATAGCTCTTGATGTCGAAGAAAAACGTCGGAAAAATGTCGGAAAACAGGCCTCGGGAGCGAGTCCAGGCACCAAAATCGAAATTGGAATTCATATTCAACAACCTGCTCGAAGCATCATATTTAGTAAGTTGCTTGACGATGCCATCGCTTCGGCACCCTTTGAAACATACAGTTTGCCAGTACTTTGCTTGGGAGGTCGTTTACATCGTTGTAAATGCCCAAATAGGGATTACTGAAGGGACACAAGTGAATAGCATAGCTATCCAGCCAGTCTATATGCACATTAGGGGGATAGTGGTAAGCCCAGGCCTACAATTACGTCCAAATACAGTTTAGACAGAGTACCATCCGTAATAGCAACTGAATATTACTAGTACTATAATACGAGTGTTACTGGAATAGACTTCCATCTACTGTTCATGATTGACGAGACGGTGGTCATCTTCCACCCAGAAGGAGAAAAGGATTCCGACGGACTTCCGTTGGGCGAAGTTTAGACGGTTAGACTTTCAGGTCTTGAGAAGAGGTAACATCATATTTGATGGAATGTATGGTCATGGAAATCAGAGAAAGTCCTCAAACCTCGGCCCGCAGAAGTTCGAATTGATCACTACACCCATGGTTGCCATAAAGAACGACACGAGAGGAAGTGCTGTTTGGAATTTGAATGAATCATTGATGAAGAGCAAGTGGCAAGCCCATTTTCCTTTTGAAGAAGTCACGTCCGAAACCATGGATTCGGGCACATCGTTGAAGATCCCATTGCCACAGTTTCTCAAACACCTCACTAGCAATGGCATTTCAATGCCAAAAGCTATGGCCGTGGCTAGTAAAATGTCCGCAACTTCTCAACTCCCCAAGTGGATAGGAATTAAATAAGTCTTACTCCGTTCAGATACAAGAACTATCACACCCCATCGACACTTTCTCAGCTGACTGACATCAAACTCAAAGCAGCGGGGATTGACGATAAAGATGAAAGGAAACTCGTTTTGACTGCTCTGCGGAAGGCGGGGTATGTTACCAGACTTAACCCAATCGTACAGGCAACCACTTCTGCGGAGAGTAACGAAAAAAGCACGGATCGGACTGCAAAAGGTGGCCCGTCTACTCTCCATATGACCACTATAGATGTCGTCGTACGCCACTAGTGATTATATCCTTATTTATCCTTGGTGTAAACAGGTATTCATTCTAGACCACTCCGACGAAAAAGAGGAAAAGTAGAGCCTCTAACACTGACAACGAGTTTTTGCCTGGACCCCCTATAGATGAAGCCGCCGTATACGGGAGTTTAGAATTCAATGAGGTGACGGACGAGGAGGTATACATCTTACTTTTTCTTGTTTCTTCCCTGTCCTTTACACCTTCCAGATCCTTAGGACTAAATCCACCGTCGTCAACCGTGCACCCCTCATGACTGCCTGGGCTACCATTGTTGCTGAACGCATGGGGTTCCGACGAGAGGAAGCCTTGAGCATCGGTGAGAATTTTTTCCACTCGAGAGATATTCATTCACCACTTTGCCTGTCAAAGCGTCCGTATACACAGAGATGAATGCAATCTCTAAAGGCGTCTCGCTTGGGATCTTTGAGGAGGGCCGAAAGGCAGAGATGGAGGCGGCCAGAAGTGGCTCGCAGCCTTATGTGGATCTCATGGGCAGACGGTAGGCGTTTTGGAATGCCGACCTCATCCAATTATTGAATGACCGCATGCTTTAATTCACCCCAGTGTGTAGGTGATCCTTCATTTTCGTTGCTATTCTGACCTGGACCATAATCAACAGCGCATTGTACCAAACCCAATCCGCCCAATGGCGCGCCCTTTCTAACAACGTACCTGTGCAACCTAGCACAGCGTTCTCATACATCTCTCGTGCGCTACGTCAAACAACACCACACATCGTGGGAGCGTTAAGGCTTCTAGCTGCGAGTTTTACACCACAGGAGCTTAATGATAAGGGTTGGTCCTTATACGCTGACTTCAGGCCAACGGTAGAGGGGTGGGGGAAAAGAGCTGAAGTGAGGTGTGATGCTATCCTAGCCCTCAGAAAACAGGGAAGAGTTCAGGGCGCGCTTGCTTCGGGTGGTACTGGTGGGGTGGACTTGTTGGCGGATGTCGTCAAATTTGAAAACAATGATGTGGCCCAACAAAAGCGCACCGAGGAACAAGAACCAAAGCACAAGAAGCATCGAGGACTTTCTCTTGAAGAATACGAAGCCGAACTTGATGAAGATACAACCTTTTTACCATGTTGATCTCGTCGAACAAACATAGCGTTTATTCCACTATACCCATCTACCCATTGTGAATTATCCTACCATTTTGTATGAGCATATGAACAGTCCAGCATCCACCCTTGGGCCCCAGTATCGAACAGAGTACATATATCAAAGGTTCTTGATGACCTCCGAAGTAAATTCAGACGTCGTCGCTGAACCTGCAGGATCACGTTTGATCAGATTCCAAGTTGAAAGGACGTGACGCTCACCACCCATGTCAGCCGTTCTCACTTTGCCGGCATTAACCACACCGAATGTGGCGGCGGCAATGTTGTTTGCGATAGGGTCAAGTCTAAGAATACTTTCTTTAGAATAGAAAGAATGATATAACGATCCACGAACCCAAGATGTCTGAGCATCATAGTGGCGCTGAGGATCATAGCAGCAGGGTTGGCGCGATTGGTGCCCATGAGATCCTGAGCAACGTGACGACATCCAGGTTCGAACAGGGCGTATTCCTAGTACAGTAGAAATATAAATAGATGTTGAGCGCGCGAGTTCACAAAGGGTTACTGACGCGGCCAACATTACAACCGGGAACGATGCCCGGCCCTCCGACAAGGGCGGCCCCAATGTTGGAAACAATGGCACCATACAGATTTGGCATGACCATAACATCAAATTGGCTGGGCTTCGCTACCAGTTGCATGGAGCTGGGGGGAACAGGGGAGACATGGTGTCTATTTGAAAGCGAAAGGGTTCAAGCACATACGTGTTATCGACAATCATATCATTGAATTCGATACCTGACGATCTGTATTCTTCTGCTACTCGGCGGAAGGTGCTCAGGAACAACCCATCGCCAAGTTTCATGATATTGGCTTTGTGCACGCAGGTAACTTTCTGAACAACAGAAAAAAAATTGAAACGCAGTTGACGAAGAAACAAAGATCAACGAACCTTGCGGTTATTTTTCAATGCAAAATCAAATGCAAATCGAGAGATACGCTCCGCCTTTGCCCTTGTGGACACTTTCAAGCTCTCGACAACACCGGGATAGCTTTGGTGCTCTAATCCAGAATATTCTCCTTCAGTATTTTCACGGATAATGGCAAAGTCAACATTTGAATGGCGAGTGGGGACGCCAGGAAGGGATTTACAGAGAACGACTGAAGCGTAGATGTCGAGTTGCTGGCGCATAGCGACATTCCAAGAAATGTGACCGGACTGAGATATCGGAGTAAAAAGAATGCCTGAGAATGTATGATTTAGGGACCAAATTGACAAGCAAGTATCGAATGGTGACCTTTAAGACCAACTCTGTTTCGCTTCAAACTAGCCATAGCCTGATTGAACAGGTCCTCGCCAGCAGAAGAAACACCAGATACATCGTATTGCTCCCATTCGATGGGTGCATTTACGTGTTCAAATATCTCTTTAACGGAATCGGTAATTTCAGCGCCAATGCCATCCCCAGGGATAAGTGTGACCTAGAACCGGAGTGAATGAAGATGCATTAATATGAACAGATTAAAACTTGCAGTGTATACACCGCCATATTTGGTAGGCAACTTGGAGATAAGGCGTAAACTTTTGGCATATGCACTACAATGAATGGGGCACATACTCTTTGGGTAACTTTTGGGAAACCCGCTGATAATGTGGTCACTGTCCTCTGGAAATGCTATCAGGATAATTTCAGGCTTGAGACTCGAATACACAACTCACAGAGTGTGTGACGACTGGGCGAGTCGCGGATGAAAGCGTTTTGAGTAGCATCAAGGCGTGACTATACATAGATCATGATCACGTGGTCCATTCTTGAACTTGGCAGATCTGATTCTCAGAGTCAGATCTCAGACGTTGAACGTTGAACGTCCAATGGAATCCCCTCCTTTCTACATACCGGTTACGACACACGATATTACGATATGAGGTACGTTGGTGTGGCATCCTTAATGGCGATCTCACTGACATCTCCTATGCAGGACGTCCTTAACCTCATTTTGTCAACATCTCAAGCTCACGTCACATCCGAAGGCATTGCAGACGCTGCAATACACATTTCGGAAAGTTCTGGTACATCTCGGACACACAACCTTTCCTTCTACTTGGTATTACTGTTTGTTGTAGCTCCAGCATGGTCCACCGTACCAATTTGCTCATTTATTCTTTGAGATTCGGGAGACTCTATTCCTTTTCATGACAGGGATGGACCTGTTTTGTGGTAGCATTGTGGGAGGTACAGGATAAATTTCATACGTCTATCAGTTCTCCGTGCTGACGCAACTCTGAGATCTTTAGCATAGAGCATAGAGCTGATAAAGTCTGTCTCCGGTTTGTCTCCCACTGGGACCGGAAACACCGCTGAACTTCAAGCAGCATTCAAACGCGTTCTGTGAACAGGCTTCCATGATTATCCGGAGGACGGCTCCAAAGACTCCAGACACTACCAGGCAAGATGGTCATACAGAAACTATCAAACATCTCGAGCATGTTGACCCCCGTGCGGTATATTTTCGCAACGTGTTGGGAACTTGGTTTGGGAGGGCTCCCCGGTCGTCACTTCGCCGTCGTGAAATTGAAGTCTGGCTCTCGCAACTAGGGCATAGAACCCTTGATGAAGTACTTTGTTGGAACCGAGTTAGGCATTGCGGATCTTCTTCAGCGACGTTTTGACTGGCGGAACGCACTTTGGACCGAAGGGATTTCAGATGTGTGTAATCCAGAAAAGGTCGTTCTTATTCTAGGCGGCAAAGACCACGTCGTCAATGTGGAGGTTAGTCTAACGCATTTTGCATCGTCCTCTCAGCAGGACACGGCGCTGACGTTTGAATTTCCAAGTGCGTGAAACGATACTTGTGTTCGTGCGGAATTTGGAACAACAAGCATGGGGAAGCTTTATTTAAAGGTAATGCTGAAGTACATCTTGTTCTATTCAGCATTGATACTAGGCTAGTGACACAATCCAATTGGTTCCCTCCAGATTCTCAGAAATCCTCATCACAAACGAGCACCCAGCCTAGAGCCCGACGCACCTCTGGGAGCCATAACCTGGTCACAAAATCTTGGGAATAGCCTCAAAGCATTCTTATACATCATATCATCAAGTTTGCCAAGGTTACGGGCATAGAAGTGGTGCAGATTTTTTGTGTACCATTCAGCCATCTCTGCACTTACAGCTACTGGCAGGTAAATTGAGTCAGTGAGTAGCAATTGCGGCGTGTCACGGACCTGGGAAGTCGGTCCCAAATAAGATATGGTCTGACGAGACAAATTTCTCCATAGCTGCTAAAGTGGTATCGTAGGAACTCAAAGCAGTCTCGTAATAGAAGCTTTTGAAGTCCTCAAGGATCTCTTCGTGACTGAGTTCGCATCCCATATGTCTGGCAAGGACGGCGACCCTGGCTGCCAGAAACGGCGTGCTGCCGCCTAAATGGGCGAGGATGATCTTGATATTAGCGTATCGACGTTTCTTTCCGGTTACGACGAGGTGAGCAGCTGCTTTGAATGTCTCGTTTGGAACCTTGATCCAAGAGGAGATTTTATCAGGTGCAGAGGTTGACCAATTATATGTTTACCTCCGTTACAGGGATACCGAGGAAAGGGTGCGGGAATGGTGTAGAGGAGGGTGTCTGCGCGCCGTGAAGAAATACGACACTCTGCCTTCGATCGAGCTCTTCCCAGAGGAAGTCGTATCGGTCATCGCCTATATACTCTGAATTGAAGATCCGAATCAGTTGTGGTTATGGAATGTACTCAAAGAAACACAAACTAGCGCTGCCACCCTCGCCACAAGACGACGTTAAGGCGATCCCATCAGCGTTCAGTTCGTCGAATGCATGTGCGATTTCAGCGAGGACACCTAGTCATCCAGAATCACGCATCATTTAACCGAACACATCTTTAGGTAGAGCAGATCATCGTCACCTTCTGTATCATCCAAAAACGGCAAGCTCGCAAAGAATCCAAACCGGGTTGGGTACTGCTTACAGATACTTGCAGCCAAAGCATTATAATCCTTCGTAATGTTACGGTTTTCGGGGTTGATACTTCCTGTTGGCGAAGGAGGAAGAGAGAGGATGGCTTTGTCTATCCCAAGTGCATCCATAAAATTCAAGCTAACTTGAGGCGTCCAGGGTAGATTTTCGGGTGGTGTTCGCCATCCCACTTGTAGATTTTTCTTCGCTTTGTCGAGACTGGACGGAAAGAAGTGATGATGTAGATCTATCCGTCGCTGCCCAATCTTCTTCGAAGGATCTGCAACTTCTTTGGCTGAATTTTTTACGTCCATTGCACCAAAGTCAAGATTTAGGCCAAGGCTCCGCGCGTCGATGGCGTATCACGTGCCGTGACCCAGTTCTAACTTCTAAGTGGTAAAAATATGGGTACATCGTTTGAATGAATTCTCAGTCCACTAAGCCTTGTTCCGCTAGCACTTCGTCACATTTACCAGCCACCACAGCGTCTCTAATGAATCTGGCCGACTGTAGGCCAAGTTCATAATAACCGTCATTGGAACGCGCTTCAAACATTCCCGTATGTGCTTGTATCTCGTCATGTGCCAAGCTATTCTGTGCTGGAAAGAAGCGGGGGAATGAGCGGGACGATCTCGGTGGAAGGATGATAAAAGTGCGAGAAGATGGATGCGTGGGCAATGCCGGTGGGATGGTTGTGTAAAACCTAGCCGAGGGCTCAATCAGAGGTGTGCGGAGCAATGCTTCTTGACAGGCCGACTCACGCCCTGAATATCACGCCCGATGTTTCCTCTACATCGATCAGGTTTTCCATCCTTGTCTTGAGTGTATCTTCATCCCACAGATTACGGACGTACTTCAGATGATCTGTAGCCCAAGTGTATCCCAGTCCGAGGTCGTCACGCTTGTAATATGCCGCGCCAACCCCGCCAGCTAATAGCGCCCCTCCAATGGCGTAAGCAGCGGGGGCCCAGTTCCCCCATGACGATTTAGACTTCTTCGTAGACTCGGATGGTGCCGTGTCGGACTTCTCGGCAGCATCGGTTTCAGAGCTCTTCTTTGCACCATAGGCCGACAGTGAAGCGAACACGCCTGTTGCAACAGTTCGTGCGGCGGAGGCATATTCGGCTGCCTTGGTGGCACCGTTCTTGATGACGGTGGGTTGCATGCCGAAGTACTGTAATATTGGACGGGTTGGCAAACAGCGATAGAATAGGGGGTGAATTACCATACAGGTGTATCGAATGCTAAACACGCAATGATCTTTGGCCACAGATGTGCTTGCTTTGTGGGTCGTCCTCTTACAATCTTCAAGAGACTATCCGCGGCCAATAGTCCCCCCATACTACGGTAACGAACATTAATGTCACTTGACAACCATGAAGGAGTGCATTGAGATGAATACCTGTGACCGCATAACACAATATTAACACGCTCTTTGCCTCTGTTGACGCCATCCGAGCACTCCTTCTGCACCGTCAGATCTGTGAGCCATTCGGTAAAGCGTTCGACAGCTTCGGCCTGGAAACTTCGGTCTCGATCTCCTGTAAGAGTATAGATGAGCTTACCAGGTCACCTTTGGTCTGGAACACGGGCGAGTTAGTACACCAAGATCGGTGGTCATCTGACTTACATCGTACACAGGAAATATGATGCACTCCACAGCGAATTCCGGGAGGGTGTTTGAAAGGACATACTCTAAACGGCTAGGAAATTCGCCGAATGTCGAGTCTGTTCCCTTAAATCTAAATGCGGTCAGTGTTCACACAGCTGAGTGGTATGAGTGCGGTGATCTATCTACATACCCATGTATGAAGACAACGACGAGCTTTTTCGATTTTGACATTGGATATATCACGTGACGTACCCTGCTTCCTACCATCGCTCATACCTGAAATTTGCGATATGTTTGACCCACTTAGCTCTACAGCTGATATCTTTGCTGCTGATGATTCTACACCATCATGGCCATCGACCCCTCACCAACCAGACTCTTCAATTCCCAACCTGCGCCGAGCTTCTCCACCACCAACCCTGACACCGGACAAGGGACCAGCGTCTGGACTTTACGGCAAAGAACCACAAATATATGGGCAACCAGAACCTGGGCTTATATCACCCCATGGCGCATTGCGTTCAGATGGAACTAAGTTTGAGAAGCCTGAGCCGTATCTCCGAGTTCGCATTACTGGGCTTGACAGAAATCGCCGAGATATCCTCATCAAGTTGGATGCACAGGTAGGTAATATACTACTGTTTTATTCTTGCAATTAAGTAAATGCAAATCCGACAGACTAACCTTGCAAATTTTACGGGTACAACATACCGAAATGTTTCCCGTTCGTACTTCGAATTCCAGCAATTTTACGAATCTGCTGTTCACAACAATCCCCAAACTATTATCCCCGCTTTACCGTTGGCGCAAACTTCAGCGCCAACAGACGAAGAAGATGATCGTTTGGTTAAAATTATGCTTCAGAGATGGATCACCCGGGTATGCGAGGATCCTATCCTGCTGCATGACGAAGATCTGCGGGCTTTTATCGAAAGTGACTTTGGTTATCAACCCACTCCACGTCCTCGGAAAAAAGCGACATCATCGTTTGGTCTTATGCGACGCGGAGTTCCGGACGAAGACGAAGAGTTACAGCGAGCGCGGTTTGAATTGACAAAACTGGAGAGTCAATTCTTTGACACCGCAAAAGCTCTTGACAAACTTGCGGTTGCAAGAAAATGTTCGTGTTGTACGCTTCATTGATTTTCGTCGACTTGATCTCCTTCGCGTAGCCCTCGCCGCAACCCATTCTGAGATGGGAAGTAAATTAATCAATGTGGCTACTACCGAGGCACATGCTCCTCTAGGCAATGCCCTCCGCAAGATTGGGAGGGCGTGGCATAGCGTTGCCGACCTGGACCAAGCGCAAGCCATCAGTGAAAGCGTGATCGTCGGAGATTCGTTCGGATACCAAGGCATGAATGCTCGATCTGCGAAGGAGACCTTACTGCAGCGGACTGGTGTCCTAGAAGAATATCAAGCCGCCGTGAAGGCCACAATATCAAAACGGAGACACATAGAGCGTTTGAAGGCTAGTTCCAATATACGGTCGGATCGTGTGGATGAAGCACTGGAAGATATTGAGGAGGTTTGCATCTCAAATTCAGCCTGTCTGAGCGTTTGTACTGATTTCGATTGTCAGGCCAATAAGTACGAGCAAGTACTCGCTAAGCGTGCAGACGGTATATCGCGAAATCTACATCGTGCCCTCCAAACTCACAATCGATACGCGAACGACGATATGACGACGGCCTTGATCGAATACGCTCGTTCCTCCATCATGTACGAAAAACAACTGTTACGCGAGCTGGAATCGTTGAAACCTGATATTTCCAACGCGGCCAAGAAAGTCGTCCCACCCGCCAACGGTGTGCCCAAGCCCATGGTAATCCCACCCCTGGAAGACTTCTCGAAGCCGCCGATCATGACCCGCTCAGAAAGCGTTCCTCCCTTACACGCTCGCCGCCCTCCACCTATCCAGCCAACTCCTCCTTTGGAAAACCCAACCCAGGCCAGGCAAGGACCTCTGTCATATTCAGCGACTCTACCCTCTGTTCGGCGAGAGACCCATTCAGCATTCTCGGATCAGTCTTTTGACCGACGTGGGCCGTTGTCAGTACCGCCTTCGTCAAGCAAATCAATCGACAAGGGCGATCCTTTGTCTGCATCTTCTGCTCGATCCTTTGAACACCAACAAAAACCATTGATGACGGGGAGCCCTGAAGCGGGCCCTTCCACGCTTCCAGTTTCTCCGCCGCCTACGGCCACTCTTCCCCCGAAAGACGAACCGCCGCTTGGGGGACGATACGTGGTCAGCTCCAAGTCTATGTTCGTGAAATCAACTCCATCTCCCCTTTCCGCGTCGTTTCCGAGTCCGTTGTCTACGACCCCTGGCTCGGATCCACTGCAGAGAGCTCAGGCGAGCGGAAGCCATTCGGCTACAGTTGGCAGAGCAGCCACGTCTCCTTTGATGTCTCAGAGTGCCAACGGCCATGCTGCACCTGATGTCACGTTTGATCCGCTGGGGCAAGCGAAGGTCACCTCGATGTCGGGTTCTGTGCGTGTGCAGCCTACGAGGTCGAGGTTGGATGCGAGGGAAGCTGCGAGCAAACTGGCGAACATGTTCTAGTCACGAATTTTGTGGCAGGGGCGTGCAGGTATATATGTTTAGAAACGCTTCGTGTTATGACTATTTGTCTGTAAATTTGTGTAACGCATCCACGCAAGTTTATCTTTCTATTACACCATGTATTTGCTGGAGAAGGTTTGTCTTATCGTCAATTCACAACAACTCTTTCAAGACCTCCAGAATCCTATCCCCGATATCCTTCGTGCTAGCCGTGCCGCCCAAATCGGCGGTTCTCAAACCGTGGCCACCCGCATTTTTGTCATCGAGAACTTTCCTTACAGCTTCCTCGACGGCTTTGGCAGCCGTTTCGAGACCGAGGGAATAGCGCAGCAACATAGCGGCGCTGAGAATGGTCCCGATAGGATTGGCGATGCCCTTGCCGGCTATGTCAGGAGCGGAACCGTGTATGGGCTCGTATAGGCCTGGTGTTGGTTTGAATGAAGGCGAGGATGGAACGCAGGGTGCCCCGGCGAGAGATGCGGAGGGTAGAAGACCGAGAGATCCTGGAATGACGCTTGACTCGTCGGAGAGGCTAAAAAAACATAAGGCTCATTTGAAACGTTGTCAAAATAAAATTGGAAATCTTTTACATATCACCGAATAGATTTTCAGTTAAAATGACACCGTTAAGTTTTTTGGGATTGGATACGATGAACATAGCAGCGGAATCGACGAGTTGATGATCGAGTTGTAATTGCGGGTATTCGTTTTGGATGGTCTCCGTTACGACTTTGCGCCAGAGTCTCGAGCTGGCGAGGACGTTTGCCTTGTCTATGGAATGTATAGGGATCGGGGGGTTAGCTGCCAAAGCGATCTGTGCGGCCACGCGTGTGATTCTCTGAACCTCCGATACGCTGTATACCATCGTGTCCCAAGCTGTATCCGGCTCGGGACTAGCCTCTTGCTCCTTGCGATCTCCAAAGTAGATACCACCGATCAGCTCACGGACGACGATGATGTCGACCCCTCGAGCGACGGAAGGTTTGAGGGGTGAGTTGTCGATGAGAGAATTTGAAGCAAAGTTTGCGGGACGGATGTTGGCGTAGAGCCCAAGGGCTTTGCGGAGGGCGAGAAGACCTGGTTCTGGGCGAACTTTACTGGATACTCCCCATTTAGGTCCACCGATGGAACCTATATTAATGAGTAAAATGATCAGATTAAGGAGTTTTTTCCCCAACCCACCCATTAGGATGGCATCGGCGTCTTTGCATGCTTGTAAGGTTGAAGGGGGCAAAGGTTCACCGATGGCATCGATAGCGCAACCTCCAAACAGATGGGTCTCAAGTTCGAGATCGAAATTCGTAGAAGATGAGGATACGATCTCAAGTACACGAACAGCTTGGGCAACCACCTCTGGTCCTATAGATGGGGGGGTGCACGATTATTTCTTTGATACTCAAACACATATACGGAGAGTTGGAATGAACCTATTCCATCTCCTGGAAGTACTACAACGCGGAAACTGAAAAATCGCAAGTGTCTAGCTAGTATTGATACAGCCCGTTATACACTCACCAGGTCGGTGACATCGCAACTTTTGAAATCAGTGAACGGCGATCATGTGACAAATACAGTAATGCTATAGCTAATTTCTAACTCTGACTCAAACTCTGGCTTCGATATGGGGCCTGGGTCTGTAAGTATGCGAAGGAGAAGTTCAGGTTTTGCGAGTCCGAAGCCCGAGGCTGTGATGAATGTGACGATTTGTCAGGGGTAGCAGCATCCACCTGTCCTTGCCGCGATGATGTAAGAGCATATGAGATTTGGTTCCCAGCGCTCTTGTTATTATCAGGTGACAGCGTTCCCAGGTCTTCGTCACGATCGGCCGATAAAGTCGATTCTACGATCGGAGGGACCCTAGGGCGTTTCGAATGTTGGCTGGTTTTATTGAAACGCATCGATGGTGCCTGGTACCATGTCTGTCTTTGCCGTTGAAGAACAGGGGCTGGCGCAGCTACAAGAGAGATTGGCGGTTGGGATGTTCGGTGTAACATCTCGAGCGCATTTCGAATAACGATGCCAGCGTCCGATTGAGTACAACCGTCATCCGTCTCGCCGTCTGCATCGAGGTCCACGTCCATCCCTTGTGTGAGCTGCTGCTCTACTTTTTCATGAGACGAAATCGACCCCGGAGAAGTCTGGGTTCCTGTACCAAATGGCACCCGCTCTAAACCATTGGCGTGAGGTGGATGTGGAGACGGCTTTGGGTGGGCCGATGTGGAAATTAGGTCATTGAAGGAGGGTGAGGCGGGGAGAGATGGAATAGCAGATGAAGAAGCGGGGGAAGAAGAGAGAGAAGAAAAAGATTTGACTCTCGGGGTGTGGAAAGTATTTTTAGGGATTTCGGATGATTTGTGTGAAGGACTCCGTGATGATTGGCGCGTACAGTGACGAGAAGGATTAGGTAGGACTTGGTTTG
>Ga0209006_10001595_pt1 | contig 20585 bp, 19 predicted proteins | sample JacPin_JW_Ref_O2_FD_188567 | JGI IMG/M metagenome (GOLD analysis project Ga0209006, IMG submission 188567) | Forest soil microbial communities from Algoma, Ontario, Canada - Jack Pine, Ontario site 1_JW_Ref_O2 (SPAdes) (version 2) | ecosystem: Environmental > Terrestrial > Soil > Boreal...
CACCTTCAACAGCGTCGCGACCAACCTGTAATCGGCATCGCCGCTTATGGCGCTGAAATGAAAAACCCCCGGTCCGCGGACCGGGGGTTTTTGTTTGCGAAGCGAGCCGCGGCATCCGCCTCTTCCAGGATCGGACGGCCCCGAGGGCGAGTTACGGTGCGCCGCCGAGGCGCTGCAAGCCCTGCCTCGAAGCGTCTTTTTTCGGATCGAGCTTGAGCGCGGCGCGGTAATCCGCGATGGCCTGATCGCGCTGGCCGAGCGTCTCGTAGATCTCCCCCCGGGTTTCGAAGTAACCGGGATCGTCCGGGTTCATTGCGATGGCCTTGTTGGCGTCGGGCAGGGCATTGGCGTCCTCGCCTTTCAGGTGATACGCCCAGGCGCGGTCGATGTAATACAAATCGTCCTTGTAAGACGAACCGGTAGGGAAGTGCGCGATGGCCTGCGTGAAATCGCTGATGGCGACGTCGTACTGATTGAGGCGCATATAGGCGATGGCGCGGTTGTTGTAATAGGAATCGAGTTCGCTGCTTTTGGTGGCCGGCGATTCGATGATGTCGGTGCAGGCCGCGATTTCCTGCTGCGGCGTATAGCTTCCGTTGATGCCCGCGCAGATCGCCCAGTTTTCCTCGGCCGCGCTCGGCGCCGCGTAGAGCGCAGCCGTGAGCGCCAAGCCCGATGCGATCAAAACCCCGCGCATGCCTTTTCTCCCGCTCCATTGCGGCAGCGGGCAGCAGCCGGTCGAGCCGCTACCCGTTCGCGTCGATTAAAGAAGCGCTGCCGCGGTTACTCGCAGTGGAAATCCGCTTCGACGCCCGGGGCCTCCCAGATACTGGTGGCGGGGCAGGTGGCGCGTTGGATCAAGGTCGCGCTCTTTCTCATCTTCGAGCAATAAGCCTGGGCCTGGTTGACCGCATCCTGCCAGTTGCCGCCTTGCGACATGCAGATCGACACCATGGTCGGCGTCGAGGCTATGACATTGCTCTGGGCCGAGCAGCCGCACAGGGCGAGGAGGGCGGCTACCGCCGCGAGGATCGTGTGAGCACGCATAGGCGGCATTAAGGCATGCGGCCCGGCGTGATGCAAGATTTCCGGTGGCTTGTCTCAATATTGAACTACGCGGGAAATCTCTGGCGCATGACCCAGGGGCGGTTGTCCTCGGCGGGCTGATAGAAAACGTCGAATTCGCCGAAGGCCTTGGCCCAATCCTCGGCCTTGGCGCGCACGCCGTCGACTTCGAAGCCGTCGAAGCCGGCACGGAGCATGAACAAGAGCTGATCGCGCAGCACGTCGCCGGTGGCGCGCAACGCGCCCTTGTAGCCCAGCCGCGCGCGCAACAGCCGCGCCTGGGAATAGGCCCTACCGTCATTGAAGCGCGGAAATTCCAGCGCGATCAAGGCGAAACGATGCACCTCGCCGTTGAGCGCCACGGGGTTGGCGGTGTTGGGCAGGCGCAAGCCCAGCTTGGCGTCGCGGCTCTTGAGCGCGTTGTGATCCCTTTCCCAGCGCGCCAGCGAAACGGTGACCGCTTCGCCCTCGGGTGCGTTCTCGTCATCGGCCAAATGCCGCCATTCGTCGGCGACCGCGCCGCCGGTTTTATCGAGCAGCATAGAGCGCCTCCTTGAACGGGCTCATGCCGACCCGGCGGTAGGTTTCGGGAAAACGCTCGCCGTTCTGGCGCAAGCCGATATAGGTGTCGATCAGCTTGTCGACCGCCTCGGGCACGTCCTTGGCCGCCACCGCCGGTCCGGTGATGGCGCCGATGGCGGCGTGCTCGTCGTCGCTGCCGCCGATGGTGATCTGGTAGAATTCCTCGCCGTTCTTATCCAGCCCCAGAATGCCGATGTGGCCGACATGGTGGTGGCCGCAGGCATTGATGCAGCCCGAAATCTTGATCGCCAGCTTGCCGATGGCTTCCTCGCGCGCGGCCAGGCGCTCGCCCAGCACCTGGGCGATCGGGATGGAGCGCGCGGTGGCGAGGCCGCAATAATCGAGGCCGGGGCAGGCGATGATGTCGCTGGCGAGGCCGATATTGGCGCTGGCCAATCCTGCCGCGGCGAGCCGCCGCCACAGATCGTAAAGCGCGGCCTTGCGTACATGCGGCAGCACCAGGTTCTGCTCGTGCGTGACGCGGATTTCGGCATGGCTCAGTTCTTCGGCCAAATCCGCGATCAATTCCATCTGCGCGGCGCTGCAATCGCCCGGCGGCTTTCCCGGCGGCTTCAAGGAGATGCAGACGATGGCGTGGCCCGGTTGCCGATGCGCATGGGTGTTGTATTTGACCCAACGGGCGAAGGCCGGCTCGGCGGCAGTCAGCCGTTGCAGGATGGCGTCGTCGCCCGCCGCATCCGCGTAAGGCGGCGGAGAGAACTGCGCGCGGATCGCGGCCACCGCCGCCTCGGGCAGTTCGAGCTTGTCCTTGGACATGGCGGCGAATTCGGCCTCGACCTCTGCGCGCATTTTCTCGATGCCGAGGCTGTGCACCAGGATCTTGACCCGCGCCTTGAAGATGTTGTCGCGCCTGCCGTATTGGTTGTAGACGCGCAGCGCCGCCTCGAGATAGGCGAGCAGGTCCCGCTTCGGCAGGAATTCGCGCAACACCAATCCCAGATAGGGCGTGCGGCCGAGCCCGCCGCCGATCAGCACCTGAAATCCCACATCGCCCTCGGCGTTGCGGCGGATATAAAGGCCGAGATCGTGCATCTTCACGGCGGCCCGGTCGTGCTCGGTCGCGGCCGAGACCGCGATCTTGAACTTGCGCGGCAGGAACGAGAATTCCGGATGCAGGATCGACCATTGCCGGATGATCTCGCACCACGGGCGCGGATCCTCGATCTCTTCCGCCGTCACGCCGGCGAAAGGATCGGTGGTGATATTGCGGAAGGAATTGCCGCTGGTCTGGATGCCGTGCATCTCGACCTTGGCCAGATCGGCGAGGAGATCGGGCGTCTCCGCGAGCTTGATCCAGTTGTATTGGATGTTCTGCCGCGTGGTGAAGTGGCCGTAGCCCCTGTCGTAGCGCCGCGCCACATGGGCGAGGCCGCGGAGCTGAGCCGAGGACAGCGTGCCGTAGGGGATGGAAACCCGCAGCATATAGGCGTGGAGCTGGAGATAGAGCCCGTTCATCAGGCGCAACGGGCGGAACTCGTCTTCGCTCAGCTGGCCGGCGAGGCGGCGCGCCACCTGGCCGCGAAATTGGGCCACGCGCTCGTCGAGGAACCGCCGGTCGAATTCGTCATAACGGTACATGCGGGCCTCAGCCATGCGGCACCGTGCCAAACGATACGGTGGGGCCGAAGGCGCGGATCTTCTCGCGCAAGGTGACGGGAACGATGCGCGATCCTTCGCGCACCGCCTCGATCAGTTCCATGCCCACCGCGGGCAAGGGCTGCTCGCCTTTCTGGGCCTCGGCCAAAAGACCTTCGGCCGCGGCGGGATCGACCAGCAGCGCGCCGCTCACCGCCGACGACCATTTGCCGCCGCCGGCGAAATAGACCGGCACGCCGTCGCGCAGACGGTTTCCGGTCACCAGCTTTTGCACGCTTTCGGCCATGATCCGTTTACGACTTGGGTTGCGCCGTGGTGCGCAGATAGGGCTTGAGCTTCTTGAAGCCCGGGAAAAGCTTGGTCGCTTCTTCGTCGGAAACCGCGCCGGTGATGATGACGTCCTGGCCCTGCTTCCAGTTGACCGGCGTCGCCACGCGGTGCTTGGCGGTCAGTTGCAGCGAATCGATGACCCGCAGCACTTCGTCGAAATTCCGTCCCGTCGTCATCGGGTAGACCAGGATGAGCTTGATCTTCTTGTCGGGACCGACGACGAAGACGTTGCGCACCGTCTGGTTGTCGGCCGGGGTCCGCTTCTTGGGATCGCCCGAAACCTCGGCCGCCAACATGCCGTAAAGCTTCGATACCTTGAAATCGGCGTCGCCGATGATCGGGTAATTCGGCGCGGTGCCCTGGGTCTCCTTGATGTCGTCGGCCCAGCGCGCATGATCCGCCACCGGATCGACCGACAGGCCGATGATCTTGACGTTGCGCTTGTCGAATTCCGGCTTGAGCTTCGCCATGTAGCCGAGCTCGGTGGTGCAGACCGGCGTGAAATCCTTGGGATGCGAGAACAGCACGCCCCAGGAATTGCCGAGCCAATCGTGGAACTTGATCTTGCCTTGACTGGTCTCGGCCTCGAAATCGGGCGCGACGTCGTTGATTCTGAGGGACATGAAGGGATCTCCTCGGAGTTGGGGGGATTAGGCCTGGACCGGCGGCGGCGCCGGAACGGTGCGGGTTTCGGCGCCTGCCGGCGCGCGCGGCGGTTCGATGTCGGGCGCGAGCCAGTTCCAGCCGCGCATCCATTCGCCGGTGCGGGATGCCACGATGTCGGGCGCGACGCCCGCCTTCATCCAGCCGCGCCGCAGGCCGGAAATCTCCTCCAGTCGCGCGCGCCATTCCGCACCGATCAGACGGCCGAGGAAATTGCGCAATTCGACCGCCAGGCCGGGCGCCTGGCCGGATGTGGAGACCGCGATCACGAGATCGCCGCGGCGCAGCACCGCCGGAGCATGGATGTCGGTGACCAGCTTCGCATCCTCGGCATGGACGATCTTGCCGGCGGCTTGCGCGCATTTCGCCAATTCGTCGCGCCGCTCGGGCGCGAGCCCGGCAAGGAAGACGAGTTGGGCCGGCGCCAAATCGGCATCCGAAGGCAGGCGCCGCATCAGCCGCTTTCCGGCCAAGGCTTGGAGCGCGGGCGAAGGTTGGGCGGAATAAACCGTCAGATCGCGCGCGCCCGCCTCGTCCAACAACCTGAGACGGCGCAGCACGGCATCACCCTCGCCGATGAGAGCAAGGCGCAAACGCGCCAGATCGAGAACCAGCGGCAGCATCGGGATTACCTCATCTCCGTATGCCGTATATATAGTGCATTTCACGCATCAATATCAGTCAATATTCACATATAACAAATATATTATGTATTATGCGGCACAACCCCTGGAAGGCGCTGAATTTCCCGGGTTTGCGGCGTTACTGAGCCGGCGCGGCAGGAGCGGCCGGTGTGGCCGGCGGGCGCAGCGCAATACCCTGGCGCGCCATGTCGTCGACCACCTGCTTGGCCGCGGCATCGCCGTTTTGCGCCAGCTGGGCCACGTCGCCGGCGATCGAATTCACCTGGTCGCGCAACTTGAGCACGTCCGGCAACACCTGTTCCTGGTTGGCGTAGAGCTGCTTCATGCCGCTGCGCTCGCGCCACAGCTGTACGCCCTGGAACATCACGGCGACAAAGAAGGCGAACGCCAACAGCGTGACCGCCAGTTCGATGCGCGGCCCGCCGTTATCGGGCCTAAGCCAATTCTCGCTCATCGGCCCCTCCCTGCCGGCGGGGTCAGCGCCGGCGGCGCGGCGCTGGGCGTGGGCATGCCGTACTTGACCATCATGGCGACGAGCTGGGCATCCCGGCTGGTGGCCGCGATCGTGGAAATACTGCGTACCATGGCCTCGCCGACGCGTTGATATTCGACCCGGTCGGAGATCATTTGCTGGCGCGAGGCAACCTCGTCCTGGAGTTTCTGGTTGGAGATGTTGAAGACGATGTTGATCACCACGATGATCAGCCCGAGCCCGGCCAAGGCAACCGCCGCCCAGCGCAATAAACCGCTTTGCAGGATCATTTTTTCACTCCGAATGCCCGAAGACACAATTCCCGGCGCGCACCATACGCGAAGCGGCAGGCGGAAACAAACGCCATGAAACCGGGCGCCATCGGCCGGTTTCGTTTACGGGCCTGCGTCCGGCGCCGCTTGTCTTGGCAGGGCGCGGCCGTCCGGCATAGCCTGAGGCGCCGTTGATCCAGGGCAAGCGGGGAGACGCCATGCGCCATTGGCTGATGAAATCGGAGCCGTCCGCTTATTCCTGGGACGATCTGGTCAGGGACAAACATACGTCATGGAACGGCGTGCGCAATTTTCAGGCCGCCAACAATCTCAAGGCGATGAAGATCGGCGACCGCGCCTTCTTCTATCACTCGAACGAAGGCAAGGCGATCATGGGCGTGGTGGAAATCACGCGCGCGGCCTATCCCGATCCGTCGGACAAGGCGGGCCGTTTTGTCATGGTGGATGTGCGGCCGCTGATGCCGGTCAAGTTGCCGGTGACGCTGGCCGCGATCAAGGCCGATCCCAGGCTCAAATCTCTCGCGCTGTTGCGCCAATCGCGCCTGTCGGTGTCGCCGCTCGAACCTCCGGAATGGGCGATCCTGGCCGGCATGGCGGGGTTGAAACCCTGACATGGCCCTGCGCCTGTGCCGCGCGGACGAGCTGGCCGAGGGCGCCGCGCGCGGCTTTGTCTTCGGCGCGGGACAGGATCGGCGCGCGATCTTCGTCCTGCGTCACGACGGCGCGATCCGCGCCTATGTCAATTCCTGCCCGCACCAGGGTACGCCGCTGGAGATTTTTCCCGACCGGTTTTTCGACGCGCTGGGGCGGCGCCTGATCTGCCGCACCCACGGCGCGTTGTTCCGGCCCGAAGACGGATTCTGCGTCGCCGGGCCTTGCGCCGGAAAAAGCCTGGCGCCGGCGGCCATCCGCGTCGCGGACGGAACGATCTGGCTCGAGGATGGAGAAAGCTAGAGGACGCGGAAATTCTTGAACTGCCAGGGATCCTTGGCGTCGATGTCCTCGGGGAAAAGGCGATTGCGGTCGTGCAGCGGCGTCCAGTCGCTGAACGAGCCCGCCAACTTGCCGAGATAGGGCCTGCAGATTTCGAGGATGCGCTCGAAATCCATCTCGTCGGGCTCGACGACGAAGGCGTTGGGATTTTCCATCGCCCAGATCGCCCCGGCCAGGCACGACACCGTGACCTGCAAGGAGGTCGCGTTGTTGTGGGGCACGATGCGGCGCACCTCGTCGATCGAAAGCCGCGAGCCGTACCAGTAGGCGCCCTTCTTGTGCCCCATCAGCAGCACGCCCAACTCGTCGATGCCGCCGGGCGCGATGTCGTCCATGATGAGGCGCACGTTTTTCTGCGGATACCAGTTCTTGCCCCACAACTCGTGCACCGACAGCACGGCGGCGTCGCAGGGGTGATAGACGTAATGCACGGTCGGGCGATAAGCCGGCTTGCCGTTGGCGGCGACGGTGAAGTAATCGGCGATCGAGATCGCCTCGCTGTGGGTGACCAGGAAGCCGTGATAAGGCCCTTCATGCGGCGTCCAGGAGCGCATGCGCGTTGCCGCGCCCGGGCGCGCCAGATATATCGCCGCGCCGCAGCCGAAATCGTGGCGCCCGCCATCGGGCGGGAAATGCCGCTCGTGGCTGCCCCAGCCGAGCTCGGCCGGCTGCATGCCCTCGGCGACGAAGCCCTCGATCGACCAGGTATTGACGAACTCGCCCGGAACCTTGGGCTGAGTCGAAACCTGGGTGTCGCGCTCGGCGATATGGATGACCTTGACGCCGAGATTGCGCGCGAGCTCGGCCCAATCGGCGCGGCTCTTGGGCTTGGCCGCGTTGTGCTTGACCTCGTCGGCGATGTTCAAAAGCGCTTCCTTGACGAAGTGCGAAACCAAGCCGGGATTGGCGCCATGCGTGAGCACCGCGGTCGGTCCGCCCTTGTACTTGTTGCGCAGCGCCAGCGCGTCCTCGCGCAGCTTGTAGTTGGAGCGCGCCGAGGGCGACAGTTTCGGATCGGTGTAATGGCCGGGCCAGGGCTCGATGCAGGTATCGAGATAGAGCGCGCCCTTGCGGCGGCACAATTCGATCAGATCGATGCTCGACACGTTGACCGAAACGTTCATCAGGAAATCGCCGGCGCCGAGCATCGGCTCGAGCACTTTCAGATAATTCTCGCGCGTCAGCGGCGTCTTGACGAATTTGACGCCCATCTCCTTCGCCTCGGCGCGGCCCATGTCGTGCGCGGTGACGATGGTGATCTGGCTCGGCTGCATGCCGATGTGGCGCAACAGCAAAGGCAGAACGCCTTGACCGATGCTGCCGAAGCCGACAATCACCATGCGGCCGGGAAAATCGATATGTTTTTTGCCGTTTGAAGCCATGCGAATATTAAAAAGCCGCACAATGTCATGTATTGTCAAGCGAAACGGCGCATCCGCGCGTCGCGATCATTGACAAGCGCAAAATTTTTTGGGCGGAAAAAGTCGATTCGACTCGTCTCGACTCGGACGCGCGCGGCGCAAAACTGTCACCGCGGCGGTTTCTTCTTCGCGCGGATGTAACGAATACTGTGGATAAAATTCGCGCCGGAAAAATTCGCGCCGTCGCGCACCGCTTGGTTTTGAATCGTCCCGCTCGGAGCGCCGCGATGTTTTGCCGTTCGTTCCGCGCCGCGCAGCCGGACAAAGCGCCACCGGGAACGGCCGGCCCGCCGTTCCGGCCATGGCCGACGGCGGGATCGCGCGCGGCGTGGCATAAAGCCGATCCCTCCGGGGGCAGGGAAGTAACAAGCGTCGCAGCGGATTATGAAATCATGAGCTGAATTATACGGAATAGTATTTATCGTCCCCGGTACCACCAATAGGTGTGTCTTCGCCGTTACCGCCAAGATTCATGGCCTGATACCTCCCGGCGGCGTCAGGCGGCTTCACGATTCGTTTTGACCTATTTCTGGCATACCAGATACCATGCGCCGAAACCGGCCCCCAGAAGAGGGCGGGCACCGAACCGGGTGCCGATAAGCGGATGATGGGAGGAGTTCCGGATGGCGGCGTCGCGCCTCGCGGTCAAGCCGATCGGCTTGCCGACGAGTTTCAAGAGTCAGGCCTATAACGCGCTCAAGGAGGCGATCATCGCCTTCAACATCTATGCCCATGACGAGGAAATCCGCCTCGACGAGCGCCGGCTGTCGCGCGATCTCGGCGTGTCGCGCACGCCCATCCGCGAGGCGATGTCGCTCTTGGAGCGCGAGGGCTTCGTCAAGACGCTGCCGCGCCGCGGCGTCATCGTGTTGCGCAAGACCAAGCGCGAGATCGTCGAAATGATCCAGGTCTGGGCGGCGCTCGAAAGCCTGGCCGCGCGGCTGGTCACGCTCAACGCCTCGGACAGCGAGATCGCGTCCCTGCGGCGCCTGTTCGACGAGTTCCAGGGTTCCTCGCCCGAGGGCCATCTCGACGAATATTCCCACGCCAACATCAAATTCCACCAGGCGATCATACGGCTCTCCGGCAGCCGCGTGCTCGCCGAGATGACCGAGAATCTGTTCATCCACATGCGCGCCATCCGCCAAGCCACCATCGGCCAGGACGACCGCGCGCGGCGTTCGATCGTCGATCACATGAAGATCATCGAGGCGCTGGAAATGCGCGACACCGAGCGCGCGGGCGCGCTTGCGCTCAAACACACGCTCGATCTCGCGATTCACGTGGAAAAGTACGTCGATTACCTGGATTGAACCGGGGCGACGCGGCAGCCAACGACAGCAGGAGGGAGGAGAGCCCATGGCCGAAGGAATCACGAAAACGGACGAGACGCAGGAGCTGACGGACGGCTTCCACCTCGTCATCGACGCGCTCAAGCTCAATGGCCTCAACACGATCTACGGCGTGCCGGGCATTCCGATCACGGATTTCGGCCGCATGGCGCAGGCCGCGGGTATCCGCGTGCTCTCGTTCCGCCATGAGCAGAACGCCGGATACGCGGCCGCCATCGCCGGCTATCTGACCAAGAAGCCCGGCGTCTGTCTGACCGTCTCGGCCCCCGGCTTCCTGAACGGGCTCACGGCGCTCGCCCACGCGACGACCAACTGTTTCCCGATGATCCTGCTCTCGGGCTCGTCCGAGCGCGAGGTCGTCGATCTGCAGCAGGGCGACTATGAGGAGATGGACCAACTCGCCATCGCCAAGCCGCTCTGCAAGGCGGCGTTCCGCGTGCTGCACGCCGCCGACATCGGCATCGGCCTCGCCCGCGCGATCCGGGCGTCCGTCTCGGGGCGTCCGGGCGGCGTCTATCTCGACCTGCCGGCCAAGCTTTTCGGGCAGGTCATGAACGCGGCCGCCGGCAAGAAGTCGCTGGTCAAGGTCATCGACGCGGCGCCGGCGCAGATTCCGGCGCCGTCCGCGATCAAACGCGCGCTCGACGTGCTCAAGAGCGCGAAGCGCCCGCTGATCATCCTCGGCAAGGGCGCGGCTTACGCGCAGGCCGACGACGCGATCCGCGCGCTCATTGAAAAAAGCGGCGTTCCGTTCCTGCCGATGAGCATGGCCAAGGGCCTGCTGCCCGACACGCATCCGCAATGCGCGGGCGCCGCCCGCTCGACGGTGCTGAAAGATTCCGACGTCGTGATGCTGATCGGCGCGCGCCTCAACTGGCTCTTGTCGCACGGCAAAGGCAAGACCTGGGGCGAAGCGCCGAAGGCGTTCATCCACGTCGACATCGAGCCGAGGGAAATGGACAGCAACGTCGAAATCGCCGCCCCCGTGGTCGGCGACATCGGCTCTTGCGTGGCATCCCTGCTCGACGGCATGGGCGGCAATTGGCCGGCTCCGCCGGCGGAGTGGACCGGCGCCGTCGCCAAGAAGCGCGAAGAAAACGTCGCCAAGATGGCGCCGCGCCTGATGAACAACAACTCGCCGATGGACTATCACGGCGCGCTCGGCGTGCTGCGGACCATCATCAAAGAGCGTCCCGACGCCATCCTGGTCAACGAGGGCGCCAACACGCTCGATCTCGCGCGCGGCATCATCGACATGTACAAGCCGCGCAAGCGCCTGGACGTCGGCACTTGGGGCGTCATGGGCGTCGGCATGGGATCCGCCATCGCCGCCGCGGTCGAGACCGGCAATCCGGTGCTCGCCGTCGAGGGCGACAGCGCCTTCGGCTTCTGCGGCATGGAAGTGGAAACGATCTGCCGCTACAAGCTGCCGATCTGCGTCGTCGTCTTCAACAATGACGGCATCTATCGCGGCACCGACGTCAACACCGCCGGCTCCGATCCGGCGACGACCGTGTTCGTCAAAGGCTCGCGCTACGACAAGATGATCGAGGCCTTCGGCGGCGCAGGAATCAATGCGACGTCGCCCGACGATCTGAAGCGCGCGGTGAACGCGGCGATGGACTCCGGCAAGCCGACTCTCATCAACGCGGTGCTCGATCCGGCCGCCGGCAGCGAAAGCGGCCGCATCGGCAACCTCAACCCGCAAAGCGCGCTGAAGAAGAAGTAACCCTTATCCGGATCCGGAATTCCGGAGCAAAACGACGAAACGTGGCAAGGACATAAGAAGGAGGAAATCATGGGCAAGGCACTCGAAGGCGTCCGCATTCTCGACTTCACGCATGTGCAATCGGGGCCGACCTGCACCCAGCTTCTCGCCTGGCTGGGCGCGGATTGCATCAAGGTCGAGCGTCCGGGCATCGGCGACATCACGCGCGGCCAGCTCCGCGACGTGCCGAACGCCGACAGCCTCTATTTCACCATGCTCAACCACAACAAGCGTTCGATCACCATCGACACCAAGCACCCCAAGGGCAAGGAGCTGCTCGAGGGCCTGATCAAGATCTGCGACGTTTTGGTGGAGAATTTCGGCCCCGGCGTCTTGGATCGCATGGGCTTCACCTGGGAACGGGTGCACGAGATCAATCCGCGCATCGTCATGGCCTCGGTCAAGGGCTTCGGCCCCGGCCCCTACGAGGACTGCAAGGTCTATGAGAACGTGGCGCAATGCACCGGCGGCTCGGCCTCGACCACCGGATTCCGCGACGGCCCGCCTCTGGTCACCGGCGCCCAGATCGGCGATTCCGGCACCGGCCTGCATCTGGCGCTCGGCATCGTCGCCGCGCTCTATCAACGCAACACGACCGGCAAGGGCCAGCGCGTCAGCGCGGCGATGCAGGACGGCGTGCTCAATCTCTGCCGCGTCAAGCTCAGGGACCAGCAGCGCATCCAGAAGGGTCCGCTCAAGGAATACAGCCAGTTCGGCGAAGGCGTCGAATTCGGCGAAGCGGTGCCGCGCGCCGGCAATGATTCGGGCGGCGGCCAGCCGGGCTGGATCCTGAAATGCAAGGGCTGGGAGAAGGATCCCAACGCCTATATCTATTTCATCACCCAGGCGCCGGTATGGGGAAAAATCTGCGAGGTGATCGGCAAGAAGGAATGGATCACCCATCCCGACTACGCCACGCCCGAGGCGCGGCTGCCGCGCCTCAAGGCGATCTTCGCCACCATCGAGGAATGGACCAAGACCAAGACCAAGTTCGAGGCCATGGACATCCTCAACGAATTCGACATCCCCTGCGGCCCGATCCTGTCGATGAAGGAGCTGCTGGAGGAGCCGAGCCTGAGGAAGACCGGCACGGTGGTCGAGGTCGATCACCCGACCCGCGGCAAATATTGGACCGTGGGCAATCCGATCAAGCTCAGCGACAGCCCGAGCGAGGTCAAGCGCTCGCCGCTGCTGGGCGAACACACCGACGAGATCCTGCGCCAGGTGCTGGGCTACGACGACAAGAAGGTGCAGGAATTCAAGGAATCAGGCGCGCTCGGCGGCACCAAGCCGATGGCCGCCGAATAGTCATCCGCAAAGCGGGGGAGAGAGTGATCATGAGTGCGAAAGATGCGAAGACGGCGGTGAGCAAGATCCTGGGCCAGGCCAAGGCCCAGAAACGGACCTCGCTCACCGCGCCGGAAGGCAAGTTGATCTGCGACGCCTACGGCATCGCGGTGCCGAAGGAAGGCCTCGCCAAAACGGCGGCCGAGGCGGCCAAGCTCGGGACCAAGATCGGCTTCCCGGTGGTGCTGAAAATCGTCTCCCCCCAGATCCTGCACAAGACCGAGGCGGGCGGCGTCTTGGTGGGCGTCAAAACCCCGCAAGAGGCGCAAAAGGGCTTCGCCACCATCCTCGCCAACGCCAAGAAATACGACCGCAAGGCCAAGATCGACGGCGTCCAGGTGCAGCAGATGGTCGGCGGCGGCCACGAGGTCATCATCGGCGCCGTCACCGATCCGAGCTTCGGCAAGCTGGTCGCCTTCGGCATGGGCGGCGTGCTGGTCGAAGTGCTGAAGGACGTGACCTTCCGCCTGGCGCCGGTGTCGCGCGAGGACGCGATGGGCATGATCGACGGCATCAAGGCCGCCGAGATCCTGAAGGGCGTGCGCGGCGGCGAGGGCGTCAACCGCCCGGCGCTCGCCGGTCTGATCGAGAACGTCTCCAAGCTGATCGCCGATTTTCCCGAGATCGTCGAGCTCGACCTCAATCCGGTGTTCGCCTCGAAGAAGGGTGCGGTCGCGGCCGACGTGCGCATATTGCTGAATTGGGAAAAACAGCCGGAGCGTTACCGCCCCTCGCGCGACGAGATCCTCGCCGCGATGAGCCGCATCATGCATCCGAAGGCGGTCGCGGTCATCGGCGCATCGGCTGAGGAAGGCAAGATCGGCAACTCGGTGATGAAAAACCTCATCAACGGCGGCTACAAGGGACAGATCCTGCCGATCCATCCCAGCGCCACCGAGATCATGGGCCGCAAGGTCTATAAGAGCGTCAAGGACGTGCCGGGCGTGATCGACGTCGCGGTGTTCTGCATCCCGGCGAAATTCGTGGCCCAGGCGCTGGTCGAGTGCGGCGAGAAGAAGATCCCCGGCGCGGTGCTGATTCCCTCGGGCTTCGCCGAAACCGGCAATGTCGAAGGCCAGAAGGAAATCCAGGCGATCGGCCGCAAATACAACATCCGCCTGATGGGCCCGAACATCTACGGCTACTACTACACGCCGGAAAATCTCTGCGCCACCTTCTGCACGCCCTACGACTACAAGGGCGGCGCGGCGCTCAGCTCGCAATCGGGCGGCATCGGCATGGCGATCATCGGCTTCTCGCGTTCGGCCAAGATGGGCGTCTCGGCCATCGTCGGGCTCGGCAACAAATCCGATCTCGACGAGGACGATCTGCTGACCTTCTTCGAGCAAGATCCGAACACCAAGGTCGTCGCCATGCATCTCGAGGATCTGAAGGACGGCCGCTCCTTCGCCGAGGTGGCGAAGCGCGTCTCCAAGAAGAAGCCGGTCATCGTGCTGAAGGCGGGCCGCACCGCGGCGGGCGCAAGGGCGGCGGGTTCCCACACCGGCGCGCTCGCGGGCGACGACAAGATCTACGACGACATCCTGCGGCAATCGGGCGTCATCCGCGCCCCGGGCCTGCGCGACATGCTCGACTACGCGCGGGGATTGCAGAAGCTGCCCACGCCCAAGGGCGAAAACGTGGTGATCATCACCGGCGCCGGCGGCTCGGGCGTGCTGCTGTCCGATGCCTGCGTCGATAACGGCCTCAACCTGATGAAGATGCCGCCCGATCTCGACGCCGCTTTCCGCAAGTTCATCCCGCCCTTCGGCGCGGCGGGCAACCCGGTCGACATCACCGGCGGCGAGCCGCCCAAGACCTATCAGAACACCATCCGCCTGGGGTTGGAGGATCCGCGCATCCACGCGCTGATTCTGGGCTATTGGCACACCATCGTCACGCCGCCCATGGTGTTCGCGCATTTGGTGGTGGAGGTGGTGAACGAAATGAAGGCCAAGGGCATCGAGAAGCCGATCGTGGCGTCGCTCGCGGGCGACGTGCAGGTCGAGCAGGCGGCGGAGCATCTTTACGATCACGGCATTCCGTCCTATGCCTATTCGACCGAAATCCCCGTGGCCGTGCTCGGCGCCAAGTATCGCTGGGCGCGCGGCGCCGGGCTCATAAAATAAGTCCGACAACAACCTAGAGCGCGGCGGCACGATGAACATTCACGAATACCAAGCCAAGGGTCTGCTGCAAAAATTCGGCGTGGCGGTGCCCAAGGGCGGCGTCGCCTATACCCCGCAAGAGGCGGAAAAGGTCGCGCGCGGGTTGAAAGGCCCGGTCTACGTCGTCAAGGCGCAGATCCACGCCGGCGGCCGCGGCGCCGGCAAGTTCAAGGGTGACGACAAGGGCAAGGGCGGGGTGCGGCTCACCAAGTCGCCGGAAGAGGCCGGCAAGGAAGCGGGAGCCATGCTCGGCCACGTGCTCATCACCAAGCAAACCGGGCCGAAAGGGCGGGAGGTCAAGCGCATCTATGTCGAGGAAGGCTGCGACATCAAGCGCGAGCTCTATATCGGCATGCTGATCGACCGCAAATCCTCGCGTGTCACGGTGATGGCCTCGACCGAGGGCGGCATGGAGATCGAGGAGGTGGCGCATAAAAATCCGGAAAAGATCATGCGCCTCGCCATCGACCCGGCCACCGGCATGGAGGGTTTCCACGCCAGGCGGCTGGCCTTCGGCCTCAAGCTCGAAGGCAAGCAGGTGGGCGCCGCGGTCAAGTTCATGCTCGCCATGTACAAGGCCTTCAGCGAGCTCGACGCGTCGATCGTCGAGATCAACCCGCTGGTGGTCACCGGAGCGGGCGACGTGCTGGCGCTCGACGCCAAGATGAATTTCGACGACAACGCGCTGTTCCGCCATCCCGACATCGAGGCGATGCGCGACGAGGCCGAGGAAGACCCGACCGAACTCGAGGCCGCCAAGCACTCGCTCAACTACGTCAAGCTCGACGGCAATATCGGCTGCATGGTGAACGGCGCCGGGCTGGCGATGGCGACCATGGACATCATCAAGCTCTACGGCGGCGAGCCGGCCAATTTCCTCGATGTCGGCGGCGGCGCCACCAAGGAACGCGTCGCCACCGCCTTCAAGCTCATTCTCTCCGATCCCCATGTCGAGGGCCTGTTGATCAACATCTTCGGCGGCATCATGCGCTGCGACGTGATCGCCGAGGGCGTGGTCGCGGCCGCGCGCGAGGTCAGCCTGCAAGTGCCGCTGGTGGTGCGGCTCGAAGGCACCAACGTCAAGCTCGGCAAGAAGATCCTCGCCGAATCGGGTCTGCCCATCCTCGCCGCCGACGATCTCGCCGACGCCGCCGCCAAGGTGGTCAAAGCGGTGAAGGAGGCGGCCTGATGTCGGTTCTGGTCGGCCGCGACACCAAGGTCATGTGCCAGGGCTTCACCGGCGCCCAGGGCACCTTCCATTCCGAGCAGGCGATCGCCTACGGCACCAAGATGGTGGGCGGCGTCACGCCGGGCAAAGGCGGCTCGAAGCACCTCGACCTGCCGGTGTTCGACACCGTCAAGGACGCGGTCGCCGCCACCGGCGCCAATGCCAGCGCCATCTACGTGCCGCCGCCCTTCGCCGCCGACGCCATATTGGAGGCGATCGACGCCGAAATGCCGCTGGTCGTCTGCATCACCGAAGGCATACCGGTGCTCGACATGGTCGAGGTCAAGCGCGTGCTCCAGGGTTCCAAGACGCGCCTCATCGGCCCCAACTGCCCGGGCGTGATCACGCCGGGCCAATGCAAGATCGGCATCATGCCGGGGCACATCCACAAGCCGGGCGACATCGGCATCGTCTCCCGCTCCGGCACGCTCACCTACGAAGCGGTGGCGCAGACCACGGCGGCGGGGCTCGGCCAATCGACCTGCATCGGCATCGGCGGCGATCCGGTCAACGGTACCAATTTCATCGATTGCCTGGAGATGTTCCTGGGCGATCCCGCCACCAAGGCGATCATCATGATCGGCGAAATCGGCGGCTCGGCCGAGGAAGAGGCCGCCGATTTTTTGAAGCGCAGCAAGGTGAAGAAGCCGATGGTGGGCTTCATCGCCGGAGCCACCGCGCCGCCGGGACGGCGCATGGGCCATGCCGGCGCCATCATCTCGGGCGGAACCGGCACCGCCGCCGACAAGAAAGAGGCGATGAAGAGCGCCGGGATATCGGTTACCGATTCGCCGGCGGCGTTGGGCCAGACCATGCTCGATCTCCTGAAGCAGGGTCGCTAGAGTCCGGGGCGGATCATGTCCGAAAACCCGAACCAGGTCCGTCGCGCTATCCATCCCGGCTCGGGCCGCCGCGGCGGCCGCGACCTGCCCAAGGGCAGGCAGGTCGACCCCCAGGCGCTCGCCGAAGTGCGCGAGCTTCTCGGCCAGGGCGCGCGCCGGCACGATCTGCTGATCGAATATCTCCACCTGCTGCAGGATTATTACGGCTGTCTGCACGCAAGGCATCTGGTGGCGCTGGCCGAGGAGATGAAGCTGGCGCTGGTCGAGGTCTACGAGGTGGCGTCGTTCTACGCGCATTTCGACATCGTGCTCGACGGCGAAACCCCGCCGCCGCCGCTGACCGTGCGCGTCTGCGATTCGCTCACCTGCGAGATGTTCGGCGCGCAAGCCTTGCTCAAGGAATTGCCGGACAGGCTCGGCCCGCAGGTGCGCGTGGTGCGCGCGCCCTGCATGGGCGGCTGCCACAACGCCCCGGTGGTCGCGATCGGCCACGCGTTGCATGAACATGCCAGCATCGACAGCGTGACCAAGCTGGTCAAGGAGCGCACCAGCCGGGAGCGCGCGCCCAAGGCGCGCTCGGCCAAGGCCGCGGCGCCCGGCTATCCCGGCTTCGAGGCCTATCGATCCGCCGGCGGCTACAAGCTCCTCGAATCCTGTCTTGCGGGCGAGAAGACGCTCGAGCAGATGCTCAAGACGCTCGAGGATTCGAATCTGCGCGGCCTGGGCGGCGCCGGTTTTCCCACCGGCCGCAAATGGCGCCTGGTGGGCGCCGAGAAGCCGCCGCGGCTGATGGCGGTCAACGCCGACGAGGGCGAGCCCGGCACTTTCAAGGACCGGATCTATCTCGAAACCGACCCGCACCGCATGCTCGAGGGCATGCTGATCGGCGCCTGGGCGGTGGACGCGGCCGACATCTACATCTACCTGCGCGACGAATACCCGCAATGCCGCGAGATCCTGATGAAGGAAATCGCGCTCTTGAACAAATCGGGCCTCGCCAAGGGCCGCAAGATTCATCTGCGCCGCGGCGCCGGCGCTTATATCTGCGGCGAGGAATCGGCGATGCTGGAATCGATCGAAGGCAAGCGCGGCCTGCCGCGTCACAAGCCGCCCTATCCGGCGCAGGTGGGGTTGTTCGGACGCCCGACCCTGATCAACAATGTCGAGACGCTGTGGTGGATCCGCGATGTGGTCGAGAAAGGCCCGGAATGGTTCTCCGGTCAGGGCCGCCGCGGGCGCAAGGGGCCGCGCAGCTTCTCGGTCTCGGGCCGCGTCAAGCAACCGGGCATGAAGCTCGCCCCCGCCGGCATCACCGTGCAGGAGCTGATCGATGAATTCTGCGGCGGCATGGAAGACGGCCATGTCTTCAAGGGCTATCTGCCGGGCGGCGCCTCGGGCGGGATATTGCCCGCTTCGATGGCCGATCTGCCGCTGGATTTCGGCACCCTCGAATCGCACGGCGCGCTGATCGGCTCGGCCGCGGTTGTGGTGTTGTCCGACAAGGACAACATGAAGGACGTGGCCCTCAATCTGCTCAAATTTTTTGCAGACGAGAGTTGCGGCCAATGCACCCCTTGCCGGGTGGGCACGGAAAAGGCCGTTCAGCTCATGTCCAAGCCCCAATGGGACGGCCCGCTGATCGAGGAGCTGTCCAAAGTCATGACCGATGCGTCGATTTGCGGCCTGGGACAGGCGGCCATGAATCCGGTTAAACTGGTCTTGAAGCATTTTCCGCAGGATGTGTCATGAGCGACGGCTCCGGCGTGATCGGCGACAGCGTCAAATTCTTCCTCGACGGCGAGGAGGTCGAGGCGCGGCCCGGCGAGACCATCTGGCAGGTGGCCAACCGCAAGGGCACCGAGATCCCGCATCTGTGCTATTCGCCTGCGCCGTTCTACCGGCCGGACGGCAATTGCCGCGCCTGCATGGTCGAGATCGAGGGCGAGCGCGTGCTGGCCGCCTCCTGCATCCGCAAACCGTCGCCCGGCATGAAGGTGAAGAGCGCGTCGGACCGCGCCAAGTTTTCGCGCCAGATGGTGTTCGAGCTCCTGGTCGCCGACCAGCCCAACCGTCAGGCCCATCCCGATCCCGATTCGCGCTTCTGGAAATGGGCCGACCGCGTCGGCGTGCAGCAAAGCCGCTTTCCGGGAGCGCATCACCCGGCGCCCGACCGCTCGCATCCGGCGATGGCGGTCAGGCTCGACGCCTGCATCGAGTGCAATCTCTGCGTCCGCGCCTGCCGTGAAGTCCAGGTCAATGACGTCATCGGCATGGCCAAGCGCGGCCACGAAGCCAAGATCGTGTTCGATTTCGACGACCCGATGGGCAACAGCACCTGCGTCGCCTGCGGCGAATGCGTCCAGGCCTGCCCGACCGGCGCGCTGATGCCGGCCTCGGTCGAGAACGAGCAGGGTGTGCTGGCCAAGAAGCCCGACCGCGAGGTCGGCAGCGTCTGCCCCTATTGCGGCGTCGGCTGCCAGGTCAGCTACAAGATCAAGGACGACAAGCTGCTCTATGTCGACGGCCGCGACGGCCCGTCCAATCACGACCGGCTGTGCGTCAAGGGCCGCTTCGGCTTCGATTATGTCAGCCATCCGGATCGCCTGACGAAGCCGATGATCCGCAAGGAGGGTGCGCCCAAGCACGGCGATCTCGACATCGATCCCAAGAATCCCTGGACCCATTTCCGCGAGGCCAGCTGGGAAGAGGCGCTCGACCTTGCCGCCAAGGGGCTGAAGCGCATCCACGAAACCCACGGGCCCAAGGGCATCGCCGGCTTCGGCTCGGCCAAGGGCACGAACGAAGAGGCCTATCTCTTCCAGAAGCTGATCCGCGCCGGCTTCGGCACCAACAACGTCGACCACTGCACGCGGCTGTGCCACGCCTCCTCGGTGTTCGGATTGATCGAAGGCATCGGCTCGGGCGCGGTCACCGCGCCCTTCACCGCCGCCAAGGACGCCGACCTCATCATCGTCATCGGCGCCAACCCGACCGAGAACCACCCGGTGGCGGCCACATTCCTCAAGAACGCCGTCAAGCGCGGCGCCACGCTGGTCGTCATGGATCCGCGCGGCCAGGCGCTGAAGCGCCACGCCACCCACATGCTGCAATTCAATCCCGGCCGCGACGTGTCGATGCTCTCGGCTATGATCAACGTCATCATCGCCGAGAATCTCTACGACCAGCAATACGTCCAGGCGCACACCGAGGATTTCGACAAGCTCAAGGACAGCGTCAAGGACCGCACGCCGGAAAAGATGTCGGCGATCTGCGGCATCGACGCCGAGACGATCAAGACCGTGGCGCGCAAATACGCCCGCGCCGAATCCGCCATCATCTTCTGGGGCATGGGCATCTCCCAGCACATCCACGGCACCGACAACACCCGCTGCCTGATCTCGCTGGCGCTCATTACCGGCCAGATCGGCCGGCCGGGCACCGGGCTTCATCCGCTGCGCGGCCAGAACAACGTGCAGGGCGCGTCGGATGCGGGCCTGATTCCGATGTTCTATCCCGATTACCAATCGGTCGAGGACCCCGAACGCATCCAGTTCTACGAGAACCTCTGGGGCGCCAAGCTCGATCCCAAGCGCGGCCTCACCGTGGTCGAGATCATGAACGCGATCCACGAAGGCACCATCCGCGGCATGTACATCATGGGCGAGAACCCGGCCATGTCGGATCCCGACGTGCAACACGCACGCGAGGCGCTGGCCAAGCTCGATCATCTGGTGGTGCAGGATCTGTTCCTGACCGAGACCGCGAAATACGCCGACGTGATTCTGCCGGCTTCGGCGTGG
>Ga0209006_10001596_pt1 | contig 20575 bp, 24 predicted proteins | sample JacPin_JW_Ref_O2_FD_188567 | JGI IMG/M metagenome (GOLD analysis project Ga0209006, IMG submission 188567) | Forest soil microbial communities from Algoma, Ontario, Canada - Jack Pine, Ontario site 1_JW_Ref_O2 (SPAdes) (version 2) | ecosystem: Environmental > Terrestrial > Soil > Boreal...
CAAGTTCCATGGAAAGCCGATACCGGGAACATTTGTGCGGCCAAATTCCTGCGCCACCCACAAAAACGGGGCGGCAAAACATGCCTGCGCAAAACTACGCCGCGCAACGCATGCGAACGCCCAACCAAATAGCATCGGGAAAACCGAAGCCATGGCGACAATTGCGCCCAGCGCCACACAAGAAACGAACGGCCCTACGCCGCCGTGAATCCGAAAAGTTTGATAAAGCCACGTCAGTGACGGCGTGAAAAATGCGATACCGTGAACGTATCCGCATAGCGCGCCGATACGCGGACGAGCGCCAGAAAGCGCGATCATCAATATGATCAGCGAAATCCAGGAGCATTCATAAAAATGAAATGAAGGATATAGAAGACTCAGATCGAACCCTTCTCACCCAGGATCGTATCAGAAACAACAAGGGGCGATCCAATTGACGCGGAGACCGGCGCGGATGGGGTGCTGATAGCTGATGGACTGTCTGGTTTGGCCACAACTACATCCATTTCGCGGAGGACATCACTTCCATCACCCTTATCGTCTTCGCGGTCCTCCTGGTCCTCTTCAGTCATTTGAGCTGCTTTCTTTCTCTTCCCTCTTTTCCCCCTTCGTCCTTTCCGCTTTCCGAGTGCTGGAGCATCTACATCTCTGTCACTATCTTCTCCATCGTTGCCTTGCTCTATGGCATGATTGTTGGCAACAACCGGAAGGGATAGCGACGTAACCGCGTGACCGTCTTCTAGGCTGGGCGGGACTGAAGCTGATGGGGAAATGTCATCCGGTGGGATATAATTCCGTTCTTCGACTTCTACGATCAATGGCTGTGTGGAGAGCGACGGAGAAACATAGCTCTCATCTTCGACTCCTTTGGGTATCGCCGCCATCGTTGCGGAGTTGACGAACCATCGTGCCTTGACTCTTGGAACCAAGAACCACACTAACAACCACAACGACCACAAGAATAGAGACCAAATAGATGCAAAGACCAGTAAGAGGACAATAGTCGATTCATCCAAACGCAATCGTATGTTCTGGCCCACCGTAGGCAAGCTATCATGTCCCAAACTCTGGGGTGGGCCCGCGGTGGTGTTGTCCCAGTTCTGAAGATCGGATAAAGTGGGATCGACATAACCTGCGTATTGAACAAGGGACCGGGGTGGAAGGGCAACAGATGGGATCCCGTCAAGCAACCTGCTTATCCGCGAGCGACTATCTTCTTCCAATGGCCGTAGCCCAGTTAAACACTTCCGGTGTGGGGACCCATTCCTGCAAGTATCCTTTGTCTGTGGATCGGTGCCGGTAGTAAAATCATTGTCTACGCCAGGTTTCGATTGTGCCGATGGCCCGTCAATGAGCCTGACGACTTGCCGATCCGAATTGGCGTCACTGAAAATAACAAGAGGAAAATTTTCGGGGCCCATTGCAAACAATGAACCTGTCTCTTCTACAAGCCCAATGAAGGCAGAGTAACGATTTGGTAAACGGTCAATCTTTCCCGGCAAGATTTCTTCAAGATGAGGGGATGGCTGGAGAAGGACAAATGGCTGGCGACGGTTTGGTGATTTAAGAATATCGAAGACAGCGACACTGACAGGAGGATAGTTAGCGTTCGAGCACCTGGTTATCGACAGTAGACCACACGGCGTGGAGGGGTCGAAAATACCAATGTAAATACGGAAGAGAAGCGTGGTGAAAAAGGAAAGAAAAAATAGAGGTGTACGCTGAAACAATGGAGAATGAACGCACATTGGACTGCTGAAGGTATGGCCCCATGCGGGGTGCGAATCGGTCTTGGAACTAGCAGGATTTCGAGCTCTGAGCGGAATGACATTGCCATTGGGAAGAGGTTGAATGTATATATTGTCAAGAGTCCGACGATAGGTGGATTGTAGTGCCTTGTCTAGGTTATTTGGTCCATATGCCGAAAAGGATAGGTTCTGGATCGGGGCCCGGAGTAACGATGAACCACGGCGAGAGTGAATAGAAACGTGATAATCTTTGACGACCCACAACGTTGATCCCTCCGTGAATAATATGGTTGCGAGAACAATGATCACGAACCTGTGCGTCCAATAAATACTTCTGTCGACGTCTTGTCGATAGGTGAGGTTCCATTTGAATCGTCCTGTTCGTCCGAACGGGATCCATTTAGATTCTCGTGCATGTCCTCAAATGGATCCCAAGGACATTCTGAGTTAATGGTAGCTTTAACCTTGCCCGTCTCTAAATCTATCAGTAACAGCGACGTTTCCTTCTTGCCCACAAATTGTCGGTCATCTTCGGTGGAGAAGCTAAATGGTGACGAATCGACAAGTTGTGACATTGAGAGAGCGAGGCGTTTCAGAGGGCTGGTGGAGGAGGACAATACGTAGATATCCCCAGACTGAGGCTCGATAACATAAAGTTCTTGATTGACATTATCATCATCAGTGATGTCAGGGTCACTTTCTACGTGGTCTGTGCGAATAAGTGGACGAAGCATCGAAGGGACCTCACTTGTGGACGTAGAAGACATCGACCAGAGAATACGACCGGACGTTCTGCTGAGGGCATGAAACTTTCCATCAACGGAAGCTAATAGGACGATATCAAGGAGTTCAAGACCGTCATTGCTGTCTGCGGTTGCACCAGGTGGCGCGTAAAAGCGGTATTGAGATTGTGGGAGGTTCGCAAGGAGTTTGACGTGGTCGTGTCTGTGTGGTTTTAGGGAGATGATTTCGGCGACGGATGGCGCAAGCAAGCATAGAGTGAATATTATAGCAGAAAGCCAGAAAGGCGGGGTCATTGCATCCCTTCACCAGTCCTTCAGTGGGTTGCGGATTGGACTCATTGAGTCAATTGATATAGTCTTACGTAACACAGCTGCGATGAACATACCTGTTGGGGCACAAGTCTTCGACCTCGTATTTCATCCAACTTCTTCAATAGTTTACACCGCGCTCCTCACCGGAGAGGTCAAAGCCTTCAGGTACAACGACCAAGGCCAACATCAGAGCCTGTTTTCCTTGAAACCGTCCCACCGATCATGTCGTGCTTTAACTATTAGCGAAAACGGACAACAACTCTGGGCTGTTGGGAAAAGCAAAGGATTGTGGTGCCCATGGTCGTTTAAATGAATGTTATACCGCGCCTCTGATATTCCTCAAGTGCTATTGACACTACCATCGGCCAACTCACCGAAACGCGCACCGAAGCTCACGAGTGAGTGTCACACATAAATGCTGCATGTCTCGACTCGCAAGTTTAGCCGCCAGAGCTCCAATAAATCGCATAAAACAGCTCACACCTTGGATGCTGTCAACTGGAGACGACAATGGCACGATCAAGGTAGGCAGTTGAGCGTCCTAACTTCTGTGACCCCAGCTAGACAATTTTCCTTTCAAGCTTTGGGACCCTCGCAGCGCTGGCTCCATCAGATCTTATAGTCATCACTTTGACTATATAACCGATTTTTTGTGGCTTGACGATAACAAACAACTGGTTGCGACGAGGTGCGTTGATGTTCATCTCAAACTCAAACATCATTCAGTTCTCACTTTTAATCGCAGTGGAGATGGAACTCTGTCTGTAATAGATGTGCGATCGAAGAAAACTGAACCACTCGCTCACTCAGAAGACCAAGAAGACGAGTTACTCTCTATCCTCGCGATTAAAGGGTGTGTGATCACAGTAAAAACATTCGGCCTCGTATTCTCATAGCTTTGGTTGGTAGTGGTGCAAAATTCGTCGTTGGAACACAGCTTGGTATTTTGTCCATCTTTAATAAAATTAGTGGTTGGGGGGATTGTGTAGACCGAGTTCGAGGGTACGTCAAGCCGGACATCAAATTTACACATTCTCATGCATGTTGATCAGTCATCCTCACTCTGTTGACGCTCTCTGTGCAGTTCCCTCTTTGTATCCCCTGGCCAGCTCCACAATCTTAACAGGATCATCTGATGGGCTCTTGCGAGCTGTTCAGCTTTTCCCAACCAAACTGGTCGGTATCGTTACCGATCACGGCGCATTTCCAATCGAGCGAATCGCCGTGGATCAACGTGGCGAGGGGAAATGGGTGGGTAGTGCGGGGCACGAGGAGGCGCTGCGATTGACCGACTTGAGTCGTATCTTTGGGTCTGAAGACCACAGAAAGGACAGCGAATCAGAGGATCAAGTCCTGGAGGATGGTACGAAAGACGAAGCTGAAGGAAGTCAGACTACTGATACAACTGCAACAAGACTGGAAGGTGGACGCCAAACCAAGCAAGCCAACGCCGACGACGATTCGGATGTGAGTGGAGGCGGTTTCAAGGAAAAGAAGAAGAAAAGAAAACGCGAAAAGGATTCGCTAACCGGAAAGAAGAAAAAGGGTCGAAACGAACTTATCGCTGACGCTGGCTTCTTTTCCGAGCTCTGATGAGGAGCGGATGGCCTGGCTCATTTCAGTAACTGCTATACCGTGAGTTTTCGTCATATCGTACATATGTATTGCTGGGGACATGGACTAAATACAGGAGCATTGCATTATCTGGAATATTCTGCCCCGGTTCTTGATTTTTTCTTTACGTGTTCCGTGACATACTCTTCACCAGTCCCCGGAACACTAGATTTCTCATCGTCTCCTCAGAAACGATGATCCAGCATGGCAGTATTCACTTTAATGAGGTGTGAACTGTTACTGTGGTAAATGATGTGGATCACCCACTGCTCTTGCATGTGAGATGTGGATGACGAGTCCTCGCGTCTGACGGACACCATTATACTTGAAATACTGCAAGGCCTCGTGGAAGATGACACACGAGGTCACGCCAGGGTCCGAGATGTGATCGCTCCTGTCAAACAGCCTGTTGCCACCAAGTTTCCAATTAGCTCTACCTGTGACAAATGCTGTCAGTAATACGATGCTTAGCGAGATCCCCAGTTCTACGTGTCACACGAGGATTGTCTAGCAGAGCGTCTGGCATATTGTCATCACTTGACATACAGTCATCCACGGAGTTGTCGGGTGTCTACGACGGAGAATGGAGAGGGTCAGGGGACGTATTTGAAAGCATTTGCCCAACAACGGGTGACATCTTGGCACGCGTAAAGTCTGTAAGTTAATCATCCACTAGTTGCTTAGTAGTGTGCGTTGCTAACTTCAACTCAGGCGACGCCTCAGGAACTCCACAATGCCCTAGACAGGTCTCGAGAGGCGTACACTTCGTTTAGAAATGTTCCTGCCCCCAAGCGAGGAGAGATATTAAGGCAGATCAGAGAGGCATTAATGGCGAAGGTACACTGGGAATATAGTTCCACACACCGGCGAATGATTCACCGTCTCTCTAGCGTGGTGAGTTGGGAGCTCTCGTCTCCCTCGAAATGGGGAAAATCAGAACGGAGGGGATCGGAGAGGTTCAGGAATTTGTGGACATTGTACGTCATTCACGCATTGTCCCATGATTGGGTTTTCAACTACAAACAAAGTGCGACTATGCTGTTGGTTTATCAAGAATGATGAACGGTAATGTCGTTGCCTCGGAGAGGCAAGGGCACATCATCCTGGAAGGTTCGTCACCACTTCTATCACCTGTTAGCTATCGTTCGTCACCCTTGTTCCAGTTCCGAATCCTCTCGGTGTTGTGGCAGTATTATCTGCTTTCAATTTCCCAGTTGCTGTCTACGGGTGGTATGTCCCTAGAAACACTTTGCATAGCTAATATGTCAATCAAAATGGCTTACATCTAGGAACTTTGCTCTCTCGATGATAGCGGGCAATGCGACTATCTGGAAACCGTCACCAAGTACACCTTTATGCTCGATCGCTGTGACTAAAATAGTAGCGGACGTCCTAAAACGGAACGGTGTTCCTGGTGCAGTAGCTGGTCTGGTAACTGGGGGAAAGGATCTTGGGGAAGCCCTTGTAGAAAGTCGCAGTGTTGAACTGGGTCTGATCCTTTTATTCGTATTTTCGAAGGTGTCAGACCTCAAGTCTATCTTTTCAGTGTCCTTCACAGGGAGCGAGGCTGTTGGTCGCAACGTCGGGAAGGTTGTTCAGTCGCGATTCGGAAAGGTTCTCCTTGAATTAGGAGGGAACAACGGTATGTATACTTATTTAGTCGTCTCCACTGAGTATAACAAGCTTGACTGTGTACGACGGACTTACCGCATAGCGTCTGTTGTCATGGCGGATGCCGATCTCTCTCTTGCCGTGTCTGCGGTATTCTTTGGTGCCATTGGCACTGCGGGCCAGCGTTGTACATCCACGAGAAGGCTCTACCTTCAACGACCGATTGCATCGGAGTTTTTATCCCGTCTCCAGCAATTGTACTCCACTGTTCGCGTAGGCGACCCTCTCGTGGAGAGCACTCTTTTAGGTCCCCTCCACAACCGCGCTGCAGTAGACACCTACTCAAATGCCGTACGATATTTACGTCAGACCGGTGCGGAGATATTGGAAGGGGGGAAGAGGTATGAAGAGGGACATCTCCTTGCCGGCAACTTTGTGCAACCAACGATCGCAATACCCAAATCCATGAATCCCGCTGACCCCATTTGGAAAACGGAAACTTTTGCGCCAATCTTGAACGCTGCTGTTTTCGATGAGCTCGAACAAGCCATTGAATGGAATAATTCGGTTCCACAAGGTTTGTCGAGTAGCCTTTGGACAAGAGACTTGAGGAACGTGGGCCGTTGGATTGGTCCCAGTGGATCCGACACAGGAATTGTCAATGTCAGCGGTATTGATTAATTGCTCGGTTTAGCCGATGATGATGAGCGTCGAAATTTAGGTCAATGTTGGCACCAGTGGTGCGGAGATAGGTGCCGCCTTTGGGGGCAACAAGGCTGGTTTTATTGAGTCCGTAGTTTTGCCTTTTTATGCTAACTTGGTTCTTCTGCTGCTATGCATCAGAACACTGGTTGGTGAGTAAATATGTCAACAGTCTTTTCGGTTTCGTACTTATCGAGGTTGCTTCGAAAGGGGGCGTGAGTCTGGTGGTGATTCTTGGAAGCAATATATGCGCTGGAGCGCTTGCACCATAAACTTCTCGGATGAAGCACCGCTTGCCCAAGGCGTTAATTTTTCCCCTTGACGAGTTGTTTAATTCAGGACATCGCCATTCCAACAGATCATCACCCCGCCCCGAATCGGACGCATTGTTTCCGCGCTAAGCTCGAAATGGCGTGATCCGACGTCCTCGACGTCTGTCCCTTTTCGAAATCTCTTGTACCTACATACAGTACTTGACCTATGTTTATGGATACTGAACACATGCTGCAGTGGAAACGTATTACATGAAGATCGACGCCGTGGTCACGTTTAAGTCTGACCTCAAAGGGTCAGGTGAGCATGTTGGTAAGATTCCATGAGGCTGTCCATTTCTATGAACGTGAACCCATCGCAACGATAGTGGATGTTGCATGGATTCCTGGGTGATCTTTGGAGAGTGTTGTACGTAGTCGTGAGAGGATGGTGACTTGGTAACTCTCCAACAGGGCGGACACAGTACGGTATGAATTTGGAAACCCGTCTTACCCCATATCGGAAGCATTATGTAATAATAAGAAGATTACATCGGGTAAGAATGCGTTCCTGTGGCATGTGGTATGACATCGGGCAACTGGTACTGATCAATTCAAGTACTCCCATGGGTTCCATCACAGATTCCCTACAATCCATCACTGCAGACTTCTGGTCTCAAGCTCAGTACCAACCACAACATGCTGCCTTTTTAAAGACTCCATCAACCCTTCAAACTCTCTTGAAATCCCCGCCTTTCTTTATTTTTTTGATTCCGTAAAAGTTCTGCTTCGTCTCTAACCACTTCCACTCCACAACCCCTCAAAATCAAAAATGCTTACTGACGACCTCCCCTGGCCAGAATTGGGCAACGTTTCCCGTGGTGCTACTAGAGGCAATCAGGGTCAGAAGGGTATTCTCGGCCCCCCAGATCGAGACGGTCGCTGCGTTCTCCAGCTCCGTGTTCAACCGGGCGTTCTAGCTGTGCGATTGAATCGACAATCCAGTGATTGGTATCGCCTCCTCGACAGTGAAGTGAATCGCGCTCTTAAGCTAACCAAGACATATTGGAGAAAAGCAAGGAGACGCCAAGATTACGATGCCCGAGCCGACCAGGATCACATGGAGTTGCACGAATGGTTGCAGCAACTCAAGGACAAGACCATGACGCATCTAGAGCTTTTAATGCAGAAGGGTGACATTCAAGGCCCACCATATACGATGTCCGACAACATCGAATTGACCTTTCTTCGAAAATTCATCGAACGGCAAGCCGCCGGAATCCCTCATAACCCTCGTCTTCGGAGAATAAGGAGCGACCAACATTCCATCATTCGAGATCCATCCACTGGCTCACCAACACCAGAACCATCGGAACGTACTTTTATTACAGCCTCTGATATTGATCATCCTCGTCTCGCTGGCGGTAACTATCACTTCCAGCATGTCTGCTCTACGTCTCACCTCCCTTATCAGAAAACGCCCCGGAAAATAGCAGTACCAAGGCCCTATTCTCATCTCGGAATTCGTTGTCTCCCAGTTCCCGTCACCTTGATTCCGTGATGCAAGAAGCAAACACGTCCAGTATGTACACATTGTTTATTTTAACGTGTGACGACTCTCACCATTGAAAAGGACAAGCCCTTCTTAGTGCACGTGAATCATTGGCAAGGGCACAGAAGGAAACGCAAGATGCATTTTTGATCTATACCGCTTGTCTCGAAACAGAGCGCCAAGCCCGACAGGAAGTCTCCGCGGCAGAGAAGCAACGTGACGATATCAGTATGTGGAAGAAATATCAAACACCTCTTTGCCTTATCCCCTCTTGTAGTGGCCGCGATACTTGTTCGATCAAAATCTACCGGTATGTCTTTTTTTGTCCTCAACTCCGTAGCGAGACTGACACTCGTTTTAGAATCCACATCTAGGCAATCCTCTGTTTCTGCGGAGGAACACCAGAGTCCGACCATATATCATCGCGATGTTGGAGAACGGTCGATGGATCGTCTTGAGTCCCGTGGCGATCTGTTTCTCCAAAAGCTTCCAGGGCATTCTGTCCATGACTTCCGACATCCAATGGAATCAACAAGGCTTTCCGGAGAGCTCAACAAAACGGTTGATTGGTCAGAAGGTGATGGACGAGGCCTGTATGCTGACGAATCAGCTTCCCATATAGAGGCGCGTATATTATATTACTCCCGTAGTCGTCTCAGAACCTTGATTTGTTTTTAGGATCCATCCAATAGTCGCAAACATTCACGGGTTTGGGACCGTGATCAAATCCAAGGCAGGTGTCAGTCTGCTTCTGTTAGTCGCATGCTTATCTTCTTCCCAGATGGCCGCTATACTTGTGAGGTAGATCAGATCAAGGCCGTTGCCGCAGAGAACTCATCTAACCATCTCAACGATAGGACATCGCGACGCCACCGCCTCGGAAGCGTATTCACCACATGATGGGAAATTTTGACGCTCTAAGCAACGTAGCCCTTCAATCTCAAGGTCTGGCACTATCGTCATGAGATTAAAAATGTTCGCTTCGCGCTAGAGTGGCCAGGCACTGCTTTCGTAGATGGTTTCCTTTGCTTTAAGGTATCATTCACTCCGTCTGGAGTGGGGCGTTGATCTAATAATATCCAATAGAATTTGCACCACATTATTATACCTACTACATAACGAGTATCTAATTGTAATGATTGATTTTCCTCCATTACGCGAGATTTAAATGGTCGCACACATGCAGACCTGGTTCACCTCGGCTCACTTTGACGCCAAGATATCGGAGGTTTTATTCGGTCAATAAGAATGGTGAGAAGACTCCCGTTTCAGATATTCCCCAGTGAAACCTGTTGCAGAGTACCAAAATAGGTGTCTTACGTCATAACGAAGCCACGTGTTCAGTAGAAGCTCGGTGGCATTAACGTGATATAATGCTTCCGGGGGCGCAACAATATCATGATCGAAACAAGTGAATGCGATGCATTGCCTTCTTTTTCTTTTTCAATATGTAGCCTTGCCCCCATGCCCATGGTGAAGAGTGAGGAGCTAGCATCTGCTACTATCGTCTACTGTGGTTTGGTTGTAGCCATACTTATCGAGCAACCATTAAAAATATATAACCACTGCTTGCGGCTCCCTTTTCAGTGAGGTAATTAGGGTGTTACAGTCCCGGTCTGTAAATTGATACCTGAGGGAACATCAGCACTCATTTAGCCATAACTCATAGCCACTCCCATCTCTTGCATGTCCAATTGAACAGCTAAATGACCCAAACAAAGGGGCCTTACCGACTGACTCGATATGGAACCCATATACTCGTTCTCAAAAGGCACCGCCTCCGCATCCAAATGTATTAGAACCATACCACGTTGCGTTTCACAGACGTTCTCATCTCATATTTAAACACTGAGTTACTAGTCAAGGGATCGACATCGTTCTGCAGGGTCCGGACAGTCATGATTATCTTGAGATAAGTCTTGGCGAATCTGTGATATGCATGCATGTGCATACAATCATTGACCTTTCAGGATATCGGCGGCAGCCACAAATCAGTAATCAGTGACTTCAACAGCACGATCATTAGCATCCCTGATCTGCGTAAAACGTTCGTGAGGATCGACAGATTTCAATGAAACGATAACAAGTACATACAGACCTCTGGATGAAAGTAAAGTGACAGCTTTCGTTGATGTTGCGTGTGAGCTGATCTGCTCCTTGGTGATAGCAGGCAAACCTGATATGATTATCATAGGCATTCGGGAACATACTATCTCCACATCATTATATTGGTGTGAATAGGGCACTGATGACATCTGGTGACTCACAAAATGGCGGGTATCGAGCTTCGGATTGATTCGCGAGTATGATCGAGCTGTTCGATGAAGGGAATGTCTTCGAGTCCGGTGGTTTTGGACAACTAAAACATCGCCCCCTTCGAATGTACCGCGCGTGGAAGGCGAGACACAAATTCCAATCCGCCACATCATGTTACGACTGTCATCGATGTGATAATAATACGGGCGCCGAGGCCCAGAATCAATCTTTGGTCGAGCGCAGTCGAGCGAACGTAGCCTAGACCAACGGATCCAGGAGCTCCCGAGTGATGTGTAAAAACAACGCATCTCACATTGCCAGCATATCTCCGACGTCTCCTGTGCTTCGGTCGCTATCCGAGCTCATCAGTTAAAGATAAGCCACGATCACGCTCGACAGCTGCGCATATTCTGGATTTGGCCATAACATCTCGAAATCAGAAGCTGTATGAGCGACATCAATCTAAGCTTAGACGACAGGTCGCTCGGGAGGTGACAGAACGGCTGCGTCAAAGAAGGTGTCTGTGAAATGATGGGAGGCCCCAGCGGGAGGGCATTTCGGCTGCAGATGAAACGCCTTCGTCTTGTTTTGCTGAACTGCCCATGGATTTCTGCGTTCGAGATGTCACCGCAGCACGGCTAGCAACGCCGCATTTGAGAGATGGGATTGCGTACGAAATCTGGATACTGCATCATGCCATACGTTCAGGGTTTGGATTCGATCTGTTGGCATTGTGAAGATGGGACGGATGCAGTAAGAGATCCAAAGACAGAGTCCACTGTGCACGTTGGCAGAACAAAAAGCAGATCATGGTTATAAGGAATCCATGGCGGATACTGGAGTGGTTCGATGCATGGAGGGGATCCGAGATGAATATACATACAATTTTATCGGTGGAATGGGATTTCCAAGCCCTCGAGGCCCGCGCACTTGTTTGTAGGATGAGTGGAGGACGTGGATTCCTACAAGCCAGTATCCTTTTTTTCCAAACTTCTCCAAACTGAACATCCATGCAAGGTTCGATCATGCGTCGCTGTTGAAATATGGGGAGGTTGCAGAATCCCAACGGCAGTGTTTCAGTGGAAGGTCATACAGTACTAATGGTGTCTCCGAGACTGGAAGGTTGTGGTTAGTGACTGCAGTGACACCGAACGTACTCAACGCCCTCGCTCACTCAGCTTAGATGCTCTCCGATACAGCCCTTGGTATGTCCGATTCGCACGGTACGGTGATGCGTTGCTTATGACTATGATCGCAGATGTAGTAAAGACTACGCCATCCCGAATGAGATTCAAGATCGCATCATTGATTTTCTCCATGACTCCACACCCACCTCAAGACCTGCGCACTCGTTTGTAAGGCCCGGGTCCCTACAAACCGATACCATCTTTTTTTCAGAATGACCTGTATGCAACAATGCGGACCCTACTTTAGAGATATTCAAGAACCCCTCGATCTGGCAGGGGGTATATGGAGGTTCCGATCTCCCAACGACGATGAAGATAGCCAACGTACTACAGTATCTATCGACATACCTATCGACACATCTGACACTTTCTTCTATGCTGAGAGATTGCTCTACCTTCAATCACCCGGCTTTTTCTCCATCTATCGAGCGTCTGCTGCTTTGCGGTGTGTACGCCGAAAAAAGGTTGTCATGATTGGGAGAAGGTATTTGTAAACTTCCCAACATCCGGGAGTATGTGATGGATTGGTTAAAGATCAACCCTTGCGATTACTCGCTGTGCTCCCCTCGACTGCATTCGCTTACATTCTCACGTTCTGGACCGACCCACCTTTGCGTTACTTCCTGGGAGGGTGAATCTTCCCAACAAACCTCCATTCAAGATTTGGAAATTGATGAGGTTTCTGTCGTTAGGGAGTATTTCTCGATGTTCGGAAATATACTTAAAGAGATACCATAGCGGCCGGGCTGACGTCATAGGTAAGGGTAAAACACGGTGTCAGTGACTTTTTGGAATGGCAAAGCCTCACTGGTTTATACAGCACTTGACTCTTCACATGATTAGGTCGAGGTTTTAAGCCACCATGTCAGGCCTTGACGAAATCCCTTCTTCAACTTTGAAGACACTTCGTTTTGATATTCCGATCCAAGTTCGCCTCGTATCGAAGAATGGTGTCGAATCAGAGATGTCTTGCGACAGAGCAGATTCTCAGAACTAACAGAGCTGCTCTTTCATTTTTATGGATCCAACGGAATCAAATATGGGTATGTAGAGGAGTGGATTCGAGGATCTTCGTGCGATCGAGGAGCATGAAATCCTTTCCATACAATTCTAGGCACTCAGGTTCGCAGTGTAATGTGCAAGCGAAGGGACGGGTAGAAAAAGTGGGCTTGACCGTGTGCCGAACATCGAGAGTGTTGATAGAGTTCATCCACGCCAGCTACTGCGTCTCAGCAATTATTGACTCACCGGGATGCGACCGCATGATGGGTCCTGATCTCGGGAGGAAGACTTGACGTAGCAGCCAAGATGGGGCTTACTGATGGTACTCTTCAGCAGCGCATTGGAATGTGTTGTGGACCATATTAATATAATATTGACCACTAAAGGAGTTGTGCCTGGAGAATTCGCATTGTTTCGATGGCAGCTTCCGTCGGTCCTGTAAAGTTGGTCAAATATCATGATCTCGTCCCGTTACCAGAGTCACCAAGGATAGTTGTTGCCTCCCAATTCCTTCGATACGGTATTCAGACGACAGTTGCCGAGGAACTGAAGTGGGTTCTCGGAATCATAATCAGCATCTTCCCGTACCTGGTTTGGGACACTAACGGAAACTCAGGTTACGTAGCCATTGATGTGAATGTTCGCAGTATTTCTTCGGGTTGGCAGTGGACTCCGCAACGAGAAAGGACATCCTCAAGCTCAGATCATGAAAGGTTCTTGTGGGTATCCGCGACGGCAGAGCACCTAGTGCTCATTGAAATGTTTTTCAACAGAGGAGCTTTACATAGGAAGTGGCAATCAGTGGGCTAGGTTCTGTCATCGGATGATCTAGCACGAAAGGCATGAAAATCACCCAACACACCGGGGCAGTCGCCACTGGAGAAGATGACGGGTAGTACCTTCTGGAGTAGGGGTAGCGAAATAAAAGCAAAGATTTCATCGACTGCTTTATCAGTGGAGATCGTCCCGACTGAATCCTCCAGGTCGTCCTTCAGTCACAGAATGTAATATCTGGTAGTCGCGATATCTTGAGAGTCTCGTATTGTCCCTGAAATGGGTCCCCCTTCCGACTGCTAGAGACACTTTGAGGGAGGGGATCGACTTGAGGGGAATGTCCACTCCACCGGCCTGTTCATGATCAATCGATCAGCCATCGCACCACACAAATGGTGATACGCAAACCAACCAGTGTCACCTTCCAACGAAGTTTTTCCCGCAAGTACTCCGTTACTTCTGCAGGATCTAGACTCTTCAATTCTTTCGTATCGTCCCCGACGTCATGCAGCAGAGCATTGGTGATGTGGACCTGGCCTTTGGAGAGAGCCCGAGAAGCTTTCTGGCGGTGACCACCCGTTGAATTCGGGGGTGTGCTAAAGTTATACACGCTGCCGACTTTTGATTTCTCGCCAATGAGAATGTGGATCGTGAAAGGAGAGCCTCCTAGTGCAAACCTATTCCGATCGTAAACATTAATGTACATGAATATCATGATTGGGCTCACCTTTCGTACTGGACATTCACGACATAATCATGATGTTGAATGAAATCTTGTGCTTGAGAGCGTTTTGGAGATGAGGTGAGGACCTGCGTCCGAGTTGAACTATAAAGGGTATTGACCTGCGTTCTGACATCGGCAATATAGAGTGCGTCTTGGAATTTGCCATCCACAAAATACTTTGGACTCCAACGCTGAAGCTCCGGGTATGTATAGCCGAATTTTGTCCAATTACGAGAATAGTCTGAGGTATAATAAGTGCCTTCCGTGTCGGTGTGGAAAGGAGCGAGAGGTGTAGAGGGAGTAACGATGGTACCAGGCGCAGTCGACCAGTCGCCATTTGGATCCGAAAGTTGCTCTTGGGGGTTGTCAAACCAGACATTGGGATTGAGTGTCTGCCAGATGGCAAATATTCGATCAACGTTGCTATTGAGATTCCATCAGTTCCGAATGAAAGATATGAAATAGTGAACATACGAGTGATGAAACCAGAAAATGGGGTCAAACGCAGCCACGGGAATCCTACCCATATGACCATAGTCGCCACCTACCCAGTTGTGAATATCGCTATATTTATGATGTTTAGTATCTGTTTTGCGCTGAGTAGTTGGATTGATTACATACTTGTGAATATTCTCTATAGAGAGGTAATCCGGTGGCGGTGGCGGCGGCGATGCCTCTGGCGAGAACGCAAGTCTGGTCGAGGCAAAGGCATCATAATTGGAGAAGTAGTCTTCGGAGAACAGACGATAGACGGCTTCGCCAAGTGTGTCCGTATAGTTCCCTTCGTACCATTGGTCTGCAGCAAGGCTGGCATCGGCCTGAGTATTATTTTGGATGCCATAAACCCATTGCTGGCTGGCGGTCGGGCTTTGGTCGGGCAGAGACGGGTATCGACTGGTCGCCTTGCAGAGATCGTACTGGAAGATGGCGCGATGAGTTAATGTTTTGACATTGGAGAAACAGGTGATTTACTGGAATTGACTGGACGGGGCTTTCTTCGCATGGTATCTGCATTGGTACGATACCGTACTTTCCCATTGGTTCTGGAGTGGTGAACTTATACATTGGATTGTCGATATCTTTTTCTCCCATTGAGGTGACGACACGAATCCTTTTCGGTAAGACGATTAGGGGTATATAGTAGCTTGCCGGTTTCGATGGGTCGCGAGTCTTTTTGGCAGCAAAATCCCAATAGGGCATACGGAATGTGTGAGCTGCAGCGAATAATTTGGCATGCTCGTGTTGAGGAAACGTGGGGATGATTTCTTTTGTCATGATCTCGTGGAGACGTTGCTGATGGGCTCGATTCAGTGAATTATGAACAAACAAAAATAGCAGAATGGTGCAGGTACCTCAAAGAGAACAACATAAGGACGATGCCAATCCGGGAAAAGAATGCTGCCGTGTGTACAATATCCGAATTGTCCCTCTGGTGCTTCTGAGATGGTATGCTCGTCCCAGGCTACCAGAGGAAGACCATGAATGCCTGCTTAACATATAAGCCGTATGTACCAGAGCAAAAGGGCTTCGACCGCCTGACCTGCGATTTGGAAGTAGGAGAGCATGGCTTCCGCAGGCATACTTTGGAACTTTGCCATTGCAAGTAAGAAAAGATTGACTTGAATTTTATTATCCGGGTCAGTGAACCAAGCGTCTACTTCCTGACGCAGAGGAACTTGGTGAGGGGCAGGCCCGAGGTTTTCTAGAATACCGGTGATGGCGAATGTATGCTGAGAATCCGAGATACTGGCCTGCAGGCATAGAGCAAAACTCAAGAGGAGATTGGTGGTCAGAAACCAGTTCAACAGCGCCATCAGCACCACCGCCAATCGTCTATTATCTAAAGTATATTTGGCCTCGTAGATGGTTGCGACCAGAATCCGAAGTTAAAGCTTCATTGCAAGTATAAGTGTTATGGTGCACTCCCGGTGCTGAGCAAGTGTTGTAGTCAAGTTGTAAGCGGTGCACAGCTACCTCCGATCCAGTCCGGGTGATGCCCGGTCTCCGGTCTCCGGTCTCTGGTCTCCCTCTTACACTGTGCCATGGTTCAATGAGTCGTGCATTCACGCAAAATACACTGTTTCGCCATCGCCATCGTTTGGAGTTCACAACAAAACGTCCTTGAAGCTTTCAGACCACACGATTACCACCAAACCTGACGACACACCGACTGGTAATACCAGCGCCTCCCCGATTTCCCGATGGTCAGTCTCGATGGTCAGTGTGGCGAAGTCGTGGGACTTGTATGGTATAAGTATAGAGCTATCCATGTCCAACATGACATGAGTGGGCACATCACTCTTGATCTGGCTAAATTATAGGCGCTTAGTGGCATCCATCCGTTCCTGAATCATGGCAGGCATAGGACTGCCTTGGTGCCTGTCTTGCTTCTCAAGCTTCAAGTTCTCCATTCCTTCCCCGCCATCAATTAATGTCTTATACCAACACCACGATTGACGATACATCCTCCAGTATCACCTACAACGGAGAATGGGATCCACCAAGCGATGTAGCATATACCCCCCTGGATTATGATGGAACTCACCACTTAAGCGAAAACGGCGGTACTGCGACTTTCACTTTCACTGGTTTGTCGTGTCGTTTGTCCCGTGTTGGTTCAGTGTGGTATTCACATTGATATCGTTCCAGGTGTGGCAATTTACTTCTGGTCGCCGTTGTGGCCATATCTAGTCAACACTATGGTCACAGTTGACGGCCAGGACGGGACGTGTATCAATTTGCAAGATACCTCTGGGGCAACGTCGGTAAACGGGGAAGAGACTCAGCCGTCTATTCCTCGGTGGGGCGTGGACGGCTTGGATAACACCCAACATACGCTCGTTGTGTCAGGGTGCCCCGGAGGCCCATATGTGGTTTTGGATGCACTCACGTATGCCGAATTTCGCTCTTTTCATCCTAATATATCCACTGACGCCCGGAGATGCAGCTACACGGAGTACACACCCGCACCGCCGCCACCCTCCAGCACGTCCACATCGTCCACATCGTCTACAAGCTCAGCCTCCACTCAAACCCATGCCGCAAACCTTTCTTCGACAAAGCATACCACTGTAATCGCAATTGGCAGCAGTGTCGCCGCTGTGGTTGCCATATTATTGATCGCATTGGTTGTTATATGCTGTCATCGACGTCCCGACCGCAAGAGAGCCCATATTGATCTCCTCGCTGCCGAATCCCCCACGCCGAATAACCCATTTAACTCCCCGCCCAATAGTATGACCGGTCTTGGGTCTCCCGTCTCGTATCACCATGTTTTCATGTCCCAGTCACCTCCAAATCTACCTGAATTGTAGCAATGGTTTAAAACGCCCGGCTCGGGTTGTATGTCATGTAATCCTTTTTTTGGGTTGGTTGAAGTATGTCCTATACTCCTGTATTATTTAGCTGCACAGTAACTTGACGAACGAATATCACACACATTTCTTGGTAAGTAGTGCAATGTGTACTCAATATGCAACTTCGAACATGCTTCGGATTGATATTGTTCCACCACCAGAATTACGAGCATTGAACATTGCTGATCAGGGATAAAAGGTAATGGATCTGCCAGATGCCCCAGCGATAACGCGCTGAATCCAAATTTGACGGCTTACTGGAATGAGATGTCGCATAGCGGTGTGCAAGATGAACTTGAGACGTCCGGCTCGGATGGCGACAAACTCTTGCAAACACCTTGCACTTAGTTGCTGATGTTGCTGAGAAACGCTTGTCGTTCGCTGTCGTGTCGGGCGTCCTGGCGCATCACACAGCCCGTACGAACTCTCGTCAGTATGTCAGTTTGTCCGCATCCTATCTACAAATATCTCAAATGGAGCCCCTTACAGCCAAGAGATTCACGGCAGAACATGAATCCATCGCGTTCGATGATGAAACCGGTCTCGGAACAGTCTCTATAACACACTACGCGCAATCTAGTTTGGGAGACGTCGTATTTGTCGAACTGCCCGCTTTGGGTACCAAGGTAGCGCAAGGCGGTACGTGACCCCATGTGTCTTTGAAGGATGAAGGAAGTAAGGAAATGACTTTCAGATCAAATCGGTGCCGTGGAAAGCGTGAAGGCGGCGTCAGATATTGTTGCGTCTTCTTTTTCGGTCTTTGAGTGTGCGTTATGCTCGGTGTTAACTTTATTCCTTCAAAGTATGCGCCCGTGTCGGGGACGGTGAAGGAAATCAACGAGACCCTAGCTTCTGAGCCCGGTCTATTGAATAAATCTCCAGAGCACAAAGGTGAGCTTTGATCATGCGATCAATCAACAACTCTTCTGATCAGCCTGCAGGATGGTTGTGCAAGATTCTTCTGTCTGACCCTTCCGAGGTGAACAGCACCTCCTTCCTCTTTGCTAGTGCTCACAACTGCCGTTAGATCGGTCATCTGTTGACGGAGAAAGCATACAAAGCCAGCCTAGAATCTTAAAATACCGTCATTCGGAGATGGTGACAACCAACAAACTAGAACTAGTCAATCATATTGCATATGAATGAATACATAGCGTCACGATGCCGAGCTCTTGTATTCATGTTTCTCCCCACGAGCCTCCATCCGTTCTTTGGCTTCTTTCAATGCCCAGGCTTGTATGCTGTAGTCGTCCACCTCATTAAAACCGTTTTGGTGGGGCGAGAAACAACCTCACCTTGTATTCGGCTTGTAGTAAAGCAGAACGGTGGCAACAGCCATAGTCCCAAACATCCCAATGTACCAGATATTCTCCCATTCCTCTTTCTGTCGTTTGTGCCCAGGCGGGAGGGGCTGGTGGAATTGTTAGTAATGTCTACGAAGTGGAAGTGATCCAATATTCCCAACCTTTTCACCGAATAACCAGCCGCTGGGTTCGTTGTACTGGGGAGACCCATGGGTGGCATAACGTCTGTTGTGTATGCGTCGGGGTATCACACTGGCTTGCAGCACGCGTAGTGACATGGGAAGAGGCTGGTATGACCAGGCGGAGTTGATAAATGTGCCGGCCTTACCATTATGATAGCCTCATGTAAGGGATTATATAGTGTGCAGTAGCTCATAACTTGTCCGGAGAAGGACTACCTGAGCCAGTGGAATTGGACCTGGACCCGGGCGATCTCGAGTCCGAACTATTTGTCCATCCCAACCATCCCAAAACCCCCCCACTCTTTACTGGGGGACTTCCGCGAGGCGAGAAACTACGGCTCGGATTCGCACCTGCACGAATTTTTTCCTCGAGTTTCTCCCTCGCCCCTCGTGGAGCCAACTCGCTTTCTGCGTTCGCAACCTCTGCCCGATGAGCTTCCTCCGCCATCTTCAGCCGTCCTTCAAACTGCCTCTTCTCCTTTTCCATCTTCTCCTCTCTCCTCTTTTCCAAATCCGCCTCCACAGGGGTTTTCCCTAGCTCCACGTCGACACCCGCGCCCCGCCGGCCGAACGAATATGTCCCTACCACGATAGCGCAAATAGTAAGACCCTGAGCGACGATGCGTACCCGCAGCCAGTTATTGAATGAGCGCGATTCGCCTCGGCGCATTTTGACCATGGCAACAAGTAGGGCGGCCGTTGTCGCTAGGGCTCCTGGAGGCAGGGCGTTGAAATGGTTGTGTGATTTCCTTGGTGGGTCGAGACGTTTACAGACGTACCGATGGGAACAAATGGGTTTTCCTTGAACTTCCGCGTAGCCTTCTCTCTATACGACTCTCCCGTCACATATATATTCGCTGGTCCAGGTCGTGCACTCATTTGAGTCGTTGGAGGACTGAGCTCGCGAGAAGATAATTCCGGAGCCCTGCGTGTGATTACGGATGGATGAATTCGCGACCTGTGGTAGTTTTATAAGCGTCCTTTTTACGAATCCTCAATATTTTGACGCATAAGTGGAGTCAGAGATTGACGGTGTGTGCAGTTTAGGTAAATCAGACTTTTTTGGTTTACGGGCCAGGATAGCCTGTCGTAATGGCTAAATAACGTGCTTGGGATTTTTCGTTGTCACGATGCAAGGGCAGAGACGAACGGGGATGCCAATATTCTCAGTGACAAACCTTGAGTCGAAGGAACCTGAAAAATTCGATCTGCCAGAAAGTGTGAACGCAGAGTGGGTTCGTGCCGCAAGCTAAGAAG
>Ga0209006_10001597_pt1 | contig 20574 bp, 18 predicted proteins | sample JacPin_JW_Ref_O2_FD_188567 | JGI IMG/M metagenome (GOLD analysis project Ga0209006, IMG submission 188567) | Forest soil microbial communities from Algoma, Ontario, Canada - Jack Pine, Ontario site 1_JW_Ref_O2 (SPAdes) (version 2) | ecosystem: Environmental > Terrestrial > Soil > Boreal...
CCAACAGCGCCGCCGTAAACGATCGCGGACGTTCGAGGTTCGACAGGTGCGCAGCCGGAAGGTGCACCACGCGCGCACCTGGTATTTCGCGCATCAGTATTTCTCCGTGTCCTTCCCATGGCGTCGACACATCGCGGTCTCCCGCGATCACTAGCGTAGGCACGCGAATTTTTCGCAGCGACTCGCGATGGTCCACATCCCGCAACGCGGCACAACAACCCACATAGCCAGTCGCATCGGTCGCCAACAAAACATTTTTCACCGCGGAAGCATAAACGTCATCACGGGCCAGCGTCTCGGCCGAAAAGAAACGATTCATCGCCATATCGACGATGGCGCGCATTCCCCCTTCGCGAACCATTTTGATGCGCGATTCCCAATTGCTCGGCGGTCCAAATTGCGGAGAAGTATTCGCGAGAATCAAACGCGTCAATCGCTCAGCGCTGTGAATGCCCAGCCACTGGCCGATTGCGCCGCCCAGCGAAATCCCGCAGAAAGCAAATTTCTTGACGCCCAGCGCGTCAGCCAAGCCCAAAAGATCACGGCCCAACATCTCTATCGAATATTCGCCGGCAGGCGCGCCGGAAGCGCCATGGCCCCGCGTGTCGTACCGCAGAATCTGGAAATGCGGCAAAAGGTCCGCGGCCTGCGAATCCCACATGCCACTGTCGGTGCCAATGGAATGGGAAAATATCAGGACAGGTCGTCCCGCCGAGCCTTCCAGGCGATAAAACAAGCGCGTGCCGTTGACGTCCGCAAAAGGCAAGATTTATTTCTCCTGTTTCGGATTCCCGCGCGCCGACGATACCAAAGCCTCGCGAAAAATCTCCGCCGATCCCAAATATTGTTCCGGTGTTTCCAGTTGGCGCAGCACGGAACGCTCGATATGCGAAGTAACGCCGGGCATTTCCGCCAGCACTTCAGAAAGATGTTTTCCTTCCGCAACGCTCTTGCGCGTAGCCTCTTCGACTGTCTTGTGCGCGACATCACGGCCCATCTTCGGCGCCAGCAGCAGCATCGCGCGCTCCGCAAAAACCGCGCCACGCGTAGCGTCGATGTTGGTGCGCATGCGTGCCGCATCCACCGTAAGCCCCTCCACAACCTCCGCCATCGAAGCCGCAGCCAGGCCGGTTGACTGAATCACCGACGCGACAATCGGCCATTCCGCCTGCCAACCGCCGACTCCACGCTCATGCTCCTGCACCATCGCAGAAAGAAACGCTGCGATCTCACCCGGAACGCGTTGAGCCGCAGCCAGAGTCAGCGCGCTGCCGATCGGATTTCGTTTTTGCGGCATGGTAGAAGAGCCGCCACGGCCCTGGCCACCAGCTTCGGACACTTCCGCGACTTCATTTTGCATGAGCAAACTAATATCGCGTGCGATTTTTCCCAGCGACCCGGTCAGCACCGCGCAATCGCAAAGCAAATTCGCCAGACGATCACGGTGCGTATGCCACGGCGCTCCCGGGCAAGCTAATCCCAGTTCCTTCGCCAATTCAGCCGCAACAGCCGCTCCCTTATCGCCGAGGGACGCCAGAGTTCCCGATGCCCCGCCGAATTGCAGGATCAAGCCTGCAGTGAAAGACGAATCCAGCCTTTCTTTGCAGCGATGAACCGCTCCCAGCCATCCTGCAACTTTCAACCCGAAAGTAATGGGCGGCGCTCCCTGCATCAAGGTTCGGCCAAGCATTACTGTGTTCTTGTGGTTGTCGGAAAGTTTTCGCAGCTCCTCTTCCAGTCGCGAAATATCTCCCCCAATAATCGGTTGCGCACGCTTGAGTAAGAGAACCAGGGCCGTGTCGGCGACATCCTGGCTGGTCGCTCCCCAGTGAACATAGCGCGCAGCTTCCGCATCTTTCTCTCGTACACGCTCCTCGAGCGCCTTCGCCAGCGGCACTCCAACCGTGCCCGCGCGCAACATGTCGTGCGAGAGCGCGGCAATGTCAAAAGCCTTGACGTTAGCTGCCGCCGCGATATTTTCCGCCGCAGAATGTGGCACGATCCCAACACGCGCCTCTGCCCGCGCGAGCGCCACTTCAAAATCCAGCAGCGCCTGAAGCACCGATTGGTCTGAGAATAATTCCGCGAGTGGATCTGTGGTCGCCAGGCTTTCGATCAAACGCGCCATGAACGCTGGTTCCTCAGCCGGGAATTATAGACGCTGAGGCTGTCGTGCCGTTCTCGCCGCCGTTCGGGCGAGGCGGCTACACATCGAAAAATACGGTTTCCCACTCACCTTGCAGGTGAATATCGAAACGCCAGCGGCCGGGTTGCACAGGATCGGGTTGCGCAATCAGCGTCTCGCGCCGCGACGAAGGCACCAGAGCCATCACCGGGTCTTCCGAGTTTGACGGATCGCCCGCAAAATAAATTCGCGTGTACAGTTGCTTGAGCATTCCGCGAGCGAATATTGCGACATTCAAATGCGGAGCCTGCACTCGATACCCGACGCCCGGCACACGACCCGGCTTAATGGTTTCAAACTCGCAGCTTCCGTCCAGCGCTGTTGGCATCCGCCCAAAGCCCAGCCACGACGAATCCCCACTCTCCGTCCCGGCCTCATCCCTGACGTCGTCCGGATGGTTGTACCTTCCTTCGGCATCCGCCTGCCAGATCTCGATCATCGCGTCGCTGACCGGTGCCTCGTCGCCGTCGAGAACACGGCAGGTAAGCCAAACGCGCTCGCCTTTCGTCTGCGGCCCCGCGATGCGCGGGACCGACCGCGTATCGGTCATCCCCAGATGAAAATAAGGGCCAGCGGTTTGCGAAGAAGTCGGTACTAAGTCCATAGGATCACGAAATTAAGTTTCGAACGGAGTCGCATCGCGCCCGCGCAAAACGATGTCGAAGCGAAAGCCCAGCGCCCACTGCGGTTGCGTGGTCTCCAGATCGAATTTGGAAATCAACCGTTGCCGCGCATTTTCGTCCGGAATCGATTGAAACACGGGATCGTGCGCGAACAGCGGATCACCCGGGAAGTACATCTGTGTTACCAGCCGCGTAATAAACGCTCTTCCAAAAACAGAGAAATGAATGTGCGCCGGGCGCCACGCATTGTAATGATTGAACCACGGATACGCTCCCGGCTTGATCGATACAAAGCGGTATAAGCCGTTCTCATCGGTCAGCATGCGCCCCGCACCAGTGAAGTTGGGATCGAGTGGCGCCGGATGCTGGTCACCCTTGTGGTGGTAACGCCCACTCGCATTGGCCTGCCAAATCTCGATCAGAGCGTTTGGCACCGGGCGCCCATTGTCGTCCATGACCCGGCCCGTCACAATGATTCGTTCGCCGAGCGGCTCGCCCGCATGCTGGCGCGTTAGATCATTGTCGGTCTCGCTGATCTTTTCGTGCCCATAGAGCGGTCCGGTAATCTCCGACAATGTGTGAGGCAGCACAATCAGCGGTTTGGTCGGCGACCGGCGAATCGTCGATCGATACGGCTCGTAGAGCGACGGAGGCTGGCTTCCCGCCGGCATGCGGTGATATTGCGCAATCGAACGCTCTTTGGTCACATCAGCCATCGTCGCTTCCGGCTCCGCCAAATTTCCTCGGACCGCCGCATCATATCGCAGCTTCCGGTGCTTTGTCACCGCTACCCGGCCATTCCACAACCGTGGCTCCGGTGGTAGGCTGTTAGGGTTTTTGGCGGAACCAGCAATCCGGGGGCTGCACCCATGAATCAATTCGCAAAGCTGAATCGGCAATACATTGGCGGCGTCTGGCGTGACGGGTCAAGCACCAAGACGCTCTCCGACAAAAATCCGTACAACGGAAAGACGATCGCGGATTTCAAACTGGCCAGCCTCTCCGATCTTGACGAAGCCTATCGCTCCGCCGCTGCGGCGCAAAAGGTCTGGGCGGAAGTGAATCCGTTCGAGAAACGAACGATCCTGGAAAAAGCGATTACCTGGATTGAACAAAATGAAGCGGACATCACCGACATCATCATTGACGAATTAGGGGGCACGCATCTCAAAGCCTTCATCGAGATCATGCTGGTGAAAAGCTTCATCAAAGAGGCTTCCACATATCCACTGCGAATGACGGGCGAGATTCTTCCCTCCACGATTGATGGCAAAGAAAACCGCCTCTATCGGATCCCCGCCGGAGTCGTCGGCGTGATCAGCCCTTTCAATTTTCCCTTTAATCTAAGCATGCGCTCTGTCGCCCCGGCTCTGGCCTGCGGCAATGGCGTAGTGCTCAAGCCGCATGACGACACACCGATCATGGGCGGCACTCTGATCGCGAAGATTTTTGAGGAAGCGGGAATCCCCAAAGGATTGCTGAACGTGATCGTCGCCGACATCGGCGAGATTGGCGACGCGTTCGTCGAGCACCCCATCCCGCGCATCATCTCCTTCACCGGCTCGGAAAGCGTGGGCCGTCACATCGGTGGCGTTGCCGGAAGATCGTTGAAGAAAGCGATTCTGGAACTGGGAGGAAACAGCGCGCTGATCGTGCTGGAAGATGCCGATCTTCAACTCGCCGTGAATGCCGCTGTCTTCAGCCGCTTCGCTCATCAAGGCCAGGTCTGCATGTGCAGCAATCGCATTTTGGTGCAGCGGAGCGTTTACGGCAGGTTCCTCGACAAATTCGTGGATCAGGTTTCCCAACTGAAGGCCGGCGATCCCCGCGACCCGCAAACCGATCTCGGCCCGCTCATCAATCATCGCCAGGCGGAGACGTTCGCAAAGCAAGTGCAGAAAGGAATCGACGAAGGCGCGCGCACGATTCTGCGCGGAAAAGTGGAAGGCAATGTTGCTTCGCCGACCATCTTTGCCGATGTGAAACCGGATATGTGGATCGCGCAAAACGAATTGTTTGGTCCGGCTGTTTGCGTCATGCCTTTCGATACGCCGCAGGACGCAATCCGCATCGCCAACGATAGCCCCTACGGCTTGAGCGGCGCGATTCACACCCACGACGTGGAATACGGCGCGGAACTAGCCAAGCAGATTGAATCCGGCATGGTCCACGTAAACGACGGCACGATCAATGACGACCCTCTCATCGCGTTCGGAGGAGAAAAAGCTTCTGGAGTCGGCCGCCTCAACGGAAGATGGGCGCTCGAAGAATTCACCACGTTGAAGTGGGTTTCCGTGCAACACAAGGCGCGGCACTATCCCTTTGAAATCGCGGCTCCCAAGGCGAAAGCGTCTTAGAGAAATAGAGATATTTTCCGGCGAACCTTTCACTGCATGCTAATGCACAGCCCGGTCGGAATTCGCCCAGTAAGGAATGCGCAGAGACTTCCTGTCGATTTTGGCCGCGGGAGTCTTCGGAATGTCTGCGCGGAACTCAATCGACTTCGGCGATTTCATGCCGCCGAGCTTTGTCTTGCAGTGGGCGAGCACCTCGGCCTCGGTCAGCGATTCACCATCCTTGACCACGACGAAAGCCTTCACCGCCTCGCCCCATTTGTCGTCCGGAACCCCGATCACGGCGCACTCGCGCACCTGCGGCAGCGCCATGATTCCGGCTTCCACCTCCGCGCAATAAACGTTGAATCCGCCAGTGACGATCATGTCTTTCTTGCGATCGACGATATACACATATCCATCTTCGTCGATATAACCCACGTCGCCCGTATGGTGCCAGCCATAAGTCCGAATCTCCGCCGTCGCCTCAGGCATGTTGAAGTAGCCGCCGCAAACCAGCGAACCGCGCGCCACAATTTCTCCACGCTCATGGGCCGGAAGAATTTGGCCTTGCTCATTCATAATCGCCAGCCGAACTGCGGACGTGGGCCGGCCGCAGCTTCGCAGCCGCTCCGGATGGTTTCCTGCCGCGGCGGCGGCCAGCGTTTTGGAGTCCAGAAAAGTCACCAGCATAGGCGCCTCCGTCTGCCCGTACGACTGGCACATGCACGGTCCAAACAACTCGACTCCCTGCTTGAGCTTGTCCGGCGACACCGGAGATCCCGCGAGCAGAAACACCCGCAAACTCGAATAATCGAACTTCCCAACATCGGGATGCGCCAGCAAAGCGTAGAACGCAGTTGGGGGCAGAAACAGATGCGTACATCGATAGAGCTCGATACTTCGTAGTACTTCCAGCGCATCGAACTTCGGCAAAACAACGTTGGTCGCTCCCAAGGCGCACATCGTGAAGGCCACCACGCCTGCTGCGTGCGACAGCGGCGCAACGTTGAGACAAACCGGATCGGCGCAATCTTCGCCACGCCAGTAGTGAGTGGCCATCTCGGTCATGGTCCCCCACGCAAGGCTGGTCACTCTCACGCCCTTTGCCGGTCCCGTTGTCCCGCCCGTGGGAACCAGACCTACCAGACGATCCCGGTTGCCGTACGCATCGGCCCAATCGATTTCGTCCGTGCCGTCCCCGCGTTGCATGAAGGTCTCCAATGAGAGATTGTTTCCATCCTCACTATCAATGCAGATCAAATGACTCAGCGACGGAACGCGCGCGCGAATCTCTTCCGCGTTATTGCGGAAATTGCTGTGATAAAAAAGCCACGCCATGTTGGCATAGTTCATGTACTCCACGTTGGCGTCGATCGCGTTGCGATAATTGATAGGCACCCACACCGCGCCGGCACGCATGATGCCCAGCATGCAAAACAGCACCCGCGCGTCGTTGTGCGAATAAATCCCAGCGCATTCCTCGCCCCGCAACCCGGCCGCCCACATGGCGCGGGAAATTCGCCGCGTAATCTCCCGCATTTCCTGGTAAGTGTAGCGAGTCTCGTCGTCCACAATCGCGGTTCGATCCGGATAAGCCTCCGCGCCTTTGTCGAAATAATCAATCGCTCGCATATCGAAATGTTTTTCGAAGCCTTACGTGTAGATCTTCGTCTTAGCCAGCCCGTGGCTCTCGACAACCTTCAGCAATTCGCGATGTCCAAACGCTTCCGCCGCTGATGCGAAGCCCACCTTTCGCGGCGGCGTGTGTACCAGGTGATGCGCGGCAAAGGCCTGAATCAGTCCGGTTTGCCGGTAACAGCAGGTGCCGAAAATAACGCATTGCACATAGTCGGTAGTTCCGCGTCCCATTACAACGTCTATCGTGCGCTGCTCACGCGTGTTCTCTCGCGGCGGAGTGCTGCCCTGCACCGCGCTCGCCATCTCTGCCAGCTTTCGCTCCTGCTCCTCTTTCGGCAGCGGACGAATTTGCTCCTCGAACATTTTTTCCGTTGCCGCAACTCCTTCCATGATTTGCCGGTCGAGCAGACCGCCGATAGATTTCACGTTCGCCACCTGCGGATGATCCTTAAACCACACCGGCTGCGGAAACCCTCCCCAGGAAAGCGCAAGCTGCGTCTGAATGTATCCGGGAACGGCTGCGTCGTACCGCGTGGCACGCGGCCACAATTTGAACTGATTCTGTTCGAGATAATAACCATCGGTTTGAATCACCGCGAAAATGGTCTGCGTCGAGCCGAACGTAGGAATGCCTTTGAACATAGTGAGCGTCTCGATGGTATCAATCGCTCCCGACTCCAAACATAGCCGTGCGGCAGCGTCGCTCATGGCCGACATGAAGGCCGTTCCAGGCGCCACAAGCAGCCCTTTGGCCGCAAACTTTGCGCCCCACTTCTCCGCGACCTCCCGTATCCACGCTTGCTCGCCGCCGATGTCCAGGTAGTGGCATCCCGCTTTCAGGCTCGCTTCCACCACGCGCGGGCCGTTGTAGATAAACGGTCCGACGGTGTTGCAGACAACCTTGGCCCCGCGGAAGAGCTCCGCGAGTTCGTCCACCGAACCGCCCGTTTCGACAATTTCGTAATTCGCCGTTTCAATCCCGGGAACGCGATTCATCACTTCCTGAATTCTGGTCCGGCTTCGTCCCGCGGCAACGAATGGCACGTTGTATTCACGCAGAAATTCGGCGACCAGTCGCCCTGAAAATCCATTGGCTCCATACAAAACCACCGGCCTCATGCTGTCCATTCGATTCCTCTCGTATGTGGGACACTGTCCAGCTTGCGATTTTAGGCGAAAGTATTTGTTTTGCTAGTAGGCACCTTACTGTAACCTCGTATCGAGAGTAATGTCAGGACAAATTCCGCTAATGATCGCTCCGCCTCCCGGCGAAGCATCGTTGCGAGTGCGAAGCCGTGAGTTCTCTATTCGGGGTAGGTAGAAAACCGGTACCAGGTTACCCGGAAGTGCCTACTGGCAAAAAAGATACTTTCGCCTAGAATCGGGGAATCTCAACGCCGATGCTCGCATGCATTCTCGCGAGGAACCCTAAGGAGTCCAGATGGCAGTCAGCGCGTCGCTACCTAACCTGCAAAAAGGCGTAAGCGAATTTGTCGGCCAACCCAGGAAAATGCTGATCGATGGAAAATGGGTGGAGGCCGCGTCGGGCAAGACATTCGAGACCTTTAATCCGGCGAATGGCGAAGTCCTGGCACGCGTGGCCGAGGGTAATCACGAGGATGTGGACCGCGCCGTGAAGGCCGCGCGCAGAGCCTTCGAAACTGGCCCGTGGCCGGCCATGTCGCCCTCCGAACGCGGACGCCTTCTGCTGAAACTCGCCGACCTGCTGGAAAGCCACCTCGAAGAATTTGCCGAGCTCGAGACTCTGGACAACGGCAAACCAATTTTTTTTTCCCGCATAGTCGATATTCCCAGCGCAGTGGAGGTCTTCCGCTATATGGCCGGCTGGGCCACAAAAATCGAGGGCAGCACGATTCCCATCTCCGCGCATGGCGGGCCGTATTTCGCCTACTCATTGCGCGAACCCGTGGGAGTCGTCGGCCAGATCATTCCCTGGAACTTTCCCATGATCATGGCGTCGTGGAAGCTGGCTCCCGCGCTGGCCGCGGGTTGCACCGTGGTCTTGAAGCCCGCCGAACAGACGCCGCTCACTGCCTTGCGCCTTGGCGAACTCGCTCTCGAAGCGGGATTCCCCGCGGGAGTGATCAACATCGTTCCCGGTTTTGGCGAAATCGCAGGTGCGGCGCTCGCAGCGCATCCCGATGTCGACAAGGTCGCTTTCACCGGCTCAACCGCCGTAGGCAAGTTAATTCTTGGCGCCGCCACCGGGAATTTGAAAAAAGTTTCCCTCGAACTCGGTGGCAAGTCGCCCAATATCGTTTTCGCGGACGCGAATTTGAAGGCAGCAATCCCCGGCGCCGCTAATGCCATCTTTTTCAATCAGGGACAATGTTGCACCGCGGGCTCCCGCTTGTTCGTGCATAAAAGCATCTTCGACGAAGTCGTAGAAGGCGTGGCCAAGGCAGCGAAAAAATACACTATCGGACCCGGCCTGGATCCCTCCACAAACCTTGGTCCCGTGGTTTCGCAGGAGCAACTGGATCGCGTTTGCGGCTACCTCGAATCCGGCATTAGCGAAGGCGCGCGTGCTATGGTCGGTGGGCACAAGCGCGCCGGCAGTGGATACTTCGTCGAACCCACCGTGCTGGTGGACGTGAAACCGGAAATGAAAGTGGTAAAAGAAGAAATCTTTGGCCCGGTCGTAACCGCCATTCCGTTCAGCGAACCTGACGAAGTCGTGAACTCCGCCAACCAAACTATTTATGGACTCGCCGCTGCCGTCTGGACCCGCGACATCAGTACCGCGCATCGCATCGCCGCCAAACTCCGCGCCGGAACCGTCTGGATCAACTGCTACAATGTGTTCGATCCCGCGCTTCCCTTCGGCGGATATAAGCAATCTGGCTGGGGCCGCGAGATGGGTAGCTCGGCGCTGGAGTGGTACACCGAAACCAAATCTGTCTGCGCGCAGCTGTAAGATTCCGGCGCTGGCCAAATTGAATCGCGGCAAATTCCCGAATCCAGTATTGTTTCAGCATGCGCGAAATCTCACGCAGTGAACTGGCACTGCTCTGGCTCCTCACCCTCATCGTTTTCGTAACGGTCATCGTTCACTTCGAGAACTACGCTTCCAAGGTCGACAATTTCGGCGATAGCAGCGCCTACATGACCGCCGCTTCGGGCATCCGCAAAGCGGACTTCCGCAACATCCACGTCAAGCAGTTCTGGGGCGTCTCTTACGTCATGGCGCCGGTATCTTTTCTTTGTGGCGGGTCGGTTCGCGCCTCGCTGTTGCTGGTCTCTGGAATCTCATCTCTCGTCGCGGTCTTACTGGCGCAGCAACTCTGGGGTGGATGGATCGCCGCTTTCTTCGCTGTCCTAAATTTCGACTGGCTGCAACGCTCCTACTTAGGCGGAGCCGAGCCCCTGTTCATGGCATTGCTGCTTGCATCTTTCCTGGCCGCCCGCCGCGGTAGCTGGATATTGGCGTCGGCCCTGGCCGCAGGCGCGACCGTGACTCGCCCGGTTGGCTTGTTTGCCCTGATCACGCTGGGGCTGGTGTTGTTGGCAAGGAAGGAATACAAGAAACTCGCGCTCGGCGCTGCGGCGGCGCTGCTAATCGGCATGCTTTACGTTCTGCCCTTTTGGATTTACTTCGGCGACCCGCTCTATCAAGTTCACAGCTACAAGAGGAATGACTGGCACTCCGGACCGCCCATCGCGCTGCCGTTCTACACCATCGGCCGCAGCTTCCTTCATAATCAGCAGCCGTTGACCAACCTATTGCTCACACTCGGATGGGTGTTGTTCGTGCTGCTTGGCCTCTTATTGATGGCTCGCAAAGGCTATCGTCAATACGTTCGCGAACGCCCGTCTGAAGCCTGGTTCGGGTTCCTCTACATCGCCTTCATCTTCACTTACAATTCTTCGGCCTGGGCGCTGGCCGATATCGTTCGCTTCGCCATACCCGCGCTTCCATTCGTTTTATTAGCGCTGAGCCATTGGATCCCACGGTCCCGGGTGCTCTTGTACGCCCTGGGCACGCTCTCCGCCGCCCTTGCCGCCAGCTCCGCCATCGGTATCAAAAACGTCTTCCATGTCCTTCACTAGAACCAGCACCGGTCCCACGTGGAAACCTTGAAACTCCGCAACCTTGAAACTCTGCCCTTACGCCCTTTGTGAAGAAGCAGCGAATCCATTTAGAATGAATCTTGAAATAACCACCGAAGCTGCACTAATTTCAAAATCAATTCTGGAGAAAGCCCATGTCCGCACCCAGCCGCCGGCCTGAGATTCGCCGCCGCCGCACAAGAAAAGAAAAGATTGTCCAACTGCGAAAACGCCTGGCCGCGGCCAAGACCGACGCCGAGCGAACCCACGTAACCGCCAAGCTGCACAAACTCGCCGTCGGTTCGCCGGGCCAGCCTCTAGTGAAGTAGCAGAGGACCGACGCGGCCAGGAGTACGGGATTCGCGGAAGCCTCCACAGGAAGCTAAGTCACGCCCGTAGTCTCCCTGTTTCCCTCAGTCGCGCCGCCCATTCCACCGTCTCCCGTGGAATCGCCGATCTCCCGGTACACATCGATCATTCGCCGTACCGATTTTTCCCAGGAGAATCTGGCCGCCTGCTGATAGCTGCGCTCCTTCATCCGGTCGCGAAGAGGCTGATCGAGCAGCACCCGATGCAGCGCTCGCATGATCTCAAACACGTTCTCCGGATTCACCAACACCGCCGCGTTCCCCACCACCTCGGGCAGCGACGACACGTTCGAGGCTACGACCGGCGTACCATGCGCCATCGCCTCCAGCGGCGGCAACCCGAATCCCTCATACAGCGAGGGAAAAACAAATATCTTCGCCATATCGTAAAAAATCCGCAGCACTTCAATGGGCACAAAGCCGAGAAAGCGCACATCGTTGTGAACGCCGCTGCGCACCACCGTCCGCCGCAGATCCGGATTCCCCGAGAGATCGTCGCCAATAATAATGAGCTTGAGATCGGGCAATTCTCCGTCTTTCTCCAGCCGCGTCTTCAGCGCGGAAAAAGCTTCGATCATGCGCACCACATTTTTGTGCGGACTGATTTTCCCCGCATAAAGCAGGAATGGATACGTCACCTGGTAGCGCTGCACAATCAGTTCCCGGTCGGCCGCGCTGGCGTGCCCATGCAGGAAGCGGTCGTCGATGGCGTTATAAACCACCTCTATGCGCTCGCCAGGAATCCCAAACAACTTCTCCATCTCGCTTTTGGTGAAGTTTGAAACGGCAAAAATGCGCGTCGCCCCCCGAAGCACGCGTTTGGTGAACTGAAAATGTACCGACCGCCAGAACCCGTTTTGTTCGCGCGCCCGCGACATGTGTTCCAGCATGTCGTGCACCGTCATCACATAACGACAAGGCATGTCCCTGGGCACCGAAAACAAATTGGGAATGTGAACCAGGTCGCAACGCAGGCGTTCTAGCACAGCACGAAATTCAAGGTAGCCCTTGAGCGTGCGCTCCGGTATCGGGAGTTCTATCGAATGAAAGTTTTCCGGCAACAGCCCGAATTCCCGCACTTTCGCCGCCGGCCCAATCAGAAAATATTCCGTCTCGCAATCCAGCCGCCCCAGCGTTCGCACCACGTTGCGAATATACGTCCCGACGCCAAAGTCGGTCATCCTCCGAATGTCGAGGGCAATCTTCACCGAAGGCATTTAAACATAGGAAAGAGGTAGGAAGAACACCGGAATAGAATCAGGCAACGGACAAGTCTTTTTTTGTCGATGGATCGTTGACGTAACTACTGGTATCCAGTAGCATTATGAAGCTGGACTTTGAATGGCACGCAGCCAAGACAGAAGCTAACCTCCGCAGACATGGCGTGAGCTTCGATCTGGCGAAGACGGTCTTTAAGGACCCGTTTGCCGTCGAACGCCTCGATGACCGTGAGGATTACGGCGAAAAGCGTTTTGTCATTATCGGAATGGCCGCGGAAAACATCTTGCTGTTAGTAGCCTATGCCGAACGCGAGGAACGCATCCGCATTATTTCGGCGCGAAGAGCAACGCAATATGAGCAAGACGACTACTTCCAGCAAAACGCATAGTGCCATGAAGATGACGATGACGCCCGCGGCCGTCGAGGCCGCCGCTCGTGCCGACCGCAACGCGCAACCGCTGACCCCCGCCGATCTTAAACGGATGAAGCGCACCCCGCAGGCGAAAATTATTCGCCGTGCTTTAGCGTTGACGCAGGAGGAATTCGCGGTCCGATACCAGATCCCGCTTGGCACTCTCCGAGACTGGGAGCAGGGCCGCGCGGAACCGGACCGGCCAACCCAAGCCTATTTAAAGATCATTGCGCGCGATCCGGAGCACATCGAACGGCTCCTGAATCCAAGGCCGCACTAAGCTCAAAACGCCCGATTTGGCGCCCATCTTTACAAAACGTTCTACGTAGAACACCTTGTAGAGTTACGCGGTGACCCTACGCTCGCACTTCCGCCTGCGCCCTGGCCCGTCTCTCGGCATACAGCGGAAACGCCTCGCACAATCCCAGCACCTGCTTGCGAATCTTCGCTAGGAAGCCCGCGTCAGTCCGCCCCAGCAGCGCCTCGGCGATCCACACGCCCACCTGCCGCATCTCCGCTTCCTTCATGCCGCGCGTGGTTAGCGCCGGCGAGCCGATACGTATGCCGCTGGGCTTCAGCGGAGGATTCGTGTCGAATGGAATCGCGTTCTTGTTGACCGTAATTCCCGCCTCACCCAGCGCCTTCTCGGCCTCGCTGCCCAGCATGCCCTTCGAGAACACATCGACCAGCATGAGGTGCGTGTCAGTTCCTCCTGAAATAATGCGGAAGCCTTCAGCCGCCAGCGTCTCGGCGAGCGCCTTCGCGTTCGCCACAACCTGCTTCGCGTAGTCGCGAAATTCTGGCTGCATCGCTTCAAGAAAGCAGACCGCTTTCGCCGCGATAATGTGTACCAGCGGCCCGCCCTGCATGCCAGGAAACACGACCTTGTCGATCGCCGCCGCAAACTCAGCCTTGGAAAGAATCATCCCCGACCGTGGCCCGCGCAGCGTTTTGTGCGTAGTCGAGGTCACGATGTGCGCGTGCGGCACCGGCGAGGGATGTGCTCCGCCCGCCACCAGCCCGGCGAAGTGCGCCATGTCCACCAGATACAAGGCGCCAACTTTATCCGCAATCTGCCTCATCCGCGCAAAATCGATGACCCGCGGATACGCGCTTCCGCCACCAATAATGAGCTTCGGATGTTCTTTCTCCGCTAGCTTTTCCAGATCGTCGTAATCGATGGTCTCGGTTTCTTTGGTAACGCCATAGGGGACGATCTTGTAAGTCTTGCCGGAAAAATTCAGATGATGACCGTGCGTGAGATGCCCGCCGTGCACCAGATTCAGGCCGAGAATAGTGTCTCCCGGTTGCAGAATCGCGGCATAGGCTTCCATATTCGCCTGCGATCCCGCGTGCGGCTGCACATTGGCATGTTCTGCGCCGAACAACTGCTTCGCCCGGTCGCGCGCCAGATTTTCGACCACATCGGCGTACTCGCAGCCGCCATAATAGCGCCTGCCCGGATAACCCTCCGCGTACTTGTTGGTGAACACGGACCCCGCGGCCTCAAGCACCGCCTCACTGACAAAGTTCTCCGACGCGATCAGCTCCAGTCCCTCATGCTGACGAATCGTTTCGTTGTCAATCGCCGCCGCAATCTGCGGATCGGATTCGTAAAGCGGCTGATACATTCTTGCGGATGCAGCTGAAGTCTTCATGTTTTTTAATCCTGTGTTTCGTAAACGTCTGGCTGAAATAATTCCATAAAACGTTCGGGCCACTTCACCCGTGTGAAACCCACCTGCGAATAGAGTTCGTGCGCATCGCGAGTCGTCAAAATCCATCGCCGCAATCCCTGAAGCTCCGGGTGCCCCACGATGCATTCCATCAGCCACTTGCCGAGACCGCGCCCACGATGCGTTTCCAGCACGAAAACATCGCCCACATAGGCAATGGTCGCAAAATCGCTAATCACGCGTGCGAATCCCACTTGCGCGCCGTCGGCGTCATAAATGCCAAAGCAGAGAGCGTGCTCAATGGATCGTGCCACGATATATCGCGGAATGCCCTTCGCCCAATAACAATTCGTCAGGAAGCCGTGAATTACATTGACGTCCAGCCGCTTATGATCGGTGCTGATGAGAAAACCCTCGCGGCGATGTTCCACGATCGTAGGCTCAACGGTGCCCGTCTCGACTTCGTTCACAGGTGCGAACTCCACTCTGACATTCTAACTCGCGGATCGTGGCATCGATGCATAGCACCAAGAAGGTGTCTCATAAATGACTCGGATGGCGCATTCCGTATCCCCGAGGGGCAAAGCCCGTGTCTTTATTGGCTCTGGGTGGCAGGGCTGAAGCCGTGACCTTCCCCGATTCGATTTAGGAGATGACCTCTTGCTACGGGACAGCCACTCGCCCCATGTACAGCCGGAAGAATGCATCCGAATCCGATTCAAGACAAACCTGCGCGTTGGCAGCACCAGCGTCAACCCGCGTAAAGCCCTTATCGTCCACTCGAATGCGCATCGGTTGCACCGGACAAATCTTAGGGTCGAGAATATAGGCCACCGTCATGACGTCGAACAGAGTCGGCGTCTCCTGCCCCCACTGGTGGTAGAGCAGCGTTAAGGCATCGGTCAGTGATGTGCCCGAGCGAAATAGAATTCCACGCTTCACCTCGTCCAGCTTGACTTGCGTAGAATCCAGCGGCATCACATAAAGTGACACACCGGAGGTAAATAATTTTTGCGCTGACGGAATGTCATTGATGATATTCCACTCCGCCTGCGGCCCGTGCGAGGGGAAATATCCCACATCGCCGTAGCCGCGATAGATCGATCCGCCCATCAGCACGATCCGCCGCAGCTGGCGGAAAGTTTCCGGCTCTTTGTCGATCAGCGCACCCACATTCATCAGCGGACCAATCGCGACCAATGTAATTTGACCCGGATAACGGCGAATCCGCTCCAGAATAAAATCCACTGCCTGGAGATGCGACGTGCGCGCGAAGTGTCCGCCTTCAGCATAGCGGCGTTGGGTGAAAACATTGCCGGCATGCGTGGGCACGCCTGCCGCCACTGGAATGTCCTGCTGGCCAGCTTCGCCCAGCATCCGATCTACCAGCTTCGCGCGGGTCTCGGTATCGCCGAAAGTAGTCGTGACGCCGAGAATCTCCAACTCCGGACTGCGCAAGGCCAGCGCAACCGCGAAAGCGTCGTCGACATCGTCGCCGATGTCGGTGTCGATAATGATTTTCTCGGGAGAGGCCGAGGGCGCGGATTGCGCTCCAGCGGACGCGCCGCAGAGAAGCAAAGATGCGATGCAGAATTGCGCGAGAATCTTAATCGAAATCAAGAAAGCCGTCAGCCTTTCTTTATCTATATCTATCGAGATCGCGTAGCGCCGGCATCCTGCCGGCTCTCGCCGCCGGGACGGCGGCGCTACGCATCGAATGCGGTTCGCAAAAACGATGCCAGGTGCCAGCCATCAATGTATTTATACGGCGTCTCGCCCATTGTGTAATGGCCGCACGGCAGGACGACCACTTTGTGATCCAGTTCATGGCGCTCGAATTCCTCGACCACGTCGCGCGAAAGTTCCGGCAGAAAAGTGAGATCGTACTTCGCGTAAATAATGAGCGACTTCCGCGGCCAGCGGGAGAATTTGTCGAAGTACGCCATGGGACTCACCGCCAGCCAGGCCTGCCGCAACGTCTCTAAGTTGATCCCCGACTCCATTCCCTGCCGGATATGCCGCGTGGACTGCCCATGCCAGACCACATCCGCCACATAGGTCGACGCATGATTGAATGCGGCCACGCGAATCCGGGAATCGTGCGCCGCCGTAATAAACGCATAACAAGAGCCCAAACTCGTGCCCACGATTCCCATCTGGCTGTAGCCCCGCTCCTCCAACCAGTCGAGGCAGCAGCGGGCGTCGATCACGCCCTGGCGCAACGCGTTCATGGTGCGGCCAATGTTCGCCGAGACCGCATAGTCCGCGCGCCGGGTTTCCGCCGGCATGCGAATGTCGTGATAGGGCATGCTCATGCGTAACACCGCAATCCCCAGCAAATTCAGCACGCGGCAAAGGATTCCATAGGCGAGCGCGTCCGCATTCCAGTGCGGCAAAAGCACGATGGCGCGCCGACCCCGCGCCGGATACCAGCGCGCGTTGACTAAATCGTTTTCCGCATAGGGAGTTCTAACCGCCGAGGTAAACCGCAGGAAATCCGCGTGCGTTCCCTTGACCTTCGCTTCAAGCTCAAGATCGGGAACTTCGCGCGTGGAAAAAACCTGAACTTCGCGGCGCTGCAACCGGTAATCGCTGGGCCGCGTGTAGGAATAAAACTCATCGCTGTTGGCGACGATGCGCCGGTTGAAATCGAGAAAGAATTTCTCCGGATCGCCCGTCGCAGCTCCGGGACTCCAGCCATTGCGGCAAGGCCACTCGCGCGCCCACTCCACGCCCCACTCCAGCGGACGCACTACACGGTTGTTGTCCACCGAAGTCAGCCGGTGTTCCCAGTCGTACATCCATTGTGCGTAGCGGGAAGGCATCTATTTCGAATATAGCAAACGCCGCAGAAACAGCATCAACTGCACCAGTGAGCGGCGCGGAGACGACGCCAATCGGGTGCGGTCGCGGGTCGGGTGGCATGGCCCTGCGCGGGTGCGATTGTACATTCGTAACTAGGGTGACCGAAATTGTTTGCACGTAGCTACGTTTGGAGCTACACTCAGTTGGTGCGAAGATTTAGAACATGCTGCAGAGCCGACAACACGGCACGATCCGGGCCGTCCGGTAAGTAGGAAAGAGGGTGGCCGCAAGGCCATGACTTCACGCTCTTCGCGGGGATCAGACACCTCGGCCCATCGGGCAAAACTGGGGAGAGCGAGCGAGGCAAACACGGCAAAGCCCAAGCCGTCCGAACATCGCGAAGAAGGAGGGCTTGCAAGCTCACTTAGAGGTGCGCTTTGCCATGCCCCAAGGAATGAATGTATCAGCTCCGATCTATAGGTTTGAATGGGACGAACCCAAGAACCGGATCAATCTATGAAAGCACGGTTTGCATTTCGCCGATGCAGAAAAAATGTTTCGCGGCTTTATCCTCGTTCGTCCCGACACGCGGGAGGATTATGGCGAGGAGCGATGGATAGGTATTTGGGATGATTCAGGGCCGCTGTGCCTTTGTAGCGTTCGCGCTGCGCCAGCCCGATACAATCCGCATCATCTCGCTGAGGAAAGCAAATAATGAAGAGCGGGAAGAATACGAAAAGGCAATCCGGAACGGACTGGAAGCGGGTTGATGCTATGCGTGACGAAGACATCGACTATTCTGACATTCCGAAGATGGGTCCCGAGTTCTTCAAGAACGCGATTATCTGGCCCGGTCCCAAGAAGCAAATCACCCTCCGCATCGATCCCGACGTGCTGACATTCTTCCGCAAACATGGTCGCGGCTATCAGACCACCATCAACTCCGTCCTCCGCAAATACACGGAAGCAAGAAAAGAGCAGGCGGGCTAAGAAAGTAGAGCCGCGCGGAAACCGCTGCTAGCCTTCGCAGCGTGGTAGAATTTTTGAAAGTGTCGATTGAACTCGCGCCTTCGATTCTATCTGCCGACTTTGCCCGTCTCGGGGAGCAGGTGCGCTCCGCGGGCGAGGGAGGCGCCAGTGTCATCCACGTGGATATTATGGATGGACACTTCGTACCCAACCTCACGTTGGGTCCGCCGGTCGTCAAGTCGTTGCGCAGGGTGACTGCCTTGCCGCTCGATTGCCACCTGATGATCGAGAATCCGGACGAGTTTATTCCCGCTTTCGCCGAGGCGGGCGCGAATTGGATGTCGGTGCATCGGGAAGTGTGCCCGCATCTGAACCGCACGCTGCATCTGATCAAGAGCCATGGCTGCCTGGCGGGCGTGGTAATCAATCCCGCGACGCCGGTCGGTACGCTCGAGGAAGTGCTCGACATTGTTGACTACGTTTTGGTGATGTCGGTGAATCCGGGGTTTGGCGCGCAGAAGTTTATTCCGTCTACGCTGCACAAAATGCGCCGTTTGGCCGAGATTCGCAGCCAGCGCGGGCTGAGCTTTCGCATTGAAGTGGATGGCGGCGTGGCGCACGAGACGGTGGGCGACGTGGTGCGCGCGGGCGCAGAAATTTTAGTGGCGGGCAACGCTGTGTTCGGTAGCGGTGATCCAAAGAAGAACGCGCAGGAATTATTGCAGGCGGCGATGGAAGCGAGGATGGTCCGGGTTTAGCCGCAGTGGTTAGGGGCGAGCTTCGCTCGCCGGACAGCCGAGAGCTTGCCCTGAGCGGAGTCGAAGGGGCGGCTGTCCCCACATAAGCAAGTCAGAGTAGCAAGTCGCAAAGGCACTTCATACAAACGTTTCGAGGTATTACATGTTGCGTCGAGTTTTGTTGTTCACGTCGCTGGGCGGGTTGCTACTGTTGGGGGCGGGCTGCAGCAATAAAAAATCCGTTAATCCGCTGGCGGGAATCGGGTCCAAGCAGCCGGACAAAGTTTTGTTCGATCGCGCCATGGACGCGATGAAGCACAACCGCTTCGACGTGGCGCGCATGACGCTGCAGACCCTGATCAACACCTATCCGGATTCGGAGTTCGTGGCGCGCGCCAAACTGGCGGTGGGCGATTCGTGGTATGCGGAGGGTGGCGCGGCGTCGCTGGCGCAGGCCGAGCAGGAGTATCGCGACTTCGAGACATTTTTTCCCAACATGCCCGAGGCGGCCGAAGCGCAGTTGAAGATCGCCAACATTCAATATCAGCAAATGGAAAAGGCGGACCGCGACTTCACTCATGCCAAGCGCGCCGAAGAGGAATACCGCACGCTGATCATGCAGTATCCGGATAACGCCAAGATGGTGGCCGAGGGCAAGCAGCGATTGCTGGAAGTGCAGGAAGTTTTGGCCGAACGCGAGTTTGAAATTGGACGGTTTTATTATTTGCGTATGTCGTATCCGGCGTCGATCGCGCGGCTGCAATCGCTGATGGATAAATATCCCCTTTATAGCAAGGCGGATGAAGCGCTGTATCTGCTCGGGCAGGATTATGAAGGCGAGATTGCGCGAGTGCGTGCCGCGCCGACTTGCACCGCGCCGGGAAAGCCGCCGGGTTGCGCGACCGAGGCGATGAAGTCGCAACTGATCGAGGGGCCGACCAAGAGCGCGGCGGAAGCTTACTCGAAGATCATCACGCGTTATCCGATCATGGATCGCGTAGACGACGCCAAGAGACGCCTGGCGGCATTGCATCAGCCGATCCCCCGGCCAACTAAGGCCGCCGTCGCACAAAACAAGGCCGAAGACGCGAGCCGGCATGAGGCCACCATGTTCGGAAAGCTGATGGGCGTGGTGCGCAAAGGGCCGGACGTAGCGCAGGCGACCAAGATCGGCGAGCCCAGTCTGTCGGATCCGACTCCGGTCGCCGCGATTGATGTGACCCATAAGCAGTTGCAGGCACTGATGGCCCCAGCCGGCGCGGAGAAGGGCGTCAGCGTAGAGAAGGTTGACGCCAGTGGAATTCCCGCGGCCAACGAGCCTGCGCCGCGTTCCGATGCTCCTGCTCCGGCTGGCGGATCTCCGTTCGCGCAACCGACCGCTCCTGCGGCTGATCCGAATGAGTTGACTCCAACTACGGCCGCGCCGCCGGCTAACACGGCTCCCGATCCGAACGAGTTGAAGCCCAATGCCGATGCGGCCGCGGCCCTGCCGCCTCCGCCGCAGGTGAATGAGATTCAGCAAGGGCAGGCGGG
>Ga0209006_10001598_pt1 | contig 20569 bp, 24 predicted proteins | sample JacPin_JW_Ref_O2_FD_188567 | JGI IMG/M metagenome (GOLD analysis project Ga0209006, IMG submission 188567) | Forest soil microbial communities from Algoma, Ontario, Canada - Jack Pine, Ontario site 1_JW_Ref_O2 (SPAdes) (version 2) | ecosystem: Environmental > Terrestrial > Soil > Boreal...
CTTGGACTCGCTGCGACCCAATATGATCCCAAAGTTCACTTCGACCAAGTCAAGGACAAGTGGTTCGGCCTGCGCACGCCGGACGGCCGCTGAGCGTTCAGCATGACTACTTGCCTCCAGGCGCATGGATAGCGGAACGCTTGGGATAGGCGCCTCCGTTGTGAGGTTTTTGCTGGACCGGGTCGCAATATAAATCGATATTGGCGAGCGCCCGAAGCAGGGAGCGGCAATATAATCACACAGGCGCGATGGGCGCCCGGGACAGAGGCCATGAACGCACCCAATTCGTCTTCCGCCGACAGAGAGCTCGATTCTCTGCGCCGCGCTCAGCGCGCTCACGAGCCCTCGATGGAGGAAATACTCGCTTCAATCCGCAGCATTATCGCGGACGATAAGGGACCGCCCGCGCCAAGCGCTCCGGCGCCAAAGCCAATAGTCGCCAGCGGACCCCAGATCGTTTACTCGAACGATTCGATCCCCGCCTCTCGCAGCGTTGCGCCGCCGCCGGAGCCTGAGCTGGAAGCAAAGCTTCCGGAGCCGCCGCCGGTGGAAATCGCCGCTTCTTCAGCGCCCAAGATCGCCTGGGAAAAACCAGCGGCCGTCGTAGAGCCCGTCGCCCATGAGGTCGAAGCAGCGCCGGCGTCTGTTGAGGAGGAGCCGTTCGTTTCGCAAGCCACTGACGCTGCGGTCAATGCTTCCTTCAATGCGTTGTCGGCGAGCGTCGCCATGTATAGTTCCGAGATGATTGAAAACCTGACGCGCGAGATGTTGCGCCCCATGCTCAAGAACTGGCTTGACGACAATTTGCCCAGCCTGGTCGAACGCCTCGTACGTGCCGAGATTCAGCGGGTGGCGCGCGGCGGCCGCTGAAAGGCGATCGCTGTCCGCGTTGACTTTGCGGCGCGCCTTGGGCTTTAACGCCGGCGCGTCGGGCGAAGTCTACTATTTTCCCTGACGTTTGTTGTTAGGCTGCCGGGTATCCGTCGGCGCCCGGGATGTCACGCAGCCTCGCGGGATTCTTCCGGCGAGCTTTAGGCCTGTACATGATGGAAAAAACATTCGACCCGGCCGCCGTCGAGGGGCGCATTTCGGCGCAATGGGAGGCCCAGGGCGCCTTTCGCGCCGGGCGGCTGGAGCGCGCCGGCGCCGAACCGTTTTGCGTCGTGATCCCGCCGCCCAATGTCACCGGCAATCTGCATATGGGCCATGCGCTCAACAATACGTTGCAGGATATACTCTGCCGCTATCACCGCATGAGGGGCAAGGACGTGCTGTGGCAGCCCGGCACCGATCACGCCGGCATTGCGACTCAGATGGTCGTCGAACGCCAGCTCATGGAACGCCAGGAGCCGGGCCGCCGCGCCCTGGGTCGCGAGAAATTCCTTGAGCGCGTTTGGGCCTGGAAAGCCGAATCGGGCGGCGCCATCATCAATCAATTGAAGCGGCTCGGCGCCTCCTGCGATTGGAGCCGCGAGCGCTTCACCATGGATGCCGGCCTGTCCAAGGCGGTGGTCAAGGTGTTCGTCGAGTTGCATCGCGCCGGCCTGATTTACAAGGACAAGCGCCTCGTCAATTGGGACCCGGAATTCCAGACCGCAATTTCGGATCTTGAAGTCGTGCAGGTCGAGTGCCGCGGTTCGTTCAAATGGTCACGCGACGACGGCGCGCCGCTCGATGCGGCGGCGCTGCGCAAGGCGCTCGACAAGAACCCCAACGGGCATCTCTATTATTTCGACTATCCCGTCGTCGACGAAGAGGGCGAAGAGACCGGCGAGAATCTGACGGTTGCGACGACGCGGCCGGAGACCATGCTTGGCGACACTGCCGTCGCGGTTCACCCTGATGATGAGCGCTACAGTGATCTGATCGGTTTGAGAGTTCGCCTGCCCCTGGTCGGGCGGCTGATCGCCATCGTCGCGGATGAATATTCCGACCCCGAAAAGGGAACCGGCGCGGTGAAAATCACGCCCGCGCATGATTTCAACGATTTCGAAGTCGGCAAGCGGCATGCTGCCGAAGGCGTCAGACAAATCAACATATTGGACGCCGAAGCGCATGTCCAACTTAAGGGCAATGCGGCGTTCTTCGAAGGCGTTCCGACCGGGGATCACGATGCCGCCCGCATCGTCGGCATGCTTGATGGACTCGACCGCTTCGAAGCGCGCAAACGCATCGTCGCCTTGATGGAGACGCAGGGGCTGCTCGCCAAAATCGAGCCCCATACGCACATGGTTCCGCACGGCGACCGCTCGGGCGTGGTGATCGAGCCCTGGCTCACCGACCAATGGTACGCCGACGCCAAGACGCTCGCCCAACCCGCGCTGAAAGCCGTGCGCGATGGCCGCACTCTGTTCACGCCGAAGAACTGGGAAAAGACCTATTTCGACTGGCTGGAAAACATCCAGCCCTGGTGCATTTCGCGCCAGCTCTGGTGGGGGCATCAGATTCCGGCCTGGTATGCGCCCTGGGGCGCCTTTTACGTCGCCGAAACCGAGGAGGAGGCCTGCGCGGAGGCGCTTGCCGACGGTGTCGAACGCGGTGCGCTGATGCAGGAAGAAGCCGATGCGATCGCCAACGATCCGCAGCGGCTGGCCGAGACTTTTTCGCGCGACGAAGACGTCCTCGATACCTGGTTTTCCTCGGCTCTGTGGCCGTTTTCGACGCTCGGATGGCCGGACGAGACGCCGGAACTCAAGCGTTTCTATCCGACCTCCGTCCTCGTCACCGGCTTTGACATCATCTTCTTCTGGGTCGCCCGGATGATGATGATGGGCCTGCATTTCCGGGACGAGATTCCGTTTCGCGACGTCTATATCCACGCCCTGGTGCGCGACGAGAAGGGCGCGAAAATGTCGAAGTCGAAGGGCAATGTCATCGATCCGCTCGCCCTGATCGACCGCTACGGCGCCGATTCCCTGCGCTTCACGCTCGCCGCCATGGCCGCGCAGGGGCGCGACATCAAGCTTTCGACCGCCCGCGTCGAAGGCTATCGCAATTTTGCAACCAAGCTTTGGAACGCCTCGCGCTTCGCCGAAATGAACGGCTGCCTGCGCAAGGCTGGCTTCGATCCGGCTGCCGTTCGCGAGCCGCTCAACCGCTGGATTCTCGGCGAGACCGCCAGGGCGGTGAGCGACACCGCGCTCGCGATCGAATCCTTCCGCTTCAACGACGCCGCCAATGCGGTCTATCGCTTCGTCTGGAATATTTTCTGCGACTGGCATCTCGAACTCGCCAAGCCAGTGCTCCAGGGGGGCGAAGACGGCCCGGCGCGGGCCGAGGCGCAGGCGACGATCGCTTACGTCCTCGATCAGATTTTCGCACTGCTGCATCCGTTCATGCCTTTTCTCACCGAGGAGCTTTGGGCGATCAAGGGCGACGAGGGCCCGCCGCGCACGCAGCTGCTGGCTCTAGGTCCGTGGCCGCAATCGCAATTCACTGGCGATCCGAAGGCCGACGCGGAAATCGGCTGGCTGGTCGATCTCGTTTCTGAAATCCGCTCGGTGCGCTCCGAAATGGGGGTGCCAGCCGGCGCGCAATTGCCGCTGACGCTGGTCGGGGCTGAACCCTCGATTGTCGCGGCCGCGAAAAACTGGGGCGAGACGATCCAACGGCTCGCGCGCGTTACCGAAATCGGCTTTGCCGATTCGGCGCCGGCCGGATCGGCGCAGATGATTGTTCGCGGCGCGCTTGCCGCCATACCGCTGGCCGGCATCGTCGACATCGACGCCGAGCAGGCGCGCCTCGCCAAGGAAATCGCCAAAGAGCGTAAGGATGTCGCCGGCATCGAGGCCAAGCTCGGCAATGCCGATTTTGTCGCGCGCGCGCCCGAAGAGGTGGTCGAAGAAAATCGGGAGCGCCGCGAGGCCGCGCTGGCGCGGATCGCCAAAATGGAGGCGGCGCTGGCGCGGTTCGATAAGGCTTAAGCGCCTGGGAACGCGGCCGCCCGGCCGCTGCTGGCGGGCCCGCGATCCCAGGAGCGTGTCGGGATCGCGTCCGTTCCGGTCGCCTCTTTGCTCCCGTCGTGTGGTCGCATCGTCAGAGTCGTCAAGGGCGAGCGGGACGCCCGCGATCCCCAAGAGCGTAAAACTCGGGCGCTCGCGATCGCTCAGCGGCGTCGAGCGAATCCTGTCCGCGCCTCATCGCGCATCGCTCTGATCTCGGCGCGATAGGCCTCGACCGAGCCGCCGCTGAATATGGCGGAGCCCGCGACCAATACATTGGCGCCGGCCTCCACTACCGCGGCGGCGTTCTGCGTTCCAATGCCGCCGTCGACTTCAATCTCGATCGGACGCTTGCCGATCATCGCTTTGACGCGGCGGATTTTCTCGATCATCGCCGGGATGAAGGCCTGGCCGCCAAAGCCGGGATTGACGGTCATCACCAGGATGAGATCGAGCCGATCGAGCGAATATTGAATGACGCTCTCTGATGTCGCGGGGTTGAGCGCGACGCCGGCCTTCTTGCCGAGATTGTGGATCGCCTGCAGCGAGCGATCGAGATGGGGCCCCGCTTCCGCATGGATCGTCATGCGATCGGCGCCGGCCTTGGCGAAGGCTTCGAGATAGGGGTCGACGGGAGCGATCATCAAATGCACGTCGAAGGTCTTGCGGGTGAGGGGCCGCAGGCTCTCGATAATCGGCGGCCCGAAAGAAATATTGGGCACGAAATGCCCGTCCATGACATCGAGGTGATGCCAGTCGCCGCCGGCCTCTTCGATCGCGCGGATCTCCTCGCCGAGCCGCGAGAAATCCGCGGCCAGAATCGAAGGCGCGATTTTGATGTCTCCGGTCATCGATCCATCCTCGATTCGGCGATTGACGCCATGAACGTCGAGACGTCTCTCAGCCTCGCTTGCTGACTAGATTGCTCATCAGGACCGCGACGGCCACTACGCCCAGAGCGAAGGCCCCCGATTGCGCGACGGGCGAGCGTCCGGCGATCAATAACGCAAGCGCGCACAGAAGGATATTGCATAGCGCAACCCGCGCAATCACCTGCCAGTTCGACAATCCCCTTTGCATCGCCCGTTGGTAGAAATGCTCGCGATGCGCGTGCCAGATTTTTTTGCCGGCGAGCGCGCGGCGCGCCAGCGTCAGACTCGCGTCGGCGACATAATACAGGAACGGCAGCAGCGCGACAGCGAGGCCGTGTGCGCCGCCGACGACAAGGATCGCGACGGCGCCGAGGAGGCCGAGCGGCAGGCTGCCGGAATCACCCAGAAACAACCGGGCGCGTGGCTTGTTGAGCAATGCGAAGCCGAGCAGGGCGCCGGCGCCCGCCAGACAGATGGCGCCAACCCACTGCGGCGGCCCCGTCAACCCGGCGAGCAGCCAATAAACCGTCGCAAAGGCGGGCGCGAATTGGGTGACGCTCATCAGATCGATGCCGTCCATGAAATTGGTCAGATTGATGAACCAAAGCATGCAGACCAGCAAAAAGGCGGAGACGAGGATCGGCGGCGAAACGCCGAACAGGCCGCTCCATTCGACGGGCGTCGCCGCCAGCGCGAGCGCCGCCGCGCCGGCTTGGACCAGCAGACGAAAGCCGGGATTGAGCGACGCCCAATCGTCCCAACAGCCGAGCGCCATCAATAGCGCCATCGCGGCGACGAGGCTCCAGGCGAAGGCGTCGGGCCTGGCGCCGGCCAGCCCCAAGAGCGACGCGAAGGCGATCAGGACGGCGATGGGAATGACGACGAGGCCGCCGCCTTGCGGCGTCGCCTGCACGTGGCTCGATCGCGCGCCGGGAATCGCCAGCAGGGCGCGGCGGAAGATCGGGATGAGCAACGCGCATAGGGCGACAGAGGGGACGAACGAGGCAATCAGAACCAAAACTGGCAAGCGGACTCCTCAATCGAATGAGCTATGCGCGAGCCTTCGATACGATGGCGAGGGCAGGGGGGCAAATCGACCCGGCGTCGCTCAGGCGGCGCCCGCCGTCTGCCGCGCGCTCACTTCCCAAAGCTTTTCCTGCAAGGCGACATCGCCGCTCAGTTTCGACGACGCGACGGGTGCGCATTTGGCGAAATATTTGCCGCTGACGTCGGCGACATCAGGCGATGAGGCGAGATAGATCGATGTCGCCGCGCCTATTTCCGGCGTTATCAAAAACGGCTTGGCGAGGCCGAGCGCCGTTTTCAGGAACCCCGGCGTATTCTGGCCGAAGCCGGTGCCGACGACGCCGGGATGCAGACAATTGGCGGTGACGCCCTTGCCGGCGAGCCGCCGCGCCAGCGCATAAGTGAACAGAATGTTGGCGAGCTTCGAGCGGCTATAGGCGCCGATTGCGCTGAATTTCCTTTCGCCCTGCAAATTATCGAAATCGATCGTCCCGGACATATGCGCCCGCGAGGCGACATTGACGATGCGCGCCGGGGCGCTGAACTCCAGCCGGTCGAGGAGGAGCTGCGTCAGCAGGAATTCAGCAAGATGGTTGAGGGCCCAGGTCCGCTCGAAGCCGTCGACCGTCGTCTCACGTTTGGTGAAGATTGCACCGGCATTGTGCAGAAGGACATCGAGCCTTGGATATCGATCGCGAAATTCCCGGGCGAGCCGCCGCACCTCGGCCTGGGACGACAGGTCGGCGACCAGAAAATCGACCTGCGCGTTCCCGGATTGGGCGGCGATCGCGGCCGCTGTCTCGCGCGTGCGCGCCTCGTCCCGCCCGGCAATGACGATATGCGCGCCCATTCGCGCGAGTCCCAGCGCGCTTTCCCTGCCGATGCCGAGCGTAGCGCCGGTCACCAGGCACACTTTGTCTTGCATTTCCAGCGACATGCGACTTCCTCGCGACTCGCGCAAGCCAGCTTTTTGCGGCGCTGAGCGTGCAATGGCTGCGGACCAGCCTTATCGGTTGGGCCAGCGGCGCGATCGCTGCCGATCGCGCCATTTGAAGCAGTCCCCGCGGAAAGGCCAGAGTCGCCGCACAGGGACGGCAAATCTCGACCTTAACCAGGCAACGCGACCGCCGCGCGACAGGCTCGGGCCGTCTGCGCAGGGCTTTTGCCGCTTTCCCCCCGGCGCTTTTTCCTTTACGCACGCCGCTCACGCCAAACCCTAAAGAAGCACCAGACCCATGCACCGCTACCGCACCCATCATTGTGGAGATCTGCGCGAGACCGACCAGGGCCGGGCGATCCGGCTTTCGGGCTGGTGCCATCGCATCCGCGACCATGGCGGCGTGCTGTTCATCGATCTGCGCGACCATTATGGTCTGACCCAATGCGTCGTCGACCCGGATTCGCCCGCCTTCAGGCAGGCGGAGAAGCTGCGCTCGGAATTTGTCGTCCGCATCGACGGCGATGTCCGCAAGCGCCCGGCCGGCACTGAAAACCTGGAAATGCCGACCGGGCTGATCGAGGTCTATGTCCGCGAGATCGAAGTGCTCGGCGCCGCGGGCGATCTGCCGTTGCCGGTGTTCGGCGACCAGCCCTATCCGGAAGACACCCGCCTGCGCTTCCGCTTCCTCGACCTGCGCCGCGACAAATTGCACCAGAACATCATGCTGCGCGGGCGCGTCGTCGACAGCCTGCGCGCGCGGATGAAGGGGCAGGGCTTCTTCGAGTTCCAGACGCCGATCCTGACGGCTTCCAGCCCCGAGGGCGCCCGCGACTATCTCGTGCCCTCGCGCATCCATCCCGGCAAATTCTACGCGCTGCCTCAGGCGCCGCAGCAATATAAGCAGCTCCTGATGATGGCGGGCTTCGACCGCTATTTCCAGATCGCGCCCTGTTTTCGCGACGAGGATCCCCGCGCCGATCGCCTGCCCGGGGAATTCTACCAGCTCGACATCGAAATGAGCTTCGTCGAGCAGGACGACGTGTTCGCCGCGATGGAGCCGGTCATCCGAGGAATCTTCGAGGAATTTTCCGGCGGCAAGCCGGTGACGCCCTCGCCCTGGCCGCGCATTCCGTTCGCCGAGGCGATGCGCAAATACGGCTCCGACAAGCCGGATCTGCGCAACCCGATCGTGATGCAGAACGCTTCCGAACATTTCCGCGGCTCGGGCTTCAAAGTATTCGCCCGTTTGCTTGAGGCCCCGAAAAACGAGGTTTGGGCGATCCCGGCGCCGGGCGGCGGCCAGCGCACTTTCGCCGACCGCATGAACGCCTGGGCGCAGGGCGAAGGCCAGCCGGGCCTCGGCTATATCCTCTTTTTCGATCGCGCCAGCGACGAGACGACGAAGGCCGCCGATCCCAATGCGACCGGCATTGGCGCGCGCGGACCGCTCGCCAACAATATCGGCCCGGAACGCGCCGAGGCGATCCGCGTCCAGCTTGGGCTGAAGGCGGGCGACGCCGCTTTCTTTGTCGCCGGCGACCCCGACAAATTCGCCAAATTCGCGGGCCTGGCGCGCACCAAGGTCGGCCAGGATCTGAAACTGGTCGACGAGGCTCGTTTCGAATTCGCCTGGATTGTCGATTTCCCGATGTTCGAATGGAACGAGGACGAGAAGAAGATCGACTTCTCGCACAATCCCTTCTCGATGCCGCAGGGAGGCCTGGAGGCGTTGACCTCGCAGGATCCGGTGACCATCAAGGCGTTCCAATACGACATCGCCTGCAATGGCTACGAGCTTGCCTCCGGCGGCATCCGCAACCATCGGCCGGAGGCGATGGTCAAGGCGTTCGAAATCGCCGGCTATGGCGAAGAGACGGTGATCGAACGTTTCGGCGGCCTCTACCGCGCGTTCCATTATGGCGCGCCGCCGCATGGCGGCATGGCGGCGGGCGTGGACCGTATCGTCATGCTGCTGGCCGGCGAGCAGAACCTGCGCGAAGTGGCGCTGTTCCCGATGAACCAGCGCGCCGAGGATCTGCTGATGGGGGCGCCCTCGCCGATTTCGGCCAAACAATTGCGCGAGCTGCATATTCGGCTGAACCTGCCGGAAGCCAAATAGGGCGGCGCTACCGACCTATCGCGGCGAGATAGCGCGGCAGGGCCGCGGCCCAGCTATGTCCAGCTCGCGCAATCTCGGCTGCGGCCGCGCCGAAACTTCTGCGCATCGCCTCATTGTCGAGCAGCCGGCTCAATGCGTCCTGCACGGCGGCGTCGTCGGCGCCGTTGCAGAGCAGGCCGGTCTTTTCGTCAATGATCGCATCGCTGGCGCCGCCGTCGTCGCCCGCCACCGAGGGAACGCCGTACCAGGCGGCTTCAACATAGGAAATGCCGAATCCCTCGACGGAATTACCGGTTCGTCGCGACGGCATCGCGTAAATATCGCTGCGGCTCAGCAGCGCCGCTTTCCTGCCGATGTCGGTCACCTCGCCCAAAAAAACGACGCAATCTTCGACGCGCAGCTCTGCCACGAGCGCGCGCAGCCGGCCAAGATCGGCGCCGGCGCCGGCGACGAGATAGACGAGGCCGGGATGCTTTTCGCGCAGCGCCGGCAGCGCGCGCAGGACGGAATCGAGCCCCTTGCGCGGCTCCAGGCGCGCCAGGGTGGAAAGCACCGGCCTGCGGCCAGCGATGACCGCGTCGAGTTCGGCGAGCGCCGCAGGCGGTGGAGCGGGAAGCGGAGAGAGCGGGGGATTGACGACAAACACCTCAGCGCCGACGCCCTGCATGTATTTTGCGACGAGCCCGGCAGTATAATGCGAGCTGGCGACAATCGAACGGACGCGTTTCAACGCCGCGTTGATACGGCGCGCCTTGTCGGGGGAAGCCTCCAGCGGGAATTCGGTTCCGTGCGCGAGCACGGCGATTGGCGTAGCCGTCAGCGGCGCCGCCGCGACGCTTTTCCATGAATCGGCGAACAGTCCTGAAACGCCCCCGTGCTCTATCGTTCGCGCGATCGCGCGGCGTTTCAGCAGGCGGCGCAGGGGGCGAAGCGAGCCAAAGCGATGGATGGGATAAGGCCGGGTAAGTTCAGCGGCGCCGTGCGCGCGCACATGGTCGGCGAAGACTTCGATCCTGTGGCCATTGAGCGACAATTGGTCGGCAAGGCCGGTCATCAGAATCTCAATGCCGCCGACGTCAGGGCCGAAGCATTGGGTGGCGATAGCAATCAAAGGCGGCGCATTCCTTCATGCCCGGCCGCGACGCGGCGTCCCCTGCATGAACACGGCTGTATAATCGACTTCGCCTGATGAAGCGAGTTCCGGCCAGGCGGTCTTTCATTGGACATTCCGACGATCTGCGATATGGAACCGCTGGCGCCCGAGACGCCCCGTCCGGGCCAGAAACCGGGCCGATCCGGCCGAGTTCTTGAGGATCAAATGTTCCGCGCTATCGAATTTGCGCCCGACGGGACCCGCGCCGCGCATCTGGGCGCTTTGATGCCGCCTGAGCCGGCAAGCATCGCCGTTCCGCCTGACGTCACCATCTGCCTGACGAGCTGCGGGCGCCCCGATCTACTGCGACGCACGCTTGACAGTTTCCATCGTTTCAATCCAGGCGGCGAACTCATCATTTCGGAAGATTGCGCGGATTCCATTCTGATCGCCGAGATCGCCGCCAATCATCCGACGGCGCGAATATTGTCGGGGCCGAAGCAGATTGGCCAGATGCGCTCGATCGATCGCCTCTTCAGCGAGGTCAAGACGCCCTACCTGTTTCACCTTGAGGAAGACTGGCTGTTCGGCGGCCCGGTCAATTGGCGGGCGGCGATCGCGCTCCTGGCCTCACGTGACGAAGTCGCGAATGTGGCGGTGCGGGCTTTTTCCGAGATCAAGGAAAAATACCGGCGCCGCTCGGACGCGGTCACGCTGCAGGGCGAAAACTTTCGCTTGATGCATCGGGACGCCCATCCCGAGTTTTTTGGCTGGTCGAATGGTCCGGGCCTGATGCGCACGGCGCTTTATGACGCTTATGCGCCCTTTGGCCGGATGCGGCACGATCAGATGTCCGCCCTCATCAAGCGGGACGGGCGCCGCGAAGCCTATCTGGTGCCCGGCGTCGCCCATCACATCGGCCAGAAGCGCAACGTCAAGGACCCGACGACGCCTGCGCGCCCGAAGTCCAAAGCCGCAAAATATGTCCGGTGGGTCAAGAAGCGGCTCTATTACGCTGGATTTCGCGAGCAGCCATATTGAGCGCGCGAGAGACGCCGCCGGCGATCGCCCTCAGCGTGCTCATGCGCACGCTGAATGAGGGGGATCGGCTGGCGCGGACGTTGCAGGCGATTCAGCCGCTCGGCGCGGAGATCGTCGTCATCGACGCCGGTTCGAAGGACGATACGGTCGCGATCGCACGATCCTTTGGCGCCACCGTCATCGACAATCCCTGGCCGGGGTTCGGCCCGCAGCGCCGATTCGGCGAAGAACGCTGCACGCATGATTTCATTTTTTCGCTCGACGCCGACGAAGTCCTGACCCCGGAAATCGCCGAGGAAATCCGCGACAAGTTCCTGGCGGGCGCGCCGCCGCGCCTGATGATCGTTCGCAAGGCCGTGGTGTTTCCCCATCACGACAGGCCGCCGCCATGGCCGTTCTGCCACGAACAGATCCTCATCTACGATCGAAGGATCGCGCGCACCGGGCTCGATCCCAATTGGGACCAATTGGAAATAACAACCGACGAGAAGCCGGTCCGATTGAAAAGTCCGCTATGGCATTTCAGCTTGAGAAATCTCAATCATGCGGTGTCCAAGGCCCTGTTCGTCGGCCAGCTCGCCGCCGATACGCAGCTGCAGCGCTCGCGTCTTGGGCTGGCGTTGCGGCTGCCGTTCGAATTTCCGATCGTCTTCGTCAAATATTATTTCCTGCGCCGTTATTTCCTCGCCGGGCTAGACGGCTTTGTCTATGGAATCGTCGGCGCCTTCAGCCGGTTCATTCGCATTGCGATGATGGTCGAGAAGCGGCGATAACATATCTGAGGCCGAACGAAGGCGCGCTCTTCAGGGCGGCTGGACGAGGCCTTGGGGTTGTCGATGTCATTGGCCCATGTTAGCCACGCTGGGTCAGTCGGGGTATAGCGCAGCCCGGTAGCGCGGAAGTTTTGGGTACTTCAGGTCGCAGGTTCGAATCCTGCTGCCCCGACCATCGGGTCTGATTTGTCAAGAATTGCAGGATTTTTCACGGAACAATGCGATAATTAGAGATCGGCATTCCTCCCCCGAGCGCTAGGGCTAAACATGACCGCACGAATCTACCTTCCCACCCGCAACGCGATGCAATCGGGCCAGGCCAAGGACAAATGGTTGCTGGAATATGAGCCGGAAAAGCCGCGCCAGATCGAACCGCTGATGGGCTGGACCAGTTCGACCGACATGAAGGCGCAGATAAAACTGCACTTCGACACAAAGGAAGAGGCGATAGCCTATGCCCAGCGCAATGGAATCGCCTATCGCGTGGAAGAACCAAAGACCGCCATTCGCAAAGTGGTGTCATATTCCGATAATTTTAAGAGCAATCGCGCCGTTCCGTGGTCGCATTAGCGTCAACGGCCCGAGCGCCCAGGCTCCGTAGCTCAGCTGGATAGAGCAGCCGCCTTCTAAGCGGCAGGTCGCAGGTTCGAGCCCTGCCGGAGTCGCCAGCTAATTTCCCTCATATTACAGCAGAAATCGTAGGCGTTCTGGGCGTGACCTGAGGGTCCGTGTCTCGACGACACTTGCTCCAATCAGTTCGTTATGATACGTCTTAGTTCGTCAAGAGACACGCCCGTTCGACGGTTTCGTGTCTCGCAGCGTGTCTCTGGAGGCACAAATGGCGGACCAAGCGCGCGATCTTCCCAAGACCGATAAGGGCCTACAGGCCTACATGGCGAATATCCGGCCGCCCGCCATTCGAACATGGCTCGCTGTGGGCTCTGGCCTGACGGTTTGTCTTGAGCCAAGCGGCGCCAAAACCTTTCAGGCCCGCATCAGGCGGCAGGGTGAGACCAACCCTCGCCGCGTTCGGATCGGTAGCTTCCCGGCGTTGTCGGTCGCAGATGCCCGCCGCAAGCTGGGCGAGATGAAATCTCTCGCGCGTGAAGGTCGAGACCCGGCGCTCGAACAACGGCGAACTCGCGCCGGCGTGGTCAAACTGCGAACCCTGGGCGATCTGATCAAGGAATATCTCGCTCGCCGGGAAGGGCACATTGCAGCCAAGACGCTCAAGATCGAGCGCGATCTGCTTGAGGGCGTTCTATCCCCGGTGCTCGGCGATCGCCTGCTATCCGATCTGGCGCCCGTCGACTTTGGCAAAGCAGTCTCGGATTACGCCGGGCGGTTGAAGCGGGAAGGGCGGTCGAACGGAACCAACGCCAACAAGCTTTTGGCGGTCGCCAGGCGCATGTTCAAAACGGCGCGGGGCTGGGGGCTCATCGGCGCGGCGGACCCGACCGCGGGCCTCTCTAAGCCCGCCAAGGAAGCGCCTCGCGATCGCATTCTGTTCGACGGCAAAGTCCTTGTTGGACCCGACCCAAAAGTGAATGAGCTCGGGCGCCTCGCTGCGGCGTTGTCCGCCGATCCATCGCCAGTGCCGGTCAGCCAGGAAACGCGGATCGCCCTGTTGCTAACACTCGGCATGGGGTTTCGCGCGCTTGAGGCTTGCTCGCTCGAATGGCGCGGCGTCGATCTCGACTCCGACACGCCGAGCGTCACGGTGACGACGTCAAAGACGAAGGCCGGACTGCGAACGCTGCCGCTCCCGCGCGCCGCCGTCGCGATGCTGCGTGGACTCCGCGCCGACGCGAGAAAGGGAGCGGTCTTCGTGTTTCCAGCCGAGGAAGGCTCGAAACGCGCCAAACATCTGCACCCCGAATCCCTCTCGCGAGCCTTCGCGCGCGCCTGTGTCAGGCTCTCCATCGCCGACGCTTCGACCCACGACCTGCGGCGAACGTGCTTGAGCGGGCTCATTGAGCTTGGTCACGAGTCGGTCGCCGAGCGCATCGCAGGCCACGTCCCTCGCCATGTCATGGGGAAGCACTACGATCGCTCAAAGCGCGTAGAGCCTATGCTGCTGGCGCTTGAAGCGTGGTCTGAGGCCGTCGACGCCGCTCGCTCCCGATTTATGGGAGCGGCGCAATGAAAAAGGCGAGCCCCAGACGCTTACACGGGGAAAAGCGACGCGAAGAGGCGACGTCTATCGATGGGAGCGCGCGAGCGCGAGACTTGGCGTTTGCAAGTCTCGTCCTTGAGCTTCTCCCAGGAGCAAAGCTCGGACAGCCTGTTGCCGCTGAACATTCGAGCGACGTTCGAAGCGTGGTTTACGGGCTCGCTTTCCTTCAGCAAATCACGCTCAGCTATTTCAAGTCGGCAACCATCGAAGAAAAGCGGTCTAGCGGCGCTCTCCAAGCGTTGGATATCCTGGATGCTTTGGAAAAAGGCGTGCAGCATCCGATTTTCAATTTCGTCGCCGGCCTCAAGTCAAACCAACGACGAAACCGGCCGCCGGCAAGCAATCTCGTGCAGATATTCCGAGGCGTAGTTGTGGGCACGGCTATTGCCTATCAAAAAGTGGCGCACTGCGACGAAACCGCCGCGCAAAGGGCGGTGGCCGAACATTTCACTTCGAAAGGCGTTGCAATTAATCGCGACGATTTCAAAAACTGGAAAAAGAGAGCGAGCGATCAATTCCACCAAGTCATGGCGAACGAACTGCTTGAACGATATGGAACCTCGGCCGACACCGTTCTCCAACATGGGCTCAATCTGGCCCTGCTCAATACCGAGCCACCGTCCTAGCCGTGGGTCGTTACCCCCTATTGGATGACCTGCGAGACCACACGCATCGTCCAGTTCACCCGCATTGTATCGCGGCGAACAGGAGCGGACATCATGCACGGTCGCATCAACACGCTGTATCGCGAAGGCCTCCAGACTGAGGGGCTTTCTCCGGTAGAAGCTGCAGTCGTCGCAGGCGTCGGACGCACGAACATCTTCAAGCTCATCAGCGACGGTTCGCTGCCGGCGAGAAAGATCGGCAAAAAGACCATCATTTTGCGCGGCGATTTGATGGCGTTTCTTGACGGTTTGCCGCGCGCCGGAACGGCATCCGCCACATAAAAAACCGCGCCTTTTTGGGGCGCGGCGTAGATTAAATCGCAGTCTCAGCAGCGAGCGATTTACTCCTCGACCGGCATTGTTGCAAGCCCCAGATAGCCGCGGTCCTCACTGGAAAGGACCGAGCAATGGACAGCCAAATTCTGCAATCTGCGATGCGCAACGGCGCCGCGACCGCCATGCGAAAGCGGGCCGTGGCGCTGCGCCAGGAAGCCGCGCAAACGACGACGTCAGCCGGCGAGAAATTCCCCACAGTGATGCTCAAATCGCCGGAGGCTGCGCACGCTCTGAGGTTGGCGGCGGATTGGGATGAAATCGCAGCCGCGTTCGAAGTCGAGGCGCTATCATGAGCGCCTGTCGTCCCGACAGGCAGCGGGAGCTTCCCTTCTCGCGACGCACACACTGCAGCCTCCGCGACGCCGCCAACGCGCTGGGAACAACCGAGCAGGCCGTCCAGACCTTGGTGCAGTCCGGCAAGCTTACCGCGGCTGCGGATGGCCGGGTCCTCGTGAGCAGCGTGTTGTCATGGAGCGCGCGGCCATGAGCGATTCTGCGATCAGCGAAAATATTCCTGAGGCGCCCGATGTCCGGGGTCGCATCTTCGGAGAAGTGACCGACTACGATCACTTGATCAACGTGCTGAAGGTCGTCATCGCCGTGCGCGGGATCGGCGTTCAGAGCTTCGATGCGGCTCAAGTGGCCGGCTTGGCGCAGGGCCACCTGGCCAAGCTGATGAGCCCAAGGACCAGTAAGCGCCATTTCACGCCGTTGACGCTGGGCCCGGTGCTCGGGTTGCTGGGCGTGAAGCTTATGGTCGTCGAAGACCACGAAGCATGGCGACGCGTGTCGCATCGCCTCGAAAAGCGATCCGAAAGCCATGTGCGTCGCGCTCGCGCGCAAGATCAGAGCGAGGGCGAAACATGAGCGCCGTTCGACGCCCCAAGACTGGCGATGGGGACCAGGTTCTGTATCGCGGCAGAGAGTTCGCTGGCGCGGTCTCGTTCCGCAAGGGGCAATGGCGTGCCCTGGATGCCAATGGGCTCATTTTGGGCCGTTTTGGCAGCCGCCTTGAGGCCGTCGCGGCGGTGCTTTCCGCGGGGAGGCGCGAATGAGCGCGATCTTCCTCGGAATCGACATTGGCGTTCAGGGCGCCATCGCCACGCTTAGCGACGCCTTCGACCTGATCGAAGTTGTCGACATGCCGGTCTTGTCGGATGGGCCGAGCGGACGACGCAGCGTCAACGCCCCTCTTTTGGCGGAGATTATTTTCCGCTCGCACGCTTCCGCCGCATTCGTCGAGTTCGTCGGCGCGCGACCCGGGGAGGGAGCCGTCGGCGCCTTCGCCTTCGGCCGCTCGCGGGGCGTCATAGAAGGCGTTCTGGGCGCGGCAGGCATTCCGGCAACGCTAATAGCTCCCGCCTCGTGGAAGCGGGCCGTAGGGCTCTCCCTGGCCAGCAAAGACGCCTCGCGGTCGGAAGCAATTCGCCGCTGGCCTTCCCACGCAGCGCTGTTCGCCCGGGTGAAGGATGACGGGCGCGCAGAAGCGGCCCTGATCGCCGTCGCCGGCAAGTTGCGGGAGCGCGCAAAATGACGGTCGTCGCGGATTCCCGACCTGACTGCTTCGACGCCAAACTCCGCACCGCAAAACGGTTGGACGCCGACGACGCGATGCGGCGCGAGCGCGCATATGTCTGTCTGGAGGCGGTCCAAGCCCTGGCCGATGAATGCCTCGATTTTCTGGAGCTCGGCAGCGACCTCGGCGCCCGAACCACGTTCAGGTTGCTCGCATCGAGGGCGAGGGCCGCGGGCGCGACGCTGAAGGAACTGGTCGCAGCGAGAGACGCGGCATGAAGCGCGCGACGTTCGAGGGGCTGGACCCCAACAATCCCGACGATGTCTTGAACGTCAGAGGGTATTACGCCCATCTGGAGCGCCTGAAAACCAATGGGCACGCTGAGCCAAAAATTGGGTCGCGGGCTGCTACCCAAAACAAGACTTTCGTCCTGCAGGCGTTCAACGAGATCGCGATCGGATCGAAGTCGGTCTATCTGGTCAAGGGCGTCATTCCGCGCGCCGGGCTCACCGTCATCTACGGCCCGCCGAAATGCGGCAAGTCGTTCATGACATTCGACCTCACGATGCATATCGCGCTCGGCTGGGAATATCGCGGGCGGCGCGTGAAGCAGGGGGCTGTCGTCTATGCCGCGTTGGAGGGCGCCGAAGGCTTCAAGGCCCGCATCGAGGCCTTTCGCCAAAAATGGTTGCCCGAGACGCCGGAGCCGATCGAGTTCTATCTGATCGCCTCGCCGATGGCGCTGGTCGCCGACGCCGACGCATTGATAGCTTCGATACGCGTCAAGCTCGGTTCGACGCTGCCGGCCGTCGTCACCATCGACACGGTCAACCGCAGCCTTGCCGGCTCGGAAAGCGACGACAAGGACATGGCGGCCTATCTGGCCGCCGCCAGCGCCATCCAGGCCGCCTTTGGCTGCGCCGTGATCCTGATCCATCATTCCGGCCTCACCCCCGGCCGCCCGCGCGGCCATACCTCCCTGCCCGCCGCCGCAGACGCGCAGATCGCCGTCAAGCGCGATGGCGTCAGCAACATCGTCTCCACCGTCGAGTTCATGAAGGATGGACCCGAGGGCGATCAATTCGCCAGCCGGCTTGTTCCGAGAGACGTCGGTTATGACGAAGATGGCGATCCAATCTCAAGCTGCGTTGTCGAAGCTATTGAGGAAGCTGAGCGCCCCCGATCGTCAGAGCCAGCGCCCATGATCCTCAAGCGCAAGCTGCCCGACGCTCAGCGCCTTGGATGGGACGCTCTGATCGAATGCGTAGCCGACGTTGGCCAGCCCATTCCCGCAACCGTCGCCTCGGGCAACCAGAGCGGTGTGAAGATAGAAGTTTGGCGCTCCACACTCTTCAGCCGCGGCGTGCTCGACAATGGCGCCAAGAACCCGCGCCAGGACTTCAAACGCCTTCACGATGGCCTGATGGCCAAGCGCCTTATTGGCGAGCGTGATGGGCTGGTCTGGCCCGTCCTGCCGAACTGAAATCGGGGTTTCCGACACCCCAATTCTCCCAATCCCGTAGCCGTAGCAGGTGTAGCAGCGCGAGCACCCCTTAAGGGGGGTGCTACGCTACGCTACAGTGCTACGCCGTCACAGTTGCTACGCGTAGCAGTTGCTACAGATGAAAGTGCTACGCTGCTACAGGGCGAATTGAGCGTAACCGACTGTTCCCTGCAATCATGTGCATCGCCAAATCGATACCTTGCGGGTTATGGCGTGAATGGCGGAAAATGGTCGAAAGTAGCTGCCAAACGAGAGCGATTTGTCGCTGGAAAGTTTCAAATGCAGCATCACGCCTTGGCGGCAAGCGGGCCGCGCGAGCTAAAACGGCCTCGGCCGCTGCCGGCGCCCCTGCGCGCTGCGATCGGCCTCATGGTTATGGGTAAGCCGGACGACATCGATAGCCGGCCGCTCGGCTTCGTCGAGGCCGCGCGCGAGGCTGGGATGAAGGCCCCAGTGCTGCGCCGCTATCTCGATCGGCCTGACGTGAGGTCCTATCTGCTCGCCGAGCGCCGGGCATGGCGAGCCACGATCTGTGCGGGCAATGAAGGGGCTTTGCTGAGAATCCGAGAGAAGTCCGCAAACCCGATGGCTGTCGTCGCCAGCGTCAAGACGCTTGAAGACATGCAGCTTGCGGAGAACGGCGGCCGGTCCGGTCAACCAGGTGACGCCAACGCGCATCCGGGGATTACGATCAACGTTGTCGGCTCCAGCTCAGCGCCTGTGACGATCGAGGGCAGCTTAGCCCAGCGCCCGGTTCTTCAGGGCCGCGATGAGCCACTGATCTTTGCGCCTGCGCCGTCGCCGCCGCGCCCCAAGCCGCGGAGCGAAGACGGCGAGTATCCCATCTTCGTCGATCCGACAAAAGGCTAACAACCGCTCGCCAAGCGGCTGCTCATATATTTCCAATGCATTGAAATAACGCAGTTATCAAGCGTTGTTCATTCGGTTAGCGTCGCGCGAGACACGCCGTGAGACACCATCCGTTGCGCCGCTCGCCGCCGCTGCGTTGCGCGCACGTGAAACGCTTCGACCATCGACCATCCCTGGCACGATTCCCCTGAGAACGATGGCCAGGGCAAAACCACGACTTCGGCGAGCTCCAGCCAACAGCGCACGCATGGTTCTGGGTGATTTCATTCGGGATGGCCATTTTTTTAAGCGGCTCCAGAAATTTTGAGATGCGCCCAAATTTCGGGCCGTAGCGCTGTGCATTGCCGTCATTTTCAGAAACGCGCAGATTTTTGCGGAAGGTGTTTGTCGCATTGAGAGCGAGGCGCGAGCGCGGTGGGCCTGACGGTCTGCCCCGCGTCTCGCCCTCAAGTGAGGACGGAAATGACGAAAGCAATTCGCGAGGCAAGTCGAAACCGGATCACGATCCCGGTTCCCCCGGACTTGAAAGATCGGCTGGAGAGCGCGGCGGCTGCGGAGCGTCGATCGCTCAGTTCCTACGCGCGCAATGTTTTGGCGACGGCGGTTGAGCCGGTTCGCAAAGGGGCCGCGCAATGACCGACGACATTTACGACTTGGCCGGCGCGCTGAGAAACATTGACCGATTGCTTCACCCGGAGCCGCGCACGCCAACCGACTTGCGGAAGATGGTCGAGGCGGATGACGAGCGTCGGCTGGCGGCCGAAATCACCGCGGCGCAGACAGAGCGCCTTACCGCAACAGTGCACTGAGCAAAGGCAATCGATATGGAAAATGGTCACCACTCTGAAGTCAGCCCGTCGCCCAGCACTGCGGGACTCGTCAGTCTCCTGGCGGCGCTTGGCGATCCTGAAGCGACGAAGCAGAAGGCGCTCGCGCAAGATGCGCGCGATCAGGGCCAGGACGCTCGCGACCGTGCGCAGAATGAGCGCGAGGCGTCGCTCAACGAACGCGAGGCGGCGATTGCCGAGAAAGAGGCGGCGGCGGCTGAAGAATTTTCGAGGGCTGTCAGGTTGTTCGGCGAACAGAAGGAGGCGAAAGCCCTCTTCGAGGAGACCCGCGTCGAGTTGGCCAAACAAATTGTCAGGCTCGAAGCTCAACTGAACCGCGCGTTGGGCGATGACGGACGCGGCGCTCCGGATGGGTCCGGGTTCTCCCGCGCATCGGCTTCGCAATTTGCTTCCTGGGACCCTCTCGTCGTGTCCCATCTGAAGCGAATTTTTCGCGACTTTCCCGACCGCGATCCTGAGCCGGCGCCGCGGACGCGGGACCCCAGGCTCGCCCGCGAGGGCTTTCCCGCGAACACCACAATCACGCGTTCTGTCGACGTTCCCCTGTTGTACGTCGAACCGCAGCCAGCGACGCAGCCGGCCAGGCTCAGAAATAGGGGGGCGTGAGCCATGACGAACGATCTCCGCCGCTCTCTGACCGTCGACGATTTCGACGCGCAAGGCAACGTCACCGTCTGGGATCACGGCCCAAAGGACAAGCCTCACAAGCACCCGCTCCCGATGCGGATGTCGTCAGGCGATGCTGGACAAGGGTAGCGTCCGAATAGGTGGTGGGGATTTCAAAAGAGGTCCGACGAGCGGAGCTCCGCATATTGCGGAGCTCGTCGGACCGGCGCTGGGGCGGTCATC
>Ga0209006_10001599_pt1 | contig 20569 bp, 19 predicted proteins | sample JacPin_JW_Ref_O2_FD_188567 | JGI IMG/M metagenome (GOLD analysis project Ga0209006, IMG submission 188567) | Forest soil microbial communities from Algoma, Ontario, Canada - Jack Pine, Ontario site 1_JW_Ref_O2 (SPAdes) (version 2) | ecosystem: Environmental > Terrestrial > Soil > Boreal...
CGCCGCTGGACGATGGTTCGCGGGCGCCGGCGAGCGTGGGGCAGGCCGCGTCCTGGCACGGCCTGGAGTCGGTCGGCGGCTTCCGCTACCGCTGGACGCGCGCGAGCCGGACCAGCTGGCACGGCGTGCTGCCGGGCGTCTATCCGCTGGAGCTCCGCATCGCCGTGCCGTTCCTCAACCAGGTCCGCGACGGCTTCGCAGCGGCCTGCACGATCGAGGTCGGCGGACGGACGCTCCCCACCGTGATGCGCGGCGCCGAACTGATCGCCGAGACGACGCTCGCCGAGGCGGTGGAGAATGTCGTGACCCTCCAGACCCCCGAACCCGTCTCGCCGCGGGCATTGCGCGATGCTCCAGACGACAGGGCGCTGGGCCTGGCGATCGCTGTCTATCCCTGGGTGGCGCCGGATGGCGCGGCGGGTGGGCCGGTTCGACCCACTGCGTGACCCGGCGTCGCTTCTTCTCCCTCGTATTTGGGGCCGCCTGGTGCTGAGTGCCCGCTGGCGCCCTCGCCTTCGCGCCGATTTTATTCCGTCATAAATGAGTGACCGTATCAATTTTGCTTGACCGGGCGTTGCGATAATGCAAGATTGCTGTGCGGCAACATTGCCTTGAACGGCTTCCAGGAGCTCCAAGCGTATGAGCACGACACGCACGATGTCGGCCCTTTCTGCTGTCGGCGAAGGGCGCACTGGTTCCATATCGCGCGCACGGTGGTGTCGGACGCTGCTGGCATCGACGGCTGCGCTGTCACTTGGCATGCAAGACGTCGCCTGGGCGACCTGCTCGGATGGCTCCACATTGCCGGCCGACGGCTTCGTGATCGGCAGGGACGCGCCCGTGAAAACGGCGTCCAACTGGTCGCCGAATGTTTTCACCGCGCCTGCCGGCTCACTGTTCATCCCGGACAACTCGGTGCACGAAAACAACGACCCGGCAAAGCCCCTGACACACAGCGGACATAACTGGGTGTTCGACCAGGGTTCGACGCTCTGCAAGATGACCGATCTCGGATCGGGCAGCGCGGTGGCCACTGGGTGGGCGATCCCGCCGAACAATCCGACCGACTGCGTCATTCTGCCGATCATCAAAAACGGCACGGTGACCAACCTCGGCGATATTCCCTTCCAGGGCTCCGTAATCACGCCCACCTGCGATCCGACCATTCTGAGTACGCATGCCCCCAATCCCGCCAACACCTACTTCAACCAGCTCGGCTGCGCGATCTCCCATGGAAAGGCCACCACACCGCAGAACGCGACGTCCTGGATGTTCGTGGCCGGCGTCAAAGGCGGGATGTTCTCGGTCCGCCTCGACAACGTCACCAACCCCGTAAAAGGTGGCGAGGCCGGGAAGACGGTCGGGCCCCAGAACTACTATTCCGCGATTCCGGAGGGATCGAAGCTCACCAGCGCTGCCGTGAACGCAAACGGCCGCTTCGCCATAGCCACCTCGAGCAAGCGGCTGCAGGCAGTCTATGCCTGCTTCAACCCGCTGGGCGATCCGGGTGATTGGACCAAGCCGATCAACCCGAACTTCTTCGTCCCCCCGGCCAGCCAGGTGCCGTGCATGCAGGTCGGCAGCAACAATCTGCCGCAAGATTCGACCACCGACTTCGGCCCCGATGGCCAGCCCTATTTCGGCGGACGGCGCGTGATCATGAGTTTCGACAGCCAGCCTGGCGGAGCATCCAGGTCCGCGTGGCCCAACTGCATCTATCAGAACAGTGGCATCGTCGGAACAACGCTCGATCAGGCATTCGCGAACCCGTTGACGTTCGCGAACGGATGTGGCGCTGCCCAGCCCAATTTTGGCTTTACTTCGGCGCTGGTCACCGAGCCGGCTGCCCTGATCAGTCATGGCGACTATATGTATACCGGACCGCTCGGCGGTACGATCATGCAGTTCAAGATTTCCCTGGATCCGATCTCGCGCCTGACGCAGTACAAGTTCCGGACTCTGGTAACCGGGCTCTCGCTTAATACAGGGCTCGGCATCGCCATGGACCTGCAGTCGTTGATGATCTACACAGACCCGAGCGCGATCGGACTGGCAGGGCAAGGCGTTGTGACAAAAATCCCGTTGTGTGAAGACATGTAGGCTGCCGCCGGCAGCGCTGCGATCCTTGTCCCCGCAGGGGGCACGCATCGTCGCAGTGACGCTAGTCCAGCGCCTTTGACGGCCTCAACCTATTGATGTCCGGGCGGCGTCGCGGATGCTCTCGCGGCAATCGCACACTTGCCAGCGCGGATAGTGAGGGGATGCGGTGAATGGCAAGAATCCTTCGAAGCAGTAAGCGCGGCAGGCAATCGGCAGCCCGCCCCCCCGCCAGTCCGCGCGCGAAGGGAGGCTTGCGCGTCATCACCGGGGACGCGGCACCGCCGACCGTGCCGGTGCTGTTCAACGGGGTAGGTGGTCCGGTGAACGGACCCAGCGGAGCCAACCGCCTGCGGCTCGTGGTTGATGGACACGACACCAGTGACAACGACCCAGAGCTTCGCAATGACGGTTTCGCTGCGCCCTCGGCAGGGATGGCCAAAGAGGCGCCGCAGAAGAGCTGTGCGCTTGCCGAGCTGCTGCCTCGGGGCGGCTCGCCAGGGTCCGAAATCGGTTCAGCACAGCCTCACCTCCGTGCTCTACAAGGCCGTATCGAAAAAGTAGATAGGACAGGGATCGAGGGTTGGGTCTGGGATCCACAGGCGCCCAGCGAACGGATCCGCCTGGAGCTGATTGAAGGGGATATGCGGCTTACGGAAACCATCGCGGACAATGATCGTCCGGAGCTTGTCGAGCTGGGGTGTGGCGACGGCCGGCATGGATTCACCATGCCATTCGCCGACGAGTTGCTGTCTGAAGGTCGGCACGTCCTGACGCTGCGCTGCGCAACGACGGGCGCGAAGATGCCAGGCTCACCGATCGAGCTGGAACATCGAAGAGCGGTGGTGGAGACCGCCGCGATCGGCTTGCCAACCAAGGCGAACACGTCGACCATTCATGCGTACATTGATGACATATCGGACACCCGAATCGAGGGATGGATCACACGGCCTGATAACCCTTCCCACCGGTGTACCGTGGCACTGACGGAGGCGGGCCGGGTCATCGCGCGGACCGTCGCCTCACGATTTCGCCTTGATCTGCTATCGGCTGGACTGGGGGACGGCTGCTATTCCTTTGTATTTGAGCCACCTGGTGCATTGTTCGACGGCCAAATGCACCTACTCCAGATCGTGGATGAGGATACCGGCCTATCTATAACCAAAGAGCCTATTCAATGGGGCTCAAAGGCGGCCATGGACCGCACGATATCGGTGCGGTCATCGGATACAAATGTGCTGGAGCGTCAATCTCCATCGTACGAAGCGGATTCCAATGGTCATCGGGCGTCCGGTACCGATTTGATGTGGTCCGATGCGTCTCACAAGATCAATTACCGCTCGGCGGATAATGTGGGAACGCATATTCTTTTCGACATCTCGGATCTGGTCTATTATCTAGGGCATCATTCAAATCTCACCGGCATCCAGCGGGTCCAGTCGAGCATTGTCCTTGCGATGATCGATGGGCAGGTATGTCCAGCGGATTCTCTGATTTTCCTGAGCTTCAACGCGATGACCAGGGACTGGGTCGCGATTCCCACTGGATTTCTGATCAGTCTGCTTCGCGATCTCTTTCTGCCCGAACAACAGCGCTTGGTCACCTTCCCTGCCGAGGCGGCCCGCTATGGTGTGCTACCCGGTGCGCGAACGTTCGATGGCGCCGGTGTACTTGATGACGGGAACCCCTCCGTCCTCTGTCTGTTGGGCGCAGCCTGGGTTCATCAGGACTATCTTCATCGTGTCCTTGCCTTGAAGCGGCGGTTCGGCACTCGTTTTGTCATGACGATCCATGATCTCATCCCGATCTACGCGCGTGAGACCTGCGATCAGGATACCGCGCAGGCGTTCGAGCAATTCATGCGGCGCGCGCTCCGCCATATCGACCACATTCTGACGGTATCCAACCACACCGCGAAGGACGTCCGGCGCTATCTTGCCGCATTGCAGTACCCGGAGCCGCCGATCACGGTCACGCAGAACGGCTCGTCGTTCGCGGAATTCCTGCCGAAGCGCCTGCACGGACGCACGGCCCCACGGCGCGATCTGCCGGAACGTTTTGTGCTATTTGTTGCTACGATCGAAGGGCGGAAGAATCATCCTCTCATGCTCGAGATTTGGCAGCGGATGGTCCAGGAGGAGGAGGACCCGCCGCACCTGATCTGCGTCGGGCGACTGGGCTGGAAGGCGACCGCCTTTGTCAGTGCCCTTGTCGAAACCAACTATCTGGACGGTCGGATCCATATCCTCCGCGAGATCTCGGACACCGACCTGCAGCTGCTCTACGACAAGTGCCTGTTCACGGTCTTTCCAAGCTTCTACGAGGGGTGGGGTCTGACAGTCAGCGAAACGCTCGCGATGGGAAAGATATGCGTGAGTAGCGATCGTTCCTCGATCCCCGAGGTCGCCGGCGGCTGCGGCGTCTACATCGACATCGACAGCGCCGATCGATCGCTGGAGGTGATTCGGAATCTGATCCGCGACAACAAGGCACGAAAGCGGCTGGAAGCGAAGATCCGGCGCGAATATGTGCCGATCACCTGGCGGTCGGTTGCTCGAAACGTGGTGGCGGCGTGCGAGGCATCGGCCGACAATGAGTGGCAGGAACCATATCCCTATGCCGTCGTTCCCTACTCGACCGAAATCGGCTTCGGCCGACTGGACCAGGACGTGGATGGAACTGGAGAAGCGTTGCTATCCCGCATCATTGAATTGCGGCGCGGCCACTTCACGTTCGACTTGCTCAACCAGCAAAGCTTCCTTTTGGGAGAGGATATAAGGTCCGGCGGATCCTGGGCTAACCCTGAACGCTGGGGAACATGGCTCTGCCATTCCGGTGGTGACATCGCATTCAGCCTCGCGGCGGATGCCAGCCAGAATTACTATGTGTTCCTGCGTATACGGGTGTGTGGTGAACTTCACGATCGGCCGATCCGGCTGCTCGCAAACGGCGACCGTCTTTGGAAGGGTGTGGTCGGGCACGAACCGAAGGACATCGTACTGCGCGTCCGAAAAGGAGCCGGCGCGACCGACCAATGGAGGCTGCAGATCGGAGCCGAGGTGGACCTTCATCCCGAGCTTCGGGCCAAGATAGCATCAAGCGACAACCGCGTTCCGACGATCGGATTTGAACGGCTCATCGTAGTGCCGGAAGGCGATGTCAAGACGCGGTTGGATGTACTGACCACTCTGCTTATGTGAGCAGAGATCCCGAATGCTGATCAGCCTGTCCAAAGGCTTTGTTTTCATAGCGGGCTTGAAAGTGGCATCGACTGCGATCGAGAACGCGCTGGGGTCCAAAGCGGACCTAGCGTTGGTCGAAGCGCGTTTTGGCAAGCATCAGCGATTCAGCGAGGTCGAGACGCGGTTCGCGTGGATGCTGGACCTCTTTGATCCCGACAAGTTGTTTGTCTTCGGCGTTATGCGCGATCCCGTCGATTACATGATCAGCCTGTACAACTCCCACACGGATCCGAAGTTCAAGGAAACGCCCGGGCTCTACACGGCTGAAATGGACTTTGACCGCTTCCTGGATGAGTGGACCGTTCACAACCGTGGCCAGGTCGAGCAGCAATATCTGCGCTTTCTGGATCGAAAGGGTCACGTCGCGGCAAACTACATCATCTCATACGACCAGCTCGAAAATGGCCTGCAGTTTGTGAGCCAGCATATCGGGGTCAAAGGCCTGGTGCCTCTGGGGAAAGTGAACGAGAGTCACGGTTCGTTCGATCGCTGCTCATTGAAGGGGGAGCAACGCGACTGGATCGAGGCTCATTTTGCCAAGGACCGTGAAATACTGTCCGGGTACTGCAATCGCCTTCTGATCCCTCGTACTCAGTCTGGGTTCAACGATTCGCCTGCGGCGGGTGAGAGTGCCGGCACTGGTCCGGTCTCGACGCAGCCAGGCATGGCAAAGGTGCGTGCGCCAATCGACGTGATGTCTGCCGCGTCGGACGCGGCTGTTCCAAAGAACCCGGCGGGCAGCAGCGGCGCGCCGGATGAGGTCGTGGACATCCTGTACCGCGCAACCCTGCGACGGCCGCCGGATGAGAGCGGCCTGGCCACGTATCGGGCCCTGCTGAGCGCTGGTCGATCCGAGTTGGACCTTGTCAAGGCGCTTACCAATTCACCCGAGTTCGCTGCGAAGAGACTCATTCCCGTCGGGGATGATTACGATATCCGTGCAGACATGAATATTCTGAAGCACTCCACGGAAGACGTACTACGCATGACCGAACGGCTACAAAAGAGCTCCCTGGATAGCGACACCTTTCATGAAGCGGCTCTGTCGGCACTCAAGGGGCTTGAGGGCAACAAGGCCTTCCATGAGTCACAAGAGCACTATCTGAACGTTCACAAGGACAGGTTCCATGAGCTGGCTTGCGCAGTCGGCAATCTCTCGGAGGGCTTCGGCCACAATGTACGGATTCTGGACTTTGGCTACAGTATAAATTCTCTGATAATGCGCGGGCTGTTCCCTGAGGCGAGGATCAGCATTGCCGACCGCCCCGGAATACGGGTCCGAATGGACAGGTTCGATGAAATCCATACGGTCGACCTGCACGATGATCATCTCAACGAGACCGACCTCGGAAAAAGATTTGACATAATCGTCTTTTCTGAGGTTATCGAGCACCTCCAGGTGCATCCGGGGAATGTAGTCAGATTCCTTTTGAGGCATTTGACTGATGGTGGCTACGTCGTGTTGACCACCCCCAATCTGTTCGGCCACAACAAATTGCGTCTGATCGGCCAGCGGAAAAGCCCTCTGCCGCCGTACCCATCCATGTATGGGCAGGCCGACAGTCCACATTTCCACTTCAGAGAATACGGCATGGGCGAGATGCTGTCGATGATCGAGGCGGCAGGCGGCAGTATAAGCGCATTCTTCTTTTCCGGATGCTGGGACAACCCGACGACTCGCGACGCCATCCCCCCTCACGAACTGGGCAACCTGTTCCTGTTGTTCCAAAACGGGAAGTCGATTTGAGATTGGCCCGATGGGTGTGAAGGACCGTGTCATTGGAGGGAGGATGGAGAACACCGGGTTCTCGTCCGGCAACGCTGCTCGATTGCGGATATGGCACCACGGAGCGGCTGTCTGCCTCGCTGGAATGCTTGGTCTTGGTTCGTGGTCGGCCTCGGCCGCCGACCGGGTCGATTCCAGCACGCTCACAGGCAAGCTGATCATGGGATACCAGGGCTGGTTCGCCTGCCCGGGCGACGCCGCCGGGCTTGGTTGGGGGCATTGGATGAACGCAGCCGGGCCGACCGTGGACATGCTGCCCGATCTGACGGACGTTGCGGAGGCGGACCGCTGCCCCACACCGATGAAGAGCGCGGACGGGCATGCAGTGGAACTGTTCAGCAGCTTCAACCCCGCGGTGGTCGAGCAGCATTTTGTCTGGATGCGTCAGTACGGGCTGGACGGCGTGGCCCTGCAGCGGTTCGCAACCGCGCTGTTGAATCCAGCGGTGCTCAAGGCCCGCGACCGGGTTCTGGAAGACGTGCGCCGGGCGGCCGAGGAACAAGGTCGGGTCTTTTTTGTTATGTACGACCTGTCTGGCCTGGCGCCGACCGATCTGCCGGTTGTGGCGCACGACTGGGAACGACTGCAACGTGAGGGGCTCACGCACAGCCCCGCCTATCTCCGCCATCGTGGGCATCCCTTGCTCGGGATTTGGGGACTTGGGTTCGCGGGGCGGCCGCTCACGCCGCGCGACGTCGAGGGTTTTGTTGATGCGCTCACGCAGGCGAGCACACCATATGGCGGCACGACGCTGCTGGGAGGCGTGCCGTCGTACTGGCGGACCCGGGAGCGCGATGCATCACCCGATCCCGGGTGGGACCGCGTATGGCGTCGGCTCAGTGTCATCAGCCCATGGTCGGTCGGCCGCTTCTCCGATGATGACACAGCCGATGCCTATCGTGGCGCGGTGCTGGAGCCCGACCAAAAGGCTGCACGCGCATTGGGCGTGGACTATATGCCGGTCATCTTCCCGGGCTTCTCCTGGGCCAATCTCATGCGTGCCCGTCAGCAGCCGGACAAGGCGCTCTTCAACCAGATCCCTCGTCGCTGCGGCCGCTTCTATTGGAGGCAGGTCTACAACGCGCTGACCGCGGGAGCATCGATGCTCTATGGCGCGATGTTCGATGAGGTCGACGAGAGCACCGCCATGTTTAAGGTGCAGCCAAACGCTGAGCAGTCGCCGGTGCGGGGAATATCTTCAGGCACCTCATTCGTCGCGCTGGATGCCGATGGGTGCAGGTTGCCAAGCGATTGGTACCTGCGCCTCGCAGGCGCTGCTACGGCTACACTGCACGACGGCACGCGGCCGTTGCCAAATCTCCCCCTGCCGCTCCCCTCCCATTAGCCATAAGGGCAGAATCTTCGGATGTATCAGACCAAGGCCAAATGGCCGATCGGGAAAGGAGGGCGCTGGAGTTCTTCTTTCGCAGCACCAGGACATGCCCCGATTGTGGTCCCACCGCCGGGAGCTAGCCACCCTCAGTGCCTGACAGGTCCGGGGCGCAAGCCACGATCAGGCCCCGCGGGCTATCACGGCATACTGTCGCCGCGTGCTTTTCCGGCGCTGTTGGTTTCTGCCTACGAAATATGCCCACGCGGAGAAGGCCGATGATCTACATCAGCTACGGGGTGCCGAAGTCGGCCAGCACCTTTACCTACGTGGTGACCGAACAGGTGCTGAAGACGGCAGGATACGAGCTGGCGACGGTGTCGGATGCGGCCAAGGGTCGCAAATCGCGGCTCAACTACATTGATCCGATTGCCTGGCACACGATTGAAAATGTGGCGGCCGAAATTGGCGTGCAGTCGGCCATCATCAAGACCCATGGTGCTCCCGACAAGTGCCTGCTGGAAGCGGTCGAGCGGCGCGGGGTATTTGCAAGCGCAGTCATACGCGATCCGCGTGATATCGCCCTTTCCCTGCTGGATCATGCTAGGCGGTCCCGCGAATTGGGCGGCGGTGACTTCGCAGAGCTGGAGACTGTTGCTGATACCTTCAGCGTGATAGATGAACAGATCGATCGGCTGCAACGATGGATGCAATGCCGCAAGGTGCTGTTGCTCACCTACGATGAGATTTCCTTCAATACCGAGATGGCGATACGGCGGATCATTGCACAGCTTGGATTGTCGGTGTCGGCCGCCAGCGTAATTTCAGCGCTGCCGCCCAGGGCAAGGATCGAGCAGTTCAATAAAGGAATCGGAATGCGACATGAGTTGGAGATGCCTGCGGGAACGCAGCAGATCTTCCTCGATCGCTACGAGGAGGTGTACAGAAATTACCTTGCATGCACAGAGGGCATTCCAAAAGTCCGGACGGCGACGAATTATGCAGCCACTGCTCCCACGGAACCCTGCGGCCGAGTTGAAACAACGGAGCAAGCTGTTCCTGGATCCGCTACGATCGAGGGAAAGGCCGTGAATCATTCGTCGCCCGAGCGTCCACAAGACCGTAGGGAGTCGCCGGCTATCACAAGGGCCGCCGCCGACAGACTTCGCTGGTTTCACAGCATAGACCTGGGGGATGGGATAATCACGAAGGGACGCAAGTCGCTTGAGAGTATCCAGCGCAACGCGGAAATCGCCTTCAAGGACGGTGTTGATGGTAGGACAGTGCTGGACATCGGCGCATGGGACGGCGCATTCAGTTTTGAAGCCGAACGCCGGGGAGCGGCGCACGTACTTTCAACAGACCATTTCAGTTGGATTGGCGCCGGATGGGGAAGGAAGGAATCGTTTGATTTCGCGCGGATGGCACTTGCGTCGCGCGTCGAAGCCAAAATAATCGACGTCCCGGATATTTCGCCGGACACTGTGGGGCGCTTCGATATCGTCCTATTTCTGGGTGTGCTGTATCACATGCTGCACCCCCTGCTGATGTTGGAAAGAATCGCCCCGGTTGTCCGCGAGCTGCTTGTTGTGGAAACCGAAACCGCGCTGGATGACGAGGATCGCCCGGCGATGGTGTTCTTTCCTGGGGCGGAGTTGAACAACGACGCGACGAACTGGTGGGCGCCGAATATCACGTGCATGAAAGCCATGCTTCAACATGTTGGATTCACGCGGATAGAGGTTTCTCCGACGTGGGGCTACGACGGCAAGGTTACTCATCGACGCGGGAGATTCACATTTCACGCGTGGAAGTAGTTGTGGGTGGATGCCGGAGGGTTCACGTCACGGCGGTGACTGCCAGCGGGGCCAGGCGGCTCATGCCGAATGAGGGGCGGTATTCTGCGGGTCGGCAAGGCGGAATCGTCACCCAGACGGTAGGGACACCTCGGTAGGCCGGGGCCCGGTCCCCTTCCCTCTTGCGACACAGCTAGTGCGACCGCCCGAAACCGTTGTTTCCCGAAACCCCGAAAGCTCTATCGTCGCGCCCGCTTGCGCTCGTCCTGAATGTCATCGTCCTCAATCTCGAGTCCGTCTCGGCGCAGTGCCAGGAGGATCTGGTTTCGGATGGTGACGCCGGTCTCGGCGTAGCGACGGCGCAGTTGCTGCATCACGTACTCGGGCACCTTGGTCGAGAGCGACGTCTCGGGGGATCGTCGTCGTAAGGGTAATGGCGCTGGCGGCGCTGTTTCGGGATTTACTACCCGCACCCGCCCATCCTGCATGCCGCGCACAAATGCATCGTGTGTTTCCAGTCTGGCGGCTGCGTCGAACCTCGGATCACCGGCGTCGGTCTTGGGCGGCGCTCCGCTCGGTGGCCGGGTCGGCGGCGACAAATCGGGTGCCTGGAGCCTGGGGCGTTCGGGTCGTCCTGCCATGGGAACCTCAGGCCGCGCTGACTGCCGGAACGGCCGAGCGGAGCAATTCCATCATCTCTTCGAAGACCGCGATGAAATTTCTCGCAGCGTTCGAGTCTCGATCGTGCAGGTGGGGAATGTGAGCACTGTAGGTCATCTCCTTCCATGCAGCGCGATCGCCAAAGGACGTGGCCAGGACGTAGGCCCCTACCCGCGTATATTGCTCCCGGAGAAACCCCTCGACCCTCGGGCGCAACGCGCCGGCGCTGGTCCGCGCGAGCAAGACGCCTTTGGCGATGGTGCGATTGCTGATTTCGGCGGCCTCGACGGCCTGTCGCCAGGTCTCCACTCCGCACTTCAGGTCCGTGCCGCTCATCTGCGACGGCACGATCACGAGATCGGCGAGAGCCATGGCGACCTGGGTGTCATTGGTGGCGGCTCCCATAAGGTCGATCACGACGTTGTCGTGACGTGAGGCGAGCTCGCGAACAAGGCCGCTCACCCGGCGGTCGCTGGAGGGAACCGCGACCTCCACTTCGCGCAATTCGGGAACACGCCGGAAGAACTCGCTGAGCGGTCTGTTTGGGTCGAGGTCGAGCGCGGCTGCCGTGCCACCGCGCGCCACGAGCTCAGCGACCGTGCACATGGCTGCGGTCGTCTTGCCGGAGCCCCCCTTGACCTGCGCGAAGGTAATTATCGCCACCTGTCCGTGTCCTTGCATGCCGACCCCGAAAGCGGGGTTTCCCGAAATCACTAAACCACGATACCCGAAACCGGGATTTCCTGGAAGCCCTCATTCGTCCGGCAACGGCTCACGGCATCGTTTCCCGGGGAGGTCAGATCTAAAGACCCGAAACACCGTTATCCCGGAAAAGGGGAACCATGAAAACGGGAAAGTGGGATGAAGGGAACCCCGAAAACTGGAAAGCTGGAAAACGGGAAACAATATCACCGAAAGCTACGGGCCGGATCGGTCGCCACTGCTGGCGCACAATCGTCGGAGCCATGGCAAGCCATCTCCAGAACGGCCCCGATGGCCAGCTCTCTTGTTGCTGGCGGTCCGACCTCATAGATTTTTCAGGGTATGGATCCCAAACCCTCCGATTCGCCCCGGCGCGTGCGTGGACTGGAGGAGACACTGGCGGCGCTCGACGCACATCTGGCCGATGCCGAGAAACAGGCCGCGGCCCTGCTCAAGGCGACACGGCGCCTGCGCCGCGCCACCATGGAAGGGGCGATCGCCAGCCTGCCCGCCGCCATCGCAGCCGCGCAGGCGGATGCCAACCGGACCGGCGAACCATTGGCCAAGGCCGCGGCGATGCTCGATTATGACGTTTCCGACGCCTTCGCGACCGGTGCCTGGCTCGACGAACTGGCCGCTGCGGCTGCGGCTGCGGGCGTGGTGCTCGTGCGGCGGGACGGGCGGGTGACCGCTTACCCGGTGGCGCTGAGGCTCGATGGACGCGCGCAGGGCGTGCGGGTCGGGCGCAAGCTCGAGAAGCGCATCCGACCAAGCTTTATCGCCGCGCAGCTCAAAACGTTGCAGCAACGCCCCGATCGGTTCAACGCTGGCCGGTTCCTCGATCGGCTCTTCACGCTCTACGAGAGCACGGCGCGCACTGAAGACCCGGCGTGGCGACCCACCCGACCTGGCCAGGGACCCCTGGTCTCTCTAGCGGATCTGCATAATCTGCTGACCCTGTTGCCCGCCGCCGGTGTCGACTATCCACAGGAGGAATTTGTCGCCGACCTGCTGCGGTTGGACCGGCAGCCCGATGCAACGGCTCGCCACGGGCATCGCTTCGAACTCGCCGGGTCCACCGGGCGCAAGGGCAGCAAGCGGCTGACCTTGTTCGACGAGACCGGCGAACAGCATGACTATTACGCTATCCGCTTCATCCTGGAACCGTCCAATGGACGTGCTGACAACGCCGCGGCTGCCGCTCGCTGAGTGGCTCTCGATCATCGAGCGCGAGTACCTGGCGGAGTACGTGCCGGCAGGGGGCGGCGCGGTGAAATTCGCCATCCTGGACGACGCTGCCATCGACACGGCCGCCGAGCGCCTTGTCGGCCTCGGGCAGGCGCGTGCCATGCTGACGGTGCACCTGGAGGCGGGGCGCACCCGCATCCACCTGATGCAGGAGCTGTTGTTTGCCATCGCCCGCGCCCTGCCATGGGACAGCTTGGTGCAGCGCTATCTCGAAGCATTGTTCGGCGATCGCGCCTACGCTTGGCCACGACCGGGCGAAGCGATGACCGTGGCCGAGCTGGCTGCTGCGTTCGCCGTCGCGCCCAACCTACTGAGCCATCACGTTGATCGGTGGCTGACCGCGGATCTGTGGGACGACCGGCGGCTGGCACAGGATTTCCGTGCCGCGCTGTTGCGGCTCTGCCTCGCGCGGCTGGAATCAGACGAGTGGGACACCGACAATCCAGCGATGCTCTGGCTGCGGGGCGAGAGGGCGGCGCCGGCAGCGCTGCGCGCGGCCGACATTTCGGTTCGCATTTCCCGCAACAATGCACGCGCTATACTGGCCTCGCTGTGCCATTTCCTGCGCAAGATCGGCGCCGCCGGGTTGCTCGTGGTGCTGGATGTGCGGCAGCTCGCGCGCACCGCGGCTGAGGAGGGCACGCTGCGCTATTCGCCGGCGGCGGTGATGGATGCCTACGAGGTGTTGCGGGAGATTATCGACGATATCGAGAACCTGCCGGGCCTGTTCGTAGCGGTCCTGGCCGATACGGAGCTGGCCACGGGCGAACCGCGCCGCGCGCTCGGTCAGTACGCGGCATTGCAGATGCGTGTGTGGCCGGATGTGCGACCCGGCGACCGGCAGAACCCCATGGCCCCGCTGGTGTGGCTCGCACCATGATGGACGCCCGCACCGCGATCGAGGCGCTTCGGGCCGGCGTGCCCAACTGGGCCGCCGTCCGCCAGATGGGAACCGAGCAGACGGACATAGAGCACGCCTTCGAGGCGGCGCTGGCGGCTGCGTGGGCCGATACCGGACGGATGCCGCCCGCCGGCATCGGGATGGCCGGAGGCTTTGGCACCGGGAAATCGCATCTGCTCGGCTATCTGGCCGAGGTGGCACGGCAGCAGGGCTTCGTGGTCAGCCGGGTCGTCGTCAGCAAGGAGACCCCGCTGTCGCATCCGGGCCATGTGCTCGCCGCCGCCCTGCGCGACGCGGTATTGCCGGATCGCCCGGATGCCCCGATCGCGGCGTGCGTGGCCGCCCTGCGCGACCGGCCGGAGGCGCTGGATGCCATGGACACCGCGGTCAACACGCCCAATGCCGGTTTCGCGCCGATCTTCGCCGCCTGCCTGTTCCTGATACGCCGCGCCTCCACACCAGCCGAGATGCTGCGGCGTATCGGACGCATGTGGGCCGGCGAGAAGGTGAGCACCCCGGCCATTCGCCAGGCGCTTGTCGCGGCCGGGGCGGGCAGGATGTTTTCACTCAAGCCCATTCCCGGCGTCGAATTGACCGCTCAGCTTACCCGGTTCGTACCGTTGCTGTTCCGTGCCGCCGGCTATGCCGGCTGGTGCATCCTACTCGACGAGATCGAACTGATCGGCCGCTATACGGCGCTGCAACGCGCCCTGTCCTATGCGTGGCTCGGTGCCTGGCTCGGCCTGGACGGAAAGCGCCGTTTCCCCGGAATCGTCAGCGCGTATGCCATCACCGACGATTTCGTCGCCGCAGTTATTAACGCCCGCCAGGATAGCGAGAAGCTGCCGGAGCGGCTGACGCTGAAGGGCCGGGCGGCTGAGGCCGTGCTGGCGCTGTCGGGCATCCACCATATCGAGCGGACAGTGTTGCAACACCGTTTGCTGCCGCCCACACCGGACGACCTCGCCGCATGCCACGACAAGGTGCAGCGTCTGTACAGTGCCGCCTATGGGTGGCCCGCGCCGCCGCTGCCACCGGCGGAGCGGACCAGTTCGCGGACGATGCGGCAATATCTCAAGGGCTGGATCACGCAGTGGGACCTGCTCCGCCTGGTTGGCGGGATCGGCGGTGCCCTCTCCGATGACAGGGTGGCCAGCAATTATACCGAGGACGCCGACTTGGCGGAGCCACGCGCGCTCGACGACGAGGAAGCATAGCGGGTTGTTCGGAGGGGCAAGGTTCACCGGGTCCTGTGGCGTTTCAGCGAAAGGCTGACGGGGCAGGGGAGACCGCCTGGGCAGCCCTCGGGACAACTGAGTTTTCTCACTGGTGCCATTGTCGCTGCATCAAACGACTGCGTCTTATCGCCAGACCCCTGGATCGACCTGCACTGGCGGAGCGCCGGCCAACCCGAACTTTTCTGCTCGAGCGAGCAGGTGCTTGACGGAGGAAGGGTGCCACCGGGTGCCACCGCGCGGCGTGCGCTCGCGCATGGCCTCGAGCTGAGCGGCGATCTGCTGCAGGGTGCGCTCCGGCGCTGCGGCGGCGATACCCGCGACGAGCCGGATCAGCCTGTCGTCGCCCTGCTGGCGGGGCGCGCGATCCAGCAGGGTCGCCTCGATGATGCCCTCCGACACCAGCCGCCGCACGGTGCGGCGCAACCGCTCAACGGTCCAGGTGGACTCGGTGGAGCGGTTCAGGACGCGCACGACATCGCCCCACGGCTGAGCGGGACGCATCCGCCGCACGGTCGGCAGCCACGCGTCCAACTGCGCCAGGACGCCATCAAGGTATGCGGCGTCGCGGCCAGCACGGACCTTACGGATTGCGTCGGGGTCACCGGAGCGCAGGCCGGGATTTCCGCCGACACGACCGCGGCTGCGCGCGGCGCGCAGCCCGGCCCTGGTGCGCTCCGCGATCAGTGCCCGCTCGAGCTGTGCGACGGCGCCCAGCACCTGCAGCGAGAACATGCCCTGTGGCGTGGTGGTGTCGATGGGATCGCGCAGGCTGCGGAAATGCGCACCCTGCGCCTCGAGTTGCTCGATGACGGCGAGCAGGTGGCTGACCGAGCGGGCGAGGCGGTCGAGCCGGACCACGACCAGGGTTTCGCCGGCGCGGATCTCGCGCAGCAGGTGCGCCAGCACCGGCCGGGTGCGATCAGCGCCGGAGGCATGCTCCTCACGCACCGTCTCGCAGCCGGCGGCCCGCAGCTCATCGAGCTGCGGATCGGTGCCCTGTTCCTCAGTGGAGACCCGCGCGTAGCCGATCAGACGGCTCAGCGCGGCGGTTTTCCGGGTATTTGCCTGCATCATGTCGCCCTTATGTCGATCTGGGAGACTTCTACAATCTAATAGAACACAAACAAACGGTCGTTTGCACGGGTGGCCAAAGGCCTGAGATTACTGCGGGTAGAGCGCCAACACTGGGAAAGGGTAAGGGCTTCGGGCCGGCGACGGCCTATGCAGGCAAATTGCGAGGCGGACCAGAATCGCTCGGCAGCCAACCATCTGCTTACCGCGCCTTAATCGGAGGTGCCTTGGTCGGATGGTGGCCAGCGACATCGGGCCCCGCGTGCACGAACCGGCGATCGACGGCAGTCGTGTCGGGCCGGTAAACCAGGAAATAGGAAAGCATCAGGATCTCTGAGGTGCCCGCCGGGCGATTGGCCACAAAACTGGAGGCGATCACGGGCCGCGTGGCCGTTGTCCTCGGCATCGGTGAGCCGCGTGCAGCGGCGGCACCCTGACGAACCCTGCCCTACCGCATGAGAGCATGACGATGTGGCGGCGCTTCGGGCGGGAGGCGTCTGACCCGACCATCACGGACGACCATTGCTGCAAGCCATTCTCAGGCGTCGGCCCCACCCGCAGACGGACACACTCTCTGCTTCCGCAAGCGAGCCAAGACTTTGGCGAGTCGCATGAACGAGAGAACGCGACAGAGGGTGACGGCCTCGGCAATCCCTGTCCGGCGACGGCAATCCAACCCCGCCGGTCCGTAATTGACCTCCGCCATGCGGGCGTTACCTATAACGCCATGGCCAGATCTAGGACAGCAAGCCTTGGATCGTGCGCCTCAGTCTGGCCCACAGGCCAGCAGCCTTCGGGTGCTCCGCCTTAATTGCATGATTCCAGCCGGTTAGGTCGACCTTAAGCGCCATCCAAGGAACGCGACAGCACAGGTAGGAAAGCCACTCGCCTGGCGGATGAGGGTGCAGTATGTTGACAGCAACCGCAGCAATGACAGCACGCCTGGGGGCGACTATGGCAACCCTGACGGTAAGAAATCTCGACGATGCCGTGGTCCGCCGGCTGCGCATCCGCGCGGCCGAGCGCGGGCGCTCGGCCGAGGCCGAGCACCGGGAGATCCTCAAGATGGTGTTGACCGATGCGGAGCCACCGCCCTCGCGCCAGCAGGCGGCGGAACGCCTGGCGGAATTCCGGCGGCGCACTACCGGGCGCGGCACGTCCTTAAGTGCGGAGCTGCTGGCCGAAACGCGGACCGGGAGGCTGCAGTCGCTGACCGGTACTGAACCCTGACGTGACGCTCGTCGTCGATGCCTCGGTGGGTCTGAAATGGGTGCTGCAAGAGGCGGACAGCCGACTGGCAGAACGGTTGGCCCGCAGTGACGTGGACCTGCTCGTTCCCGATTTTTGGCTGCACGAGGCCTGCAACGTCCTCTGGCTCCAGGTGCGGCAAAAGCTGTTCACACCGAACGAGGCGCGGGAAGCGCTGGAGCTGCTGCGCGCGCAGGTGGAACCGACACCGACTGCGGATCTCGGCCTGCATGACATCGCGCTCGAGATCGGCCTCACCGTCAACCACAGCACATCCGACACCCTGTATGTCGCCTTCGCGCTCGCCATGGGGGCGGAGAGGGTCGTCGTCGCCGATGGCCCCTTCGTGACAGCGATGCGGACGCATCCGGATCCCACCCTCGCCGGAATCCTCCTGCCGCTCGCCGCATGGGCCAGCGCCTGATGGGGACACCTTTTGACGGCAAGCCGTCTGTCGAATGGCCGGATCGAGGCGATCGACACGATTCTGGAAGATGCCGAGCCATACGACGTGCTGATGGCCTGCGCGCAGGCTTTCGCACACATCATGCCGCTCTGTTGCAAGAAGCACGAGGACGAATTCAAGGCGGAGTTTCTGCGGGTTCTCGACGATTGCATGGCGGTGGAGCGGGACGCGGCCGAAGGGGAAGGGGAAGGGGAAGGGGACGGCGACGCGCCCCCTCAAGTGCACTGAGAGACGGCGTTAACGTCTACATCATCACCCTAGAGCGGATCAGCACGGACGAGCGGGCAGAGTAGATGGTGACACGGCAGCGAAGCGAAGATTCCGCGCGGGCCTATGCGCAGGACGCCATCCGACAGTCACCTGATGCGGATGATTTTTGGGTTGTCGCGGTGGAGGCTCGGCAGTGAGCGTAGCACCCGCCTCGATGACGGTGCCCGAGTTCCTCGCCTGGAGGCCGTCCGACGGCACCGATCGGTGGGAGCTGATTGAAGGCGCACCGCGTGCGAGGGCGCCTGCCTCGTTTCTCCAGCGGGCAATTCAAAGCGAAGCTCGCCGGCTGATAGCCGACCGGTTAGCCGTATCGCGCCCCTCGTGCCGCGTCGTCACCGCGCCAGGCATTCAACCTAAGGTGCGCGCCGACTGGAACATACGCATTCCCGATCTGGCTGTGACCAATGCCGTGTTGGACGCCGAGGACCGACTGCTGCACGAGCCACTGGTCGTGGTAGAGATCCTGTCGACATCGAACACGGCGCGCACGTGGGCGAACGTCTGGAGCTACGCCACGATCCCGAGCGTGTGGGACATCCTTCTGCTGCACACGGCGGACATCGGCGCCGACCTGCTGCACCGGGAGGAAGATCGCATGTGGCCTGACAACCCGAAGGCGCTGTCGCTGGGCGATGATGTGACGCTGGAAAGCATCGATTTCACCGCGCAGATCGCGGCGTTCTACCGCGCCGTTTAGCTGGTGAACTGATAGGGGCGGCAGAATGATCCAGCGTGGCAGGCGCCAGATGAAGGCCACAGCGGTCGCACTGGCCATGGTGGTGTTCGCCGTCGGGGTGGCTTGGTGGCGGGGATAGCAATGACATGATCGACCGCCTGACCCTGTCGCGCGCGATCGAGGACGCGGGTATCGAGCGGACGAAGGCAGAGCGGCTGGCGAGCACAATTGTCGACCTGATTCACGACGAGGAAGCGACCAAGGCGAATGTCGCTGCTGTCAGCGCCGATTTGAAGGCGACCGCGGCGGCGTTGAAGGCCGACATCGCGGCACTGAGCCCCGAGTTGAAGGCGGATATCGGGGTGATCACGGGCGATCTGCGCCGCACCGAGGTGGCGTTGCTAGGTGATATTTCCAAAGTGCAGGCGGCACTGAGACTCATCGCGCATCGGCTGCTGTGGATTGGCGGCCTGCTGATCGTGGCACTCGGTCTGCTGTTCGCCGCGCTGCATTACTGGCCGCCAGGCACGCCCTGACCGGTGTCGTTCGTCCTCGTTTACTCGACGTTTAACGAGTTTGTGTGGCGTGACGATGCTGGCCGCGTGCACTTCGCCAGCCAGCGGCGATTGCCGCTCGCGAGGCGGCACCTGACCGGGTCTTTGTGCCAGCTGATCGCATACTGAGCGGCGACGAACTGTCGCGGACGGCGACGGACGTCATCATCGGGGTCTCGGTTTGACGAATCGCGTACCCCGCGCATGAGGTCCGCATTGGCGACGGCCTCTTGTTATGGAAGGCTCGGAGAGGAACTCCGGCATGGCGCGGAATCGCCACGACGAAACATGGCACCGACTGCATGAGCGGACAAATGGGACAGACGCGGTCGGAACGCCTCGCAGCACAGATTCTTTTCCACGAAAGCTTCGTGGATTTCGACCCGAGTCACCCCCTTGGCGGAAAGGACGGCGGGAAAGACGCGATCGCCACCAAGGAGGGGATGGCGGTCGCGATCGCGGTATACTTCCCGCGAGGACAGCAGACCCTCAACGCCATCAGAAGTGAAGTTCGAAGGCGATCACGCCGCGTTCGTTACGGGTTAAGAACTCACGATGGGCGAACGCGAGGGCATTAAGGCGCTGGTAGCACCAACCGTTGTTGAACTCGGGCGGAACTCGTCATTGAGACACTGCTGCCATTCTCGTTAGGTCTGTTCTGAAGCGGCAGCGCAATCAGATTGCCGAACCCGCCCGCAGGCATCGTGTCGTCGCTCGGAAAGAAACCGGTCGTACGAGTCGAAGCCGATGTCGGGGCAGCGATCCATCGTCGCCGTGTCGAGAAGCGCCCGAAGGTGCCGCGCATCAGCCGCCGCCACAGGTTCCGTGAAGACGATTTAGGCGTGAGCGCCATCGCCCGAGCGCGATCGGCGTTGTACTCAGCGAGATCGCTCTTGATGTCGCGCACCAGTTCATTGACGGAAGCAAAGTTGCCGATTCGGACACATAGTGTCAGATCGGCGAAGAAGCGCTCGACCAAATTGAGCCAGGACGACGAGGTCGGCGTGAAGTGCATGGGGAAGCACGGGTGCTGCGTCAGCCACGTCTGCACCTTCTTGTGGGTGGCGTAGTTGTCGGCGATTAGGTGCAGGTCAAGCGCACGTGGTGTCTCACGATCGATCGGATACTCCCTCGCCCTTCGGCGGGCGGGTTGCTTCGGTGACACTTCGGATCGGGTGACAGTTTAACAGGCTGCGGAAATACACGGGAAATTCGCGTATTTCCGTGGTCTGCTGGCGTTTGGCGGACGTTTGGCGTGCGGATTTATGGATTTTTGCTGTGCTG
>Ga0209006_10001600_pt1 | contig 20560 bp, 19 predicted proteins | sample JacPin_JW_Ref_O2_FD_188567 | JGI IMG/M metagenome (GOLD analysis project Ga0209006, IMG submission 188567) | Forest soil microbial communities from Algoma, Ontario, Canada - Jack Pine, Ontario site 1_JW_Ref_O2 (SPAdes) (version 2) | ecosystem: Environmental > Terrestrial > Soil > Boreal...
CCCTCTCTGCGCCTCTGCGGTTAGCTTTTTCGGTTCTTCTCTTTCGACTTTCAACTGTCGACTGTCGACTCTTCTTGTCGCTATAATCCCTGCACTCTCGCGGACATCATGTGCCGATTTCCACGAAAGCGCCGAGGTGCTTCATGCGCAAACAATATCTTCCTTTCATCACATTCGTTGCCGTCGCGTTCGCTCTTTGTTTTGCAGCCACGAGTAGCCACTCGCGTCCCAAGCCCGCTTCGTCGAAGGGTTTGCTCGTGGTCGCCAACCAATTCGAGCACACCGCGCTGATCGTCGATCCCGACGCGCGCAAAGAACTCGCCAAAATTACGGTCGGCGTCAACGGCCACGAAGTCGCCGTCAGCCCCGACGGCAGATTCGCCTATGTGCCGATCTACGGAAACTCCGGCGTCGGCAAGCCCGGGACCGACGGCAGCACCATCGACGTCATCGATATCGCGAACCGCAAGCTCGCCTATTCGATCGACCTCGGCAAGCCGCTGCGTCCGCACAATCCGGAATTTGGTCCGGACGGCAATCTCTACGTGAGCGCCGAGCTTTCGCAATCGATCGATATGATCGATCCGAAAACGCGCAAGATCATCGCCGAAATTCCCACGGGCCAGGACGAATCGCACATGTTCATCATCCGTCCGGGTCCGGACAATCCGACGGTGTATACGGCAAACGTGCATGCGGGCAATGTCAGCGTTCTCGACATCCCGAGCCGCAAATTGGTTACGACGATTCCCGTGTCGAAAATCGTGCAGCGCATTTCGATCGAGCCTGACGGTTTGTACGTCTTCACTCACGATCAGGAGACGCCTCGCATCGTCGTGATCGATCCGCTCTCCAACGCGATCTCCACATCGATCCCGATGCCTGAAACTGTCTACGCCTCTGAAGCGACGCCCGACAATCACTGGCTCATTTGCGCAGGCATGAAGGGCCACATCTTTGTCGTCGATCTTCATACACGCAAACTGGTGAGGACTTTCGACGCACCAACCGCGCTCGGCAAAGTGCTAATCCGCCCCGATGGCGGCGTCGCGTACATCTCTTTTCTCAGTGCCGGCAAGATCGAGGTTCTCAATCTCAAGGACTGGAAGCTGGAGCCTTCGATCGATCTGACACCCGGAATCGACGGAATGGACTGGGTTCCGGCGAGCTGATAGATGTCGATTTTCGACCGTTAAAACACACTGTCATTCCGAGCGAAGCTCGGAATCTGCTTTTCATCTGATCTTGGCACCGAACCATCCCGCGAGCGCAATATGCATGCCGAAGAGCTCCGCAAACACTGCCTGAGTTTCCCTGGCGCCACAGAACATCAAATCTGGGGCAACGATCTGACGTTCAAGGTCGGAAACAAAATGTTCGCTCACACCGTGCTGGAAGTCGCGCCAGTGTGGCTTTCCTTCAAAACTTCCGATGAGAGATTCGCTGAATTGCTCGAGCGTCAGGATGTAATCCCCGCGCCCTACTTGGCTCGCGCGAAATGGGTGGCGCTGGAAACTCGCGAAGCAATTTCTGCCAGCGAACTTCGAGAACTGTTACGCGAAGCGTACGATCTAGTCGTCGCGAAGCTACCGAAAAAGATGCAGGCAAACCTCGCGGCAAAATCAAAAACGAAGCCGTCTGCGAAGAAAAAATTAACTAAAGCAAAACGTGGTAAGCCGCGCTGAATTATTCGCTCGCAAAATCAGTCCGCGCGAGTCCGCGAATCAGTAGGTTTGTGAGCTGCGCGGGAGAGATTTCAAGTAAGCGATGACCGCTTTCGCGTCTTCGTGCTTCATATGGTAGATGTGCATCGGCGGGCGCAATTCTTCGCCTTCCGGGCCAGTTCCCTTTTCCAGAATGCGTTCGCCTTGTTCTTCTGTGAAGCTCGGCCAGCCGGCCAGCGCCGGGGCGTGGTCGGCCCAGCTCTGGATTGGCGCAATCGGCCGGATCCAGATCGGGGCGCCCGCGAGCCACGCGTCCTTGCGCAGCTCGCCTTGTGAGTCGCGCGGAGTGTGACACTCCACGCACATCGCCACATTCTCGACCAGATATCTTCCGCGCTCGATCTCGGAATTCGTTGCGCTGGGCGCTTCGCGACTGTTTGTCTTCTGCTGAGTGGACTCGATCACGGGCTGTTTCGCAGCCGCGTGTTCTGCCCTCACTGCGCCACGCTCTTCGTCGGAACCGGGCGTGAATGAACTCGTCGCCAGCGCTCCGATGGTGACGAACATCGCCAGCACGATCACCAAAATGCCAAACGGCTTATCCATGAAAACCTCTTGGAACAGGTGAGGTCGTTGGCGGGGTTCGATGTTCGCGGGCATCGGTATTGCAAGCGACTCGCACAGCGAGCCGGCTCCGCTTCCAGTTCACAACATCAAGATGAATGGAACGTTAGAGCTGCGCAAAATGCGGAGGAAGGGCTGACTTCAACTCGCTTCATGCAACTCAGAAATACGGAACCGCCGCACGAATTGATATCAGCGGCGACGCTGTGAAACAACGCGAGCACTTCTCTAAATCAGAGATTGCGAAACTGCCCACCAAACTAAACAACGACAAAACTGAGTACACTGCAACCGAGCCTCAGGTTCCATACAGTTTTCCTGGGAGATCGTTAGGAGTTCTTACCCTATTTGCTATCAGGTTTGTTCCGGTGCGGCCGACACCTCCGCGTGGATTTTAGCGGTCTTCTTCGTCGTATTCGCGTGGGACATCGTCTTCCAGCACTTCGTGCGTGACGACTTCCGACCCTTCTTCGTCACCGGCGCGCTCGACGCCGCCGATAATTCCGGCCTCGAATGACTGGCCTTCCTCGAGCAGTTCGTCCTCGCTCTCGGAGTCGACATCCTCGACAGTGGAGATTCCTTGCAAGTCGCCGGAGCCTGCGCCGGCTCGCGCAACGCGAGAACGCGGCTTCGCGCTCACGATCTCCACTTCCTGATTCGCGTGCAGATCCGTGTCGGAGTCAGACGCGACGCGGCGCGGCACAGTACGCGCCTTCGCGACCGTCGTCTTCGCAGACTTCGCCTTAGCGGCAATTTTGCCGATCGTCTTTGGGGCGACCTTGCTCTTCGCCATCGCGGCGATCTTGCTCTTCGCGACTGCTTTCGCTTTAGCGGGCGCGGATGTCTTCGCCTTCACCGCGGAAGACTTGGCTTTAGCCTTGGCCTTTTTCGGCGCAGGCTTCTGTTTCTTCGATTTCTTGGGAGCTGCTTTTTTGGTAGCCATGCGGGGAGTCTAGCACCAGCGTGTTCCAGTGCAAATAGATCTATACCTGAGAGTGGGATGAGTCGGGCAGCGCAGATAGGCGATCCCTCAGCGCGAAGCAACCCTTGCGACCGAACGGTCGCGGACGGAGTTACATCTTTTCGAGATCCACGAACTCGACCTTCCACGGTTTCGTTGCCAGGTTGAGCCGAGCCACGGTGATCGGCAATGTAAAACGGCGCGGGCCGGCGCTGCCGGGGTTGATGTAGAGCACGTTATCCTTTTCGGTTTGCAGGTATTTGTGGGAGTGGCCGCTGACGACGATCTGGAAGCCTGCGGTGGCGGGGTTGAGGTCGAGCGCGTGAACATCGTGGAGAACGTAGATGGAGACGTCGCCAGCTTGCGCTACGGCGGTTTCGGGGAGTTCGCGGCGGGCCCAGGGCTCGGTGTCGACATTGCCGCGCACTGCGACGACGGGAGCGATTTTCCGGAGGCGCGGCAGGATGCTGGAGTCGCCGACATCGCCTGCGTGGACGATTAATTCGGAACCACGCAAGGCGGTTAGCGCTTCTTCGCGCAGCAAGCCATGAGTGTCGGAGATGAGTCCAATTCGCGTGGGAATCTTGCTCATCCGCAAACTATATCGCGATGGAGAAACGCGGTGCGGAGAAACGCGCGAGTGATCGCGGGAGATCACCAAGCGGCGTGAGTTTCTGCGATTCGTGGACGTTGTTTGATTTCTGAGTAGGACTGTACGCCGGGCGGGGCGAGCCCCGCCCCCACAAAGACCAGAAGCAAGAAAGGCGCTCTGCAGGAGCGCCTTTCGAGAAATCTCTGGATGCAGATGAAATCAGGAGGTTGTTAGCCACGGGCTTCGACGGGCTGGCGCTCGGGGATGTGGCGGCGCATCGGTTTCGCGCCCGGAGCGGGAAAATTCATGTGCCAGAAATTTACGTCTTTGTCGGTGAACTCGACGCCGACGTGCATTTTGCCTTCGCGGGTTTTCTTGAGGGTGACGACGCGGCCCTCGACCTGTTCGTGGGTCAGCTCATTTTCGATCATCAGGACGTCGCTGAGCTGCACCGGAAATTCCAGTTCGAGCGAGGCTCCGTGCATGCTGATGGTGTGTGATTTGGTCTCGACGGCGAAGGTTTCGCCTTCGGTCGAAATTCCGTGGACCGTCAGAGGGATGCGCAGCATTACCCGGACTGTCCTGCGGCGTTCTTTACAGCGGAAGTGAAGAATTGCCATAACTCGATCCCCTCAGTCAACTTTTGGAGCTGCTACTGGGCCGAAGCCATTAGCGCGCAACTCCCGCGTGCAGGTGATATTGAAGCAGCGAATTGCGAGCAACAATGGCATGTCGGTACCACTCGGGAGGCCTAGGGAAGGAAGTACCGATGTACCGATACCGCGGCTGGGGAGAGATTTCGGCGACAGATGGGAGAGAGGAGCGTGGTTAACGTAATGACTCCCCCTCCCCCTGTTTTTGCGTAAGAATATGATTCCAGGGAGTTTGCAGGTGCGTAATGTGCAAGAATGTGATTCTAAAGGGGTTGTCGGCGATGAGAGTGTACGGCGCACACCGGCGAACCGCTCTTCAAGAGCGGCTGACTGTCTGATTTTTTGCGAAAATGGCAGTAGAAACATCAGTTTCACAGACCCATTCGAACAATTCGCGATCGACGGGGAAAAATCCGAGCCGATGTCAGACGACTCGGAGACGGGCCATCATCGAGATGAGCTTGGTGCGATCCTCTTCGCGGACGGCGGTGAAACGTAGCCCCATACCCTGACCTTGCTTGGAGTGAAGGACGGTGGCTTCGGCGCGGATCGCGCCCTCCTGCACCAGGAAGTGCAGATTGGTGGAGGCGCCGATGCGCTTGGGTTGCTTGGTCTCAAGGAACATGCCGCCGACGCTGAGATTGCGGACGCGGGCTACATCGTCGTGGCCGTCACATCGCCAATAGACCCAGACATGCTCGCCGCTGACAACGCGGCGCGGCATCCTTCGGCTGGATCCGGGCATAACCAGTGGTTGAAGCATGCTTTTCATGTGAGGCCCCCGCTCTGCAAGAAATGAAGTGGACGATCGGACTGGGATGCCCGAATGTTATTCGCGCGGTCGGCCGAAGACATTAAATTTCGCTTAGAAAATAGAGGAAAAGCGGTGTCAAAGCTACCTGGCCTGACGTACAGGTGGAGTGGAGGATTTTCGCCCTCGGCGTAGCGCCACGGTATTACAATCGCTGACGTTTGGCCTCGCGCAACAAGCTCCGCGATTCGGTAAGCGAAGGCGCTCACTTCTGAGATCCTTCGCTTCGCTCAGGATGACAACGATAGAGCTTGCCAATGTAAGATGAGTCGCACTCCAGTTCGTGCAGTAGTTTGCTTCCTCGCTATCGCTTTCCTCGCGCCCACTGCAATCTCCGCACAACAAGAGCCCAAGCAACAAGAGCCCACACTGGTGGGGCCGGTCATCAAGGTCAATGTGAATTCGGTGCTCGTGCCAGTTGTCGTTCGCGATTCGCAAGGGCGAGCGATTGGTGATTTGAAGCAACCTGACTTTCAGCTCTTCGATAAAAATCGATCGCTCACGATCACAGGTTTCACCGTCGAGCGGCGTGCGGCAAACGCTTCGGATGCCGGGCTGGAGCCTTCAACGTCCGTCGCCGCGCCACCGCCGCCGCAGACCGCCGCAAACACATCGCATCGATTCATCGTGTTTCTGTTCGACGACCTGCACATGGCACCGGAAGATCTTGTGCCAATGAAGAACGCGGCAAATCGCGTCGTCGCCGAGACGCTGCGCGCGGGCGATTCGGCTTCGGTGCTGAGCATCATGGGGCGAGACGACAGCGGGGTTACAACCGATCGAGCTCGCCTGACGGAAGCGATCGCGAAGATCCAATCGTTTCGCAGCCCGTACCGGCTTGATCCGCATGCGTGTCCCAACATGGATGTCATGCACGCCGACCTCGTCGAGAACCGGCACGACGACCGCACACTGCAGAACGCGATCGACGAGACGATCGTGTGCGCTCATCTCGAGCCGATCATGAGACAACAGGCAGAAGCGATGGTCCACATAACCGACGACCAAGTTCTCGGTCTCGGCGAGCAAGACATTCGGCTCTCGTATCACTACCTGCGCGAACTCGTTAAGAGGATGGCGGAGTTGCCGGGTGAGCGGACGGTTGTTTATCTGTCGCCGGGTTTCTATACCGAGATGCCGGAGGCGCTCGTTTTGCAGTCGCAAGTTATCGAGGCCGCAGCACGAGCTAACGTCACGATCAGCACGCTAGATGCGCGAGGGCTCTACACGGTCGCTCCGAAAGCAGACGAAGAGTTTGGTGGAAATCAGAAAGAGACGAGAGAGCGAATCCGAAAACACGTCGAATCCGCGATCAGCGTCGACGATGTTCTCTCGGGACTCGCCGACGCGACCGGGGGATCGTATTTTCACAACAGCAACGACATCGAGGGTGGGCTGCGGCGTTTGTCGGCTGCGCCTGAGTATGTGTACCTGCTCGAATTCTCTCTCGATGGCACGAAGCCGGACGGGGAATATCACGCGCTCAAGGTGAAGATCGATCGCGATCATGTGCAGGTTCAAAATCGGCGCGGATATTTTGCGCCGAAGTCGGAAAAATTGAAGGCGATCATGGCGGACACGAAGGCGACGGAGCCGGCTGCTCCGAGTACGCCGAAGGCGATTGCGACGCAACAATCGGCGATCGCTCAGACGGCTGACGTTGCTCCAGCGACGCCCGCGGCGAAACCTCCCGCACTTAGCTCGTCTGCGCCGAGCGCGACAGCGACAGCAGAAACGGCGACGCAACCGCAGTCGAACCCGAACCCGGCAAGCGCCGATAACAGCGACTCCGATTCCGGGCCCGACGCGATTGCCGAGGCGGAAGCTAGAGAGATGGGCGTTCCGGTGCCAACGAATACGGCACCGCCTTCGACGCATGAATCCGCATCGACACGTGCACCTGCTACCCCCGCAAAAACCAAAGCGCTCTATTGGAATCCACCCGATCTCGATCCGGGTAAACAGGACAGCGTCGATGCTTCCGAGTGTGAACTCAACGACGTCCTGGCGCAGGCAGCGACGCGGGCGAACGAGCTGGTCAGCAATCTGCAAAATTTCACGGCGGAAGAGCATGTCGTTTACCGAGTGCTGGGTGGCGGAGCGCAACAGCTCGCCAGCGGCATTGGCGATTTCAATTACAACGCGGCGCTGGTTCGACACACGGAGGGATTCAAGGTTTCGGAGACGCGCGTCGCTGAGAACGGCAGCCATCCACTCCCGGTCGCGTCGAAAAATATCGGACTGCCGGAGATGGCGCTGATTTTTCTTCCGGAGATACAACCGAATTACGAAATGCATTGCGGCGGCGCGGTGTTGTGGCAGGGACAGGCGGCGTGGCTAGTTACCCTTCGGCAGCGAAAAGATCGGCCGGACAACACGGCGACGTTCAGCGCGGCGAATGGAGATGTCTATCCAGCTCCGCTGAAGGGGCGCGCGTGGATCGCGCAGGAAACCGGCGAAGTCATACACCTCGAAATCGGCTTGATGCACCCGGTTTTGCCGGTCGGCGTCATGGGCTGGTTTCTTTCGATCGACTATGGGCCGGTGAAATTTCGAACGCGGAATGTGGAGGTGTGGCTGCCGCAGTTCGCGGAAGATTATGACGACTCGGATTATCGGCGGACGATCATCTCGCACGAGTTCTCGAAATTTTTGCTGTTCTCTGTGGATACGAAGCAGGAGACGACGTCGCCGGGTTCGCGGTGAAGGCTGCGGGAGAAGATTTCACCACAGAGTTCGCAGAGGACGCGGAGACGGAAGGCTACTGTTTGCCGACGATTTCCATGGCGTTGACGCGGGCGCGGTCGACTTCCAATCCCCAGTGAAGGTGAGGGCCGGTTACGCGGCCGGTGGCGCCGACTTTTCCGATTACATCGCCGACTTTCACCTCGTCGCCGACCTTTGCGTCGATTTCGGAGAAGTGGCCGTAGAGCGTGTAGATGCCGAAGCCGTGGTCGATGATCACGGTGTTTCCGGCGAAGTAGAGTTCTTCGGCCAGGACCACGCGGCCGCTCTGCGCGGCGTGCACCGGAGTTCCGGTCGGTGAAGACAGATCGACGCCGGAGTGGGGCGAGTTTGATTTGCCGTTAAGGACGCGGCGTTTGCCGAAGTTGCCGCCGGTTTTGACGCCGTCGAGCGGGATGCGGAATGGGCCGGTCCAGAGTTTTTCGGGTGTTGTCGTGGCGTAGATTGCGCGCAGTTTCTTTTGGTCTTCGGCGGCTTTGGCGGCTTGCTCGGGATTTGGTTCGACGAAATTGGGCGCGACTTTCAGGCGCTCGGTGGGAAATTTTCCGACGCGGACGGCGATGGGGGCTCCACAGGTGAGGGCGGATCCGTCGGCGGATTTTCCGGTGACGTTGAGTTTGTAGTCGCCTGGGGCTTGTTCGAGGTCGACGCCGAGCAGGGCTCGCCAGATATTTGCGCCTTTGGGAATATTCGCGCCGGTGGGTTGCCAGAAGGAGATGTCGCGATCGTTGAATTTTCCGGCGATTCCGGACAGCGTGTCGGGACTGTGGATTTCGGCGACGAGCAACGTGCCCTGGGATGGAGTTGCGGCGCTGATGCGGAGTTCGATGCCACCACCGCAGTCTACTTTCGCTGGTTTCACGGCGGCTGCCGCAGCGGTCTTGTGGGGGGACTTTTTCGTTTGTGCGGACGATGCGTTGGGTGACGACGCGCTGAGGATCGCGATAATGAACACGGCAACCCAACGTCCTCGTTGGATGCTGGTTTTTTTTCTTGAGAAATTTCGAGATGCGCTCCGGGATTGCATTCGGGCCTCGACTTGTGAAGGCGGTTTTCTTTGCCCAATTTCTCTGGGCGAAGTTGAATCTAAATCCCGCGGTCTGGGAAGCGACCGCGGCTACAGGGTGATGAACACGGGCCGCGGCAGCGCTGCGGGCGTGGCTGAGCTTACATTTTTCTAACAACGATCTCAGGACTTCCCAATCAGGCTGACTCCACCATGAATCAAGTGGGGACGCGGTCTCCTACAGAGCCGCCAACACATTCAACTCCTCGTGACGGCGACATTGCCTCGCGTCCCCCATATTGATATGGCGACGATTGTTTTATCGACGATTGCTTTGGTGGGCTGTGCTTTCTTGGTCTATGTGTGGTTTCAGTGGCTGCGCGAGGAATTGGATCTGAAGCGGCCGGCGCATCGCGACCAGCAGAACAGACCGCTGCGGTAACAAACGTCTAAGAGCAAGAAAAAGCAGATTCCTCGCTCCGCTCGGAATGACAGGGTAGATAGTCTCGCAGTCTCACAAGTCTGAACCTTTACATATCCAGGCCGATGATGCGCATGAGGGCGATGGCATTGCTTTTTGTGACGACGCCGTCGCGGAGTTGATAGTCGAAGCGCATCTCGTTGTTCTCTACTTGATCTTCAAAGTGGACGTTGCGAATGATGTTGGCAAGAGAAGAAGGCTCAGGTCCGGGTGTTTGGGGCGCAGCAGTGCTGCGCCCGTACATAATTCCGGCGGTGATTTCGGTGAGGGCGAGGTCGTGCGTGGTGACGATGCCGATGGCGCCGCGTTCGAGCAGGCCTTGGATCAGGCGCTCGGAGCCGATGCGGCGGTCTTTGGAGTTTGTGCCTTCGAGGAGTTCGTCGAAGAGGAAAAGCAGAGTGCGGGGCTCGCTGCCGGTCGAAGGATTAGCTCCTGCTAAATCGAACACTCTTCGGATGTGCAGGATTTCAGCGAAAAATGTGGAGCGGCCTTCCTGAAGCGAGTCGTAGCTGTGAATTCGTGTGCCCACTTGCAGCGGCGAGAGACGCAATGATTTTGCACGGGCCGGCGCGCCTGCCATCGCGAGAACCGTGTTGATGCCGACGGAGCGGAGGAACGTGCTCTTGCCCGACATGTTTGAGCCGCTGACGAGAAGGACGCGTGTTGCATCGTCAAGGTGGACAGAATTTCGAACGCATTTGGCGGTGGCGATCAGCGGATGGCCTAGTTCGATTCCGTCGAAGAATCCGTGTGGATTGGATCCGGCGGCATCGACAAACTCTGGGAATGAATCGGCTGGATGTTCGTAGGAGTAGGTTGCGAGCGAGATCAGCGCCTCGATCTCGCCGACGACTTCGACGCTGGCGCGCATGCGCGCTCCGTAGCGACGGCGCCACCACTCGGCGGCGAATGCGGTTTGGATCGAATAGAGCAGTGGAAGTTCGAGCAGGTGGCCGATCAGGCTGTGGTGCGCGTCGATCCAGTATTCGATTTGCGCGAGCTGGCGAATCGAACGCGACGCGGCAACGCCATCGCGCTGGAGGCCGGCTATCAAGGATTGCAATCGAGCGGAGGAGAACCTTTCGCGTTCGAGGCGCTGCAAAACATTGGCGAAGAGGATCAGGCCTTCGGCGTTGCAGGAGACGCCTTCGTTGACGTGGTGTGCGCGACGGTGGAGCGCACGGCGGAAGATAATTTCGAGAACGATGACGATGAGGACAGGCCAGGAGTTAAGGTTGGCGGTCGACCACGCAAAGGTGCCGACGAAGGCGAGGGCGAGGAAAATCGCAGCGAGATGCCAGATGGCGGCGGGCATTTCGCGCTGGCCTTCGGCCCATCCGACGAGGGATTCGGGATTTAAGCGGGCGCGGAGTTCTTCGCCCATCACTGCGAGATCGCGCTGGAGGTCGAGCTTATCGCGGAGCTCGGCGATTAACTGTTGGCGCTCGAGAATGGCGGCGCGCGGTGAAGGAGTTTTCAGCCACTGTGCAAGCTGGTTTTCGCCCATCGGCAAGCGGGCGGTCGAGAGGAGTTCAAAGAGACAGCCGCGGCCGAAGAGGTCGAGGTCGTCGGCGTAGACGTGATTGGGGTCGCGGAAACGTTCTCCGGTTTGTCCGGTGCCGGCCCAGCGATCTTCGATGCGGGCAATGCCGCGGCGGTACATCGCGACGGCGGTTTCGGCGCTGGTGCGGGCTCGGATGACGCGCTGGTGGATCCAGCTGAGGATCAAGTACAGAGCGATCGGAGCCCACAGCCATTCCGAATTGAAAGCGCGGCGTCCCAAGGATAGGTAGACAAGGACGAGGCCGGCGCCGACTACCGCAAGTTTGAGATTCCCGATTTGGATGTGAAGGCGATTTTTCGCGGCGGCGATTTGGAGGTAGGACTCGAGCCGCTTGGAATATTCGGACTTCGGATCGGACACGCTGCCCCTTTGCGGTTCGCGCGTTTGAAGGTGCGCTGCGCCTCTGGAAGTGTACGCCGCGGAGGGGCAGTTTTGGAGCAGCTGCTGGAAGCAGTGTCGGAGAAATCAGAGGGCGCGAGTTCTTGAGATCTTGCGGACATGGGGCGCAGCAGTGCTGCGCCCCTACATGACCTTACCTGTGCGACTACTCCTCGCCGATGTCTTCGTTCCAGACGTGGGGTTTTTCGGCGATGAATTTCTGGAGGAGGTCGATGCACTCTTGCGAGTGGAGGTCGACGACGCGGACGCCGTTTTCGATGAGCCAGTCGAGGCCGCCGCGGAAGCTGACGGACTCGCCGACGATGACCGTTCCGATTTGGAACTGACGGACGAGGCCGCTGCAATACCAGCAGGGGGCGAGAGTAGTGACCATTATTTTGTCGCGATAGGTGCGCTGGCGGCCGGCTTTGCGGAAGGCGTCGGTCTCGCCGTGGACGCTGGGGTCGGACTCCTGGACCCGGCGGTTGCGGCCTCGGGCAAGCAGGTTGCCGGTAGCGTCGAAGAGCGCGGCGCCGACGGGGACGCCGCCTTCTTGCAGGCCGAGGCGGGCTTCGTCGATGGCGACGCGGAGCATGGCGCGGGATTGGTCGAGGTTAGGTTTTGATGGGTTGAAGGGCTTTGTCGGCTCGTTGGGGCTCATGTGCGTTGAGTTGAGGCGCTGGATCGGCGAGCGAATCTTGACGCAAAGCGCGATTTAAGAAAAGAGCCGCCTGCAGATAGCCTTGCGCCGCCCGATGGATCGGCCACACAGTGTGGGTGTCGACCCACGACATCGGCGACCACTTAAACAATAAAGCGCTTATTTACAATCACATAGGACGGGCTTACGACTTGCATCGTCTCCGGTAGCAGAGCGGCGAGGCGCCGCCACGCTGGTTCGCACTGCTCGGAGGTTTCCATGTCGATTCGACGAGTCGAGATCGCACTCTTCACTTTTACTGCGCTGGCGGCTGGGCTGGCCGTCATCGGCTGCTCGGGCAAGGCTGCGTCGGTGCGTCAGGAGAAGGCGCGTGCGTTGGCGGCGTCGGCACCGCGGCCGACCGTGGCGGGGCTGGCCAAGCCTGCGGAGCACTTCATCAAGGCTACCGCTCGCGATTCGAGCTTCGCGAAATATTACGATCCTGACTGTGGCGTGACACTTCGCTATCCGCGCAATTTTGTGCTGCTAGAATCGGCCTGGGACGACCCTGATCGTGATGCGGACTCGGAACGGGTGATCTCGTGGGAACAGGCGAAACAGGCGGGAGCGGGCGTTCGCACGGCGGAGGAGCTTGGCGCGGATGACGCTGGAGCTGCGCTGCTGGCGACGATCGTTGTGCCGGACGATGCGTATCCGAATACGGCGTTTGCGGGCGGATCGGTTCAATTTGCGGTGAATCGGTATCAGACGGCGGGGACGTGCCGTTCGAATCTGCTGGGGCGAATGGGCGATGACAAGGGGGCGCGTGGGACGGTTACGGCGCAAGGGGTCTCGTTCGCGTGGATCGACACCGAGGCGGGCGATGGCAGTACGGAATTTTACGAGCGGGACTATGCCGGGTTCGCCAACGATGCTTGCTATGAGTTTTTTGTTCGGGTGGGCGTGAAATCGACGGCACCGGTGGAGCAGATGGCGCCCCAGAACGCCTCGGGCGGGAGCGCTGGACCCGACGCGGCGTCGAGCGTAACTAGCGAAGAATCAGCGGGTTCGCGGCGACTCGATGAGCGAAAGATACTCGTCCACCTGGAGAAGATCGTGGCCAGTCTGCAAGTCGAGAGCGTCTCGGCGTCGGTGCTCGATAAGCCACGGTACAAGCCCGCTCCAGCCTTCCCGGCATCCAATTGAAGAGTTATTTCTTCGGGCAAGGCCACCAGCCGGGCACTTGCGTGGTGCCGGATGAGAACGCTACGCTGGACTCAGTTCGATCGGCGGAGAACTTCTGGTACTTCGCACGAAAGTAAGGTTTGGTCGTGCCCATCAGGCCTTCCCTTCCACATACCGCTACAGGTGTCAACAGTCGATGCTGGATTTGAAGAAAAGTCCGCTGAAGAACGGCTCTAAGTTGCGCGCCCAGGGGGGCGGTAAAGAGCGTCGGGTGGAGCCTCGTTACCCGGTCGCGGCGATGGCCGAAGCTACTGAGATTAAGTCAAATACCAAGGTGACCGGCCGGATCAGCGACATTGGAATCGGGGGATGCTATTTCGAAGTGATGAGCCCGTTTGCGATGGGGGCGGAGCTGTACGTGCGGATCACGCGAAATGAGAAGTCGTTGGCCGCGAATGCGAAGGTTTTGTATTCCACGGGCGGCATGGGGATGGGGCTGATCTTCACGAACGTTGCGCCGGAGCAGCGGCAGATTTTGGCGGCGTGGGTTGGAGAGCTGAGCGGGAGTGGGGTTTCGCCCTTGACTCAGCCCGGCGGTCACGTTGGTGTTTCGGCTGCGGACTCTTCTACAGCGGGAGTTTCGCCGGCGGCGAAGGGCTCGGAGGTGGTTCACGAAGCGCCGGGAGCGGCGGATCGCACGGGGATGAAGGAAGATCCACGTGTTGTGTTGAATGAGCTGATCACGCTGCTGATGAGGAATCGGGTTTTAACGGATACGGAAGGAAAGAATCTGCTTCGGAAGCTGATGACGTCTTAATCCGCGTATTTCTCTCTGCGAATCCCTGTCCACACTGTAGCGTCATTCAAAGCTAAAGATTCGAGGCGTCGAACGGTTTCGGAAACAATTCGCGCATTTGATGTACTTCGGATTTTCCCTTCAAGTTTGAAAGCACGACCGGCACGTCGCCGCAAAATTCCCAAAGTAACTGACGGCAGGCTCCGCAGGGAGGGGTGAGTGTATCGCTGTCGGTCACTACGGCGATGGCGTCGAAGCCGCGCTCGCCTTCGCTGATCGCTTTGAAAATGGCGACGCGCTCGGCACAAACGGTGAGGCCGTAGGTGGCGTTTTCCACGTTGCATCCGCCGAAGACGCGGCCGGACGTGGCGCGAAGGGCGGCGCCGACGCGAAAATTCGAATAGGCGGCGTGCGCGTTGTCGCGCGACTGTTTCGCGACGCAAATCAGATGATCGAAGTCAGACATGGGGCGATTCTCTCGCAAACTCAGTGTGACGACGAGAAAATTTTAGGGCGTGTTACCGAATTCTCCAGACCATTGCGCGAAACACCCGTCACACGGTTTGCGCGATGCGCGGAATAACGGCTTTCAGCAGCGCGATGAAATCGTTTTTTACACGCGCGCCGGTTTCGAAAACTTCCTCCGCCGTCAGCGCCTCTCCCGTGACGCCGGCAGCCATGTTTGTCACGCATGAAATTCCCAGTACACGCACTTGGCTGTGGCGGGCGGCCAATACTTCCGGAACGGTAGACATGCCAACAAGATCGGCGCCGAGCGCGCGAAACGCGTGAATTTCCGCCGGCGTTTCGTAGTTTGGGCCTTGCAACGCGAGGTATACGCCCTCGTGCAAGTTGAGCTTCAGACGTTTGCCTTCCTCGGCGACGAATTTGCGGAAATCCTTGTCATAGGCATGAGTCATGTCTGGAAAGCGCGGGCCAAAGCGATCGTCATTCGGCCCGATCAGGGGATTCGCGGCTTGATAGTTGATGTGGTCGCGGAGCGCGACCAGCGCGCCTCGCGAATAGCTCAGATTGATGCCGCCGGCGGCATTGGTGATGACGGCGGCTTTGATTCCCGCGCGCTGAAACACACGAATCGGAAACGCCACCTGCTTCGCGGTGTAACCCTCGTATAAATGTACGCGCCCTTGCATGCCGACGACGGGGATATCGCCCACATTCCCAATGACAAGCTGACCGGCGTGTCCGATCGCGGTTGATTGCGGGAAATGCGGGATCTTCTTGTACGGGATGCGCGTGGCGTTCGCGAATTCGTCGGCAAACGCGCCGAGTCCCGAGCCGAGAATTAGCGCGATCTTCGGTCGAAGCTTCGTCTTCGACAAAATGAATTTCGCCGCGCGCGTCGCTTGTTCAAACTCGCCGGATCCAGAGCTCTTCTTCGCAGGCATGTGTATTCAGGTCAACCTAGGAAAAAATCCCGACAATCGAAGCCGAGATGAGATTCGCCATCGTTCCCGCCATCATCGCCCGGATGCCGAATTTCGCCAACTGGCTGCGCTGCTCGGGCGCCAGGGCTCCGATGCCGCCAATCTGGATTCCGATGGAACTGAAGTTCGCAAAGCCGCAGAGGGCAAACGTTGCGATCGTAAAGCTGCGCGGGTCGAGGGTCGCCTTGATCTGGCCGAGTTGCGCGAAGGCCACGAACTCGTTCAGAACCATGCGAGTCCCGAGCAGGTTCCCGATGGCGGCGGCATCGTGCCAAGGGATGCCGATCAACCACGCCACCGGAGAGAACATCCACCCGAGCACCAACTGCAGGTTGTAGGGGAACCATCCGACGTGGAGATGAACCCAGCCCATGCAGGCATTCACGAACGCCAGCAGCGCTAGAAATACAATCAGCATCGCGCCAACGTTGAGCGCCAGATGCAATCCGTCGACCGTGCCGCGGGCAATCGCGCCCAACACATTCGATTCGCGCTCCGCGGCCGGCATTTCGACGCGGCCGGCGGTGAGCGGCTGCTCGGTCTCGGGCACGAGCATCTTCGCCATCAGCAACGTGCCGGGCGCCGTCATGATTACCGCGGTCAGCAAACTTTTAGCATCGGCTCCGCCGACACGAATGTACGCCGCCATCATGCCGCCCGAGATGTGCGCCATCCCGCTCGTCATGACGGTCATCAATTCCGATTTTGTGAGCTTCGGCAAGAATGGACGAATCGTGAGTGGCGCCTCGGTCTGGCCCATGAAAATACTCGCCGCCACGTTGAGTGACTCGGCGCCGCTTGCCCCCATGACGTGCGTCATCACCCAGGCCGCGGCGCGAATGATGATTTGCATGACACCGATGTGATACAGAACCGCAAAAAATGCCGCGATGAAAATGATGGTCGGCAAAACCTGAAAGGCGAAGATCAACCCGAGCGAAGAGTTCGCCTTCCCGAGCTCGCCGAAAATGAATTCCGATCCGACGTACGAAAAATCGAGCAAATGCTTCGCGTAGTAGCCCAGCGTAGCGAAGATCACTTGCCCCGACTTCACATCGAGCACGAATAGCCCGAGCGCAAGTTGCAGCCCGAGGCCCCATGCAACCGTCTTGAGTTTGATGGCGCGGCGATTGGTGGAAAACAGATAGGCGAGGCCGAGAATCACCGCGATGCCCAGCACCCCTGTCAAACGTCCCATGCGGTCAACCTCTTTCCGTCACGCGACAGTCGTCGCGAATCGATTGCGCACTGGCACCCAAAAGTTCCGACCCGGCCGACAAACGATAATTCAAAAAAATCAGGACTGCCAACCGACCGTGCACCGAATCAACATCGGTTTGAATTGGGGCTCATCCGGCTTGATGCGATAACTCGCCGCAATCATTGACTTCGCCTGCCCGAGCCGCGCGTCGTCATTGTAGTGAACCGTGACCAGCGGCGTTCCTTGCGCAACGCGATCGCCGATGCGGCGATGAAATTCCAGCGCAACGCCGTAGTCGATCGTGCTCTCTTTCGTCTCGCGCCCGCCGCCCAGAATCGCCAGCGCCAGCCCCAACTGTTCGCACTCGACGTTCTCGACAAATCCTGCGCTGGCGGCGACGACATCCACGCGCGATCGCGCTGACGGCAACCGCTCCGGCTCATCAATGACTCGCGAATCGCCGCCCTGCAACGCGATTCCCTGCCGAAATTTCTCTTTCGCCTTGCCGTTTTCGATCAACTCGTTTGCCAACTCGCGGCCTTGATCCACTGACTGCGTCCGTTCGCCTAAATAAAACATCCACGCCGCGAGTTCGCAGCTCAACTCGCGCAAATCCGCTGGCCCTTTCCCCTTCAGCACGTCGGTACACTCGATGATCTCGGCCGAATGACCCGCGAATTTTCCCAACGGCTGATCCATGTCGGTAACCAGCGCGATCACTTTCTTTCCCATTCGTTCGCCGGTATCCACCATCAACTCCGCCAACTGCGTCGACGCCTTCTCTGTCTTCATGAACGCGCCCGATCCCGTTTTTACATCGAGCACGAGCACGTCGATTCCCTCGGCCAGTTTCTTACTCATGATCGAAGCGCAGATGAGGCCCATGTTCTCGACAGTCCCAGTAGCATCGCGCAACGCGTAGAGTTTTTTATCCGCCGGCGCGATTTCGGCGGTTTGGCCGATCAGCCCCATTCCACATTCGCGCAACACAGAGCGAAAACGATCCAGCGGCAAGTTGACGTTGAAGCCCGGTATCGACTCCAACTTATCAAGCGTGCCGCCCGTGTGACCGAGGCCGCGGCCGCTGATCATCGGCACCGTCAGCCCGCCGGCCGCGACAATCGGCGCAAGAATCAGCGACGCATTGTCGCCGACGCCGCCCGTGGAATGCTTGTCGACCTTTTTGCCGGGGATCGACGAAAAGTCGAGCACTTCGCCCGAATGCAGCATCGCTTCGGTCAAAGCCGCGGTCTCCGCGTGCGAGAGCCCGCGCAGCCACGACGCCATCAGCCACGACGCCATCTGGTAATCGGGAATCACACCCCGCGTGTAGTTTGAGATCAGAAAGTCGATCTCTTCGCGGGTATGCTCACCGGAATCGCGTTTTTTTCGGATCAGGTCGACGGCGCGCATGCGTTTTGCGGAAAACGAACGAGGCGCGAGCGTAGCATTTCTGGCGACGAACGGCTAGAGGCCGCGAAATGGTGAATGTTGACGGGATAGCGAGCGGATGGAATTTGGGATCGGGTTTGGGTTTTTGTAATTGAAATTCTACAGCGGCTGCTGCGCGCCAGGAGGGAGAAGCGTAATCTGGCCCGAAACCACACGCCAACCATGCGGCGTGTTGATATACACATGTATCGTCCGCATCTGGCTAGCAAACTTCTGCTCTCGATATACCCCGCGCGCCGACCACAGACAAGTCGCGATGGCCGCGTCTCGAAACAGGCGCACATTCACGTCGGAGGCGTTAAACGCGTCGTACTTCACTTCACCGTTCTGGACCGCGCTGATGAACGTGGTCTTGTTGACGACCTGTCCGTGAGAAAGCGTCCCCGCAAAATCTTCGGCATACACTCTGCGAAAAAACGTTCCGGCGTTGGTCTGAATCGCGCGCGCCGCTTCCGTCTCGAGGTTAACGATTTCCTGGCGCTGCATCTCGGGATTCGGAGGAGCATCAGGGTCGTCCTGATGTCCGCCAAAGTTCAGCAGCAACCCCAAGAGGATCAGTGAGAGGATCCTGAACATGCGAATGCCTTTCTGGATGTGGCCACGCAGCCTGGGATTGCGGGGCTCTTCAACATACGAGTCTCCTATCGAAAGAGCCGCGAGCAGCGCTATTTCTGACCAATAGGTGACGATTCAGATAGCCGCAGAAAGGACAATCAGCGGAGCGCCCTCAGGAGGTGGCCGCCAAAACGACAAAACGGCATCCGATCCGATGAAAACTCGGACCGGACGCCGCCTGTGCGACGCTCCTTGGAAGTGTTCTGGCCTTACAACGAGCGCAAAAAGTTGAGCAGGTCTTGTTGTTGTTGCTGCGTCAGCTTGTGCTGGAAGAGCTGAATCACGGTGTTCGCCTCTGATCCACGACCCGCATGTTGATTGATGGTGTCGATCAAGTCGGTCGATCGCCCGTCATGCAGGAAGAATACGCGCTGCCCGAGCCCCCAAAGCGGCGCCGTGCGGAACTCATCACCCGCGGCCCCGCCTTGCGACACACCATCGGCGAGATTGCTGCCCATGTTGTGAACGAGGAGATCGGAGAAGAGGTTGACGTTTGCGTTGTTCAAGCTCGGGGTGAATGCCGACGCTCCGGTCTGCATCGTCTGCGTGTGGCAAAGCGCACAGCCGATCTGGGTGAACACTCGCGCGCCATCGGCAATCGAGTTGGCTCCTCCCGGCTCGGTGGTTGACGGAGTCGGCGGGGCCAGCAAACGCATGAACATCGAGAACCCGACGGTGTCGCTTGGCACGCCGGTTGTCTGGATCGCGGTCATGTCGGTGGCGTCTTCCGGCGTCGGATTCAACCGGCAATTTGCCGGCAAACCCGCCTCATCCGGGCTGGCACGCTCGTTCGTAAACTCCTCGTTCGTAACGCCCATTTCGACGTTGTAGGCTTCGCCCGAGAAAACTTCGAGCGACTTGTTTTGCGCCTTCCAGCCGAAGCGGCTGATCGTTCCATCATTGCCGTTCCGGTTGGGATGGCCGGAGATTCCCATGAAGTTTTTGAGCTGCGCGTTCGTGTTCATGTTCGCGAGAATGTTTTCGTCCGGAATGTTTTCGATCAGGCCGGCGCCAAATACCGGCGTCGGGATTCTGAAAATTACATTGCCGATTCTGAGGTTGTGCGCGAAGTTCGGCTGTGAAATTGCACAGCTGCCCGCGTCCGGACGGCCCGAAATCACCCACAAATCGTGTACTCCGCCGTCGGGATTGTTCTGATTCATCGAACCGTCGCGATTCAGGAAAAATTTGAATCGCGCTTCGCGTGCTGGTCCGTCAATGGTGATGAAGGATGGAAACGGATTCTGCGTCGGATTCTCCGAAGTCACTAGTGTCTCGGGATTCGGCCCGATGAACGGAAACGCCGTGGTACTCGGGCTCGACCCGCCGATCGCGGGTTGCGCATGACAGCTCGCGCAGCTGTTGCTGTTGAAACGCGGGCCCAGGCCGTTGTGGTTTCCGCCCTGTACCGACTCCACTTCCTGAAAGCGGCTCTTGCCGTCGAGGAAATATTCATCGGGCGCGGCACCGATGACCGAGGCCAATTCTTTACCGGAGTCCACCGATCCCGCGCGTACACCCGGATCTTTCGCAGGGTTTTGCGCGACGACGGCGCCGGTGCCAGACAACAAAAGCAAGGCGCCGATCGACAGACTCACTTTGTTGCGACAGATAAACCTCCATGAACGTTGCACACTATTGCCTGAGTATTGGGACATTACGTGGTCTCCTCCCCTAAGGAGCTCGGTGGTCCCCGGAGCTAGGCTCCGGGCTGGCGGTAGACACACATCGGGCATCCGACCCA
>Ga0209006_10001601_pt1 | contig 20560 bp, 19 predicted proteins | sample JacPin_JW_Ref_O2_FD_188567 | JGI IMG/M metagenome (GOLD analysis project Ga0209006, IMG submission 188567) | Forest soil microbial communities from Algoma, Ontario, Canada - Jack Pine, Ontario site 1_JW_Ref_O2 (SPAdes) (version 2) | ecosystem: Environmental > Terrestrial > Soil > Boreal...
CGGCCGGCGGCGATCCCAAGGGGTGGAATCTCGGTCCCCAACCCCCACCCATGACCCCTCGAGGGTCGACTGGACCCGCCCGGACCTCGCGTCCGGGCGGGCTTTTATTGCGGCCATGTATTTGCACCGAAGTCGTCGCGGCGAAGCATTTGCGGCCAACTTCCGCCCATGCTTTGGTGCCGCTGGTCGCGCCAAGGGGATGCAGCTTTGATGCCGAAGACCGCTCGTCCGGGTCCGAGCTTGTTATCCGGTTTGCCCCGGCGTCTCGCGACCGACCTGTTTGTCGGCGCCAAGCCGATGCGGCTCGCGGCCGACGAGGTGCTTTTCCTCGCCAGCGACCCGGGCGACGGCTGCTATCGGATCGAAGACGGTTTGCTGAAAGTGACAATGGTTTCACGCTCCGGCACCGAGCGGATTCTATCGTTCGTCGGCTCCGGCTCAATCGTGGGCGAGTTGTCGATGATCGACGGGTTGCCGCGCTCGGCCGCGGTCGTCGCCGTGCGCGATTCGGCCTTGAGCTTTCTCAGCCGCGCCGCGTTCGAGGCTTTTGCGCAAAAAAATCCCGAGGTCTACAAAACCTTGGTCACGCTGCTCGCCATGCGTTTGCGCGAGACCGACACGGTGGTCGCGGCCGGGAGTTTCCTGCCGCTCAAAGGCCGTGTTGCCTCGACCTTGCTCGAGCTTGCGGAGCATTTCGGCCAGGATGTCGGCTCGGGCCGCATCGTCATCCGCCAGAAGATCGGACAAAGCGACATCGCCGCCATGGCCGGCATCGCCCGCGAAAACGTCAGCCGCATTCTCAATGACTGGAAGCGTCGCAAGCTGGTCAGCCGCTTGTCCGGCTATTATTGCCTTGAGAACAAGGCGCAATTGGAGCACGAAGCGGAGCTGTAGCAGCCGCCGTTTCGATCATTCGCTCCGCCGGGCCATGAAAATTCCGACCCTTGCCGACTTCCGCCGCATCGTCGTGAAAGTCGGCTCGTCGCTTCTGGTCGACGCGCGCGCCGGCCGGTTGCGGGAATCGTGGCTCGCCTCGCTGACCGCCGATCTTGCGCAGTTCCATCGCGACAAACGCGACGTCCTCGTCGTCTCCTCGGGAGCCATTGCGCTGGGCCGCGCCGTGCTCAAGCTCGCCGCCGGCCCGCTCAAGCTCGAAGACAGTCAGGCGGCGGCCGCGGTCGGCCAAATTGCCCTGGCGCGGACTTGGACCGAGGCGCTGTCGCAGCATGGCATCATCGCCGGCCAGGTGCTCGTCACGCTGGGCGACACCGAAGAGCGGCGGCGTTACCTCAACGCCCGCTCCACCATCGACACGCTGCTGCAGTGGCGCGCGATTCCGGTCATCAACGAGAACGACACGGTCGCGACCAACGAGATACGCTACGGCGACAACGATCGGCTCGCGGCGCGCGTCGCCACCATGGTGAGCGCCGATCTCCTCGTATTGTTGTCGGACGTCGACGGTCTCTACGACGCGCCGCCCGACACCAACGCGGCAGCGCGGCACATAGCCTGCGTGCCGCGCATCACGCCGGAGATCGAAGCAATGGCGGGCGCGGCGGGTTCCGAACTGTCGCGCGGCGGCATGCTGACCAAGATCGAAGCGGCGCGGATCGCGACCAATGCCGGCACGCACATGGTCATCGCCTCGGGCGGCGTCGAGCATCCGTTGAGCGCCATCGCAAGGGGCGCGCGATGCACCTGGTTTCTCACTGCGGCTAATCCGGTGACGGCGCGCAAGAAGTGGATCGCCGGTGCACTCGAACCCAAGGGCACGCTGACGATCGATGCCGGCGCCGTGGCGGCGCTGCGAAGGGGCAAAAGCCTGCTCCCGGCCGGCGTCGTCGGCATCGATGGCAGTTTTGCCCGCGGCGACGCAGTGGTTATCCGCGGGCCTAATGGCGCTGAAGTCGGCCGCGGTCTGATCGCCTATGACATCGAGGACGCGCAGAAAATCCGCGGCCGCTCGTCCGCGGACATTGCTTCTATTTTTGGCTTTAGCGGCCGTGCCGAAATGATCCACCGCGACGACCTGGTCGTCAGCCCGGAATAAGGCGCGCCGGTATCCCCCAAATAGGGAACCCCGGCCGCTTGGCGCGGCCGGGGTTCAACGCCGGGTGATTGAGGGTGAGGGGCTGGGGGGCTTCGCCCGGCGCCACTCACTCAACGCGCTTATCGTTAACCGGTTCCTCGCCGCGCGGCGATTTTTTTCCCGCCGCGTGTCGGCTGGCTTTTGGCCTGCGATTGCTTGGAATTGGCCCTCCGCCGGAAAGCCAGTGCGCGCGGCGCCGCCGGGCTTGAAAGATCGGCGGGAACATTAATCCGCCGGCCGCCGGGCAAAACCACATAGCGCGCGATGACGCGAAAATTACCTTCCGCGCCGCCGTATCCCTCGACCACATAGGTGGCTCCAACCGGGAACCGCCGCGGCAATCGGCTGGGCGTACGACTTGTCGGCAAACCCATGAAACCCTCCTTCGCGCAATACCGAGCGAAACTCCCTTCACGATGGACAGGTTCCGCGGATTCTATGACCGTAGCGCGAAGCGCTGTGGAGCAATGTGGACAACCAAGAGGCGCCGACCACCTCGCCGGGGCTGCCCGAACATGGTAGGAAGCCTGTAACGCTAGACGGATCAAGGCCATGAATGCTCCGCTCAAAGCGGTAGGCAACGCCGGAACGCTCGAAGCGACTATGCGCGAGCTCGGTCGCCGGGCGCGCGAGGCCGCGCACACGCTGGCGCTCGCGCCGGCGGCGCGTAAGAATCGCGCGCTTGCCGCTATGGCCAAAGCGATCCGCGGTTCGCGAGCAGCGATACTCGCCGCCAACGCCGAGGACATCGCCGAGGCGAAGTCGGCGGGCGCCGCTCCGGCCTTCCTCGATCGCTTGACGCTCGACGCGAAGCGCGTTGAGGCCATGGCGTCAGGCATCGATTCGATCCGCAAGCTCAAAGATCCGGTCGGCGCCGTCATGGAATCCTGGCGCCGCCCGAACGGCATGCGTATCGAGCGCGTGCGGGTGCCGCTCGGCGTTGTCGGGGTGATCTATGAGAGCCGGCCGAACGTCACTGCCGACGCGGGTTCGCTATGCCTGAAGGCGGGCAATGCGGTGATCCTGCGCGGCGGTTCGGAAAGCTTCCGTTCCACTCGCGCCATTCACGCCGCTTTGGTCGAAGGCCTTACCGAAGCTGAGCTACCGGCCGCCGCTATTTCGCTGGTGCCGACGCGGGACCGCGCTGCGGTCGGCATGATGCTCGCGGGGCTCGACGGCGCGATCGACGTCATCGTGCCGCGCGGCGGCAAGGGCTTGGTCGAACGCGTGCAGACCGAAGCGCGTGTGCCGGTTTTCGCGCATCTCGAAGGCGTGTGTCACGTCTATGTCGACAGCGCGGCCAAGCTGTCCATGGCCAAGGCGATCGTGCTCAACGCCAAGATGCGCCGCACTGGCGTCTGCGGTGCTGCCGAGACCTTGCTGGTCGATCGCGCCGGCGCGAGCAAATTTCTCAAGCCGCTTGTCGGCATGCTCATCGATGCTGGTTGCGAAGTCCGCGGCGATGCCGCGGTGCAGGCGGCCGACAGCCGCGCGAAGCCGGCGAGCGAAGCCGATTGGAACACCGAATATCTCGACGCCGTTCTCACCGCCGGCGTTGTTGACGGCGTCGACGCAGCGATTGCGCATATCGAGCGCTATGGTTCGCATCATACCGACGCGATCGTCACCGAGAATCGCGCCGCGGCGGAAAAGTTTCTGCGCGAAGTGGACTCGGCGATCGTACTGCATAATGCTTCGACGCAGTTTGCCGACGGCGGCGAGTTCGGCTTCGGCGGCGAGATCGGCATTGCCACCGGAAGGCTGCACGCCCGCGGTCCTGTCGGTGTCGAACAGTTGACAAGTTTCAAATACCGGATCCGCGGCAGCGGACAAACGCGGCCATAGTGTTCGTTTCCTCCGCGGCGGCTTGTCGCCAAACGCGGTCGGCGGACGGGTGGGGAGGGGGTTGTTTCTCAAGGCCATGAACTGCGAGTTCCCGCCTCCGCGTGCGGCTGACGTTTCGACCACGCATAAGCGCCGCCTCATCTTGCCCCCGAACGCGCCCGGCATGCGCATCGGGCTGTTCGGCGGAACGTTCGATCCGCCGCACGCGGCGCATCGCGGGGCGTGTCTTTTGGCCATGAAGCGGATCGGTCTCGATCGGGTGTGGTGGATGGTCACGCCGGGCAACCCGCTGAAGGACGGCCACGGCCTCGCGCCGCTCGCGGCCCGCGTCGTTGCGGCAAAAGCGCTGGCCGACGATCCCCGCATCGACGTCACCGATTTCGAAGCCCAGCTTGGTACACGTTACACCTACGAGACCGTGCGTTATCTGGTCCGCCGTTGCCCGCAAGTGCATTTCGTCTGGATCATGGGCGCCGACAATCTGCGCAGCTTTCATCGGTGGCAGCGCTGGCGCGGCATTGCGAGGCTTGTCCCGATCGCCGTGGTCGACCGGCTTGGTCCGAGCCTCTACGCCTCGGCCGGCGTGGCCGGTCAGGCACTCGCCTATGCGCGTCTCCCCGAGACTGCGGCAAGGACGCTGCCGGAACGAAGGCCTCCGGCGTGGATTTATCTGCATGGCCTCAAATCGCCGCTGTCGTCGACCGCGCTGCGGGCGGCACGGGCCTTGCGGGACAACTGACGGAAGGTATTTGATTGCAAGAACATGACGGCCGGGCAGTTGAAACTGTTAACGCAGCGTGCCTATCTTAGTGGTGGCTCCGGACTCGATGGCCGGGGCCGAAAAATGGAGCGAAAGGAGTAAGGGCCCCTGTCCACACCTGTAACTCTTCGGGCCGAACGTCGCGCGCCCGAGCCGGTCTCCAGAATGCGTCCTGACGCCGAGGAGATCCTTCGTATGGTCCTCACCCGCCTCGACGATATGAAGGCGGAGGACACCCTCACCATCGATCTGCGGGATAAATCTTCGATCGGCGACTACATGGTCGTATCTTCCGGCCGGTCGCAGCGTCATGTCGGCTCGGTCGCCGACAGGATCGTCGAGGATTTGCACAAAGCTGGCGTTGCCGCGCAGGTCGAAGGCGTTCCGCATTGCGACTGGGTGCTGATCGACGCGAGCGATGTGATCGTTCACGTGTTCCGCCCCGAAGTCCGAGCCTTCTACAATCTCGAAAAGATGTGGGCGGCTAGCCGGCCGGCCAAGCGCGCGAGCTAGACCTGTTCCGCTCATTCCCGCACAAGCGGGAATCCAGTGGAGCATGAGGGCTTTCTGGTGGAGCAGCTGGGTCCCCGCCTTCGCAGGGACGAGCGGTGCATGAGCATCGCCGTGTCGTGGTCTTACCCTTAAGCTGCGCCATGCGCCTTCTCATCGCCGCCGTCGGCCGCCTCAAGCAAGGACCGGAGCGGGACCTCGCCGCGACGTATCACAAGCGCGCCGAAGCGACCGGACGCTCGCTCGGCCTGCGCGGCATCGAAGTCGTCGAAATCCGTGAAAGCCGGGCGCAAGACGTCGAGCGGCGGCGCATCGAGGAATCGATCGCGCTGGCCAATGTCATCCCCGATGGAGCGATCGTCGTCGTTCTCGACCAGCGCGGCGAAAGCCTCGACAGCCCGGCGCTTGCCGGCTTGCTGCGCGAGTGGCGGGCGGAGGATCGGGCGGCCGCATGCTTTATCGTCGGCGGCGCCGACGGCCTGGCGCCGAGCCTGATCGAGCGCGCCAAAATCCGGCTGGCTTTCGGCAAGGCGACGTGGCCGCATCAGCTGGTGCGGGTCATGCTCCTGGAGCAGCTTTACCGTGCCGGCACAATTCTCACCGGACATCCCTATCATCGGGGGTGATCGGCCATAATTGTTCTCAAATCTTGCCTCACTGTTTTGTGACGGTTCAACCGGGGCTGCGTCTTAATCCGGTCGAATCGTGGCTGCTTCGTCTTGCGTTCCTGAGGTTGGCGCCTACCCTTGGACAACATGATTCCCCGACGCTCGAGCCGCATCGACCCGCGCCTTGTGCTTGGCTCGGCGTTGGTGCTTGCGCTGCCGTTTGGCGGCAATTTTGCCGCTTTTGCGCAAAATGCGCCGAGCCAAATGCCTGCTGGCGTGGCACAATTCCCGGCGAGCCAAATCCCCGCGGGCCAAGTCCCGAACCAAGCCCTGACTCAAGTTCCATCAAGTCAGGTTCCATCGCCGTCGTCCGGGGCACCGGCCGACGCCGATACCCTCAAGCAGCGCGACCAGGAACTCGACGCGCTTCGCGCCAAGGAGCGTGCATCGGCCGAAAGCCAAGCGAAGCTCCGGCGCGAAATTGAAGCGATCGGCGACGACCGGCGCGCACTCAACCAGCAACTTATCGACACCGCCGCGCGGGTGCGCGACGTTGAGGCGAGCATCGAGGCGACACGCGGCCGGCTCAAGCCGCTCGACGAGCAAGAAGTCTCCATTCGCAAATCGCTCGACGAGCGCCGCACCGCGATTATCGAAATCCTCGCCGCGCTGCAGCGGGTCGGCCACCAGCCGCCGCCGGCGCTGCTGGTGCAGCCGGAAGACGCGTTGAAAGCGGTGCGCACCGCCATCACGCTTGGCGCCGTGCTTCCCGATATGCACGCCCAGGCCGACGCGCTCGCCGGCGACCTCGCCGATCTCCTGGCGGTGCGCAAGACGATCGTCGGCGAGAACGAACATCTTTCGCGCGACCTCGATTTACTCGGCCGCGAGCAGCTACGCATGAACGTGCTGATCGACGAGCGGCAGAAAAAGCAAGCGACCACCGAAGAAGCGCTCGATGCGGAGCGATCGCGCGCCACCGACCTGGCCCGGCAGGCCGACGGCCTCAAGGACCTCATCGCCAAGCTCGAATCAGGCCTCGATGCCGCCACGCGGACCGCTCACGCCGACGCGCGCTCGATTGAGGAAGACGCGACCCGGCCGGACCTCTCCGCACTTAAGGATCCCGGGCGGCTTGCCCCGGCGATCGCCTTCGCAACGGCGCGCGGTCGCCTGCGTCTACCGGTTAATGGCGTGAAAATCCGCGAATTTGGCGGGCCCGACGGCATTGGTGGAACCCAACGGGGGCAATCCATCGCCGCCCATGCCGGCGCGCAGATCACCTCGCCCTGCGACGGTTGGGTCGTTTACGCCGGTCCGTTTCGCAGCTATGGCCAACTCTTGATCCTGAATGCCGGCGGCGGGTATCATGTCTTGTTAGCGGGGATGGAGCGGATTTCCGTTGATCTCGGCCAGTTCGTGTTGACTGGTGAACCCGTAGCGGTGATGGGCAGCGGAGCGCAGGTATCCGCGGCGGCGGCGACAAGGTCCAAGCAACCTGTACTCTACGTGGAGTTCCGCAAAGACGGCGCTCCCATCGATCCCAGCCCATGGTGGGCAACAAACGAAGGCGAAAAGGTTCGCGGATGATGCGCAAAACTTCCCTCATTTTCCTGGGTGCGATCGCAGGTGCCGGGCTCACACTGCTGGCGACACAGCCTCACACGGTATTCGTCGGATCGAGCGCAAAGGCCGCATCCTCGGACACTTACCGGCAGCTCAATCTGTTCGGCGACGTGTTCGAGCGGGTGCGCGCCGATTACGTCGAGAAACCCGACGACAGCAAGCTCGTCGAGTCGGCGATCAACGGCATGCTGGCCGGGCTCGATCCGCATTCGAGCTACATGGATCCGAAGAGCTTCCGCGACATGCAGGTGCAGACCCGCGGCGAGTTCGGCGGCCTCGGCATCGAGGTGACCATGGAAGACGGGCTGGTGAAGGTGGTCGCGCCGATCGACGAAACGCCGGCGGCCAAGGCCGGCGTCATGGCCAACGACATCATCACCAAGCTTGACGACGAGCAGGTGCAGGGCCTGACGCTCAATCAGGCGGTCGAGAAAATGCGCGGCCCGGTGAACACCAAGATCAAGCTCACCATCATGCGCAAAGGCGCCGACAAGCCGATCGACGTGACCATCGTGCGCGATGTGATCCGCGTGAAATCGGTGCGCTCGCATACCGAGGGCGATGATGTCGGCTATATCCGCGTCACCCAGTTCAACGAGCAGACCACCGACGGCCTGAAAAAGGCGATCAGCGATCTGACCAGCCAGCTTGGCGCCGAGAAGGTCAAAGGCTTCGTGATCGATCTGCGCAACAATCCCGGCGGCCTACTCGATCAGGCGATTTCGGTGTCTGATGCGTTCCTGGACAAGGGCGAGATCGTCTCCACCCGCGGCCGCAATGCCGAGGAGACCCAGCGCTTCAACGCCCGGCCGGGCGACCTGACCAAGGGCAAGCCGGTCATCGTGCTGATCAATGGCGGCTCGGCCTCGGCGTCGGAAATCGTCGCCGGTGCGCTGCAAGACCATAAGCGCACGACGCTCGTCGGCACGCGCTCGTTCGGCAAGGGCTCGGTGCAGACCATCATCCCGCTCGGCGCGGGCAATGGCGCGCTGCGGCTCACCACGGCGCGCTACTTCACACCTTCCGGCCGCTCGATCCAGGCGAAAGGCATCACGCCCGATATTAAGATACTCCAGGAAGTGCCCAATGATCTGAAGGCGCAGATCGATGTCGAGGGCGAGGCGTCGCTGCGCGGCCACCTCAAGGCGGAAGGCAACGAAGAGTCCGGCTCGCAATCCTATGTGCCGCCGGACGAGAAAGACGATCGCGCGCTCAAGGAGGCGCTCGATCTCCTGCGCGGCACTATCACCGATGCGGCGTTCCCTCCCAACCCGAAGGCCGCTGTTCCCAACTAAAAGGGGCGCAACGTCGTAAGCCGCATTTTCATGTCGGGATCGTTTGCGACCAAGCGCGGCGCATCGCGGCCAACATTGCCAAGCTTCCGGAGTTGGTTCAGCGGCCGCAGTATTAAGGCCATAGCTCGCGGCGGCTATCGGTTCGCGCTTTGCTCTTGGTTGTCCCGCCAATGGTCGGCGTAGCCGGCCGAAGTGACGCCGCACCGCTACGGGTACCGTACTCGGCACTACGTCGTTAAATGCTACCGCGAAGTCGTCATCGGCCCGTATGTGTGCCGCCGCTTCTATCGTTGGTGATGGTGATCGGCACCGAGGGGCAAGGCACCTGCCAGATAGCTGCTCAACGCCTACCCAAAAGAAAAGCCCCGCAGATACGCGCGGGGCTAAGTGAGAGAGATAGGAAGAATAGAGGGAGCGAAGTGAGGAGGGCTCCCCGCAACCATCCTAAGTTCTCAAGTCCCATATTGCACATGCAAAGATCGCAATGCCTCGAACCCGTAGAGCAGGGGAACGCCATGGCTGTGAAGGCGGTCCACGCGAGCACGTCGGCACCGGAGCTTCCCTTTGGAGGACGGTCCACCACGGTGGGCGGTCTCATGCCGTTGGGGCGCGCGCGTTGCGGCGATCCGGCGCGCCCGAGGACGCTGGGGAAAATGTCGCGCCTCCTTGTCCCATCTCTTGCCAAGTTTCCGGCTCTCGCTAATTTTTGTGGGAGAGCGCTGTTTGCTGATTTTTGTGGGAGAGCGCTGTTTAATGTCCTCGCGCAACACGAGCGACCCAAACCATCGGCGCGATCGCGCGGTACAAATGCGTGCGCTGGCTCTCACAATGAAGGACCCCGAGACGGTCACCCTGATGACCGATCTTGCGGACGTTACGACAAGCTCGCCGACAGAGCCTCGCTCTCAAAGCTAACAGGCGGAAGTCACCGCCAAACGTCAAGCCGCGCCAGGCGTGCCGCGCAGAACAAAGATGCCCTTGCGCGTGGCGTGGTGGCGGCAACCAGCAATGTTCCAAGGTGTTCCCCGAGGGGACTAATCCGCACACTTCATAGGGTTCTAAAAATAAAAGCCCCGCAGATACCCGCGGGGCTTAGACGAGGAACGCTGGGGGTTTGGGGGGCTGAAGCGGAGTCCCCGTCCTGCTCAAACAATGCACTCCGCAATCCTTTCGTTCCTTGCTGTCTAATTTCATTTTAGGAACGAATCAGCGGTTCCTCTCCTTAGCATCATGAGGGACGCAAACGGAGATTGCGCCCATGCCAGGTCACCGCCCTCGATCAAGCTACGATTTGGATGGGCTGCGTTACACAAAAGCAACGGCGCGATCCGCCGTGCGCGCCGCGATCGGTCGAGAGCTGAGGGTTTGCTATGAAGTTCCGCAAGGCCTGCCGCCCGAGATGCTTGCACTTCTGATGCAACTGGATTAGCGCCACGAAGCGGAAAGACAACCCGGTATCAGTTCGCGGCCTCTCATTCATCGGGAACAAATTGCCCTAGTAAACGGTTGGCGATCGTAATTGGAGACTCGGGGTCGGGTGTTCAGTGTCATTAAGTCCGGACTATCATCGCCGCCAGGCGACTGCGCTCACTCATATTGCCGAGACAACCCGCGATCCAGAGTTCGCCAAAGCTCTGCTGCGCATCGCATCAGAACAGATAGTCCGGGCCGATGAAGCCGAGCGCACCTTGGCGCTGGCCCGCATGACAAATAAAGACCGCCCAAGTTGACGTGCGTGCTGCCCTAATTCCGATCCTTGTGGGAGTAGCACGATGCCCGCATACCGGTTGTATGTAGTAGGATCAGATGGTCGTCTTATAGCCAGCGAAGACATTGAATGTGCCGACGATCAAGAGGCTATCAAAAAGGCAGCGCAAGCTGCCAAGCATAGCGGTATCGAGCTATGGGAACGAGGTCGGTGTGTAGACCGACTGCTGCCCGCTCCGAGCCCCAATTGGAATTTACCCTCCGTAGGCTCAGACGAACTGTAGGGCGCCTCAGTTGCGCTCGCGACCGGGGGGAACATGTTCGGCATTAGGGCGCACCATGGCTCGAATCTTGGAATTCATCCAGCACCGCAACGCCTTCGATCCTGAAACGATCGTTCTCCTCAGTGCCGCCTACGAAAAAGCGCTTCGTAATCTTCACGATGAAGGCCAGGCTCGGATCGTTCGCGAGGTCATCGCGAAGCGCATCATTGAGCTGGCATCGAAGGCAGAGCGCGATCCCGAACGTCTATGTCAGGCCGCCCTTTCCGCGATAAGCATCCGAGACGTGTAAGCCGCCTCAGACGGGCGGCAGGTCGATGGGTATCAATTCCCCAGCGCTTCCTCTGTGGGGAGGCCGCCTTACCTTAAAGAGCCTGCTTCGTCGTGAAGGATCGCGCGACCATGGTTTTGGCTTTTATTCCTCAGTACCCAAGCGGGGATCGAGATCCGTCAAGTCAAAGTCGCCGTTTGCCATTCGACAGCATGCGGTACGTGTCCGGCTCTCCCGGACGGGCCTTTCAGTGCGCGTAAAGCCGAGGCGACGATAAAAACGTTCGGATTCGAGATCGTTGCACGGCAGATCGGGACAACGGTACCAGGTTCCATTTTGTATCGCCCTCCGTTAAATTTGCTGCATATCACTTCATCTGCGGCATCCTGCGGAAATCGACTCGGTCGGCGCGAACGATGTCGCCGCGCTGCAAGCCGAGCGCGTTTATCAAAGCGCTGCTGACTTCGCCCAAATCATCCACCCGGTCATCGTCATCACCGACCTGTTTTCTGACGAGGTTGAGCGCCTGATCGGCGTCCGACGAGGCGAGAATATATGCAATCGCTTTGGCATCGCTTTGATGCTTTTGAATTCGAACCAGCCTACCCGGCACCTCGTCGGAACTTGTGGGGTTGGACCCTCCGATAGTTCTGATCGGCATTGCTGTGCGCGCCACGATCTGTCTAGGTAATCAATCGAGGCAGCCGGAAAGGTTTCCGTTCCAGATATGCGCAGCGCGAATACCAGCATAGCAAGAGGCGCGGCGGATCGCAACCAAATCGCGTCGGCGGGGCGCGGCCTGTTGAGCACGTACTAATGGCTCTAAAATTTGGACGGCGCCCGCCGTCGCGCGGCTGGGCCAAAATGCTGAACATCGCCTAGCTGCCGGACTGCTGCACCAGCCAAAGCCATAAATCCCGCGCACCGGGGATGATCTAATTTCCGGGGGTCAATTTTGCAGACGCTTTACTCGACGATTCGACACTGCCCGCATGCCGGGCGCGTTCTCGACGAGGAAAGCAAGATGGAAACCGAACCCTCACCGCGCTGCCCGAATTGCGGACAAACCTTGCGGCTCATGCGGGTAGTCTCTTATCTCTGCCATGCCTCGGATTTGCAGGTCTTCGAATGTACGGACTGCGACATCTCGCTGGTCGACCGGCATAGCCTCCTACAACGCATCGGCCAAGCTTTCGAAGCTCGCGGCTTACGGTGTCATTGAGAAATTCAACATAGCAGGTGAGTACCGGCACCGCTGGCGTGTCAGGCGGGCTGTCGTCTGAGATCAGTTTAACCGATGCTTCACGGCTAACCGCCTATAAAGCGATATGCTGGCGAAGCTCAGAGCCTTCTTACAGGACGAGTCCGCCGCGACGGCCATCGAATATGGCTTGATCGCTGCCGGCATTTCCATTGCGATCATCGCCGTTGTGAACGGCCTCGGGACGAATCTCAAAACAACCTTCAGTTCGATCTCAACACAATTGAAATAGGCCGCCTCCCATCAGGCCGGGATGGTCACAGCAGCTAACCGCCGCAGCCAATGCGTGGTTCCAGAGTGCGCGGCCCCGTGCCTGTAACGTTAATCCCCGATCGCAATAGCGTCCTAAAACCGCACGTGGTTCGATCCCAGCAGGGTGAGACGGCGTCGCCCCGTGCTCCTGGCAAGCGCCGTCTTGCTTCGGGCCCCAAGCGCGTTGGGAGGCGTCCGCGCTTGGGGTTCCGCCAAATTCGTCTGTGGTTTCTGGTTTTGATGTCTGCACTCATTCCGCTCGTGCTCGTAATCCTGGTAAGCTTGCCATGTTCCTGCGCCGCGCTTGAACCGACTAAGTCGCCGACGACAACGAGGCCGGTCGCTATTCCGACACGTGTTTGCAACGTAACTGATGATTTGAGCGACGCGACTCCGTCGATCAACTCCAGCCCCGCGCGCGCGGCGCGTTCGGCGTCATCTTCGTGAACTCGTGGATAGCCGAAGTAGATCAGCACTCCGTCGCCCATGTACTTTGCCACGAATCCGGCGAGGCGAGTTACGGTTTCGCTAACACGTTTCTGGTAGGCAGTAATCACCTCGCGTAAGTCTTCAGGGTCCATCCGCGCGGACAGCGCGGTAGACCCGACCAGCTCCGCGAACATGACCGTAACTTGACGTCGCTCAGGAGTGTCGTTAAGGGCTGCGCTTTCCTCCGGCAAAGTCGGTGGCGACGCCCTTGGTGCATCACCGCGCAGAAAAGCAATAGCATCAAGCAATTTTCGGCGGTGTCCGACTATAGTAACACCGTGGTCATTAAGATCCTCGGCAGTCAAGCTCGGCAAATCGAGCCGTCAATCTGATGCTCACGAAACATAGGCTCGTATTGTTCTAGGCCGATGCTCCGTAGCCAATTGTCGAAGTCCATAATTTTTCAATCCGCAACAAATGATCTCCGTCGGATCATGATATCGGCATTCCGATCGGCGCGTGAGAAGGGTGAATCGCCAGAGCACTGCTTAAATTAATTTTCATAGCGCAACCGTAGTCTTCGCACAAATGGGCGAGATCGCCCTCGCACGGACGAGCGGTTATTGGGCAAAGAAACGGTCGCTCGCTGTCGTTGTTACTTTGGGGGCATGCCGCAGACTGTCGGTGCTGCGGAATTCGGCGATCGTTGCCGATGACCCCGTAACCTCGCTGCGCTCGACCGGCGCCGGCACCATCGCCGCCGCCCCGACCAGGCCAAGCCGACATCAGCATCGGCGCCGATCCCGAGCTCAATCGTCCGCCCCCGAATCTGCGAACAACAATTCCGCTAAAAAGAATGTCGACGTCGTTCAGCAGCCGCAGCGCCGCGCAGCCGGCCGGTGCAGGTCGGTCGGCGTTAGAGCGCGCTGGAATCGGCGACTGCCTCGCGCGCGCGTGAGGGCAGCGAACATGGTCAACGCTGCGTCGCGATCACAAGCGCCGCAAAATGCGGCGCCTCTTCCAGAGCTGGGCCATTGCTGGCCCTGCGCCGATCGCCTTTGAGTTTCAGCCTTTCGGCTTCTCAGCCTTCCAAGATTTGATCAACTCGTCGTAGTCGACGGTAATTCCGGGCGGCTTCTCGTTAGCGAGCTTGCGCTGCGGGGCCAGATTGCCGTCCTTCTCCGCCTTGTCATACCAGTATTCGGCGGGCTTCTCTTCGTTGAGCTTGGGCCCGAGCTTGCCTTGCACGCCTGATTTCTCGAGACGCGCCATGATCGCATCCTGGTCGCGCGCGAGTCCGTCCATCGCCTGCTGCGGGGTCTGCTCGCCGGAGATCGCACGCGACACGTTCTGCCACCACACCTGCGCCAGTTTGCCGTATTCGGGCACATTGACGCCGGTCGGCGTCCACAGCTTGCGCGCCGGGCCGCGGTAGAACTCGACCCAGCCGCCCACCTTGGGCGCAAGTTGAGTCATTGCATCTGCCGAGATGTCGCTTTCGCGGATGACGTGCAGGAACGTAACCGCTTTCTTCAGCGATACGGTCTTCGACACGCAGAACTGGCCATAGAGCCAACCGGCCTTGACGCGTTCCATCGGCGCATATTTGAGATACGTCCAGCAGCCTTGGTCCTGATAGCCGAGCTTCATGCCCTCTTTCCAATAGGCGCCGTGCGGGCTCGGGGCCATGCGCCACTTGGGCGTGCCATCCTTGTTCATCACGGGCAGATCGGGCTTGGAAAGCGCGGCCGTAAACGCGCTGTACCAGAAGATCTGCTGCGCGACACGCCCCTGACCGGGGACGGCACCCGCTTCGAGGAAGTCCATGCCGGCCGCTTCCGGCGGCGCGTACTTCTTGAGCCACTCGACAAATTTGGTCAGGGCATAAACGGCCGCCGCGCCATTGGCGTCACCGCCGCGGGACACAGACGATCCGCGTGGAATGCCGTCCTCCGCGCGAATGCCCCACTCGTCCACCGGACGTCCGTTCGGCAGACCGCGATCGCCGTTTCCGGCCATCGACAACCAGGCATCGGTGAAGCGCCACCCAAGCGATGGATCCTTCTTGCCGTAGTCCATGTGGCCATAGACACGTTCGCCATCGACCGTTTTCACGGTGTTGGTGAAGAATTCCGCGATATCCTCATATGCCGACCAATTGACCGGCACGCCCAGCTCGTAACCGAATTCCTTTTTGAACCCTTCCTTGAGCTCGGGTCGTTGGAACCAGTCGTAGCGGAACCAGTAGAGATTGGCGAATTGCTGATCGGGAAGCTGGTAGAGCTTGCCGTCCGTGAAGGTCGCGAACGACAGGCCGATGAAATCCTTCAGGTCAAGGTTGGGATTGGTGATGTCCTTGCCTTCACCGGCCATGAAGTCAGTGAGCGAGCCGCCGACAATATCGTTGTAGCGCGGATGGGTTCCGATGAAGTCGGAATCGTTCATCCAGAAGTCGTAGATCGGCCGGCCGGACTGTATCTCGACTTCGATTTTGTCGACGATCAGGCCCTCGTCCATCATTTCGTGATTGACTTGAATGCCGGTGATCTCGGCGAAGGCCTTGGTCAAAGTCTTGGATTCGTATTCGTGAATGCCGAGAATTTCCGAGGCACAACTGACTTTCGTGCCCTTGAATGGCTGGGCCGCTTTGATGAACCACTCCATCTCGGCCATTTGCTGATCTTTGGTCAGCGTCGAAGGTTGGAACTCGGAATCCACCCACTTCTTCGCGGCGTCCAATTGCTGAGCATGGCTTGGCGTCGGCGTCAGTAACGCCGGCGCTCCGACTGCAACGGCTGCAGTGGTCGCGGCCGCTCCCTTCAAGACGTCTCGTCGTTTCATGTCCATGGTCACTCCCTCCACTACAATTCCCCGCGCTCCATGCGCGTGGGCGTTTGTGCCCTTTCAGGCAAACTTGAACATCGCCGCACCGAACATGACGGACAGCCCGAGCGGGTACCACAACGCGCCACCGTCGAAGCGCATCCACAAAACGAAAATGAAGGCGGCGCCGATCAGCGACACGAAGAAGCGATCGCCACGCTGCGTCGGAAAGCCGAGAATGCCCCTGCGTGGCGGCTGCGGCCGGAAGATCGCCAGGAGCGTCAAGATAGCCAGAGCCAGCGCGATCAGACCGAAGAAGATTCCCGTTTGCCAGGTCCAAGCCATCCACGCGAGCATGACGCGCCTCCTTCAGACGCGGCCTAGGGCAAAGCCCTTGGCGATATGATTGCGCACGAACCAGATCACGACGGCGCCTGGGATCATCGTCAGCACACCCGCAGTAGCGAGCAGCGACCAATCCATTCCAGCCACCGAATAACTACGGGTCATTACGGCCGCGAACGGTAGAGCATCGGTAGCCGTCAACGTCGTCGCTAACAGCTGCTCGACCCACGAGAACATGAAGCAGAAGAAAGCCGTCACTCCCACGCCGTTGGCGATGAGCGGCAGGAAGATGCGGATGAAGAAGCGAGGAAATGAATAGCCGTCGATCGCCGCCATCTCGTCGATCTCGCGCGGCACGCCGGCGACGAAACCCTCGAGAATCCAGACCGCGACCGGCACGTTAAAAAGGCAGTGCGCCAAGGCCACCGCCCAGACGGTGTCAAACAGGCCGATCGCGTAATAGAGATTGAAGAACGGCATGGCGTATACAGCCGCCGGCGCCATCAGAAGCGAAAGCAGCCAAAAGAACAAATACTTGTCGCCGATGAAATGGTAGCGATTGAACGCATAAGCGGCGGGCAATGCGACCGTCACCGAGATGACGGTATTTATCGCCACATAGGTCAGCGATACCAGGAAGGCGTGGGTCCAGGTCGGATCGCTCAGGATAAAGAAGTATTTCTCCAGCGACGGATGATGCGGCCAGAATGCAAGACGAGATGTGATGTCCTCATTGCTGCGAAGACTCATGCTCACCAGCCAGTAGATCGGCAGCATGAGCGCGAGCAGATAAATGGCAAAGCCAAGCCTCGGCAGAAGACCCGACGCCTTGCCCGTGGCGGCGGATTGGGTGCGGCCGCGAACAACAGTTAAGCCGGCTTCGGAGACGATGTCCGCGCCCATCAGGCGTACCTCCGACGGTCCAGCTGCGTCATGATCGTGAAGAAAATCCAGCAGAGCGTGAGGGTAATGAGGTTGTAGACGAGCGACATCGCGGCCGCGCTTCCAAGATCGACCTGCCCCAGAGCGATCTTGACCAAATCGATCGACAGAAAAGTCGTGGCGCTGCCCGGTCCGCCGCCGGTGACGACGAACGGCTCGGTGTAAATCATGAATGTTTCCATAAAGCGCAGCAGCACCGCGATGACCAGCACCTTCTGCAGCTTAGGCAATTCGATATTGATGAACGTTGCCCATCGGCTCGCGGCATCGATGCGTGCCGCTTGGTAATAGGCGTCTGGAATCGCCCTGAGGCCCGCATAGACCAACAAAATAACGAGCGGCGTCCAATGCCAAACGTCGATGACGACGATCGTGCACCACGCTGAGATGGGCTCCTGCGTCACGTTGTAATGCAGGCCCAACCTGGTCAAAGCGGCGCCAAAAAGGCCGATGTCCGCGCGTGAAAAGATTTGCCAGATCGTGCCGACCACGTTCCACGGAATCAACATCGGCAACGCAATGATCACCAACAGCGGTCCAATCGTCCAACCGCTGCGCGGCAGGCAAAGCGCGATCGCGATGCCTAGCGGGATCTCAATCAACAGCGCAACCACCGAGAAGCTTAGATTCCGCAGAAGCGCATCAGCAAAGCGCGCGCCGATTTCCGTGGACGGATTGAGCAGATCGCGAAACCAGCCGTCGCCGTTCCAGAAGAACTGGTTTTGTCCAAGTGAATCCTGGACCGAGTAATTGACCACCGTCATCATCGGCAGCAGCGCTGAAAACAGCACCAGCGCAAAAACCGGTGCAACCATCAGCCAGGCGCGATTGTTGTACGGCTTTTCCATTAGCGACGATTTCCTGCAACGAGTTCGTCGTTGGCGTAAACGAAGAGCCGATCCTGCCGGATCGTCAGTCCGGCTTGTTCGCCGTCGATCGGCATGTCCGGGGGTACTGTGGCGAAAATCTCGTGCGGACCGAGCGCCACTCGCGCCAGCCGCCTCCGCCCGAGGTCCTCCAACCGCCGGATCCGCACGGGAATGCCGCCGTCGGGGACCAGCGAGGCGTAGTCCGGACGGAATCCGAGAACGGTCGATTTGTCCGGCAGGGACGGGTAGCGCCCGGCCAATTCGATGGCGTGGCCCGCCACGTGGGCGACGTTGTCGGCGACGTTTGCCGCCACCAAATTCATCCCCGGCGAGCCAATGAAGTAGCCGACGAAGGTGTGCTCCGGCTGCTCGAACAGCCGTGCCGGAGTCGCGACCTGCAACACGCGGCCGTCCTTCATCACGACGACCTCGTCCGCAAAGGTCAGTGCTTCGATCTGATCGTGCGTGACATAGATCATCAACAGGTCGAGGGCGCGGTGCACCGCCTTTAGCTTCGACCGGAGTTGCCACTTAAGGGACGGATCGATGACGGTCAGCGGTTCATCGAAAAGAATGGCAGCGACGTCGGCCCGCACGAGACCTCGGCCCAGCGAAACCTTCTGCTTGGCTTCGGCGGTAATGCCCCGCGCGCGACGCGATAAATCCTGGGTAAGGCCGAGCAGAGCCGCGACCTCGGCGACCCGTGACTTGATCGCGCCACGCTCGACGCCGCGATTCTTCAGTGGAAACGCCAGATTCCCGGCAACGGTCATGGTGTCGTAGATGACGGGAAACTGAAATACCTGAGCGATGTTGCGTCGCTCGGTCGGCAGGTGCGTGACGTCACTTCCATCAAACAGTACGCGTCCTTCGGACGGCGTGATGAGGCCTGAAATGATGTTCAGGAGCGTGGTCTTGCCGCAACCAGATGGACCGAGCAGCGCATACGCGCGGCCCTGCTCCCACACATGATCGAGCCGCTGGAGCGCGTTCGGCGAGCGAGCGTCGTAGCTGTGGGCAATGCCGTCGAGCGTGATGCGCGCCATGCTCCACTCCGATCACAAATCCGACTCGAACCCGACCGGCTGCCCCGCGCGATCGAAGACAAACATGCGCGTCGCGTCGACATGCAGCACCACCGGCTGATCGGGTTGTCGCGTGCTCACCCCGCGCTCCACGCATACGAAGGTACCGAGTGCCGTCTCGATGTGGACAAAGCTTTCCGAGCCGCTGATTTCCGCGAGCGTAACGCGGCCGGGAAGGCTGATGGACGCCTGCCACGGCGCTTCGACCCTCGCCATGTCGCCACGGAAACCAAGCGTGTAGACTCCGTCAGGAAGCTTCGTGAGGATGCCAGCGGCAGGCACGGCAAGATTGTCAGCGAGACGAAGCATGCTGTCCTGCTTGGTCGCCGCAATCTCGTTGAGCGGTGGATCGGAGAACACGCGCGCCGCTTCGATCTGCGCCGGACGTTGATAGACCTGCAGTGTCGATCCGCACTGGATCATTCGGCCCTTGGACAGCGCCGCCGTGACACCGCCGAGCATCAGTGCTTCAAGGGGCTCAGTCGTTGCGTAGACGAGTATCGCGCCGGACTTTTTGAGAATGGAGGGAAGCTCTTCGCGCAATTCCTCGCGCAGCTTGTAGTCGAGATTGGCGAGCGGCTCGTCCAGCAAAACCAGCTCGGCGCGCTTTACAATCGCTCGAGCAATGGCGGTGCGTTGCTGCTGACCGCCTGATAGCTGGTGCGGCAGGCCATCGAGCTTGGATTTCAGACCGAGCAATCGCGCGACACTTTGCACACGCTCCTGGATTTCATCGTTTTTCAATTTGGCGACGCGTAGCGGCGATGCGATGTTCTCGAAGACCGAAAGCGATGGGTAGTTCATGAACTGCTGGTAAACCATCGCCACGGACCGCTCGCGCACCGGCATGCCGGTCACATCCTTGCCGTCGACCAGAATGCGGCCGGAGGTCGGCGCATCCAGACCCGCCATCAAGCGCATGATCGTGGTCTTGCCGGCCAGCGATGGACCGAGCAGGACGTTCATCGTTCCTCGTTCGACGATGAGCGAGACGTCACTAATGATGCTCTGCCCCATCGAAACCATACTCACGCTCTCAAGCCTGATGCTCATGCGCTCCCGGCCGGCGGGCCGGGCATTGCGGCCGATAGGTGAAGTTGAGCGAAAGGTTGCTCGTGCGGGGCATGCGTGAAGGCGAGCCCACCCATCGCGGCGAGCAGCACGCCACGATTGCAAAACGGCGAGAGCGTAGGGTTATCGACTGGGTAGCGCACGGCATGCACCCGCAGTCCCCCCTTGTTGCAGCGTTCGCTCGTCCGGCGAACTGATTTGCATTCGAACTCAATTTCGAGCATAAACGGTCAAAACGAAAATGAAAAGGGAAATTCGAGCTTTCGTAAAATGCTTCCGGCCATCAGCGAGCTGGCGTCGGGAGGACGCGCGGACTTTTCATTTGACCGGAGGAGCTACCGAGACTTTGGCGCATGCAGCCGCTTAGCGATAGGCAAAATACCATCGTCGGCTTGGCTCGGTCCGTCGGCCGGGTCATGGTGGAAGAGCTTGCAGCACGCTTCGACGTCACTCCGCAAACGATACGGCGCGACCTCAATGAGCTCTGC
>Ga0209006_10001602_pt1 | contig 20556 bp, 22 predicted proteins | sample JacPin_JW_Ref_O2_FD_188567 | JGI IMG/M metagenome (GOLD analysis project Ga0209006, IMG submission 188567) | Forest soil microbial communities from Algoma, Ontario, Canada - Jack Pine, Ontario site 1_JW_Ref_O2 (SPAdes) (version 2) | ecosystem: Environmental > Terrestrial > Soil > Boreal...
GCTCGAGCTTCCTGGTGAAGAACCTGCAACTGTTCTTGGAGGCGGCACGTAAACGTCCCGAACTCGCCGGGCTCAATACCACGGCGCTGTACGGTGTGCCGCAGGTCAAAGTGAGTGTGGACAAGGCCAAAGTGCTCACCCAAGGCGTGAATTTGGCGGACGTCTATCAAACGCTGCAAACGTTCATGGGCGGCAGTTTGGTGAACTACTTCAATCGCTTCGGCCGCCAGTGGCAAGTGTACGTGCAGGCGGATGGCGCTGATCGCACGCAAGCGCAGAACGTAGGACAGTTTTACGTGAAGAACGCGGGCGCGCAAATGGTGCCGATGAGTACGCTTACCGCCATTGAGCCGAGCTCCGGTCCTGAGTTCATCTTTAAGTACAACCAGTACGAAGCGGTGCAGATCAACGGCAGCGCGGCGCCGGGCTTTAGTTCCGGTCAAGCGATGAGGGCACTCGAGACAGTATTTCACGACACCATGCCGGTGCAGATGGGGTTCGATTACAGCGGCATGTCCTACCAAGAGCAGCAAGCGGCGCTCGGTGTGTCGCCGGCGACAATCTTTGCGATGTCTTTTCTCGTTGTGTTCTTGATCATGGCGGCGCAATACGAGAGCTGGTCGTTGCCCTTCAGCGTCCTCTTGGGCGTTCCCATTGCGGTATTCGGGGCATTCCTGGCCTTGAACCTGCGTTCGCTCGAGAACAACGTTTACGCACAGATCGGTCTGGTGATGTTGATCGGGCTGTCGGCCAAAAATGCAATTTTGATCGTGGAGTTCGCCAAAGCGGAGTACGAGCGCAACGTGCCGATCGCCGAGGCGGCCTTGGGGGGTGCCAGGCTGCGGCTGCGGCCGATTTTGATGACGGCATTCGCCTTTATCTTGGGTTGCGTGCCGCTGTGGACGGCCTCGGGCGCCGGCGCCGTGGCGCGGCGGGTTCTGGGCACGACGGTGATCGGCGGCATGCTGGCCGCATCGCTCATTGCGATCTTCTTCATCCCCATGACCTTCGATTTGGTGGAACGATTGGCCAATCGCAATAAGCTGCCCGCAGCCAAGCTGCCTGACCCCGAGACGGGTGGCGCGGCACATGATTAGGAAATTCTGCGTTGCCGGTACGGCGCTCTGGCTGGCGGCTTGCGCGGTGGGACCTAACTATCATCGCCCGGCGCTCGATGTCCCGGCCAAATTTCGCGGCGCGCCCGAGGCCGCGCAGGGCGCGGCATTTGCCGAGTTGCAATGGTGGGTGGTGCTCGAGGATCCCGTCTTGCAGAGCCTGATCAGAGATGCGTTGGCGAACAGTTATGATCTGCGCATCGCCGCCAACCATGTGCTGCAGGCACGCGAGCAGCTCGGCATCACCCGCGCAAGTCAGCTGCCCTCGCTCGGCGGATTCGTCGAGGCGGAGCGCCAGCGCGCGCCGCCCGTGCTCGCGGATCAGACCATTTATAGCGGCGGATTGCAGCTGTCCTGGGTGCTGGATTTCTGGGGCCAATTTCGACGCGCCACGGAAGCGGCGCGCGCTACGTTGCTCGCCACCGAATATGCTCAAAACGCCGTGCGCATTACGCTGATTGCGAACGTGGCCAGCGCCTATTTCCAGCTACGGGCATTCGATCAAGAGCTCGACGCGTCGAAGCGCATCCTGCAGACCAATCAGGAAACGCTGCGCATCACCACCTTGTCGGTCAATGGCGGCGCGAGCCCGATCACCGATCAACTTCAAGCCACACTGCTGGTGCAACAGGCGCAGGCGCAGATCACGCAGTTGGAACAGTCCATCGCGCAGACCGAAAATCAATTGAGCCTGCTGCTCGGCCAGAATCCGGGTGATATTTCCCGCGGCATGAGCTTGGTTCAGCAGCCGCATTTGCCGGCGATACCTGCGGATCTTCCCTCGCGGCTGCTCGAGCGTCGTCCCGACGTGCGCGCGGCGGAGGAGACGCTCGACGCAGCCAATGCCAATGTGGGCGTGGCCAAGGCTGCCTTCTTTCCGCAGATTCCGCTCACCGCAAGCTATGGCGCTGCGAGCGCGAGTTTAGGGGATTTCTTAAAGCAATCGGCGAGCGCCTGGTCGGTCGCCGGGCAAGTCGCACAGCCGATTTTCGAGGGCGGTAAAATCAGAAGCGCGTACCGGCTCGCCTGGGACCAGCGCGATGCGGCCGAACTCGCCTATCGGCAAAGCGTGCAGCAGGCATTTGCCGATGTCGCGAACTCGCTGGTGGGCTACGAGAAGTCGCGCGAGTTGCGCCTGACGCTGGAAGAACAGACAGCGACGTATGCCGAGACGGCGCGGCTCGCGAACGATCGGTATCGAGGCGGCAGCACCAGCTTCCTCGAGGTGCTCACGACCCAACAGCAGTACTTTACCTCTGAGCTGCAGTCATCGCAGGCGTGGTTCGCCGAGTTGCAAAACTATGTGCAGCTGTACCAAGCGCTCGGGGGTGGTTGGCAGCAGTAGCGGTCAGGTTTGCGACGCCTGGGAGAAGATCTCGTCCATCCAGCCGCTGGCTTCTTGAACGAGGCGCAGTCGGTTATTTACTTGGCAGTGTCCGTCGGCGCCGCTCGCCGCATCGAGCAACACGAAGGATTTACGGGTGGAGGGGATTTCCGCGTGCCAACGCATCGCCTGCTCAGCGAACACGGGTGAGTCGCCTCCCCCTAAGATAGAAAGAAACGGTATCGTCACTCGCTTCGGGTCCGCGGTCATGCCCGCAGTCTTCGCGATGAACTCTGGAGCGTCCGTGGCGCCGGCTTTCCACAGCGAATGCAGGCGGCTGCGTTGCGTTGCCGTGGAGACTGGCTGATGCGCTTCGGCGACGGCGGCTCGCACGGAGAGCGCAAACAAATGATTCGGATTCGGGAAAGGGGTGCTGGCAATCACCGTCGCGAGGCGCGACTCATGGCCCGCGGCGCGCGTGACGAAATAACCGCCGAGGCTCATACCGAGCAATGCGATTCGGCCCGGCAGTGCGGCAAAACGATTGATCAGCAGGTCGATCACGGCGCTGATCGGGCGTTCGGCTTCTACCTCCCAGTGCAGGCCGTCGTTGGCGGTCGCGCCCTGCCCGGGCAGGTCAGCCATCGCGACCGAGTAGCCGCGCTCCAAGAAACTGCGGCCGACCGATAAGAAAAGATCTTCGAAACAGGTGTCAGCTCCGCCGATGACGAGCACGATGGGTGCGTCGGCGCGTGGGTTGGTTAGAAATACCCCAGGAAGTTGTTTGCCGGCGTAGGGGACTTCGAAGAAAGTCGCGGGCAAGGCGAGTTCGCGCATCGCGGCAGCGAAGGCCGGGCGATGTAGTTCGTAGAGTCGATTGAACGTCGGGCCGGGGGCAGCGAATTGCCACGCCGAGCGATAGGCGGCGAAGGCCTTGAGGCGCATTTCGCCGGCGGCGCGGGTCCAGCCCTTGGCGGCCCACAGGTTCGCCTGTGTATCGAGGAGTTTCGCCTGCTGCTCGAAGGCGCGGATCCAGCTGTCGGCATCGCCGTCGGTGATGTGGGAGGCGATCTCGAAGACTTCGCCGACATCGAGTCCGCCGCTCTTGCCCCAACCGAGGGCGGCCAGAAAGAATAGGTCCATATTGGGATCATCAAAGCGGTACTTGCGTGCCAGGCGTTGATCGGCTCTCGGAGTCGAGGGAGCTGCGGGTGCAGTCGGGGCTCGCGCCGCGGCGGGTTTGTCAAGGTTCGACATCGCTAGCTCCTAAAGTTCATTGCCCGCAAACGCGAGACGTGTATTATATGAGCGGTGCTCATATTAAAGCACTCGCATTTTCCCGGGTAATGACTATGCCTCGTAAAACCGCTGCAATTCAAGACGTTGCACGCCGTGCGCCCAAGCAGGAGCGTGCGCTCCACAAGATCGCTCTCATATTCGAGGCGACGATGCGGCTGCTCGACAGCGTGGAGATCTCCGACCTGACAACCAATGCGATCGCGGCCAAGGCGGGCATCAGCATCGGCACGTTGTATCAGTATTTCGGTGATAAAGACGCGATCCTCGACGCCTTATCCGGCCGCGAACTCAAAGGCTTAGGCTCCAAAGTGATGGCGTCTATGGACCCGGCAATCCCGCGAACGGCAGAGGAGCGGTTGCGGTTGATGGTGAGCGCCGTATTCGAGACTTACGGGGGCCGACGGCGCGTACACAAAGTTCTTTTGGAGCACGCGCTGACTCAGCGCCGAGCGCGCCTCAATCCGTTATTCTCGGCCCTTTCCCAAGAACTTTCACGCGAAGGCCGCACGGGTCCGCGACTGACTCCCGCGGAGGCGTTCGTTCTGACCAACGCCATCGCCGGTGTCTTAAGAGCGGTCGTGACCAGTGCGTACCCGTCGGCGCAGCGACAAGCGCTCGAGGAAGCGCTCAATCGGTTAGTCAGAGGATTCGTCCGTGAGAATTCGGCAAACTCGTCGCCGAAACGCTGACTGCAACGGCCGAAAAAAGGGTGGTCAGGTCGGATCAAACGGAATGGACATTTTCGAAGCGGAGGAGGAATCGACGATGCAGAGAATCCCAATGTTGAGAGAAGACGCCGGCAAGGGCGGCGGCCGGCGCAACGAGCCCAAAAACGTGCTCGGCGATCGACTCGAAGTCTGCTCCTTGAGCCCGATGACGGGCTTTTTTCGCGACGGCTGCTGCGACACCAGCCGCGAGGATATCGGCAGCCACACGGTGTGCGCCGTCATGACCGCGGGATTTCTCGAGTATTCGAAGTCCTGCGGCAATGATCTCTCCACGCCGGTCCCGGAATTCGGTTTTCCGGGACTGAAGCCCGGTGATCGCTGGTGTTTGTGCGCACCTCGGTGGCAGGAAGCGCTGCAAGCGGGGCGTGCGCCGCGCGTGGTCTTGCGCGCTACACATGCCGGTGCCTTGAGCTTCTGCTCGCTCGCGGACCTCAAGCGCTTAGCGGTCGATCTCGATTGACGCGTGCAACGCACGCTGGAGCGGCGAGAAAAGGCTACTTTCCGTGCTCTGACTCCATGTAGCGTTGCCATCGTGCTCGGAGCTCTCTAGGGCGCCATCCACACGGCTCTTGGAGGAATGCGGCGAAAACGATGCGGTCCGTCCTGAAATGGCGGAAACCCTGACGAAGCTCGCACCAGGCGGCCAAGAGGCGCGCGGTCTCGGCGTAGCCGATGATCGTCGGCCAAATGGTGCGCTCAGTCTCGCGCGATTGCTCGTCTTTGTAGCGGATATGAATCTTTCGCCCGCTGCGGATCCACAACCGGGTCCGGGCAATGTCGAGCCCATCAACGGCCAGCACTCGGCTCATCGGCACGCCGATGCTTGGCTCTGCGATGAAGGGCTGCAGACGTTTGGGCACAACCGCGGCGATCTTGGAGATGAGATCGCGCGCAGCGCGCGCAAGCATAGCGTCGCCCCGGTGCGCTACCCATTGCGCACCGAGCACCGCCGCCTCCAGCTCATCGGGCGTGAGCATCAGCGGTGGCATATCGAAGTCGCGATCGAGAAGGTAGCCAATTCCGGCCTCGCCACGGATTGGCACTCGCTGCCCCACGAGGTCAGCGATGTCTCGGTAAACGGAGCGCTGCGACACTTCCAGCTCCGTGGCTAGCTGGCTGGCGGTGACCGGCCGGCGCGAGCGCCGCAGGATCTGGATGATCTGAAACAATCGATCGGCACGGCGCACGGCTTTCTCCTTGGCAACAAACATGCCGCCACCCTACTGACACCATGCTGTCAGTAGGCCTGGCGTAAAACAACTATTCGTTGCGTCGCGTTCATAAGCTGCCGAAGGAAAACTCCATGAATTTCGTGTCTATCCGTGTCATAACCGCCGATATCAAACGGCTTGTGCGCTTCTACGAGCAGATCACCGGCATCGCGGTGACGATGTACACCGAGGATTTCGGTGAGCTGAAAACGGCCGCCGGCACCCTGGCCATAGGCAGCACGCGCACTCTGCAGCTTTTCGCCGGGGATGTGGCCCGTCCAGCTGACAACCACACCGTCATCATCGAGTTTCGTGTGGGGGATGTGGATGCCGAGTTCCGAAGATTGTCGGACGTGATTGACGGTTCCCTGGTTCAGGCGCCGACAACGATGCCCTGGGGAAACCGTTCGCTCTTGTTCCGGGATCCGGACGGTAACTTGATCAACTTCTTTACCCCGATCAGCGCGGAGGCAAACAAGAAGTTCGCCCAGTAACCATCGCAATATTGATAGCGGGCCGGATCGGACAGGAGTTTCCCCTGCGCGGTGAGAGGAACCGTAAAACCTTGAGAATCATTGGTGGTCGCGGCCAGCGTCACGAGGTATTGCGCAATCATGCGTGTTTGTGCATGATTGTGCATGATTAGGAGGCACCTAATGACGCCAACGCAGGCGACCACAGTTCGACCTGGGTCGGAAGCCGGTATTCAGGCCGTTGTATTCGATTTAGGCGGCGTCCTGCTCGACTGGAATCCGCGCTATCTCTATCGCTGGCTCTTCGGTTCCGACACTGCGGGTATGGAGCAATTTCTGGCAGAGGTCTGTAACCCGGCTTGGAACGCCAAGCAGGATGCCGGACGCTCTTGGGACGAAGCGATCGCTGAGGCAACTGCGGCGCATCCGGAGTACGCCGCTTTGATCAGGGCATACCGCGAGCAGTGGGAAGAAATGCTGGGTGAGCCGTTCGCCGATTCGGTCGCCGTGCTGGATGAATTGAGGCGCACGGGCGTGCGGCTCTACGCACTCACCAACTGGTCGCAAGATACCTTCCCCTATGGGCTCGCACGTTATCCATTCCTTCAGTGGTTCGACGACATCGTGGTCTCGGGGAGAGAAGGTGTCATCAAACCGGACCCGGCCATCTTCCGGTTGTTCCTGTCTCGGTTCTGTCTCGCAGCACGCGGCTGTGTTTTCATCGATGACACACCCAAGAACATTGAGGCGGCTACGCGACTCGGCTTTCACGCCATCCATTTTCGTAACTCCCTTCAGTTGCGAGGCAACCTGTCGAGCTTGGGCCTACTGCCGGGGCAGCTGGCCAGGGCCAACACATGAGTTCCGCGCCGAGCGAGGCCCTCCCAGTAGAGAGGCAGCGCGAAATCTTGCGCCGCTTGAATAGTCACGGGCGGGTGCTTGCAGCGGAGCTGAGCTCCGCCCTCGCGGTGTCGGAGGACTCAATTCGTCGCGATTTGCGGGAGCTCGCCGCGCGAGGGCTCTGCCGTCGCGTTTACGGCGGGGCGCTTCCGATTACACCCGATCTGCCGCCGGTCAACCTTCGGCGGGGGTTGCAGGTAGAGAAGAAACTGCTCCTCGCGCGCAAGGCGGTGAGCCTGGTCCGCGCGGGCCACACCCTCCTGATCGACGCCGGTTCCACCAATAGCGCCATCGCCGATGCTCTTCCGGATCGACTGGGCCTCACCATCGTCACGACGGCGCCCGACATTGTTCAACGGCTCCTGGATCGGCAGGGTTTTGAGATTCTGATGATCGGCGGCCGCATCGACCAGCGCGCCGCCTCGGCGGTCGGTATTCAGGCCGCACTCGAGATCCGCCGTATCCGCGCGGATCTATGTTTCCCGGGAACCTGTGCGATCGACGCCGACACGGGAATCTGGGGCATGAACAATGAAGAGGCGCTCGTGAAGCGCGCAATGATCGAGAGCAGCGGGGAAACCGCCATCGTCGTCACCACTGATAAATTTGCTGCCGTCGCCGCTCACCAAATCGCTGCGCTAGACCAGATAGATCACCTCGTCGTCGAGCACGGCGTTGACAGAAACATCCTGGCCGCATTCAAGGCAAAGTCAATCAACGTGCACCGCGCCGATAAAGGCTGATGGGGGCCGTGGTCTTCGTTCCCGAGGCCGCGCGCTTTCGTGGGACCCTCCCTTGAGCGCCCATAGCGAAATCGCAACGGTCGGAAGCCGCGAGCGGCGTGCCACCCGCATGCTTTTCTTCATCGGCGGGATCAGCGCAGCGGCGTGGGCGGCATTGGTTCCATTCGCAAAGTCCCGGGTTGGTCTCGATGACGGTGCGCTTGGGCTGCTGCTGCTTTGCCTGGGTGTCGGCTCGATTCTCGCCATGCCTACCGCGGGTGCGCTCGTCGTCCGATACGGTTGCCGAAAGGTGCTCACCGTCGCCACCGTGATACTTTGCGCGACCCTGCCGCTGCTCGCGGTGTTATCGACAGTCCCTTCACTGGCGGTGACGCTCTTCGTCTTTGGCGCAGCCTTAGGTTCGGCGGATTGCGCCTTCAATATACAGGCCGTGATGGTGGAGACCGAGAGCAAGAGACCGCTGATGTCCGGCTTTCATGGCTTCTTTAGCTTGGGCGGGATCGTCGGAGCCGTAACGGTAAGCGGGATGTTGAGCTTCGGTGCGACGCCTTTGATCGGCGCGCTCACGGCTGTCGCAGCCATGTTGACATTGCTTGCGGCGGCATATCGAGGGCTCCTGCCCTACGGAAGCGCTTCAAAAGGCCCGCTACTCGCCCTCCCCAGGGGCATCGTGCTGTTTTTGGGCATGCTGTGTTTTGTGGTCTTTCTGGTTGAAGGCGCCATGCTCGATTGGAGCGCCGTGTTTCTCACCGAAATACGCGGCATACAATCGGCCGAAGCGGGCTTCGGGTACGCCTGCTTTTCTTTAGCCATGACGCTGGGCCGGCTCACGGGCGATGCCATCGTCAAGAAGCTCGGCCCGAAACTCATCGTGGCGGGTGGTGGATCGCTGGCAGCACTGGGGATCATCATCTCGACCGTGGTCCCCTCATGGCAGATCTCTCTCGGGGGTTACGCGCTAATCGGAGTAGGGTGCTCCAATATCGTGCCGGTTCTTTTCAGCGCGGCCGGTCGCCAAAAAGCGATGCCGCAGGCGCTCGCTGTGCCGGCGCTGACGACCCTCGGGTACGCGGGGATTCTCGCAGGCCCGGCCGGCATTGGAATCATCGCGCGCCACAGCAGTCTCGCCGCGGCATTCCTGTGGCTTGCGGCACTCATGGTGGGCGTCGCGATCAGCAATCGGGCATTGAAGCCAACTGTGTGAAATTGATCCAGCAGGAGCAAGAATGGCGGCGCCCGCCGGAGCCGCACAAGCTGGCCTCGTGCAAGTGCGCGCAGGTCGTGCTCACGAATGAGAGCACATTATTCGGATGCGTATCTTGTGCTTGGTTTGGAGGATCAAAGTGTCGCGCAACTTTCTGCGCGTCAGATCTATCTCACGCGCATGCGAGCGGTGCATGCATAGCTGCAGGGCCGCAATTTTTCTAGTATTGGTGCAGCGCCAACTGCATAGAGAAGTTCCTTGCCAACTAAACTGGAAGGCGAACTGGCCGAAGCACAAGCGCTGATTCAGCATCTGCTCGCGATTGGCGAACGTAGCAAGGCGGCCCTCGCTCGAAAACTGCACGATGAGATCGCCGAGCTAATGGTTACGGCGCTCATGGACCTGACGGCCGCGATTCCACATCTTCCCGCCTTAGAGGTCGAAGCGCAGCGACGACTGGCTCGCGCCAAGGCCACACTAGGCGCGGCGATTAGCCAGAGCCGACGGCTGGTGGAGGAACTTCGACCGAGTCTGGTCGAAGAGGTTGGGTTATTTACCGCTCTTAAGTGGCGGGTACAGGAGGCGACTCGCGGCAGGAACGTGATTTACACCGAGTGGTATCCCGAACCTGAACCGACGCTGCCGGCGGACGCTTCGATTGCTTTATTTCGTGTTGCAGAAGAGGCGCTCGCGATGACGTTCAAGCGCGGTGCAGTCCAGCTCGCAGACCTGCAAGTCACAGTGGATGAAAATGTTTTGCATATGAAGTTCACCGACAATGGCATTCCGATCATGCGCGATGGAGCGGAACTCGGCGCGGATATTGCGCTGGCAACGATGCGCTATCGCCTGCGACTTCTCGGCGGCAGTGTTGACATCGAGCGCGCGCCCGGCGGTGACACGATATTGAGTGCGCGGCTGCCGCTATAAATTGTCTGCGCAGGCGGACCGTAGCGCAGAGTAACTCACTTCAGCTCGCGTAATGTCTCGGGAACAAGATCCGAAACGTCGTGCCGTGGTTCTTTATCGACTCCATCTCGATCGAGGCGTCTAGCATGTCACACAGGCGCTTGACGATCGAAAGACCGATGCCTTCGCCCGCATCGCCGCGCAACGTCTGCGTATCCGATTCTTCGGGATTGGTGTGGCTGTCAGCCACGGGTTTCGCCTCGTTCGCTGGTTTGAGAGCGGCGGCCAGCGGCTGTGCGGATGCTGTATGGAAACCGGGTCCAGTGTCTTGGATGCTCAAGATCCAGCGTTTCGAATCATTTGGGGCGCTGTCACCCCAGCTAACGCTAATGCCCCCGGCGTGGGTGTACTTGACGGCATTGAGGATAAGGTTTTGGGCGATGCGCCGGATCTTGACGGCATCACCGTCGGCCGCGAGGCCGTCGGGGCCTGCGCAATTCAGATACAGTCCCCGCTGCAGCGCTATCGGGCGAATACTCTCGCATAAAGACTGAAGGAGCGGCGTCGCATCCAAGGGCTCGATCTGGCGCACCTCACGGCCAGCCTGAAGACGGGCCAGGCTCGTCACATCATCAAGCAACTGATGCAGCGAGGTGACATTGCGCATCAGAATCCGGATGAACTCGTCCCGCGAGGACTCTTCCTTGCCGCGGCGCGTAAGGCCGACCGTCACACTCGCCACGACACTTAAATTGCCGCGCAGGTCATGGGCCGCTTCGCGCCATAGATCGCCGCGTTGCCGCTCGAGAACCCGAATTTCTTCGAGCGCCCTTTCCAGGTCCTTTACCTGTCCCTCGGCCTCCTGTTGTTGGAGGCTGAAGTACTGATTCACGCTCTCCTCGATCGCGCTACAGCAAAGCGTCGCCCAGGCCTGTCGGGCACGGATGAATGCCTCGGCAGAAACCTCGGGGTGCGCTTTGGCATATGTATCGAGTTCGAAAATAACGCAGGCGTTAAGTTTTCCCAGCTCGCGCGTGACCTCGCGCAAATCATAGCCCTGCAGCCAGCGTTGCAACCCATGCGCCGCGGCCGGTGCCTGGCCGGCCGCCTCGGCGAGCGCTTCACTCGGCGCATGCAGCAAACTCCGTTCGAATGCGTAGAGCAGCGCCGGAATATGATCCAGGAGTTCTGCACGGGGCAACGCATCGCCACCGGTGAGATTCGGATCACGTCGGATGGCGCTTTGCCAGGCACTGAGCAACGCGTCGCGGCGGTTCCTCATGTGGCTGGCCAGGTCGGCCATTTCGTCAAGAACATTCGCCATGTCTATGTCTTCCAATGGCGAGGCATTTTTGGGTTCGTGACTCGCCGTCTGTCACAGGGAATGCACATGCTGTGCGCTTATTGTAAGGCAGAAGTGGTTTCCCATTCTGTCTGTGTTGCCATCGGCCGTTAATGTTCAGATTTTGACGATGCGGAGGGCGCGGGGCCTTTATCGGAATTGGCCTCTAAATTGCGCACAATTATAATTGCAGGTGGGCCCTATGAGTTGTCTGCTGCGAGAATATCTAACGAAATCAATGGTCGGTGTGACAGGATTTGAACCTTACAACTTCTTCAGTGCGCGATAAACCATCTCCTGCGCGATTATCTCGGGCGGCCGCATTTCGGTCCGGCTACGCTGGCGGTTCATCATGCCCACAAACAGAAGATCGTTCTCGGGATCGACCCAGAAGAACGTGCTGAAGGCGCCGCCCCATTCATAAGTTCCGCGGCCCACAGGGCGACCGGCTCGTTGAGGATCCAGGCAGACCAGGCCATTCATGGCGTGTCCGTTGCCGTGCCCGACTACGTAGTGCAGGATGCCGCGCCGGGTATTGAGGAACTCATCGGAGAGGAGGTTTGACAGCATCAGGTCGACCGACTCTGGCTTCAGCACGTGCGCATCGCCCAGGCTGCCGCGATTCAGTAGCATGCGGGCGAACCGCGCAAAGTCCATCGCGGTCGACTTGAACGAGGTCCCGCCCATCGGGAAGATCGACTCCAGCCGCTCTTCCATCGTTGCGACACGCAGGCGGCCGGTCTGCGCATCCATTGCGTGACCACGGACCAGCCGACGGTCCTGATCGTAGTTGAGAGCGAACGCGGTGTCGCGCATGCCCAGCGGCTCGAACACCCGGCGCTTCATGAACAGGTCGAACCGCTCGCCAGTCAGCCGCTCGACGATCTCTGCCTGCAGGTCGGTGGCGACGCTGTACTCCCAGTCCTGGCCCGGCTCATAGCCGAGCGGCAGGCGGGCGTAGCGCCCGATCAAGTCGGTCAACGACCGGGCGGTGGACCAATTCGTGGTTTGGAGAAACCGCGTCATCTGCTCAGGCGTCTTGCCGAAGGACAGGCCGGCCGTGTGAGTGAATAGCTCGCGGATCGTCGGCTCGCGCGTCGCGCCGCTGCCCGGCAGGCCGGCGATGTCCTTGAACTCGGGCAGATGGAGCGAGATCGGATCGTCCAGATTCCATCTGCCTTCCTCATGCAGTAACAGCATGCCGACCGCGGTCAGGGGTTTGGTCATGGAAAAAAGGGTGAAAATCGAGTCCGCGTGCAGCGGAGCCTTGCTCTCGATGTCGGCATAGCCGGCAGTGTGACCCATCACCAATTGATCGCCTCGGGCCAATAGGGCGACGATGCCGGGGAACGCGCCGCCCGCGATCAAGGCGTCAAAGTAAAGTTTCAATGCCTGCAACGGCTCGGACGAGAAACCGGCCTCGCCGGCTGGGACTGGCTTGAACATGAAGTCAACCATGATCGATTCTCTCCTCGCTGGGCAATACATTCGGAGCGTCTTTCGATTCGAGGTTCAACGTGATCATCGGGCTCCCTCGGAGCAGGCGGACGGGACAAGCGAAACCCCAATAGGAAGGGCAGACGTGGCGGTCGCGCCAACGGGCGCGGGCGATCTCTCATCGAATTCGGCGAGCGGCAGGTGGTCGAGCGTATCGCGCACGTGCCGTGCGCGCAGCATTTCGAGGCTCGTGCATCCCATCAGAGCCATGCCGCGCTCTATCTCTTCTCGGAAAATCTCGATCACTCGGGTGACGCCCCGTTCACCCCCGGCGGCGAGGCCGAACAAATACGGTCGACCGATCGCACACGCGCTGGCTCCGAGAGCAATGGCCTTTAGCACGTGAGTACCACGGCGTACACCTCCGTCGAGGATCAAAGAAAGCGAATCGCCCACCGCATCGCGAATCGATGCCAGCTGTTCAACAGGCGAAACGGCTCCGTCGAGCTGCCTGCCGCCGTGATTCGAGATCATGACTCCCTCGCAGCCGAACTCGGCGGCGCGCCGCGCATCGGACGGCGACAATACTCCCTTCACGACGAGCGCCCCGGCCCAATTCGACCTAAGCCATTCCAGATCTTTCCAACCGATCGAGCGGTCCATCTGGCTGTTGACGTACTCCATGACGCCGGTACGCCGTCGGCTGACCGACGGCGCGTAGCGAGTGACGTTTGCCAGATCGAACGGCCGGCCGAAGAGCTTCGGTAACACCCAGCGCGGATGGGCCGCAAATTGCAACAGAGTACGCAGCGTGAACCGCGGCGGCAACGTCATGCCCATGGCGATGTCACGCTCGCGATTTCCTGCCAACGGGGTGTCGACCGTCAAACAGATCGCAACATAACCGGCGGCCTGCGCTCTCGACAGCAACTCGAGCGTCAGTCCGCGATCGCGAAAACAGTACAGTTGGAACATCCGCGGACCGCCTGCGGTGGCAACCTCCTCGATGGTCGAAGTCGCCATCGTGGACAGGCTATATAGGATCTGATGAGCGGCCGCTGCTCTGGCGACAGCCATTTCCCCGTCGGCATGGAAGAGCTGTGACATTCCTGTCGGTGACAGCATTAGAGGCAAGGGATATCGGTGTCCTAGCAGTCGCACAGAAGCATCGATGCGAGTTACGTCGATCAGTACGTCGGGAACCAGGGCGTACCGCTCGAACGCAGACGTGTTGCGCGCCACCGTCCACTCATCGTCGGCTCCCCCTTGCAGATAGTGCCAAATGGGAGCGGGCAGGCGCCTGGCCGCCCGCAATTCAAGATCCGCGATATTGCGGGCCGCGGTTGTCGATCGACGCGGCGCCGAGCTGGAATGCGGCACGATGAGTCCCCTCGGAGCTGGCGATTTCGCCGATTGAAAACGTTTCCTATGAGGAAATCAAGTTTTCTTCCGGGTACGCCGCGGCGGCGGGCGGGCGGCGAGCGGCTCGCGGGCATGGGGCGAACTGCGGGTTACCTCGAGTATTGGCGCCGTGTTGTTCTTGACCATCTCGGAAGAACGCGGAATCAGCACGGCCAGTATCGTGCACTTGGCATTTCCGACCTTGGTGTGGGCATGGCCCATTTCGGCATCGAAGTAAACGCTTTCCCCTACCTTGAGACGTACCGGCGCGTAGACATCCGTATGGAACTCCAGTTCGCCCGTCAGCACGTAGTTGAATTCCTCTCCCGGGTGTCGCGTATAAGGCCCGTATTCATTGATGTCTGAAATGTGGATTTCGGCGACGAGCGGCTGCACGTGCTTTTCCAGCAAATCAGTTCCATGGAAGTTGAGTGTGTAGACGCCACCTTCCACAGGAACGGCGTTCTGTGCGCGTGTGACGCTCCTGCGAACGCCAAAATTTTCGCGCTTTTCCGCGAGTGATGCGGTTCGTGTGTCCTGCGGCGCCTCTGCGAGCAACGCCGCCATATCCACCTTCAACAGCCGGCTGATAGCGTCGAGGCGCTGGAAGGTGATCGGAACCAGGCCATTCTCGAGTTTGGAAAGCGTCGAAATAGCGACGCCCAGCTGCGCCGCCGTTGCGGTCAACGACAGCCCCAACTTCTGACGACGCTGCCGAATCGCGCGACCGATACGGGCTTGAACAGGATTCGCCGGACCGAGATCCATAATTTCCCTCCACGAAAAGGCAGGGTATCGTAACCGGCCTGTAGCCGGGTAACCAGGGGGTCGCATCAACCCTCTGCCAACGGGTTTCATAGATTTTTACGCTGTCGCCGCCGTGAAGCTTGCGTACCGGCGGCTTTTGTGCTCCTATTTGCCCAACAGGAAAAGATTTCGTGTAAGGAAAGGGGAGATTGTATGGTCTGGCCACTTCGCATCCCGCGCGCCGTCATTGGCTCGGTCACCGCCCTGACGGGTTGTTTGATTTCGGCGCCAGGATTGGCTCAGATCGCAGGCTCGGGGGCTGACTCGCCGGCCGATCGAGCGGATATTCAAGAGATCGTCGTGACGGCAACGCGCCGCGAAGAATCGGCCCTGCAGGTGCCGGCATCGCTCACCGTGCTCGGCGGAGATATGCTGGACCAACTCGGCGCAAAATCCATTCAGGACTTCGCGCCGCTCGTGCCGGGTCTGCAGGTCGCCGAGGTGGAGCCGGGCTACAGCCTGCAAGTCCTCCGTGGCATCACCACCGGCATCAATGCTACCGGAGCGACCGTAGCAACCTATCTCGATGACACGCCGACCACCGGAAGCTCGGTGTCGAGTCTCGGTTCGACCAGCACTCCGGATCCGGATTTGTTCGATGTGCAGCGGATCGAAGTACTGAAGGGCCCTCAGGGAACTCTGTACGGCGCGAGTTCCATGGGTGGCCTGATTAAGTATGTAACCAATCCCCCGAATCTGACCAAATTCGAAGGGAAGGTGGAAGCCGGTTATGAGGACGTTCCGGGAGGCGGCAGCGGAAATTCCGTACGCGCGTTGGTGAACGTGCCCTTGATCTCGGATGTACTGGCGCTCCGGGCCGATGGGTTCAGAATCGCGTATCCCGGATACATCGACAACGTGTTTCGCAATGAGAGCGATGTCAACACGGCACTTTCGGTGGGTGGACGCGTCTCGGTGCTCTGGAAGCCCATCGATGCGTTCAGTGCGCGCCTGACTTCGTACTATCAGAGACTCACCTCGGATAATCCGGGCGCCATGGATGTTCAACCGCTGACCCTGCAACCAACCTCAGGGGATCTCAATACGGCCGAAAAACTGCCGGAGCCGGTGTATTCGAAGTGGTTCGTCAACAACCTGGTGCTGAGCTACGACTTCTCCTGGGCGAATCTTTCTTCGTCGAGCAGCGTTGAAAAGCAGTACACCCGCAATTTTCTCGACGCGAGCAATTACTACGGGACTCTCTACGGTAGCGTGGTGGGCGGCAATGCCGCTCTCGTCAGAGCACTCACTGACACGACGAAGTCCACGGAAGAGGTCCGCCTCGTTTCACCGGCAGGCGGCACGATCGAGTGGATCGCCGGCTTTTACTATACTCATGAGCGTGCCATCACTCCGCAGTTCGTCGATCAGTACGAGGCCGTGGGCGCGACCGACACGCCGGTGTTTCCGAATCTCGTGACAGTGACCACCGACTCCTTGCTGCGTGAAGTTGCGGCGTATGGCGATCTGACCTACCGATTCAGTCCGTCCTTCGATGTGCAGGCGGGTATTCGCTATTCCCACATTGCGCAGGATTACGAGCAGACAGACTTCACGTTCGCGGGCGCGCCATTGATCCCCGATCTGGCCGGCAGTGCCACGCTGTCAAAGAATACGTATCTGGGCGTCGCGCGCTATCACTTCGACCAGGACACCATGCTGTACGCCCGAGTCGCGACCGGCTATCGACCGGGCGGTCCCAACGATGTCATTCCAGGGGTCTCCTCGGCCGCAGCGACTTATCAATCGGACAGTTTGATCAGCTATGAGTTGGGTCTCAAAGGGGCGCTCGATTCCAAGCGGTTCGACTATTCAATCGATGCCTTTCGAATCAACTGGAAGAATATTCAGGTTCAGGGCGTGGATCCCGCCACCAGCTTCCTGTTTTACGACAACGGCGGGAAGGCGCACAGTCAGGGCATCGAATTCGAACTCGGCTACCATCCCGTTCGAGGACTTCGCCTCGGTATCAGCGGAGCGTTTGATGACGCAAAGCTGGACCAGGGCATTCCCGTGCCTGGCATCACTGCAAGTTCAGGCAACGAGTTGCCGTATGCACCCAAAATATCGTATGCGGCCACCGTCGATTACGAGCACCCCTTGAGCAGCGCGGTGCGCGGATTCGCGGGTCTCACTGTGGCCGGCGTCGGATCGCGCCGCGCATACTTCGACGATCAGACCGTGGGGCTCGCGCCTGTGGGCATCTTGAGCAAGACTGGTGATTTACCGGCCTATGCGACGCTGGATCTGCGCGGTGGAATCACCTGGAATAGCGTTACCCTGTCCGGATACGTTCGAAATGTGACCGACAAGCGTGGAGCGGTCGCACTGTACGGGTCCGTGGTCGGGGCTGACCTCGCCTCCGGTGCGGTTGGTCCCGCGGCGCTCACAGTTATTCAACCGCGCACAGTTGGGGTCACCGCTCGATACGAGTTTTAATCTCGGCCCACATGTGAAATGGTCGGGGTGACAGGATATGAACCTGCACTCCTACGTCCCGAACGATGATGGCAAGCGCACGAATCGTCTTACGGCGACCATAGCTTTGCCGTGCGAGACCGCCGGATCGCTCGATCACGTGTCGCCAACGGTATGCCGTGCGTACGGGCCGTAGCCACGATGAGCCGATCGGCGGGGTCGCCGTGAAATCGCGCGGGCAGGCTGTCAACCGCGATTACGACGTCTCGATCGAGGGGCAGGACCGTCAGAACTCGTGATTCCGTCGCCCGGCTCAACCAGTCAGGAAACGGCAGTGGTAGCTGCAAGCGCTGTTTGGAGTGCAGAAGCTGCGCCTCCGATAAACTGATCGCAGCCAGGCATACACCTCCAGCCTCCGCCGCGGCATCGAGCGCATTTCTTTCTGCGGGCTTGAGAGGCGATCTAGGTGTAAGCCACCAAATCCAGAAATGCGTGTCGAGGAGCAAGTTCAACGCAGGGCCTCAAAATCCTCCTCGCGCACAACTGACTCACTTGGCTCAGCAAGCAATGCGCCTCCCAGCGCCCTGAGCTGCTGCCAAGGCTTAGCATCCACACTTTGCGTGGCTTGAAATGACGGCGCTAGGCGGGCCACAACCTTGCCACGCCGTGTGATTGACACGGATTGTCCCGACGCTTCTACGCGTCGAATCACGTCGAGGCAGGAGTTTTTGAATTTGGAGATCGAAATGGCCATTTAGGAATTATAAATGGCCATTTGCTAGCCGTTTGGTGCAATCAGGTATTCCGCTTAACGCTGTTCGAGAGCTTCTCGGGCATGCGGACACGACGATGGTCTTGCGCTATGCGCATCTGTCGCCCGATCACTTGGCCGCAGCCGTAGAGAAAGTGGCGCGACCGAATAATGCCCAAGCGACGTTAATAAGTGGGAACAGCGACAATGTCACCCCGGACAATCACTCACTGGCGATGTAGCGGATTCACGGCTGACCTCCAATGATTGATATTATTAATCAACAGGTTGCGGGCAGTGAAAGCGGACTACAGCTATACTGTACCATCGCCCAATGCTCTCCGAGCGGGGCGATTGGGTAAGGCGGCCATCGCGCAGGTTAGCGGAGGAATGCACAGATGACTGTTCACGATCGGATTGAAATCAATCCCAAGATTATGCTGGGGAAACCGGTGATTCGTGGGACGCGCATTCCTGTCGAGCTAATCGTTCGCAAAATGGGCGAGGGCGCCGATGAGAAAGCGCTCCTGCAGGCATACCCGACACTGACGCCGCAAGATATTCATGCAGCGCTTCGATACGCCGCCGATTCGCTTGGTCATGAGGAAGTCGTACTGAGCGTCGCCGAGTAGGACGCCGTCCATGCGCCTCGTCGCGGACGAGAATTGCGACTTTTCGCTGGTGACCGACCTTCGAGCGGCTGGCTATGACGTCGTCGCGATCACCGAGCAAATGGCCGGTGCGGACGACCAAAGGGTCATCGACTTCGCGCGCTCGGAACGACGGTTACTGGTTACGGAAGACAAGGATTTCGGCCAGCTCGTATTTGCAGCCGCCAAGCAGCATTCCGGCGTGATCTTGATCCGCTATCCCGCGTCGGCTCGGTCAGCGCTCACCGCTGCAGTGCTCAAGCTCCTCTCCGACAACGGAGAGAGTCTCTACAGCCGTTTTGCTGTTCTTGAACCAGGGCGCACTAGAGTCACTCGGCTCGTAACGTAGGCGAAGTACGTACTTGGGCTGACCGCGACTCCAATCCGACGCGATGGACAGCAGCCGATCATTTTCATGCAGTGTGGTCCGATTCGGTACACGGCGGCCAGGCCAGATAGCGCTCCGCACGACCTCGAAGTGGTGCCTCGATCGCGCTTTGCGAAATTCGACTTACCACCGGATGCCGGCATTCAAGACGTGTTTCATCACCTCGCGACCGATCATGAGCGAACCAGAGCCGTCGCGGCGGACGTCGGCGATGCATTTTCGCAAGGCCGCAAAGTCCTCGTGCTGACCGAGCGCACGGAGCATCTTGACGCGATCAGGAGCGCACTATGGAGAGGAGCTTATCGTGCGCCTGTCCAGCGATCTTCAATCCCGATTCGGGCGAGGGTTCGGGCGGGCAAACCTGTTCCAGATGCGCTCCTTTTACCTTACTTATCGCAATCTACTCCGGGCTTCCGGAAAATCCAGACAGTGTCTGGACAATCCGCAGACGACAACCCTGTCGTTTCCATCGCCGCTTGCTTCCCGCTACCCTGGTCGCACTATGCTCGACTATTGACGGTGCGTAACTTAAACGGCCGCGAGTTTTACGAAGCAGAGGCGCTTCGCGGCGGGTGGACAATCCGACAACTCAATAGACAGATCGAGAGCCAATTCTACGAACGCACGGTTCTCTCAAAGGATAAGTCCAATATGCTTCGCCGCGGTTCGGCCCACCTTCCGGCGGATGTCGTGACGCCAGATGACGAAATCAAGGATCCATATTTTCTCGAGTTTCTTGCACTGAAGGACGAGTACTCCGAGACCGATCTTGAGTCCGCGCTCATCATGAAGCTGGAAACGTTTCTCTTAGAACTCGGCGGCGACTTCACCTTCGTTGGCCGGCAACGCCGCCTGCTGGTCGGAGACGCGTGGTATCGAGTAGATCTGCTCTTTTTCCACAGGCGCCTTCGATGCCTGATTATTGTCGATCTAAAGCTCGGCAAGTTCACGCATGCCGACGCAGGTCAAATGCACTTGTACGTGAATTATGCCCGCGAGCACTGGGCATTCCCAGGCGAGAATCCGCCAGTGGGCCTAATTCTCTGCGCAGAAAAAGACGGTGCCGTAGCGAAGTACGCGCTTGAAGGCCTTCCAAACAAAGTGCTGGCCGCTGAGTATCGAACAACCCTTCCGGAGGAGCGGCTTCTCGTCGAGGAGATCAGGAGAACCCGAAAGCAGATCGAGGTCGGCGCGAATTGACGGCGTCCCAACCCAAGGGTCGGAAACCGGGCGCCGGCCGGCTCAAACGTTGACCTGTGAACACGGATCGAATATTGACCAGCTTTTCGGCGAGCATGCAATCACAAATCAAATGTTTGCGACGCCGATCGGCGTCCAATCAGGTCGCCGGTTCACAGTCGGCATCAAGGAAATAGCGGAAAAGATCTGGCTGGTCAGTTTTATGCACTACGACTTGGGGTTCTTTGATCACGAGACAGGTCGCGTCGAATGTGCC
>Ga0209006_10001603_pt1 | contig 20549 bp, 15 predicted proteins | sample JacPin_JW_Ref_O2_FD_188567 | JGI IMG/M metagenome (GOLD analysis project Ga0209006, IMG submission 188567) | Forest soil microbial communities from Algoma, Ontario, Canada - Jack Pine, Ontario site 1_JW_Ref_O2 (SPAdes) (version 2) | ecosystem: Environmental > Terrestrial > Soil > Boreal...
GCCCAATAAAGCTCTCTTGCTTTGGCATACAAGGGACCAAATGGAAGTGTACGATCATCGATACGCGTCACAGGTACAACTTTGGAATAATTTCCAGTAGAGAAAATCTCGTCGGCTTCTTTGAAGTCATTATAGCTCAGGGTTTTCTCGACCACGGTGACGCCGGCTTTGCGCAATAATCCAATGACACGCTGGCGAGTAATGCCCGCTAAAAAGGTTCCATTCGCAATCGGCGTGTAAACGACGCCACCTTTTCCCATAAAAATATTGGACGTTGCCAGCTCCGCGACGTTACCCAGCATGTCGCAAACAATCGCGTTATCGAAACCTCGCGCATGTACATCAAAAAGCGCGCGAGCGTTGTTGGGATAAAGGCATCCGGCCTTAGCATCGACCGGCATAGTCTCAACCGTGGGCCGGCGGTAAGGAGATAACGTGACCGAAAAACCCTTCGGCGGCCGCATCGGCGCTTCGTAAATCGAAAGGCACCAGCGAGTAGATTCCGGATCGTGCGCCTGAACCCATGGCCCTTCCTTCTCCGCCCAATACATGGGCCGAATATACAGCGCTGCGTCCTTGTCGAATCGAGCGATTCCTTCCCGCGCGAGTTTGATCCAGGTTTCAGTTGCAACCATGGGCTTAAGGGAAAGTTTTACAGCGGACTCATTCACGCGCGCGCAATGAAGATCGAGATCTGGAGCAACGCCCTCGAAATATCGCGCGCCATCGAAAACGACGGAACAAAGCCATGCGGCGTGCGTGCGCGGGCCCATGATGGGAACGTTCCCCTCGTGCCACGAATCTTCGAAGAAGGTCCAGGTCTTAGACCAATCGTTGCCGGCCACCATTCAAGTTCCTCTCCAGTTGCGTCCCTACCCGGCATTCATGAAAACAACGTAGGCAGCCATCATTCCATGGTCGTCCCGACAGTGCAATTATCGTCAGGTTATCGGGAGACCGAAGCTTGTTAATCAAGCGCGTAGGTAGCTAAGAAGCTCTGTTATTTACGAATCGCGCCGTCAATGGCTTCGCGCAGAGCAACAGCAAGATGCCTGACGAACGGCTCCAGAAGCATGCCAGCGGGATAAACAGGCAGGACCACGACCGTTTCTCCCTTTAGCGCGAGCTGGTCCCATTTCGCATCCGGCTTGTCGAACGCTCGATACTGCCTCAACGGCCGAAAATCAGTGACAACGCCAGCAAAAGGCCCGGGTACGTATTTCTGGCACGCAAGGTCGTTCGCTTGCCAGATATTCCCGAGCACCCGGGATTCCGAGCCAACACTCTCCGAGTTTTTCTCGAACTTGCTCAAGATCATTCCCCACCATACCGGTAGGCGATTTTTCAATACTTGCAGCTTTTCCCGAAAGAAACTGGTTTTACCTTTGAAGTCGAGGCGCATGAAATTGGCTGCGTGGAATACCAGCCGTTCGGCGGCATAATAAGTCCAACCCCACATCGAAGGGGGCTGAATCTTAGAAAAGTTCATGGTATCGAACAACGCGAGCAGCGCGATTTCTTCACCTTCGCTTCGCAGTCGTTGAGCCACCTCGTAGGCGATGACGCCGCCACCACAGTAGCCGCCGACCAAATATGGTCCGCGCGGTTGTTGGCGCCGGATCGCGTTCACGTATAAAGCTGCCATGTCTTCGATTCTTGTCAGCGGCGGACAAGTTCCGTCGAGACCCTGGGATTGCAATCCGAAGAACGGCTGGTCAGAACCCAAGTTCTGTGAAAGCTCGCGGTAAATTAGAACGTTTCCGCCCGCGCCATGAATGCAGAAAAACGCAGGGCGCGAACCTGACGGCTGGATTGTGACCAAAGGAGACCAGCCCGACGATGGAACTTCGCTACGGAGAATTTGAGCTAGCTCTCGGATGGTTGGAGCTTCGAAGAGCGTGGCCAAAGGCAATTTAACTTGGAACGCTTTTTCGATTTGAGCGAACAAATGAACCGCTAGAACCGAATCCCCGCCGAGGTCGAAGTAATTCTGATCGAGACCGATCGACTCAACCCCAAGGAGTTCTTGCCATATACGCGTAAGCTGTCTGCTGGTGTCATCCTCTAGCTTGCTGATAGGAGCGGTCGCTAAGTCGGTAGTGGGTTCCGCTACCACGTGGGTTGTGGGTGTCACCTCAGATTCCATTGGTTTTGGATCCCGGCGCGATTCTTAACACGCGCATCGGAATCATTGCCAGTAATATTGCTCGCGAACGAATTGTGCAATTCTTGGGCCACGCAAAAAATCAAGCATCCTGCTGAAAATAAACCGATTATATCTAACTAAGCGGCTTGGTGGCCGGTTCGGCCGTCGCCGGTGGAAATGTATTTCTCAAAATAGCCTTATGTATCTCACCGTACCTTGTGGAGCACGCACGAAAACACCGATATTCCTTGCGCTTCTCCAGGTCCTGCACAAACGGGCGAGGCGCGACTCGTGAAACTCTGCGCACAAAGGCTACTGAATCTTGCTCTGATATCTTGGAGCCAAGGAGTCAGGCATTTCGAGGTGCGTCAGACTTGGAAGAGCTAGCGCACTCAATCGGCGAGAACTTGCGTCGCGCAGGATCAAATTGTCGAGGTGGGAAAGTTGGACAGTCCCATGAAGAAAGCGGTAAATAAACGACGTCAGGAGACGCAGAGATTGCCTGGCTGCAAGCACCAAGAATGTTGACCGCCCTATTGTTTCTTGTTCGGATGTCTTCCACATAGAGAAGAGCATGTCTAAACGCTCGCGATGGTTCGCTCGAACTCTAACTCCCATGGAGGCGATGATGTCATATGTTCTGCCTTCCTGATACGCGGACCATATTGCCTTGAGGAAGTAATCCGTTAGCGACAGCGAGGTCGCATGTTGTACCACAGCGTTGGCAGCGAAAAAGGGAAGTTCCCGGCCCTCCATCAGATTCGCCAGCACCAGAGTATCTTCCGCTCGAATCGCGGCAGGCTCGAACGCAAATCCCTCGGCATTCACCCTTGCTCGTCGAATTGCGAAACCGGCGGTATTTAAGTATCGAATGCAACCGTCTGGTTGGCACAAATGAGCTTGAAGGGTCGCCAACCGTAATTCCTCCGTCTTGCCGACAAATGTTGTGGGGTCTCCAATGAGGCGGAGTTGAAAACAGCTGTGCTGTGGCGAGCCGGCGATAATAGAAGCAAGATTCGCGAGACAGTCGGCTTGGAATTTGCAATCAGAGTCGGCAAATACCAGCACTGAGCCCCTGGCTATGTGAATCCCTCGATTCCTGGCCGCCGCAACTCCCGCGTGCGCCTGTCTCACAAATGTCAGCGGATAAGATCCTTCCCAGCGTCGGACGGATAAAGGGGCTTCTTGCTGGCTGCCATCGTCCACGACGATAACTTCAAAGCTCGGCCCATCAGTTAGTTGGACGAGGGATGCGAGACAGTTATCAAGTGGTACCCAATCGTCATGCGTGCCGATGATAACGCTGAATAGCGGGGGGGTGGACGAGATGGGATCGTCGGTGACCATAAGAATCCAACACTGCCAAGAAATACCAACCGCAATAGGAAAGGGCAAAGCCCAATTTGGCTTTACCCAGGCCGCAAAGGAATGATACACACGAGATTAGCTCCTTTACAAGAGTACCATCGTACCGAGACGCTTAGGACTATGAGAAACCGCAAGAAGTCACAGTTTTGGCTCTAGGCGTCGCTCAAATGAGCTCGACAATCGAGTGGTTATCCCCAGTTGCTCTACCGTCCCTACCGGACAACATGGTGCACGTCTGGCGCGCTTGGCTGGAGGTCGATCCATCCACTTTGCGGCGTCTGAAGTCCACACTGGCTCAAAACGAGCTGGAGCGCGCAGAGCGGTTTATCTTTGACCCGGATCGCGATCACTTCATCGCCGCACGTGGAATTCTTCGCGATGTGCTTGGCCGATACCTTCAATGTGCACCTCAAACGATCGATCTCGTGTATGGCGCGCGCGGCAAGCCTGCAATATCCAGCGCCGGCTCGCGTCATCCCCTCTGTTTTAACCTTTCGCATTCGCATGGTCTCGCGGTGATCGGAATCACTCGCGAACGTGAACTCGGGATTGATGTCGAAATGATTCGGCCTGACTTCGCGAGCGAAGAGATAGCTGAGCGGTATTTTTCCGCGAAAGAGGTCGCTGATCTGAATAAGCTCCCGACGGACCAGCGGGCCGACGGGTTTTTCCTATGCTGGACTCGGAAGGAAGCTTACATCAAGGCTAAGGGCGATGGACTTCACATTCCGCTCGACAGCTTTGACGTTTCGCTCTCACCGGAGATGCCCGCCACACTTTCCAGCGCCGACGACTCCCGCTGGGGAATCAATTCCTTCTCGCCGTCCCTCACTTCGGGACCCCGCTACGCCGCAGCCGTCGTGGCAGAAGGGAAAAATTGGACGGCGCGTTACTTCGAATGGAAGCAAAAGGAGACGCCAATTGAGAGTTGAAATCTAGTTCAACACTATCGCATCCAATTGTTAGCTGCGGACGTTTTCCTGAGCAACTCCGGCTAATTCATATCTCACGCGGCCCCCATCCAAAACGGCGTAGGCCAACCGAGCTCTTTCTTTCTCCGGACCAACGATTTCCCAACCGTCTCCGCTCGGAACCACTTTCATGTGGTTCCTGGCGCGCCACCAGCGGTCCACGTCCCCAGGCAGAGTGGCCCAAATGTTTTCGCGGGCGATCATCGGTTGCAGATAGTCGAGCAAAGCTTCGTACACCCGGCGGTTGCGTTCATTAATCAAATAATCCGGATGCGAAATGAAACTCATCAATCCATTTCTTTGTCCGATTAGATGCAGCTGTCTTTTCCACAAATCGATCGAATGATCGTTCAGGATATAGAACAGCGAGTAGTCTTGCGTAGTAGTCAGAGGAAGTTCAAGTATCTTATCCACAAAGTACGGCATCACCGTGCAGCAGCCGCCACGCTGCGGCTCCAGATGGGCAACGTTGGGCACAGACATGTCGTAGGAAAACTCGTATGCATCGTACCAATCTAGATTGCGATACATCACTCCAGCACGGAAGCCACGCGCGCCGAATTTCGTGATGTACTCGTTGATTTTTTTGGCCCGCTGGAGAAAAGTCTCTCGGTTTTGATATAGCTGTCCGTCATGGCGCAGGTCGTGTACGTTGAATTCACATCCGCGCTCCCCGATTTGCCGCACATACTCATCAGGAACTTCGTAGCGCTCTTCTGGCACCACTTCATACGACGCTACCATCCCGCGTGAAGCGTCAAGGTCTATCAGCTGCGAGGTGAAGTCGCGGCCCGCGGCAGTTTCTACATCGTGCGTCATGATCAAGCAACTGGACGCGCCATCGGGCCAAAACCAGATGAAGGGCAGCTTGTTAGTACCGCTTGCAGCCATCAACAGGCGCAATAATTCCTGGTGAAGATTGTCGACGGTGAAATCCACGGGCCACGCCGGGAACGGAATTTGCTTCCAATCCCGAAGGTAAACTTGCTGCAATTGACGGCGAACGGAAACCGGCAGCCATTCGCGCACCATGTAGTAGAGTTTGCGCACCGATTTGCCGGCGGAGAATGCTTGTTTTCCTAAACTCATATTCCGCCGATAACGTTCACGGCGAAGATTTTCGATCACATCGGTAAAATCAAAGGGAAGCCGGAGCGCTTTTCCGTCAATGCGAATATCTTTCGACGCGTCGAATTCGCCGGAACCCGCTACATCTATCGACACGCCGGTCCGGTTTCGTCCGTAGCAGATATTTTTCTCGCCAAATTGGAAGAAGCCGTTGTCTCCGGGCCCTAAGTCAGTGACTGGAGAGAGGCCACCGAATAACGTGTTCGGGAAACAGTAGTAGTCTAATAGAGTTCTAATCATGGGTCCCAATGGCCTCTTCGTTCTACCGCAGAAAACTCTTTGAGTAACGCAAAATAGTTTGATCGCCCACTATGACGCCGTGATAGAAATCCTCGATTCAATTTGCTGTTCCAGTCTCATGATGTTGCTGGAGATATCTTCTTCCCCGATTTCTATCCTATATGGCGATATATCAGTTTTCCAGTGATCGTCAGTAACCTGTCGGGCATATGCGAAAATATACGTTTTGCCATCTGTAATTTCCAGCGTTCGGTTGAACCCATAGCGGAAGATTTGGGAAATTTCAAATACACCAACCGCTCCGGTTCGGGCACCCAGTGATTTTTGAAGGCAAGAAGCCCCGCGTTATCCTCCTGGGTACGTCCCATATCAAACTGGTTTGCTCCATTAGATTTTCCGGTTTCGATCGCTCGCCACAAGAGCCATGGCGTAGTCCCGAACTTATTAAAGCGCGTATCTGAGCATCCATATTTATAGTAAACAACACTTCCGAATCGCAACGTGAGGATCGCGGCAATTGCCGTGCGGTCTTTATAGGCAAGCCGGATCTCAAGGGCTTTGTCCTGGCACCGAATCAGATTTTTAAACCATGCGTACGGAATAGGAGGCAAGTGGTGCCTTCTTCTTGTGATGACAAATAGAGCGTAGAAATCCCTGAGCAATTCGTCGGACCTGCCGCACTTCTCCGACAGACCGGCCTTCTCAGCGCGTTGAATTCGCCGCTGAACGGAATCTTTATCGAGACTTCCAAAAACGCTATTTAGGTCTGGACGCAAATCTAGCCGATGCAAAAAATATTTCCCCGCGGCTAGAAAGTCAGAATTATCGCCCGTTTGGCCGAAATTCATATGGATCGGGCGCAGCTCAATATATTTCCATTTCTGCGCTGCCAAATCAATTTGGAGGTTCCGTATCAAGAAGTCCGCGTCTTCGGCTGAGTCGCAGAGCGGCTCGCAGTGATCTGAAAACGGTAGCGATACTAGACGACGCCCGGTAAGCCAGCTGTCAATGCGACAGAAAACCAGCCCATTTTTCAGGTCGCTACCCGGCGGAGACGTGGTGAATGCTGTTGGCACATATTGATAGGTGCATTGAAGCGCCTTAAGCCAACCCTCCGTGTGGAACACGGAAGCCCTGGGGTGTCGGGCCACAAACTCTGGCCACCGCGCGTCAGCGATCGGATCAATTTGATAAAGTTTCATGGGCCCAAGGCAACCGCGTGAATGACGGGCAGACAATCGTCAGTCGGAATTCACCCAGAACTCCTCACGCACTATTATCTTTCATGGAAGCGCCACGCTGACTGCAGCCGGCTCGGACGTTTTCTGATCGTAATTTCTCCGCAAGGCCGTCCGGAACTGTTCCCGTTCGGCCGGATTGAACACAATCAGCCATGATCCGACCGCGTATATCGCCGTCGCACAAATCGCTGAGGCAACCAGCATAGGATAACTGGGTCGAAGACCCCAAGCTGAAATCGCTGTGGCAGCTCCCATTAATAGACAGCAATACAACAAGTTTTTCCCGATGAATCTCATGTAAATGCCGTAGGAGATCCCATTCACCCTGCACACCCACCACGGCTGGAGTACCACCCGTACGAGAAATGCTCCTATCAACGTTCCCATCGCCACGCCAAGAATCCCAAGAGGTCGAGCAAGCGCCAAGCTAAACGCCAGGTTCAGGAGGCCCTCGGCCCAATTTGTATAGGTATAAAATCGATGGTTAAACGTCGCATACAACAGGTCGATTGAGGGCTTTTGACACACGTCTAGTAATACCGCAAGCGATAAAATCACAAGCGGCCAGTATGCGTCTTCATAAGTTGGCCCCATCCAGCGAGCTATGAAGGGTTTCCCCCACCCAATGAGCGCGAGACAGATGAAAATCGAAATACAAGTCGAGAGCTTCGTCCCGAAAAAGAAAACCTTCTCAATGCCCCCCCGGTCTCCCGAACCGTGCAGTCGGCTAAACACAGGCTGCAACATGCCAACCGACAGAATTATCATCTGCATATAATATTGCGCGAACACGCCCGCAACTCTGTAATGTGTCACCATCGCTAGCCCAATCAGTCCTGAGATAACGAGGGGGTCGATTTGAAATCGTATGGCATCGGCGATGAAGGCTAGAAAAGCGTAGACACTATAGGAAGATAGACTTTTTACTATCTTCGACTCCATAGATCTAGCTTCAACTCGCGCCCAGGTAGCCTCGCGTTTCGCAAACCAAATCTGCAACGCCGTCACCGGCAAAGTCGAAAGTAAGGTAACCCAGGCCAGCGCCAAAAGCCCGTAACCAGCTAAGATCACCCAAACAGTTAGTCCGGTGCGCAGTGCCAACCCGAAGAGATTTATCCAAGACTGGATATCAAAACGGAATTTCGTAAATAGGACGCCCCCATAAACTCTCACAGGCAGTCCGATCGCCGCATTGACTCCCAAAATGGCGATTACGCTTCGGAATATGCGAGCATCGGTAGGATTGTGAGAGAACCAGGGCGTGGCAACAACGATCGCCCCGGTGACCAACAGGGCGATGCCGCCAAGCAGAAGGTTGATTCGCAATGCGGTATTAAAAACCGTACGGCACTCGGCGTCATCGTTGCGACCGATCGCTATGGACATATATTGCGACACGGCGCTTGATAGCCCGAAGTCTAATAAGCTGTAGTAGCCGATGAACGACGCTGCCAGGGCCCAGAATCCGTAGGTCCGGTCGCCAAGGTGATGCACAACGAAGGGCATCAGACAGAACGAGACAACCGCGGTCGCAATCAAGGTACCGATTTGCAGCACGGAACCCGATAGCAATCTTCGTCCTATCAAATTGAATTTTCCGGGCATTAGCTAGTGGCACTCCAGTGCCGTGGTGCCACAAAATGTGCCTCAAGGCGCGCTGTAAGGGTCTGAAATGAACGTGGAATTAGATTAGAACTGCCGAGAAACTCATTCATCCGCCAGTGGAACGAGATGTCATTCACGAGAATTTCGGCTTTGGACCACCAGACCAGATTAGTCCAGTGGAGTCGCTTTTGCTGCCTCACGATTTGCAAGTTTCCTGGAGGAAGTCGGTCGAAGCATATCTGCATAGACATTCATAGTTAGCTGACCCACCACATCCCAGGAATGCCCCTCTGTTGCGAAATTTCGTATCTCTTGCCGACGACTGCTCAAGCTCGTGAATAGATCACTTGCGAAATATCGTTCGATGGCCTTCGCCAAATCAACGTGATCCTCGGGCTTAAATACAAATCCGGTCCTGCCCTCGATAATTTCATCCTTCAATGACCCAACGTCCGCGGCAAGAATCGGGACGCCAAAACTGTACCCCAAGCATAAGACTCCACTCTGATAGACGTGCCGGTAAGGCAACACAAGAACGTCCGCCGCTTTGAAGTAAACTTCAGTCTCGTCGTCAGGAATGTATTCACCCTTGAGCAGGATTCGTCCTCTCTCCACACCCTCTCGGCTCGAATCCACGATCGCGCGCCAGTAGCTCTCGCAGTTGTTCGGCCTACCGGCAATGATCAAGTGATAGTCATCATGTCTAGGAAGGACCTGTCTAAACGCATCAACTAGATATTCGATTCCTTTATAAGGCGTAATGGCACCGAAGAACAGAATGGTCTTTTCATCCTGGCGGATACCCAATCGCTGCCTCGCCTCGCTTGAGGTGAGCTTAGTGTCTGGAACAGAATTATTTATCCCGAACGGAATTACCGTCACCCGGCTCTCTTGCGCGCCAAATTCTTCAATCAGCTCCTGCTTCATCTTTTCCGTATGAACGAAGATATGGTCGGCAAGACGGTATTGAATCCGCAACGTAAGACGATTGACCGCCGAGTCTTTCGAATCACGCCTGCCCGCATTCACATTGTGGACCGTGAGTACGACCTTCTTCCCCATCAGCCTGTAGAAAAGCATGAGCAGCGTACGATCGAAGATCTCGAATTTGTTATTCCACAGAATATGAAATATCTTTGGCTTGGCTGTGGCGGCGTAATGGATTAGCTTGGCGTAGTACTTGAATATCCTAGATACTTTTTCTGCGAAACTGGCATCCCGGCGTTGATTGCCTCGCAGATTAAGAAAGTTCAATTTCGGTTTACCGTGGAACTCTGGAAGGTCGAGCTCGTCGCTACCGATCAGATCTAAAGTCGCGCCCTTTGAGATGAGTTCTGTTGCCAGCCCGAACACGTATGGCCTATCGCCACCGCCGGTAAGGACAGAAACCGCGATCTCGGGAACCGTATTGGAGGCCGTCAATTGACCCGATCCTGGTTGGCTTTGATAGCCCATACGATCGTCATATATCTCAAATCTTACAACCACACATTCTTGCAGCCCGTGTTTTCAATACAAACTGTTGTGATCTTGTTATGGCAGGCAGGGAATTCAATCCTTGAAACTAGGTTCGGTCTGCTGCACGTAGAGAAAAACCTTCACAATTTTGCCAGTCTTTCTTCCAAAATCTCGCAGATAGTGTGGCCAATAGTGATATGCATTTCCTGCATTCGCGGGGTCGATTTGGTGGGAACGCACAAGCAAAGGTCGCACGCTGCTCGCATTTTGCCTCCGGTTTCGCCGGTCAGGCCGATCACTTTCACCTTGCCCTCGCGAGCCGCTTCAATCGCGCGGAGAATATTTGGGCTGTTGCCGCTGGTGGAGATCGCCAGCAGCACATCGCCTGGCCGGGAGTGGGCCGTCAGTTCGCGTGCAAATACTTGCTCGTACCCGTAGTCGTTGCCGACCGCCGTGAGACTTGATGAATTGCCGTGCAAAGCCAGCGCTCTAAAAGGCCGTCGTTCAATCAAGAACCGCCCAGTAAGTTCCGCGGCAATGTGCTGGGCATCGGCCGCCGAACCGCCGTTCCCTGCGACGAGCAATTGCCCCCCGGATGCCATAGACGAGTAGATAAGGTCAACGGCGCTCGACACATCTTCGGCGAGTCTAGGAAGAACCTTGGCAACCTCGAGGTGTTCGTCCCATATGGCCTTGATCTTGTCCGCTTGATAGGTCGCACTTGCCACGTTAGCCCTCTCTGGTGACGTTCTCGGTTAAGGGATGGGGGACCGGCATTCGCTTAGGGTCCCCGTTCTGGCTCAGCTGGCTTGGTGGGTGAGACCTCGACTTGCCGAGTTTGAGGCTCTCCTTTTTGTTCCTGTGTTCCATCCAAAGCCAGCAGTAATCCGTGAACTTCCGGCCAACAAAGCTTCTCTTGGATCGCCAGGAACTATCCTTTAGATGAATACCGTAGTCACCAAAGCGATTCCAGTTGCGAACATCGCACACATTGTCCGGAAAAAGAACTGTAACCGTTTTGGCCAATTCTACATTCTCAGCAAGGGTTCGCGAAATCAGCCCGGGACCGGTGGAATTCAGAACGGTATATTCGTCTTTAATTAACGGCGGGGACCCGCGCATCATAGGCTTGACCCAGTTGGGATTCGCTTGGGCTTTTACGCAGTTCCTAATAACCGCTTCAAGAAAGGGATGGCCGGGAGCAGCTCCAAATGCGTAGTTTCCCATTTGCCAATCCATCCCAAGATCGTTCCGCAGGAAATGACTTACACTGAGCGCCTCAAAAGGAAAGACACAGCCATGTTCCAAAAGGGCCGATAGGTTGGAGGCCAATAGCACGTCAAGGTCGAAATAGAAACCGCCATAGCGATACACTACGAGGTATCGGAAAAAATCGTATTTTTCAATGGGAAACGGAAAGGAATGAAAGAGCGGGTCGTATTGGGGGAATTCTCGCTTAACAAATTCGTCCGCTTGCGCATCATCGAAAAATAGATATTCGTAATCGGGATTGAGCAGCCTTAAGTTCGCCATCACAGCGCGGCTCCGCAGTGGCTGGTCAATAGTCTTCCCAGTCTGAATAATTCGCTTTGGAATTCGATCCGGCATTGCGCCTTCGCTTCAGAAATCTCTATTGGAATAATACAGGAGCTCTGTGCTCTGCACTTCAATCGTGTGTCTATAAAAGTATGGAGGGTACTAAAAGGACATCACTGGCTGATAGAGAACATCATCGAATCACTGTCGCCTCAACGTTGGTCGGAGGGGCAGGGGAATTCGTTGTCTGGGTGGTCGGATAGGGGTATGTGTAGGGCACGTAGTACGTTGTCCAATTATTCGTACTAGCGCATTGGTAAAGTGTATTTGAGTCCGTGGCCCAATAACCAACTCCGGTCGTACAATTTGAAGGACGTGCCGAGGACATGCCAACGCCAACCCCGCTTGAACCGTTGAACGACGCCGTGTAATCGAAATAGTCCCGATTCGGTTGAACGGCTGACGGTGCATTTGTCGCAAGCATAGGCTCTCCTGGAGCTTGGGAGCCGGTATTACCCCATTCATAATTTGGAAATGACATTTGGTTGTGTCCTACGCCGGGCTGATCTCGAAAGGGGTAAGTTCCGTTCGCCGCGTCGAAGTAGCGAGACGCAGTATCCCCGGGAACAAGGCTGGAACAAGTGGCGTTGGATATTGCAAGAGTATCTGGATTGGCTCCGCACCAGCGGGCCGTCATCAACCCGGGTATAGTCGTGCCGCCCACATTAGTCCAAGTGCAGCTTCCGTCGTTCGTCGTACCTCCAGGAGTTTGGTTCCAAGACGGCGCGCCCCCTCCACTGGTGCAACTAGAACCGCGGTTCTGATAGTTCCATTGTCCTGGATTGTTCCCGCCGAGAGGGCCTACTGCCGCCCCAGCCGGGTATGAATTCGCAGGAATCCAGGTCGGAGCATTGAGGGTATTGTTCGTAGAATTTACGTTCGTTGGGTCCCCGGATAGCGGAATCCAATTCAAGCCCGATAGAGCCAGGCCCCATCGCCCAATGTCTGTGACTTCTGCGATGCGAAAATACCCTAAAGAAGTACCCGTCCATGGGCTATTACCAGTCAAAGTATTGTTGAACATAAGCAGGATGCCGCCCCTCACTGTCATAGGGGCCTGAGAGTTTCCTGTATTGTTAGTGAAGGTATTGTTGTAAATCTCTTGCAACAAAACTGAGCGCCAGTTTCCGCTGTCAGTCCCATGAGCTCCGCTGTTCCCAGAATTATTTATAGCGTTATAGCGGACTACCAACTTCGCACCAGCATAGGCGTCAAAGAAACCTTCGCTGCCGGAGTGCAGTGCGTTGTAGGTGCAATTCTCGATATAGATCGCCTGATTGGAGCCTTCATTCGTAGGATCGTTCCAATTCTGATAGCCTCTGGTCGCGTAATCCCCATAAATCACAATGGGAGGATTCATACCTGTCGTTCCCGTTTCGTCTACGAGAATATGATCCGCGAGCCCGTAGGAATCCGAAAGATTTATGAATACCCCACCGGAATTTGACTTCAAATGGATGTGGTCCACCCTGAAAGATACGCTGCCGTGCATGCCGTTAGAAAACCGTATGACTCCGTTGGACGTCCCTGATGTCCCATCAATAAACGTAAATCCCGTCAGCCTGACGAAGTTGGCAGCCGAGGTATTTGACACAATAAGAGTTTGGCTATTTGGACCGTAAGTTAGCGTGATAATCGTATTGTCCACACAACTCGTTGTTTGAGTTGTGGGTGTACCGTCGCAGGTTGTCGCCCCTATTATGGTGAGCGCTTTTCCGGAAACTAAAACCTGAGACGACCAAGTGCAATTTCCAGCCGGCACCACGACCGTGTCGCCGTTAGAAGAAGAGTTTACCGTCGCCTGCACATCGCTTTGGGAGCAAGAAGGCGCATTTAGTGTGTTAGCCCGTGCGTTTGGGCTGGAAAACGCGGCTAAAACGCCCGCGATTAACAGCCACTTTGCGATTCTGATCATCGGCTCCGCTCTCTTGAGAGATTTGCAGTTTGTGGACACCCTTCCAAACGGAGTGCCTACTTGTCATATCTTGCTCCGAGATCGCAGCAGATAATACTGTCCCCGAGGACAGCTTTGGGACGGGGTGGATAGGAGTTGCGGCCTGTTCTAACATTCGGGCCAACGGCCTCAATTCTTGCTTACTGTAAGCCATTTGTAATCAGCACTTCCGCGCGCATGGCGAATTTTGAGTCCGTCACCGATTTATTTGGCCTACACTTCACTAGGCGCTCTCGCGACCGGTGGCTTCTTTGCGTGCCAGAAAGTGCGGGCTCGACGAAGGGAATCAGCCACGGGTTCAGGAATCCACTGAACAATTCCCCGATGAAGACCAAGACGGAGAACTATCCGGCCCGCCGCTGTTAATGGAACGTAGTATCTCGGCACGTCAACTTTCTGGAATCCGTTGTATCGCTTAAAGTCTGCGAGCGCGCTTTCCTGCTTGTTGCCATAAGTCATGTTCGCGTACCAGAGGTACGGGATTTCGCGCTCAGCACAAGAGCGAACTGCTTGGGCCACCAGCGCGTTTGTTGCAGCCTTATCGCGGTGCTTAATCATGGAGAGAATGTGCATAAAGCCCATCTGGCTACGATTTTCGTCGCTGACAAGTTTCACGAAGCCAATAAGCTCGTCTTCGAAAAACGCTCCGAGGAAGATGCTTCGCTCCAGAAATGTCGCCTTGATTTTGCGCAGCGTCTCAATGTCCTCGCCGTAGTGCGGGAATCGCCGGCCTTGCCGGATGGGTGATTCGTTATAGATGCTCTGAATTCCCCGGATTAGGGCATCGTCGAACGGCACTTCGCGGGTAGTGACGCCGTTTTTTGCCGCCTTCCGAACCATGTTTCTGACCTTGCGATCGATCTGACTAGTCATCCAATTATCGAACGTCGACACGGGAAGCGCGGCCATGTTGTCCCACTCAAGCGGGAAACTATATTGGGGAGTGGTGTCGCGGAGTTTTTGAATGAACGTGAAAAGGTCAATCCGTTCTGATGAACCCCTTAGAAACTCAAGCGCCGCTTCCGGGTTCTCCAGAAACTGATACCCCTCTCCCTCGACGTACGCGATTCGGATTAGCTTTCCCCGGATTCGGACTTCCGCGCCGCCCACTTCCATGGCTACCTTCCTTTCTTCTGGTGACCGGGCCGGGTCACAATTAAAGGCCGCTTGGCTTCAACCGCTACAGAAGGTTCATCGCCTATTGGATTGTACCAACGAGTGCGCGGCCCACCATCGCCTGAGCCGCTGGAAGGTTCTATTGCGGTTGCTCGGCCAGCCGGACGCAGCTTCGTCTCAGCTAATCTATCGTTTCGAAAAGACGGCCTCAGAAGTCGCGCGTTGTCTATGCCACCTTCGAATGTACCGTCGCTGCGCATTCGAGCTCGCTTCGAGTCAGGTGCGGAAATCGCTATCATCAGGAACATGATCCACATTGTGTGAAATTTGAATGCTGCCTCAGTAACATTATAGAAGACGATAACTGTCCACATGGCTAAACTGAATGACGCAATCGAAGAATTAGTCGCAAAGTCTTTCCAAATCTTTCGGTAGCTCGTCATCAGGAATCCGCAGAGAAGAAAGAGTCCAATCAAACCCAGGTTTAGGTAGACCTCGAGATAACCGTTGTGCGCCTCGTTTAGTTTGCCAAACTCCTTCCAGACCGAGTTGACCCGCGGACCCAGCCAGAAACTTTCGTATCCTGTCCCAAGAATTGGATTCGTATTTATACTCAGCAGGGTCTTCCATATGAGGGTTCGGTCTGTGAGCGTTGGGTCCCGGCCGACTGCGCTGGCGACATCTGCATTGATATTGAAACCAAACGCCAGAACGAGATACAGAACGACACAGGCGGGAATAGCCACCTTTACGAAGCTGAGACGGCGCTTAAATACTTTGCTGTAAACCGCTGCGACGATCAGGCAACCGAGCACTAGACATACCCGGGAAGTCGCGCTGTTCGCAAGATTAAACACCCAGATCGTCATTGCAATGAACACGACGTTCAGGAAGAGGATTCGTTTCGTCCGCCGTTCCTTGCGTTGCGGCCAACGTCTTAGGGTATCCCAGAAGAAAAAAAGTCCGCTTACTAAGCACAAGGCTCCAAGATCGTTCTTGCCTGTTGTGGGCCCGATGTACATGGCCGCGCCTGTCCAAACGTTGTAGTACCTGCCGATCAGCGGAAAATACTTGATAAGCACTATGGAAAGGGGGATCAGTAGATAACCAAACCGTCGGAACACTGTACACAAAGCCTCGAGCGGGCGAGGGTCCGACAAAACCACAAGCACCATCACGTAATTGCCCAGGTCCCGAAACCACCGCTTGAAGGTGACGAAGGGGAAATCGGACCACAGCACGCTCACGAGGGCGAAAGAAACGAATGCGATAAAGAAAAAGTTGCGCGTCAAGAAACCGCCCCAATTAAAAGACCGCGAAAATAAGATTATGACCGCTAGAACAATTAAAACTGTAAAGATAGTTCGGTCCAACGGATTTCCCTCTTCAAAAGCCGCAGCCGCATTCGACAGTTGGCCCCCGAACCATTGCGAAGGAAGCCGCGTTGCGACGATGAATATCCATGCCAACGGAACCCAGAGTGCCAGGCTGATACCCGGTTCCTTGGCAGGATCGAACCGTAACAGAGCCAGAAGAAACGCAAACCAAATGAGAAGTGCTAATGATGGAGGCATCGTTAGCGCTCGGCGACCCGAGCCTGGGATAGCTTCGCTGCATGAAGGAGCTGTCCCGGGTCTGCAGCGTCTGGCTGGGGGATCCAGTAAAGGCGAATAGACTTCCCAACCAACGCTGCCGGTTTGAACGTTTCAAGCCACGAATATCCGCCGCAGCCAACAGATGGCTGGCTCATCTCCAGGTCATACAGGCTGATAGCAATCCATCCGGTTTCGTGAACGCACGGGGCTAAGTTGTCGAACGGAGGCAGGTTCATCTGATTTAAATCCGTGCTCCCATTGTAGGCTATAGCGACATGTTCAACGCCGCGGGACCGCAGATCGTTGCTTAACCGAAGCAAGTCTTGTCCCCAATCCAGGTCACTATCTACGAGAATGCGTTCCGGGTGTTTGCCCGCGAATTCGTTGAAGTATGCGAGATTATCGGGCTGAGCCATCACGCTCGAGGCCAGCGTCCACGACATCAGCCCCACCGCCAGGATTCGGCCTAGCCACCGGGCCCGGCCAACCTGCCAGAGTTGCATCACCCCTACCCCGGCGAGAATGCTAAGCAGGGGATATATCGGCAAAATATGCCGTAGGCCAATGTTGAATTTGGTTGGCAGACAAGCTAGCAATAACGCCAGAGCGGACGCCAAAGGCACTAAGATTCGCCAGTCACGGTCGCCATTCTTCCATCTTGTGATTGTCGCGAATCCGCCGATTGCCATCAGAATCAGGAATGCAATTGGAGTCTTGACGCTCAGTGCCACCGGGAAAAAATACCACCACCCCCTATTTCGAACTTGGCCCAGTAGATACATATTGGTGGTCCCGGAAGTTCTGGCCCCTGCCTGTTTCACACCGATAAAAAATTCCGGTACGGGAACCGGCGCCCTTTCGACCAGCTCGTATGATATGTCGCGCAATTTTGCCTGGTGTTCAAATAAGTGGTCGACAAACTGGTGAGGCCTGCTCGCGGGTCCCGATGCAGGGTGAAATGAAAATCGGTAGCATGCAAAGACTATCCCCGCACACAGTAACGCGGCGACACCCAACCGCCGGAGTCGAAGCGGAATTTCCAAGCCCCTCTCTCGGATACTTGTTTCGCCGGCGCACGCCCAGCACAACAGTACCGCCGTTCCACACGCTGCAAAAAACAGTAGTGCGGAAAACTTGCTCATCACAGCAAGCCCCACGGTTATGCCTAAGAGAAAGCTGGAAGCTGTCGTCGGTCGCTCGAGCCAAATCGTAAAGACAAAAAGGGCGAGCACAAATGTAGCCGCGAGCGGTAGGTCCGTGGTTGCGACGCCAGCATTTCCCAGCACCGGCGGCACGTTCGTAAATAAACCCACGGCGGCGACTGCTGCCCAGCTGCCAAACAGCTTGCGAGTCCACTGCCACACGGTCCAGGTGGCAAGGAGAAAAAACGGAAGCACACCCATACGGGCGAGGGCCAGATTGTGGAGATACTCACCGTGTGAAGCAAAAATGGCGTTGCCCGCCAACAATGCGTCCGGGTTGGGATTCTGACCACTCAAACGAATCCCGCTTAGGTAAGGCCCTATCCCGACCGCGACACGTGCCAGCGGAGGATGGAGATCCTCGTAGTTATAAGTTCCCAGTTGGAGCCACTCCATTCCGCATGCGACATGCACGGCTTCATCCCAGGTTTGATTGAACACCTTGTATGTCGAAACGATCCTGGCAATGGCGACAACCGAAAAGAGGATCAGAAGCGCTGCGCGGAACCAGCGGTAAATCTTATTATGATTTTCGTCCATCAGAATTTTATTCGAAGAACCTAATCAGCTTGAGTATTTCGCGTGGCCCAAACGCCAAACTATAGCTCCCAGCCGACGGTACGAGCGGAATCGCTCGATCGATGCCGAACTTTCTGAATCTTGCGCGAAAGTAGCATAAAAACAATGGAAGGGTAGCTGTCGCCCAAAGCCCGTAACCGAGCCATTCGGCGTAATGCCGGCCCTAGTCTTAAATCGTGGAGCTTGGCTGCAACAGATGAATAATAAAGTAATCGCAACCACTCGCGGATGGGCTGCTCATATTTAGTTCCGATTACTTCCGGCATCTCCAGCCACTTGGCAAACCGGCGCTCCAAGCTGTTGTACTTTCGGTCGTCTCGCGTGGCGAAGTACTGTGATAGTGGAACTGGCCGGGATGGTGCCCTGTCCATGCGCACGAGAGGCTCTGCAGCGAAGCAGAAATTCGTCTTAAAACTCAGACGGAAGAACAGGTCCGTATCTTCGCCAATTGTCATTCCCTCGTCGAATCCGCCTAGTTCTTCCAGCAAAGAGCGTTTAGTCAAAAGGCTTGAAGTCTGAAATGGCTGGATTCCGGCCATAGTGTATTTAGCCGGCTCTTCCAGACTGCCAAGTGCAGACGCGCTTTCAAAGGCGACCTCTTTGAACCTCGACTGTGGCATATCGGGGTCCCCGTCATGGAGATTGTCCGTGAAACACACCCCGAATCCATCGCCGAACGCGGTCACGGCCTGCACTTGGCGCTCAATCTTTTTCGGCAACCAAACATCATCGCTATCCAAAAATGCCACCCACTCTCCTTGCGCTTCGCGTATGCCCCGATTACGCGCCGCCGACACACCGCTATTTGCTTTTGTGAAGATTCTTACGCTCGAGCCGAAACGGTTGCGGACCTCATCCGATGTGCCGTCCGTCGAGCCGTCGTCCACCACAATGATCTCATCCACAGGCGCGGTTTGGGCGAGCACGCTTTCGATCGCTCGAATCACGTGTGTTCGGCGGTTGTACGTTGGAATAACGGCGGATATTTTCATACACTTGCTACTAGAAAACGCAGCCCGACGGCGATCTTCGGTCGCACAAGCTGGGTCTTTGAACCCAGCGCGACCGTTCTCACTTCAAGAGCGAGCCAGTTCATTTTGCGGACGTCCAACAGCAACTTGCTCGAAGATGGAATCCATGATTCTGGCCGTAAGCAGAATCTCCCGATAAGGAATAGGTACCGGCGTTCCTTCGCGGATGGAACGGTAGAACGACTCGATGAGATATTTCATGCCGGAGTCCATATGAAAATCCCGGCCTAGAAACAATCTGACGTTGTTAAGCAAATTTCCGAGGTGCTGCTTTGCGAACAGCGCGGGCGGAATAAACATGTCCGCATAACTCTTAAATTTTTGACCGCGCAGCCGGGTCAAGATTTCATGATCTTGATCGAGAATCAGCCCGTTCTTCGGACCATAGAGCCTGAGCTGGTGCATGGGTGGCTTCATCTGGGAAGAAAAGGTGAAATAGGCCGTCGTTCCGCTCGCCTCGCCTATAATCACGCGAAGTTCATCCACGATCTCGCTCTCGTCGATCTGCTTCAGAAGCGAACTGACGAAGCCGTGCGCGATTACCTGCGGAGAATCGCTGGTCATGAATTCTGCGATTCTTGCAATACCGTGACTGATTACGTTCTGAAGTAGTTTGCCGGGTAATCTCCGGACCCAGTGGTTCTTGTCGCCGAGCAAAGCCCGCGCATAACTTGGATCGCCCAGGTCGTAAGTGTAGTAGCTTTCTATATGCACGGGAGCACCGCCCAAGTAGCCACTCTCCACCAGCGCTCTCATTCGTCGCGCTACATGGCTGAATTGATCGTTGTGCCCGACCGTTAGCTTGACCCGTTTTGCCTCGGCCAAGTTCACCAGCTGTTCAGCTTCCTCCGCATATAAGGTGAAAGGCTTCTCAACGTAAACGCTACAGCCTTGCTCCAGACAGAACTTTGCAACATTGAAATGGCTTTCCGCCGGCGTGGTGATATGAACAACGTCCGGTCGAGCCGTATCCAGAAGTTCTGCCAGATCCGTAAAGTATTGTTTGACTGGAAACCGCTCGTAGAGCTGCTTGGCCATTAGCGGCTCACGATCGCAGACTCCGACAATTTCACATCCGGGTATCCGCTGGATCTGCAAGGCGTGGAAATCCGCTATCTTGCCGCATCCTACGATGGCGACTTTAAGCATGTCGTCCATCGCGCGTGCAGGCTTCGATATATCGACGCAGTCCCTCTGAAGTAGATATTCGCGGCTTCCATCCCAGCTTGGTCTTCAATTTTTCATTGGTGTAACGTGTCTTTTTCCACTCCGTGTGCCAGCGCCCGCGGTTGAATACCGGCGGCAATTGTCCATAAGAC
>Ga0209006_10001604_pt1 | contig 20545 bp, 15 predicted proteins | sample JacPin_JW_Ref_O2_FD_188567 | JGI IMG/M metagenome (GOLD analysis project Ga0209006, IMG submission 188567) | Forest soil microbial communities from Algoma, Ontario, Canada - Jack Pine, Ontario site 1_JW_Ref_O2 (SPAdes) (version 2) | ecosystem: Environmental > Terrestrial > Soil > Boreal...
CTTAGCAGATGTTGCAACGGCCCCATCGGAAGCAGCAGCCGCAACCGCCGCAGCCGCCACCGCAACCGCGCCAGCCGCAACCGCAGCCGCCGCACCGGCAACCGCCGCCGCAGCGACAACCACCGCAACCTCGCCAGGCGACCTTGTCGCCGAGCTGAGGCTGGGCGCTTTCTTTGTTGAAGACGTAGAAGGTCGACAGGCTGACGTCCGAGAGCTCTTCCTCGCCGAGAATGATCTCGTGATTCGGCGCGGTCTTTTGCGTCGGCAGGTCCGTCACCTGCGCCCCGCCCGTCGCGGCAGAGGCGCCACCTGCTAGCGATAACAAACCGGCAGCCCCCAGAACCGGTACCGCCTTCACCCGGCGCTTGCGCTTCGGAGCGGTCTTAGCATTCGACATCGTAAAGTCCTCCCATCGTTCGGGACAATGTGGGTCGGAATCAATGTGTGAGCACAGCTAGCGGCGGCATGCTACGCTTGGGTCGGTCGCTAAGCAAGCACGCGCAACGCGTGTCGTTTTCATTCTGAACATTTTGTCAGATTCAAAGTCGAGAGCGATCACGCCGGCTCGTCATTTCGTTGGAAGACCGGCGAGACAGATGCGAATCGCTCCGAGCCGTCGCGATATGCTTTGTGACCGTAGCAGGAAGATTTTAAGACTTTATTGAAACACAAGCGCCCAATTGAAACACAGGGCCATGAACATAAGCCCAATAAGTGTCAGTTGCCTAAGGCGGCCGACGATTTTGCGCCTGGGATTGGCGCGGCGGACGTTCGGCTGACCGCTTTACGCCTTCGGACCTGTGCGATGATCTTGCGCCTTGCACAAGGCCAGTTTGGCCTTGTGCTTTGTGCCATACTGCGGCGAGCGGGGTCACGCACAGCGCGCCCGGCGGTGTCATAACGGCGGCCCATGGCGGCGGTCGACGACCACTGCATGAGAGCAACCACCATGTTGGTGCAGACGCACGACGCCCGACATTCATTCTCACATGCCGTCCGGCCGGCCCCTTCGAGCGCGCTTGCGCATATTCCGGGTGACGATGGATGGCCGCTCCTCGGTCATACCCTCCCTCTGCTCTCGGATCCCAAGGGGTTCGTCGAGCGACGCGCACAGCGCTACGGGCCGGTCTATCGCAGCCACGCATTCGGTCAGAGCAACGTCTCGCTGCTCGGCCCGGAAGCCAATGAATTCGTGCTGCTCGACAGCGAGCGATTGTTCTCCTCCGCGCTCGGTTGGGACGTTTTGCTTGGACGGCTGTTTCCACGCGGGCTCATGCTGCTCGATTTCGATGAGCACCGGCTGCACCGGCGCGCGCTTTCGGTGGCCTTCAAATCAGGCCCGATGCAGTCTTATCTCGGCCAGCTCAACGCGGGCATCGGCGCGGGGCTGACCCAGTGGCCGCGTGGGCAGACTTTCAGATTCTATCCCGCGATCAAGCAACTGACGCTCGATCTTGCCTCTACGTCTTTTCTCGGCGAGGACCTGGGCCCGCAGTTCGAAGCGGTCAAGCGCGCCTTCATCGCGATGGTCGCCGCATCCATCGCGGTTGTGCGCGTGCCGCTGCCGGGCACGCAAATGGCGCGCGGCGTGCACGGGCGGGCGCTGATTGTCGATTATTTCAACCGGCAAATTCCGCTGCGGCGCGAGCGCGGCGGCAGCGATCTTTTTTCTCAGCTATGCCGCGCCACTTGGGAGGATGGCTCGCTTCTGTCGCCTGCCGATATCGTCGATCACATGAGTTTTCTGATGATGGCTGCGCACGACACGCTGACGTCTTCGTTGACCTCATTTGTCTATCGGCTCGCCGCCAATCCGTCCTGGCAAGAGCGCGTGCGTGAGGAAGTTCTGGCACTCAAGCACGCCGCCGACGAGCCGTTGCCGTTCTCTCGTCTCGACGACCTTACGCTGACCGAGATGGCGTTTAAGGAAGCGATGCGGCTCGCGCCGGCGGTACCTTCGTTGCCGCGTCGGGCGGTGCGCGCGTTCGAATTCATGGGACACCGCATCCCGGAGGGTGCCGGCGTCAATATCAATCCGCTTTACACCCATTACCTGCCGCAGATTTGGCCCGAGCCGGAGTGCTACGATCCCGCACGCTTCGACGTGGAAGCCGCGCGCGGGCGGCATAAATTCGCTTTCGTGCCGTTCGGCGGCGGCGCCCATATGTGCCTCGGATTGAATTTCGCTTACATGCAGGCCAAGTGCTTTGCTTGGCACTTTTTGAGCCGATTCCGCGTTTCCATCGCGCCCGGATATCGCCCCGGTTGGAACATGTGGCCGATTCCGCATCCACGCGATGGGCTTTATGTGACGCTCGCGTCCGTTTGATCCCGGTGCCGCACGGCTGCGCGGTCGATGGCTCGGCAAGCCTCTGAGAGCTGCTCCGGATCTTTGGTGGAGCATGATCTTCTCGGAAAACCGGTATCCACTTTTCCGGATCATGCTCCAGCATCCGCGTTTGGCTGGCTTGCGCAAGATTGCCGTCCTGGTGTTAGGTTCCCGCGCCTTGAGGCGTGGGGAGCAAACGATGGCCAATCAAATGCACAACAAGGTTTGCGTGATCACCGGCGGGGCCGGCAGCATCGGCGCGGCGTCAGCCCGGCTGTTGCGGGACGAGGGTGCCCGGGTCATGCTGATCGATCTGGATCAGGCGGCGCTGCAAAAGACCGCCACGAATATCGGTGGCGAGGTTGCCTGGTGCGCGGCCGATGTCACCAAATCGGATCAGGTCGGCAAGGCGATCGCCGCGACCGTCGAGCGCCTCGGCAAGATCGACGTATTGTTCAGCAACGCCGGCAATTTCGGCACCGTCGCGCCGATTGCCGAATATCCAGAGGACGTATTCGATTCGGTGCTTGCCGTGCATGTCAGAGGCGCTTTTCTCTGCGCCAAACACGCAGTGCCGCAGATGAATGACGGCGGCTCGATCATCATTACGTCGAGCGTCGCCGGCGTTACGGGCGACCCGGGCGTCTATGGCTACATCACCGCCAAGCATGCCCAGGTGGGACTGATGCGCGTGCTGGCCAAAGAGCTCGCCGGACGCAATATCCGCGTCAACACCGTTCATCCCGGGCCGGTCGATAATTCCTTTCAGCTGAACGTGGAGCGCAAACTGGGCACCTTGATCGGCCGCGACGGCACCGAATTCTTTAACGAGATCATCCCGCTTCACCGCCATGTCCGCCCCGAGGAGGTAGCGCGCTCGGTGCTGTTTCTCGCCTCCGACGCGTCGAGCTTCACCACCGGATGCCTGCTGATGGTCGATGGCGGGATGAGTATCTGATTTGTTTAACGAAGCGTAAGCCGATGTGCGGTTAGCTACGTCCGGGACAAGTTTGAGCCGCGAGGCACCATGTTTGGGGCCCTCAATCGTCTGATCCGGCGCCACGCCCGCCGGCCCGACGCCAAGCTGTTGGCGCTGACGTTGAACAACATGACGCAAGGCGTCGTTTTGTTCGATACCGGCGGCCGGCTTGTCGTCTGCAATGAGCAATATCGCGCGATGTACGGACTTTCGCCGGACATCGTGCGGCCCGGTACCGAGCTCATCGAGATTATTCGCAATCGCATCAGCAGCGGCAGCCTGCGCCGCGACGCCCAGGAATATTGCGATGAGATCATGAGCCAAATCACGACGGGTCAGACCGTGAGCTTTGTCAACGACGCGCCGGATGGCCGCGCGATTTCCGTGGTCAATCGGCCGATACCCGGCTCTATTTATTGGGTCGGCACCCACGACGACATTACTGAGCGCCGGCTGGTCGAACGCAAAAATGCGCTGCTCGACGAGCAGGAGGCCCGCCGGGCGCGGATCGAAGAAGCGATCACCTGGTTCCGCGAAAGCGTCGAAGGCGTTCTGAAGACCGTCGCCGACGGCGTCACGGCGATGCGTTCGACGGCAAGCGTGCTGGCGGCGACCTCGCGCGAGACCGCGGCGCAAACGGTGGGCGCGGTGCGGACGTCGAACGATGCCTTCGGCAGTGCCCAGATTGCCGCGACCGCAGCCGACGAGCTGTCGAAATCGATCGGCGAGATCAACCGGCAGCTCACCCGGGCAAGCGAGGTGGTGGTTGCCGCCGCTACCGAGGCGCAAGCGACCAATCAGGAGATCGCCGGTCTCGCCCAGGCCGCGCGCAAGATCGATGACGTCGTCAAGCTCATTCAGAGCGTCGCCGGACAGACCAATTTGCTCGCCCTCAATGCCACGATCGAGGCGGCCCGCGCCGGCGCCGCCGGCAAGGGCTTTTCCGTCGTCGCTTCCGAGGTGAAGGCGCTCGCCGTGCAGACCGCAAAGGCCACGGACGACATCGCCTCGCAAATTGCTGCGGTGCAGGGCTCGACGCGCAGTGCCGTCGGCGCGATCGGCAGCGTTGCCGGCAAGATGCAGGAAATCCGCCAATTCACCGGCGCCATCGCTACCTCGGTCGAACAACAGAATGCGGCGACGCAGGAAATCTCAGGAAGCGTCGCCGCTGCGGCGTCGGCGACGAAATCCGTCGTCGCCGTATTGGAGCGTGTGTCCGACGCCATCGCGCACGTCCATAACTCGGCCGACACGGTGCTGGCGGCCTCGCAATCGGTCGAACGAGCCGCGGACTCGCTTCGCGGCAGCGTCGACGGCTTTCTCCGCAAGGCCGCGCTCTAACACCTGATATTATCGAGAGGGATAGGGTGGCGTTTTCGCCTCTATCTCATTGCGCCGCAGCGGCGGTGGGCTTGGCGGTCGCGAGCACGACCACTTTGGTCCCGATCGGGACGCGATTGTAAAGGTCGGTCACGTCGTCGTTGGTCAGACGGATACAACCCGACGAGACATTGGTGCCGATGGTCCACGGCTCGTTGGTGCCGTGAATGCGGTAGAGCGTATCCTTGTTGTCCTGCCACAGGTACATGGCGCGCGCGCCGATCGGATTGTCGGGACCGCCTTTCATGCCCAGACCACTTTGCAGCTGCGCCATGTGCTCGCGCAGCTCCGGCTTGCGCGCGAGCATCTCGGCCGGCGGGTACCAATCGGGCCATTCTTGTTTGCTGTGAACGGTCGCAAGCCCGGACCACACGAAGCCTTCGGCGCCGACGCCAACGCCGTAGCGCATGGCCTGTCCGCCGCCCTGCACCAGGTAAAGAAAATGACTGCCCGGATCGACGATGATGGTGCCAGGCCGCTCGCGCGACGGATAGGCGACGACCGTGCGCGCAAACGCCGGATCGGGGCCGCGCGGCTGCTCCGGCGTTGTGGAGAAAAGACCGGAACCGGTCGACCCGCCGGCGCAGGCCCCAAGCGCAAGCAGTGCGATGCCAGCCATCGCCTGCGCCACGTGCGTTCCCCGCAAACTCAACTCGCCGAGCCCCTGCGCCATAAAGAGATTTTAGATCAAAAAGGGCGCGGTGCGTACCAGAGGCGAGGACGCCGGGCCAGGGCACGATGCGGCAATGGCTGACGTGGCAGCGCCGGGCGGCATGGACAGCATTTGACGAAAGGTTTCTGCTTTCTGCTTGTGCCGCGGAGACTGCGAATGAGAAGTTGCGCCGCCGCTCTTCACCGCGGTTGTGTGCGGCATTATGTCTAGGCCGAGGCTCTTATCGGGAGGCCGGTCATGGACCGATCGCTAGTTTTGACACTGATCGTGGTGGGCGTCGTCGGCGGCAGCGTGGCCGCGCAAGCGGGCCCGTGCAGCACCCAGATTTCACAAGTCGAGCGCGAGATCGCGCGCTTGCAGGCGACATCCCGGCCGGGCGGGGCCGGCGAGCCGAGTGCGGCTCAATCGGTCGGCGCCCAGTTGCATCACCAGCCGACGCCGGGCTCGGTGCAGAGCGCCGAGCATATGGCGATGGCGGACGGCGACGCTGCGCTCGAGCGGGCCCGCAAGGCCAATGCGGAAGGCAATGCCGCGGCCTGCAACAAGGCGCTCGCGGAGGCCAAGGCGATCTACGGCATCGAATAGAGTCGCGTGGCACCGAGCCGGCTTCCGCCTTCGGATCAAACCGAGGACGGGCGTTCGCGGGTCGCCGTCAATATGCCTGCTCGGCGTAGATCGGATCGACGGATCCGGCCCAAGGCCCGTTGAACTTTTCCAGCAGTTCCTGTGCGGGTGTCGTTCCGCGTTCGAGGCGATCGTCCAGGATCTCGAGATAGCGCGTCTCGTCCTGGCCGTTGCCGTCGAGATGCTGCCGGCGCGCGAGCCCATTGCGCGCCAGGGTGACAATCTCGCCGGCGATTTCGCCTGCGGTGCGGCCATGGATCGTCGCGGCGAGGCCCGCTTTCGGCACCTCGTCGCGCAGTTTTTGACGCTCCGCCGCGGTCCAGTTCTTGACCAGATCCCAGGCCGCATCGAGGCTCGTGTCGTCGTAAAGAATGCCGACCCACAGCGCAGGCAGCGCCAAGAGGTTTCGCGTCGGTCCGGAATCGGCGCCGCGCATTTCCAGATAACGCTTGAGCCGCACCTCCGGAAAAATCGTGCTGATGTGGTTTGCCCAATCGGAAATCGTCGCGTGCGCGCCCGGCATGCCCGGAAGCTTGCCGATCATCAAATCGCGAAACGATTGGCCGGAAACGTCGACATAGTCGTCGCCGTGCTTGACGAAATACATCGGCACGTCCAGCGCGTAATCGACCCAGCGTTCGTAGCCCATGCCGGGCTCGAACACCCAGGGCAGCATGCCGGTGCGGGCATTGTCGGTGTCGCGCCAGATCTCCGCGCGGTATGACAGAAAGCCGTTCGGCTTGCCTTCGGTGAACGGCGAATATGCGAACAGCGCAGTCGCGATCGGCTGCAGCGCGATCGAGACGCGAAGCTTTTTGACCATGTCCGATTCCGACGAGAAATCGAGATTGGTCTGCACCGTACAGGTGCGATACATCATGTCGAGGCCGAGCTTGCCGACCTTCGGCATGTAGGCGGTCATGATCTTGTACCGCCCCTTGGGCATTTTCGGCATGGCGGCGCGGCTCCAGCTCGGCGTCATGCCGATGCCGAGGAAGCCGATGTGCAGCGGCTCCGCCACTTCGCGCACCTGCGCCAGATGCGCCATCAGCTCGCTCGAGGTCTGGTGCACGGTCTCGAGCTGCGCGCCGGACAATTCGAACTGGCCGCCCGGCTCGAGCGAAATCGCGCCGCCGCCGGTCACGTCGAAAAGGCCGATGATATCGTCGCCTTCGGTGATCGGCTGCCAGCCGAGCAGATGCTGCATGCCTTCGAGCACCGAGCGGATTCCACGACGCCCCTGATAAGGCACCGGCTGGTGGTCATCGAGGGTGAAGGCGAATTTCTCGTGCTCGGTGCCGATACGAAACCGCGACTTCGGCTTGGCGCCTTGCGCGATCCAATCGACGAGCTCGTCGCGCCCTTCGATCGGGGTCAGGTCGACTTGATCACGCGCCATGGTATCCGAAATCAAAAACGAGAGGCTTTAGGGTAGCGACGACGGTCACGCGGCCTTCCGCCTTTCCGGCGGGAAGCGATGGTAAAAGGTGTCGCCGTTCTTCGCCACGTCGCGCAGGAGCTTGCCGGGCTTGAAGCGGTCGCCATACTTTTTGGTCAATCGATTGCAAAGTTCGACAAAAGCTTTTGCACCCATGCCGTCGATATATGAAATCGTGCCGCCGGTGAACGGCGCGTAGCCGAAGCCGAGGATCGAGCCGACGTCGGCTTCGCGCACATCGGTGACGACGTGCTCCTCGATGCAGCGCGCCGATTCCAGCGCCTGAATGGCCAGGAGCCGCTGCTTGAGCTCGTTGACGTCGATGGTATCGGGATCGAGTTTGGTGGTCTGCAAATCGGCAAGGCCCGGCCACAGCCGCTTCGGCGCATTCTGCGGGTAATCGTAAAATCCCTTGCCGTTCTTGCGGCCGAAGCGGCCGCGCTTTTCCACCATTTCCTCGAGCAGCGCCTTCTGCCGCTGATCGATCTTGTCGGCGCCGAGATCGGCCTCTGTCGCCTTGAGGATCTTCCACGCCAGATCGACCGCCACCTCGTCGTTGAGCGACAGCGGGCCGACCGGCATGCCGGCCATGCGGCCGACATTCTCGATCATGGCCGCCGGGATGCCCTCGGCGAGCATCAAATGTCCTTCGCGCACATAGGTGCCGACCACGCGCGAGGTGTAGAAGCCGCGCGAATCGTTGACCACGATCGGCGTCTTGCGAATGGCGCGGACGTAATCGAGCGCCATCGCCAGCGCCGCATCGCCGGTTTTTTTCCCCTTGATCACTTCGACCAGCATCATGCGGTCGACCGGCGAGAAGAAATGAATGCCGACGAAGCGCTTCGCATCCTTGAACGCCGAGGCCAGCGAGGTGATCGGCAGCGTCGAGGTATTCGAACCGAAGATCGTACCGTCGCCGATCTCGGCTTGCGCCTTGGCGATCACCTCTTCCTTGACCGCACGATCCTCGAACACCGCCTCGATGACGAGATCGCAATCCTTCAGCGCCGCGTAATCCGGCGTCGCAGTGATGCGCGCCAAGAGCGCATCGCGATCGGCCGAGGTTGCGCGGCCGCGGTTGACCTGATCGGTGATCAGCTTTTGCGAATGCGCCTTGCCTTTCTCCGCCGTTTCCTGATCGCGATCGATGAGAACGACATCGATGCCGGCCTGCGCGGTGACATAAGCGACGCCGGCGCCCATGAAGCCGGCGCCGAGGATGCCGACCTTCTTGATCGCGTGCGGCGGCACGTCGGCCGGCCGGCGCGCGCCCTTGTTGAGGTCCTGCATCGACACAAACAACGAGCGGATCATGGCCGCCGCTTCCGGTGAGCGCAGGATTTTTGCGAAGTAGCGCGATTCCACCCGCAACGCCTGGTCCATCGGCAGTTGCAGGCCCTCATAGACGACCTGCAAGATGGCGCGGGCCGCCGGATAATTGTCGTAGGTCTCGCGGCGATAGATCGCGTTCGCGGCGGGGAACACCATCATTCCGTTCTTGGAATAGACCTGCCCGCCGGGCAGCTTGAAACCGTCAACGTCCCACGGCGCCTTCGCCGTGCCGCCGGCCTTGATCCAGTTTTTCGCCGTCTGCACCAGGTCTGCTTGCGGCACCACCGCGTCGATCAGCTTCATCGCTTTGGCGCGATTGAGCCGAAGCTGGTCGCCCTTGAGCAGAAATTGGAGGGCGTCCGCCGGCTGCATCATACGCGCGATCCGTTGCGTGCCGCCGCCACCGGGAAACAGGCCGACTTTGATCTCCGGCAGGCCAAGCCGCGTCTTGTCGTTCTCGGCGGCGACACGATGATGGCAGGCGAGCGCCAATTCGAACCCACCGCCCATCGCGGTGCCGTTGAGAGCGGCGACCCAAGGTTTGCCACAGGTTTCCATGCGGCGGGCGATCTGCGAGAGCTTGCGGCTTTCCTCGAACACGCGCTTGTTGGCGGCTTCCTCGCCTTGTGCGGCGCTCAATTCGGCAAACGTGCGGCTGAGCGTTTCCAGCATGGTCAGGTCGGCACCGCCGCAGAACGCCTCCTTGCCGGAGGTCAGCACGGCGCCTTTGATGGCGGCGTCGCCGGCGACCTGCTCGACCACGGCCGCCAACTCTTCCATCACCTTTGCGTCGATGACGTTCATCGAGCGGTCGGGCATGGTCCAGGTGACGAGCGCGATGCCGTCGGCGTCAATGTCGGTGGTGAAATTCTGCAACGTCATACGCGTCTCCGTCGCCCCAATGCACTTACCATTGCTCGGCAAAGCCAAATGTCATGCGACATAAGGCTTATTCGCCATAAGGTTTGCCGTCTTTGTGAGTGTAGCGCGCCCCCGCCTCATCGCGGATGACCAGCATATCCACATCGGCATATTCGACGCGTTCATGCCTGGAGCGGGTGCCGATTTCCAGATAGACCGCGTCGCGATCCGATTTGTTGACGAGATGGTGACCGTTCGGCGCGTTGGCCTTGAAGGCAGCAGCATCGCCGGCCTTGAGCACGGTCTCACCCTCTTCCTCGATCAGCACCACTTCGCCTTGGAGAAGGTAGACGAGCTCATCTTCCTTTTCGTGCCAGTGGCGCAATGCCGAGGCCGCACCAGGCTTGAGCGTCGTCAGGTTGACGCCGAACTGATCGAGCCCAGCGGCGACGCCGAGCCGCCGGCGCAAGCGGCCAGTGACCACGCGATCGAACGGCTGCGGATAATAGGTACGGCCGTCGATCGGCAAACTCGCAATGTCGATCTTGGGCATCGACGCGCCTCCCTCCATCCCTGTCCCCCGACCTCGGCGCGACGCGGACGGTCAAACCCGCTCGATGACGGTGGCGGTTCCCATGCCGGCCCCGATGCACAGCGTCACCAGCGCCGTCGACAGGCCGCGGCGCTCCAATTCGTCCAGCACGGTGCCGAGGATCATCGCGCCGGTGGCGCCGAGCGGATGTCCCATGGCGATAGCGCCGCCATTGACGTTGATCTTGTTGGGATCGATGTCGAAAGCCTGCATGTAGCGCAGCACGACGGACGCGAATGCCTCGTTGAGCTCGAACAGGTCGATATCGGCGAGCGTCATGCCCGCCCGCTTGAGCACCTTCTTGGTCACGTCGACCGGTCCGGTGAGCATGATCGCCGGCTCCGAGCCGATATTGGCGAAAGCGCGAATGCGGGCGCGCGGCTTCAGCCCGGCTTTCTTTCCGGCCTTGCTGTTGCCGAGCAGCACCGCAGCGGCGCCGTCGACAATGCCGGACGAGTTGCCCGCGTGATGCACGTGGTTGACGAACTCGACTTCCGGATGCTTCTGCACCGCGACCGCATCGAAGCCGCCCATCTCGCCCATTTGCACGAAGGACGGCTTGAGCGCTGCCAGCGATTGCATGCTGGCGTCGGGCCGCATGTGCTCGTCCTTGTCGAGCAGGGTCAGCCCGTTGACATCCTTGATCGCCATGACCGAGCGGTTGAAGCGGCCTTCGCTCCAGGCCGCCGCGGCGCGCTTTTGACTCTCGACCGCATAGGCATCGACGTCGTCGCGCGAGAAGCCGTATTTGCTGGCGATGAGATCGGCCGAGATGCCCTGCGGCATGAAATAATGCGCGACCGCAATGGTCGGATCGACCGCCCAGGCGCCGCCGGAGGCGCCGATGCCGACACGGCTCATGGATTCGACGCCGCCGCCGATCGCCATATCCTGTTGGCCGGACATGACCTGCGCGGCGGCGAAATTCACCGCATCGAGGCCGGAAGCGCAGAAGCGGTTGATCTGTACGCCGGCGACCGTATCCCCATAACCGGCAACGAGCGCCGCCGTGCGCGCGATATCGGCGCCGGCCTCGCCGACCGGGTCGACCACGCCCAGGACAACGTCATCGATCTGCGCGGGATCGAGGTTGTTGCGGGTCTTGATCGCTCCGAGCGCCTGGCTCGCGAGGTTGAGCGCGGTCACTTCGTGCAACGAGCCGTCGACCTTGCCGCGGCCACGGGGCGTACGGACGTGATCATAAATGAAAGCGTCGGGCATGGCGTTTCCTTCATTCATGTGATCCCTGGCCCGCTATGGGCAGGGCGGCCGAGCGGCTGGCGCCTTGAAGCCTTTGGGCTATTTGCAGCCGTTTGGCTAGTCGGCCGTGAAACCGGACACTCCATATAGTCCAAGTCGCGCGGAATTGCAGTGGGGCGCCGCTCCGCTTTAAAAGGCCTCGGCCGGCAACGCCATCGTGCTTGAGGCGCCGGCCTTGATGCGCGCCAGATGGGTGGTAGCGGCGGGCAGCAAACGTTCGGCGAAAAACCGTCCGGTGGTGAGCTTCGCCGCCATCGGGTCGCCGGCGCCGTTGCTGGTCCCGCCTTTGGCGTAGGCCGCCTGCGCGATCAGACACCACATGTAGCCGAGCGCGACCAGTCCGAAGAGGTGCATGTAATCGGTCGAGCCGGCGCCGGCATTGTCGGGATTGCCGAGCGCATTCTGCATGAACCACATGGTCGCCTGTTGGAGCTCGCCGATCGCTTGCCCCAACGGTTTCACGAACGGCGCCAGGTTCGCATCGTCGCCATGCTCTTTGATGAAGCCGGATACTTCGGCAAGGAAGGTCTGCAGGGCGCGGCCGCCGTCGCGCGGCAGCTTGCGGCCAACGAGGTCAAGCGCCTGAATGCCGTTGGCGCCTTCGTAGATCATGGCGATGCGCGCGTCGCGCACGAACTGCTCCATGCCGTGCTCGGCGATATAGCCATGACCGCCGAATATCTGCTGGGCCATGACGGTGTTGGCGAAACCTTGATCGGTCAGCACGCCTTTGATCACCGGCGTCATCAGGCCCATATGGTCGTCGGCCGCCTGCCGGACCTTGGCGTCCTCGGAATGGCGCGCGACGTCGCTCTTGAGCGCGGTCCACAGCACCAGCGCGCGTGCGGCCTCGTTGAAGGCCCGTATGGTCATCAGCATGCGGCGCACGTCGGGTTGCACGATGATCGGATCGGCCGCCTTGTCCTTGAACTTCGCGCCGGTGAGCGCGCGTCCCGCGAGCCGCTCCTTGGCGTAGGCCGCTGCGTTCTGATACGCGACCTCCGACATCGCCAAACCCTGCTGGCCGACCCCGAGGCGTGCTTCGTTCATCATCACGAACATGGCGTTGAGGCCGCGGTGGGGCTCGCCCACCAGCCACCCGGTCGCATCGTCGTAATTCATCACGCAAGTCGAATTGCCGTGGATGCCCATCTTTTCTTCGATCGAGCCGCAGGAAACGCCGTTGCGATCGCCGACGCCGCCGTCTTTGCTCGGCAGAAATTTGGGCACGACGAACAGCGAAATTCCTTTGACGCCTTCGGGCGCGCCTTCGATGCGGGCGAGCACGAGATGAACGATATTTTCGGCGAGGTCGTGTTCGCCTGCGGAAATGAAAATCTTGGTGCCGGTGATCTTGTAGCTGCCGTCCGCCTGCGGCACGGCGCGTGTGCGGGTGAGGCCGAGATCGGTGCCGCACTGCGGCTCCGTCAGGTTCATCGTGCCGGTCCACTGACCGCTGATGAGCTTGGGAAGGTATAGCGCCTTTTGTTCAGCCGAGCCGTGGGCGATCAGCGCGGCGACCGCGCCCTGCGTCAGCCCGGGATACATGGCGAAAGCCATATTCGCCGATATCAGGAACTCGCCGACGGCTTGCGAGAGCACGCGCGGCAACCCTTGCCCGCCGAATTCGGCAGGCGCGGAAGCGCCGTTCCATCCACCCTCGATCAGTCGGTTGTAGGCGTCCTTGAAGCCGCTGGGCGTCGTGACCGAGCCATCGGCGTGGCGCTTGCAGCCTTCCCGGTCGCCGACCCGGTTTAGCGGCGTCAGCACGTCCTCGCAAAACTTGGCCGCCTCGTCGAGCACCGCTTCGACAAGATCCGGCGTCGCGTCGGCAAAGCCCGGCAAGTTGTTGTAGCGGTCGATGTGAAATACCTCGTTCAACAGAAACATCACGTCCGCAACGGGAGCCTTATAGGTCGGCATGTTGTCCTCCGGGTCGCGGCGTTCGATGTCGTCACCCTGCGCGGGTCGGCCGCCGCGCAGGAAGGTATAGCGTTGCCGTTTTGGGTCAACGGTACAACGCGCTTGGTCACGCGAGATTGCAGAAGCCCGTCGCGCGATTCGATTGGGGGACGTATGCGCCGCCCGGGCTTCCGCGAGTCAACAGCTCAAGTCAACGGCGATCTGACGGCCGGACGCCGGTGCAGTGTCGTGCGTCGCCGGTGACGGCCGCCGCATCGCCAGGCTCAGTGTGTGGGCTCGCCGGTCTCCTCGAGGAGCCTGCGGTAGAATGCGGTGTGAATTTCGCGCAACTCGCTGATCGCCGTTTCGATACTGCGCTTTTGCTGCTCGAGCAGCTTGATCTGCTTCACGCACTGCTCGCGCGTAAGCTGCAAGACATCGTCGTTCGTCTTGCTCAGAAGATGTTTGATCTCGGCGAGGGTAAAGCCCAACCGCCGCGCGGTCAGGATCGTGTTGAGCCGCTTGCGATCGCTTGACCGGTACAAGCGGGTGGCGCCGTGGCGATGCGGAGTCAGAAGCCGTTTCGCTTCGTAGAAGCGCAAGGTGCGCAAGGTGACGCCGTAGTGTTGCGCGACCTCTCCGATGGTCAAAGGCCGATCGGCGGCGAAGTCGCCTAACGGACTCTGTCGTTGTGTGTCGTGCGCTACACGCGCCATGCCGGCTTCCTTAACGCAAGGTAAACTAGATCCGCGATTACGCTCTCACAGATGTAATTCTCTACAAAGTCTTCTGCCGTAACCGTAACAGTTACGGGAACTTTGACGGTGCATAGGCACCGACTGCAGACGGGCATTGCCGTGACCGGTCACCGCCGCTCTTTTAACGGCTTCTTTACCCTATTCCTGAACATTCTCTTTGAGGACCGACAACGCGCCCTCGGCGTCCCGGGTTCTAAGGATGTCGGCTCCAATCAGCGGAATCGACGGAGCAGATAACCGCTCCGCATGCGACTGGACGTGAAAATGAAATCGGGCGGTCCATGGAATCTGAGAGGCACCCGTCCGGACGCGCGCGCGACGGCGCGCGATGCCGCACGGTCCAGCATGTCCGTCGGAGAGTGGCTCGATACTGTCGTCGACCCAACAGAACCGCAACACGACAATGCGCCGCGGCCCGACGACAACGAGGGACGGCGCGCGGATCGTGCGCGACGACAGAGCGAAGAAGATTTTCGCGATCGCAATGCGCGGCGCCAAATGGATTCGTCTCGCCGCGAGCGTGATGACCGCGACGACGAAACGCGCCGCGAAAGTCCGCGGGATGACGAGGTAAGCCGGTTCGAGCCGCGGCCCGATCGGGCACCGCAGCACCGTGCCGATGAATCCGACGGGCCGCAATGGCGCCCCGTAGCATCGGGCGATGCGCGCACGCGTCGCCGTGACCGGAGATCCGCGCTTTACGATCGTGAGATCGGCGAACTGCAGCGGCAATTCGGGCCGGGCGGTGGCCGCGGGGATGAGCGCGATCGCGATCTAGTATCGGCCGAACGCGATCGGGGCGACGATGTGCCGTGGCCCGCGCGCGGTCAAAACCAAGATCGCACACGCTCCGATGTTCGTCCGGCGGCTCATCGTGCTCGCGACTTCGAGGACGACGGCGAGTCGGACCTTCCCGCGCCCGAGCGTCAGCCGTCCGAAGCCGACGACAGATGGTCTTCGCCCGCGCGCGAGGTGCCGTCACCAGACCACGACCGACCGGCGGATCGGGACAGCGACCGCCCCGGCAGGCAACCGGTCTCGAGCCGCCGACCGCGCGACGAGGAAGCACGCGCCGAACGTCAGCGTCGAGAGGGCGAGCTCTTTGAGCGTGCCGCCAGTGCGGCCGTCGAACAGCGCCGGCAATCTTCGATCGATCAGGCTGTTGCCGAGATCGCGGCGCGCCAGCGTGCGCTCGATCAGGATCACGCGATCGCAAGCGCGCGAGAAGGCACGCGTCCTTGGGGCGGAGATGCCGAGCTTGCTGTTACGCCGGTGCTGAGCAAGGCGCCGCCGCACGTGCCCGAACCGAAGGTGACACGGGACACAGCGCCTGCCGCGGAGCGTACGTTTGCGCCTTGGCCCGATGGCTGGCGTTCGGCCGCCGTCGTGGATGCCGCCCATGCGGCTCCGCTCGCTCCCTCTGCCAAACCTGAGCCGTTTAAACCCGAACCGTTCACGTCTGAAGCATTCAAGTCTGATGCGTTTAGGCCCGAGCCTTTCAAGCCTGAGCCGTCCATCGATCTCAGCGGCCTGCAGGAGCAGTTGCGCGAGATGACGGCGCGGATCGAAGCCTTGCGCCCGTCGAACGAACTCGAAAAGGCGATCGGCGGCCTCCGCGCCGATCTTGCCGAGATCAGTCGTTCGTTTGCCGAAGCACTGCCGCGGCGCGCGCTCGAGTCGCTGGAAACCGAAGTCAGGACGCTCGGGCAACGGGTCGATCGCGGCCGCCAAGCCGGTGTGGACGCGGCGGCATTGTCGGGAATCGAGCGCGGATTATCCGAGGTGCGGGGAGCGTTGCGCGGGCTGATGCCAGCCGAAGGCTTGGCCGGCTTCGACGGCGCGCTCAAGGCGATCGCCAGCAAGGTCGACGCTATCGGCGCCAAGGACGATCCGGCCGCACTACAGCAGCTGGAAGCCGCCATGGAGGTTTTGCGCGGCATGATCGCGCGCGTTGCTTCCGACGAGGCACTGGCGAAAGTGGCGGAAGATGTCCGAGCGTTATCGATCACGGTCGATCGCGCGGCAACGGGCGGGTCGAGCCAACCCACGTTCGCAGCGCTCGAAAACCGCATCGATATTCTCGCCAGTGCGCTCAATGCCTCGACCGAGGCCGGCCACGCCGTTCCACGCGAGCTCGAGAAGCTGTTGTCCGGCCTGCTCGAGAAGCTCGAATGGGTGCAGCTCACCCACACCGATCGCGCAGCGTTGAGCCATCTCGAGGACCGCATCACCGCCTTGATGAGGCGGCTCGATGCCTCGGATGCGCGGCTCGGCCTGTTGGAAGGTATCGAGCGCGGGCTTTCCGATCTCCTGATCCATATCGAGCAATTGCGCGGCTCCAACAATGCAGGCAATGCCGTTGACGCTGCGCGGCCGGCTTTCGTTGCGGAGCCCGCTGAGCCGCCGGAAGCGGCGATCGAACGGACAGCCCGGACCAAACAAACGAAGCAGGCAAAGCCGGCGGAACGCAGCAAACAAACAGAGCGCAGCAAGCAGACGGAATTATCGAGCCAGGTCTTCCTGCATGATCAGGTCTTTCTTCATGATGACCTTTTCGAGGACGCACACGTGACGCCGTCACATGACGCGGGGCGCGCATCCGATGCGCCCGAGCGGCGAAGCGAGCAACAAAATGCCGCATCCTCGCCGCCGCCGTTGTCGCTGCCGGCTGCGGTGCCGCTGCCGCCGCTATCGGAGAATACGGAAGAGCATCTCGAAGGCGACGCTGCCGCGCCCGGCGCGATGGCGGCCGATACGATGACGCGGTCCATCGACCTAACCTTCCCGCGATCGCCCGCACCGCGAACTCCGATCGATCCGAGCTTGCCGCCGGATCATCCGCTGGAGCCTGGTGTGACCGGCCGCGCGCGCGGATCATCTTCGATCAGCGAACGGACCGTTGCGTCCGAGGCATCAGGATCGACGCCGCCGGTGGTCGCAGAATCGAGTGCCGGCAAGCCCGACTATATTGCCGCGGCACGGCGCGCGGCCCAAGCCGCCAGCGCCGCACCGGCTCAAGGGAAGAACGCGACCAAGACCGGCGCGAACCAGCCGAAGACGTTGACCGGGAGGCTGCGGACGCTCGCGGTTGCGGCAGCCGTCGTCGTCATCGTGGTCGGCGGTTTTCACATCATCTCGCGGCTCTTTGAGGATGGTTCCGGCGCATCGTCGCCGGCACGCATTGAGCCGCCGCCGCCCCCGTCCGGCGCGCCTTCGCCGCAGGCCGATCCGCCTCACACGCAGAGTGCACCGTTCGAGGCCCAGCCCGAAACGGCGCCGGCGCACAAGGAGCCGCCGCACGTCGAGGCCGAGCCCGCGCCGCCGCCGGCCAACGCTGCGGCCTGGCCGATGTCGCTGCAGGCGCCCTCTTTCGCGGCCGCGCCAGCGCCGAAGGCGGCGGAGCTCATTCCGGGGCCGGTTATGCCTCCGCAGCAGCCCAGTGGACATCGCGACAGCAAGACGGAAGGTCATGCGCCTGACGTCGCCGCAGCGCCGGCGGGGGCTCCGATGGATATTACCAGCGGGTTGCCGGATCCGGCGGCCCCGGCCGTTCCGACCGCGCCCGCTGCTCCTGCAACCACGCCACCAACGTCGCACCCGGCGCCGAACGCGGCCACGATCGCCGACCGGCTGCCGACGGCGATCGGCGGGTCTACGCTGCGCATCGCTGCCGTGGCGGGTGATCCTTTGGCCGCGTACGAAGTCGGCGTGCGGTTCTCCGAAGGCCGCGGCGTGCCGGCCAATAACGAAGAGGCCGCGCGGTGGTTCGAAATCGCCGCCAAGAAAGGCATCGTGCCGGCGCAGTTCAGGCTCGGAACTTTGTACGAAAAGGGGCTTGGCGTGAAGAAGGACCCGATCGCGGCGCGTGATTACTACCGTGCTGCCGCCGAGAAGGGTCATGGCAAGGCGATGCACAATCTTGCGGTCATTTACGCCGAGGGAGCGGACGGTAAGCCGGATTATGCCACGGCCGCGCAATGGTTCCGCAAGGCCGCCGATTACGGCGTCACCGACAGCCAATATAATCTCGCCATCCTTTATGCGCGGGGCGTTGGCGTCGAGCAGAATTTGGCGGAGTCCTACAAGTGGTTCTTCCTGGCCGCAAAGGAAGGCGACCAGGACGCCGCGCAAAAACGCGATGAGATCGGATCAAGGCTCGACCGCCCGACACTCGCCGCCGCCCGCGCGGCCGCGGAGACGTGGACCGCGGTGCCGCAGCCGGCAGACGCAATTTCCGTCAAGGGCGTTTGGGACCCACCGCCCTCGTCACAGCCGGCAGCAAAGCCGAAACCGCGCTCCGCGAAGGCGGTCCGGCTCGAAGCCGCGAAGGTCAATTGAGTCTCGGTGCCGTCGGCGCGCGGCCACCGGCTTAGGAACCAGGCCGAACAATCAAATTTGTGCGGCTGCCGGCTTTTGCCGGTATGCCGGGCGGCGGTGCGCGCGTAGAAGGGGCCTGTCGTTCACCGCTTGCCCGGCAGCGCATCGTGCAAATCTACCTTCCGATTGCCGACATCCCGGTCAATATTTTCCTTCTGCTCGCCATGGGGCTGGCAGTGGGCTTCATCTCCGGCATGTTCGGCATCGGCGGTGGATTCCTGATGACGCCGCTCTTGATCTTCATCGGCGTGGAGCCGGCGGTGGCGGTGGCGAGCGTGACCACGCATGTGGCGGCGTCATCGTTCTCCGGCGCCATCGCTTATTGGCGGCGCCGCGTGCTCGATTTCACTCTGGCGCTCACGCTTCTGGCCGGCGGTATCGTGGGCAGTGCCGGCGGCGTCGCCTTGTTCACCTGGCTGCGCGTGCTCGACCAGCTCGACCTCGTCATCGGCCTCTCCTACGTCACGCTCTTGACCGTGGTGGGCGTATTGATGGTCGGCGAAAGCGCCCGCGCCATTATGCGCTTCCGCCAAGGCAAGCCGGTCGAGTTGCGGCGCCCGGGCAGTCACACTTGGTTCCATGGATTGCCGCTGAAGCTGCGCTTTAAGCGATCCAAGGTGTACGTGTCCGCCATACCGGTCCTGGCCATCGGCTTTATCATCGGCTTCCTCGGCGCCGTGATGGGCATCGGCGGCGGCTTTTTGCTGGTGCCGATGCTCATTTATCTGCTGCGGGTGCCGACCATGACGGTCATCGGCACCTCGATGGTGCTCACATTCCTGACCATGGTGGCGGCCACGGTGCTGCACGCGGTGACCAATCATCAGGTGGACGCCGTGTTGGCGTTGATCTTGATGGTCGGCGGCGTGACCGGCGCGCAATTCGGTGCGCAGGCCGCGCAGCGCATTCGCGGTGAATGGCTGCGTCTGTTTCTCGGCCTGCTGGTGCTCGCGGTCGGAATGCGTTTCGCGTTTCAACTGGTGATCCGTCCGGACGATCTTTACTCGATCCGGCTGGTCGGAGGCGTGCTGTGAGGGCGCTGCACGCCGCGACGCTCGCGGCGGCGCTGTTCACCGCGGGCGCCGTTCCGGCCGCGGCCGAGCGTCTCGTGGCGTCGCTGTCCGATCGTCACGTGATGATCACGTCAAACTATAGCGGCGTCGAGCTCGTGCTGTTCGGCTCGGTTGAGCGCGACACTTCAAGCGCCGTGCACAGCAATCCCTATGATATCGTCGCGACCGTCATCGGGCCGCGGCAGACGCTGCGTACGCGGCGCAAGCAACGGGTGCTCGGCATCTGGGTCAACACCGCGGCACGGACCTTCGTCGATCCGCCGTCTTACCTGGCGGTGCTGGCGAACCGGCCGCTTGATTCGATTGCCAATGCCGAGACGCGGCGAAGGCTGCAACTCGGCATCGCCGATACGCCGTTGCCCGAATTGATCAACAACGATATTGGCGAGGCGGCGAACGATCCGTTCCGTGCCGCGACGGTGAGATTGCTGAGCGAGCGCGGGCTCTACGGCGAGCAGGCCAACGCGGTGACATTCCTGACGCCGACCTTGTTTCGCGCCGCCATCAGACTGCCGGCGCAGGTGCCGGTCGGCGACTATACGGTTGACGTCAAGCTGTTTGCCGACGGCAAGGCGGTAGGCAAAGTGGTCTACGATCCGCTCGGAAGGCCCACTACTATCATAGGTGTCGTCTCCGACATGGTCGGTCCTTTTACGACCGTCCCCTACCAACATCTCGTATTCGTAGTGGTCTCCAAGGAAGGCTCCGCTGCGAACATCGGTACGGCACTGGTTGACAGCTTGCCTCGACCCGGGGTCAACCATGCTGAGCTCAATCGCCTCAGGCCTGACGGCGACCACGACTTGTGAGCCTGCCGGCGGGATCTCTCTGCATTGAGCCTGGATGACCAGTTGCGTCCCTTCAATTCTCACCGTCGCCGCGCCAGAGGGAGTCGGGGCCACGATCTCCGCCTCCATGAAATTGCACCGTCCGACAAAGTCGGCGACTGTTCGGTTCAATGGGC
>Ga0209006_10001605_pt1 | contig 20541 bp, 19 predicted proteins | sample JacPin_JW_Ref_O2_FD_188567 | JGI IMG/M metagenome (GOLD analysis project Ga0209006, IMG submission 188567) | Forest soil microbial communities from Algoma, Ontario, Canada - Jack Pine, Ontario site 1_JW_Ref_O2 (SPAdes) (version 2) | ecosystem: Environmental > Terrestrial > Soil > Boreal...
CAACTCGCATCCAAATGGGTTGCTGACTTCCGATCCTGGCGAGCGTCGCGCGCTGATACCGATGATCCTGGCAATTTCGCCGATTTGGACGACACAGCTGCGGAACTCAGACTTCGCAATTTGGAGCCGCCCTCCGACCAGGTCCAAAGCGAGGTCAACGCGATGGTCCAGGAAATTGAGTGCATTGGCCCCGACCAGCCCGCAGTATCCGCGAAGGTCCGCCGATTTCTCGACAACTTAAGCGAGCGAAAGAACTGACCTCAGGGGCAGCAAACGCGTGAATCAAGCCTTGGACCGACCCTTTCTGGAAACCGATCAAACTGAATGACGGGCGGGTGCTCACCGCGCTCGGCGCGCGAGCTGATCGCCAGCCTGCCGGCCATGAAGCAGGCCGAGTCGTCTATTCCGTCGATTCCTCGAGTGCGGTCTGGTCGGATATCGACCTTTGCTCCGTTGAGAAAATCACGATCCATTACAGACGCCGACAAAACGGCTGCGAACCTCGACTGAGTTCATTTTCGACGTCGCCGGCTCACACCACAGATTGGTCTCGAAAACAGCCGCCGGCGTGAACCGGCGGCGCCCTAACGGCCGATCTATGGCGGCGCCCCTTGGTCGCCCCTCATGAGGCAGGGCTGACGAGGGCTTAATGGAGTCTTGACGGTTTCGTGAATAATTGACGCTTCTGGGGGATTTTGGAGATGCGCAATGTCGTTAGTTCGAACTGCGAGCCGTTCCACTGCCGCCCTCGCCGGCATTTCACTGTTGGCAACTTCTTTGAGCCCCGCGTGGGCGTTCACTGCTCCGGGTGCAATGCTCCAATCGTCGATTTCACCGCGGATTGAACAAGTTCAGTTTCGACGTTGGGGATGGGGACCGGCGGCTATCGTCGGAGGAGTCGCGGCCGGAGCAATCATCGGTTCTGCTCTCGCGGCGCCCCGTTACTACGGGCCGGCCCACTACGGGCCACCTGATTATGGTCCTTGCTGGCGACGAGAAATCGACCCTTGGGGACGCGAGTTCTGGGCGAGAGCCTGCTGACCAACCCGTCGGCATACGGCAGGAAAGAAAAGGCCCCGCCGGGGGAAGGCGGGGCCAGGAAGAGACGTGCGACGGCTGGGGGGCCGGAAAGTCACACGCGCTCTTACAATGCTGCTCCGCGAGAATCGTTCCTGATGGAAGCGGGCATCGAGTTCATGGAGAGCGAGCCGGGCGTCAAATCCAGGAAATCCAAATGTCTATCACCGCACAGCTCAAGGCCGCCCGCCAGCTTCTCGGCTGGTCGCAGGATGACGTCGCGGCCGCCAGCGGCCTTGAGACGATAACGATCGTCCACTTCGAGCAGGGGAAGCAGGCGCCGAGCCGCGCTGTCCTCGCTGAGATTCGAATGACCTTGCAAGCGGCCGGCGTCGAATTCACAAGCGCCGACGCGGCGGGCGTGAAGCTTGAGGCAAAATGAAGCAACGCACGCCCAAATCCGACCAAACTGAGGACAAAGAAGCTTTACCATCTGATGCCGATTTCTCCGTCCAAGCACGGTGAACAGCCGAAGGTGATCACACGGACGCCGTGCTGGCCTTCACCGCGCGGTCATTCGGCTTCCACTCGTTGTGCGAGCGCGGGCGCGGCGGCGCTTGGGAAATGTAAATGCAAAACCTGCGCGGAGATTTCGTCGCCCGCCATCGGAAGTGGGGCCTTTTTGGCGAGGGCTGTTCAAGCAACGCGGCCCCTGTGCTTGGCGCCGTCATTGTTTCCAGGGGTTGCGTCATCGAGAAGCTAGATAGGGACTTCGATCCTAACTAGGCGCCGACCAACGGTCTGGGCCAACCCCTGATCGCGGCGAATGCGAGACGACAAGCGATGGCCGAATGTACATCCGCGGTCGCACCAACTTCTGTCGATGGGACGCGGACATCTCTTCCCCGTCCCCCGCGCTTGAGAACGCCTCGGCGGCATTGGCCGCCAAGGCTTTTCGCGTCATCCGACCGTTCGCGAACTCACGATTTGCTGGCGTCCCATTGACCCTGATATTTGAACTCGGGCGCCGCTTTCAGCTCGTCCTTTGTAGCGTTCATATTCGCGTGCCACTTCTTATCCGCCGTGTCATATTTGACCTTCACGGAATCCGCATCGACCGCGACGTAGTGGGTGCCCATTCCGAGGAAGCCGCCGACCGAGAGGATATAACCCTTCATCATCTTGGTTCCATCGAAGGCGACGTCTTGGATCTTGCCGATGTCATTATTGGCGTTGTCATAGACATCCAAGCCCACAACATTGGAACTGAGCATGGCGCCCTGGCTCAAGGTTTGGAAGTGGGTCATAGACGACTGAGCAAAGGCTGCCACCGGCAGAGAGGCAAGCGCAACAATGGCTATCATAGGTTTCCGCATTATTATTCTCCTTAAAGGCCCCCCGCTGTTTGGACAACCTATTCGCGCGATGCTTCGTTCCACGCCTGTTACAAAAAGCGGCGGCGCCTGCAGAATTAGGGCGGGCCGCGGATGTCTAAGAGCATCCACGCCCCTAACCGCCACTCGAATGGGGAGCCAGAGCGCGGCTGCTTGTTGAACGGAACGCCCAGAGATAGGTTTCCGCGCCGAAGGCTAACCCTCGTCTCCTTGCGAGCCGAGCGCCCCTTCGGGACGGCGACTTCCAGCACGGCGTGCTCGTGGAAAGAGATCCGTCTAAGAATCTCTTCATGCTTCGGGGAAGGAGTGCGGAACTTTGCGACGCACCGTTGGTTAGCTGCGCGCGGATTCCCGGCTGCGATGTCTCTTTTCAGGATGCCCCCCCGATGAGTCTGCGATCCTCTTCTGATGTTTTGTGGCCAATCGGCGACGATTCGGCCTTCTCCGGTCGGTGCGCCGTTGCGATCCCGGTGAAAAATGAAGCGGATCGGCTTCCCAGATGCCTGAGCGCTCTGGCGGCTCAAACAAACAAAGAGGGGGTGCATGCTCCCGAATCCTTTCACGTCTTCATCTTTGCAAACAATTGCAGCGACAACAGCGCTGAACTCGCTCGCTGCTGGGGTTTGCGTTTGCGACTGCGCGTCTGCGTCGTGGAAACGCTCCTCCCCCGTGAGGAAGCGCATGCCGGCAATGGTCGACGCGGAGCGATGGATCTTGCCGAAACGTGGCTTAGGAAGCAGGGAGTTCAGGACGGCGTCGTACTGACGACCGACGCAGACAGCCAAGTCCCGACGGACTGGATCGCGAATAACCTCGCTGCTATCGACGCAGGCGCGGACGCCGTCCTTGGCAGCCTCGCTCTGGATGAAGAAGGCGATCTTTTGCCGAACGCACTTCATCGTCGCGGCTGTCTGGAAGGCTCATACGAGGCGCTGCTCACGGAACTTTCTGCCATGGTCGATCCCATAGAATGGAATCCCTGGCCTCATCACGCGACAATATCAGGAGCCAGCCTCGCTTTGACGGTCGAAAGCTATCGTCGCGTAGGCGGTCTTCCACGCGTGCCGCTCGGAGAGGATAAGGCGCTCGTTGCGCAACTCTTGCATCATGACCTGAAAATTCGCTTCGAGCCAGGCATTCGAGTTGTCACTTCGGGGCGGGTCGATGGCCGGGCGCCTGGCGGCGTCGCGGACACCCTTCGCATCCGAAGCATTGAGCCTGAGGCATTTTGTGACGAAGCTTTGGAGCCATTCCGCATCGCCATAGAGAGAGCGCGAAGCCGGCGCCGCTTACGATTGTTGCGCCAGCGCGGCGAGCTCTCGGAAATCAGCAGATGGTGCGAGATGCTGAGTATTTCCCGCGATGAAGGACGGCGGATCGTTGAGGCTGATACGTTCGGCCGCGCATGGAGCATCGCGGAAGCTGGCAGTTCTCTCCTCCGGCGGCGCATGCTGACGCCCGCCGATTTGCCGGGCGAGATTGCCGGAGCCCGGCGTGTTTTGGCGCGCCTGAAGAAATGCTGGCTATCCTCGGGAGAGCACGTCGATTCGAAACAATTGGCGCCGGTCCTGCCGAACGACTTTTGCGGCGGGGGCGATAGAATTGATGAAGAGTTCGGAGGCCTCGTCGCCGCCTAGCGGATAATCAGTCTCTCCTGTCCAGTGTACCAGCACGATATTCCCACGCGGTGAGAGTGCGAGACCGGCTTTTGTCGCCAGTCCGGCGACGTCTCGTTTGCTCAGATAATAGACAATCTCCGAAAAAAGGATGAGATCGAAGACGCCAACAGGCCATTGCTCGGGCACAAACATTTGCTCGAAGCGAACATTCGACAGATCCGCGCATCGATGTCTCGCGGCCGTCAGCGGCGCCAGCGCGACATCCACCGCCAGAAGGCTGGCGCACCGCGGCGCCAGCTCGCGTGTCAATACGCCTATCGAACAGCCGACCTCTAACGCCGAGACATAAGCCGGCTTCGGGAGCGCCGCGATTGTCGCTGCGTATTTTTTCTTCTCATACGGGCTCGATGAGAATCGCCAGGGATCTGAGTTCGCGGCATAGACAGCATCGAAATAAGCCGGCGGCAGCGTTCGCGTGGATCTTGTCATTCATCGCTTTCGAAAAAAGATTCGTAGGGGAGGTCGAAGCGCGCCAGGTCGGACGCTGTCAGGCAAAACCCGCTCGGATCGTCGGCAATGAGATCGGTCGTTTGGGAACGATGGGCGGCGATTGCGCGCTGCTTCTTTTGCCGCCACCGGCCGATCGGAATGCGGAATCCGCGGCATGGCGCCTCGAGTGGCGTGTCGGGCGGCAGCGCTGAGACCCATACGGTATATTCAAAAAGCTTGATGCACGGGACGCAGCGCTGAACCGCGCGGGCGAGCCGATAAGACGCCTGATGGTCGCAATGCGGGTCGTGCCGCCAACTTACGAAGAGGGCTTGAGCGCCGACATCCCTGATAATGGCGACGATTTTGGAGACCGCCCGGTCCGCACTGGCTCCTTTGCTCGGCACAAATCGGTCGGGCAATCGCAAGAAAACAAGGTCATGGGAAGCATCGAGCCCTAACTCAGCAACGGCCTGCCGCGCCTCGTGCTCGCGCAGATCTGTCAATCGCGCCTTAGGATATGTCTTGCTTGCCGGATGCGAGCCCGAGCCGTCGCTCGCAATCACAACCCGCACGGGTCGCCCTTGTGCGCGCGCCTCGGCAATCAGGCCTCCGCATGCGAGGCTTTCATCATCCGGATGAGGCGCGATGACAACGATGCCGCCGCCTCCAAGACGCTCCTCCAGCGTCGAATATGGGAAGGCGTTCGCCATCGCCAAAATCTCTCCCGCTTTGATCATCATCGCCACAACTCGGGCGCCGAGTCCTCGCATTCGAGCACCCATGCCGCGGCGCTGGTGAGCGCGCGGTCCGGGCCAGGTTGTCGAAGATAAGTCGCGAGGTCACGAGAAACGCGCTCGATCGGATGCGGACGCATGAAGCCTTGTAAGCCGACGGATCGCTGGACGAGCTCCATGAGATCCAGACCCGCGCGCTCGACCGCCAGGCGAGCGAGATTGACGTAGGCAACGATTTGATCGGGCGACTTCGTTTGCCCTGCCGCTTCGGCGAATCGCGATGCGCGCTCCGTCCAGAGCCTCGCTGTTTCGGTTGCAATGGCAGCTTGCCCGAGGCGCGACGCTTGGTGTGGATCCTGTCCACGGCCGGTTTGGCGCAGGTGCTTGCGAAGAAGGTCAAGCAACCTTTCCATGCCGCCGCAGTGGACCGCCGCAAACCGCCAGGCTCCGCCGGAGAAATCGGGTTGGCGCTCATAGTCGCCGTCGTTTCCGACGATTTCGTCTGGCTCGATGACGACCCCCGAGAAATCGACCGCTCCCGTCGCCGACGCCCTCATGCCGTGCGCGGTCCATCGTGAAAGGTCCGCGCGTTCTCTCGGGCGGAGATGAGGAATAACCATGAGCCTTTGGCCCCGTTCGTCTGTCGCCGTCACGATCGGCCTTTCGATGTGCCCGGCGCCCGACGCCAAGATCTTCCGCCCTTCGAGGCGGGCGAGTCCGCCGGAGCGGACCAGCCGAAGATTGTTCTCGTCGTCCGTGTTCCATACGCCGAATAGCTTTCCCTCCCGCGCCTCGCTGGCGACGCGAATGACCTGCTCGCGATATCCGTAACGGAGGATAAGCCCGATTGCGTTGATATGACCTTCGAATAGGCGTCCCAGCGGCAAACTTCCCCAGCCAATATTTTGCAAGACCTCCGCAAGCGCTGGCCCGCAAAGCGCGGCGCCCCCGAACTCTAGCGGAACATTGGCGGTGAAAAGTCCCGCCTCGTGCAGGTCGGCGATGTCGGGCGCCGGGAAAGCGCCATCCTCGTCATATGCATCCGCGTGAGCAAACGCTCGATCTCCGACTTCTCGCGAAACCGTCTGAAGGGAACGAAACGGGGGCAGAGTCGTCGCATCGGGGAAGGAAATCACCTTTGCCAACGCCGGATAATTCCCCGGGGCGCTCACTGTTCGATATCCCGACAGCGCCGAGCCCGCAAAATCGCGCACGGACGCGATTTCTTGCCGTTCGGCGCAAGTTGACGAGCGGCGTCCAGGGTGTTCCCAATGGCTTTCGCGTTCGCTGTTTCTGGCATTGCGGAACTCCGTGGGACTTTTCTTGTCGAGCGCATAACGTGCGACGCCTGTTTTGGTGCCACTACTGTCGCGGCCGCCTTTGTGAGTTCTGGAACTAAAAGAGAGCTGCGGAGTTGCCGGCTGGACCCTCTGACTGAACGGCACGTCACGGCGCGCGTTGGGATCGGTGAGTGGGCGAAGAAAATATTCTAAAAATTGTGACGGAGCGGCGAGGACGTGCCTGACCTCACAACAGCAAAGCAATGACGAACCGAAAAGCGCGGAGTCAGTCGATGTTGACAAACCCATGTCTTTTCCAACCGGTCAACTAGTGGACGCACAAGTCCCTCAAGGCATGCCGTCGCCCGAGGATTCGGCGCTTACTCGAGAGCCAACCCCTGCCGAACTGGTCGTTTCGCGGCGGAGGGCGTTCGAACCCAATCGCGGCAGGCGGGCAGACACCCCAGTGGAGATTCCCGCCCGCGGATGGAAAGACGTTCTCTGGCGTACATGGGACGGGTTTAATACGGACCGCATCCTCTCGGTCGCGGCCGGGGTCGCCTTTTACGTTCTTCTCGCCTTGTTTCCAGCCGTTGCAGCGATCGTTTCTCTTTATGGCCTCTTCGCGGAACGCGGGACCATCGGAACGCATCTCGTGCTGCTGTCGGGAATTCTACCCGATGGGGCCCTGCAAATAGTGGGGGACCAGATATCCCGTATTGCAGCCGAGAAAAGCAGCCTCGGATTTGCTTTCTTTGCCGGTCTTGCAATTTCGCTCTGGACCGCGAATGCCGGCATGAAGGCCTTGTTCGACGCCATGAATGTGGTCTATCAGGAAGACGAGAAGCGAAGTTTTGTGGCGTTGAACCTTCGCTCTCTCGGATTCACGCTGGGAGCAATTGTATTCTTGCTTCTCGCTTTGGCCGCGATAATTGTCGTGCCCATCGTCCTCAGCTATGTCGGATTTGCGAGCGGCGGCGAGCAGGCTCTTTCACTACTCCGGTGGCCGATTCTTTTTGTCATAACACTCTTTGCGCTCGCGGTTCTCTACCGTTTCGGGCCCAGCCGCCAGCAGGCAAAATGGCGGTGGATCACCGCGGGCAGCATCTTTGCGGCTATCCTGTGGCTATCCGGCTCGGTGCTATTTTCCTGGTATGTGACCAACTTCGCCAACTATAATGCGACCTACGGATCCCTGGGCGCGATTGTTGGCTTCATGACCTGGATATGGCTGTCCGCTACGATCGTTTTGCTCGGCGGAGAACTAAACGCTGAGATCGAACACCAGACCGCCATGGATACGACCGCCGGGCCGCCCAAGCCCCTCGGTGAGCGCGGAGCGCACATGGCGGACACGGTGGGTAAGGCGAGAAAATAGGGTCGATTTCTGATCAGCGGCGAACGACGTGCGATCCGGAAGAGTTCGTCCGCAGCCTCAAGAGCTCCAGAAGTGTCGCCGCATCAAGAAAGTCAAAGGCGACAATTTGTGAGCGATCTTTCCTAGTCGCTACGCCAGGCGGAAGACTGGAAGCCGCGGTTTGAAGCCTCCTCTCCCACGAGATTGTGCGGCGCAGCAACAAACATGGTTATTGGTGGATTCCGCGGCGAGCGCCCTCTCGGCCGTTGACCGAGATCGCGATGGGAAGCCTGCCCGATACACTCGAGCGCCTCGCAGCTTTTGGCGCGCGTGTGGGATCTCTCTTTGTCGGCTGCTCTATTGAAGGCCTTGCAGAGGCCCGATTTGCCGGCTCTCCTGCGGGCAAGAACTCTCGATGAAATGGTCCTCAGCCGCTGGTTGATGTGAATGGAACCACGACATTGTTGATTGCAGGCCCTCCTACCTTTTCGACGCAAAAATCGACGGCGTCGCGGAGCGAGTCAAGAGTCACATCGGCCCTGGCCGCTTCCTTCATAGGCGCGAGATCAGAGCTCCCCCAAAGGCACACGGCGATCGGGATATTTGGAAATTTCTTGCGCAAGCGACGCACGGAATAACGAACCGCCGCCAAACTTTGATGGTCGAGGTAGAAAATGCAAATCGCGCCGATACCCCTCGCGTTCAGCTCGAAAATGCCGCTCGTTGTAAGCGCCCGTGGACCGGCGACCCGCGTTGCGATCCGTCTTCGAGCCAGGAGTTGAACCAATATTGCGCAAGCCGCCTGATCGAGAGGCGTTCGGCCTGCCAGACAGAACACCGCGGTTTCCGTTTCGGCGCCATTTCCATTTAACTCAATCGCGTCGATTTCATGCAAGGTCGGCGGGGCTTCGGCTTCCGCCTCCTCGCTGTCAATGTGGTCGGAGAGGTCTGCGACAACCCGTTCGACTGATTCACAGACTTCAACCTGCCTCATCGAAGCCATCACGCCGCGCGTCACGTCGATCTGCGCCATGGCGAGAGCCGGCAGCGCCACTTCTTCGTAATAATCGAGAAGCGTTGTGGTTTTGAGCAGCGCTTCGGCCTGAAACGCCACTTCGTCAGGATCGTACGCCAGCACACGCTGGTAAAAGCTTTGCACCGGTGAAAGTGCCGGCTTATCGCCTAACAAAAGTTCGATGAAGTTGAGGCTCTCAACATGACGGCCAAGCACGACGAGACAGGCCGTGATGGGGGTGGAAAGAAGCAGACCAGCAGGACCCCAAATTAACGTCCAGAACGCGGCCGCGACGATAATTGCCAGCGGCGACATGCCGGTCGTATGGCCAAAGAGCTGCGGTTCGACCACTTGGCCCATTAAGCCTTCAAGAAGCAGGAACAGCAATGCGGTCTCGGCAACCATGCTCCAACCGGGATCAACGGCCGCAGCAAGCGCAAGCGGCAGCGCCGCCGCGATGATAGCGCCGATATAGGGCACGAACCTCAAGACCCCGCCGACAATTCCCCAAAGGATGGGATTGGGAACGCCGATGACGCCGAGGCCTATTGCGATGGTGACGCCAAAGGCGGCGTTGATTCCTGTCAATGCCAAAAAATAGCGGCTGAGGCGCTCAGCAGCGTCGTCCAGAGCTGTCGTCGTCCGATGCAGATCGTGCGAGCCTATGAGACTGATAAACCGGTCACGCAAATCACGCTGCTGGAGCAAGATAAATATTATGAAGATGATGACGATCGCGGCGGTGGCCAGCGGAGGCAGGAGCGCCGATACGATGCTCTGGAGAATTTGAACAGGCCCCGGAGCCGGCTGATGAACCTCGACCTGCATGAGTGAAGCGTCGGACGGCGGTGCGGCGCCCGGCGACTGAGCAGGTTGAGATGGCGCTGTTGATTTTCCGAGATTGCTGTCGAGCCCCTTCAAAGCATCCTCGGCCTTCTCAGCCAAGCCCTTGCCAAAGCTCGAGTTGCGCAACGCCTCGGCTTTTTTTGTGACCACAACCTGATATTCGGGAAGGTTTTCACTGAGCTGGGCGACCTGTTTGCCGATGATCGCCCCCAAACCCACAAGAATCGCAAACGCCAGAGTTACGGCGAGAAGAACAGACGCGACGCGCCCGATGTACAGACGCGCCAGAACGGCCGCGACCGGGGCCAAGACAAAACTGAGCAAAACCGCCAGCGCGATAGGGACAAGAACGTCATGGCCGAAATAAAGCGCCGCAATCACTGCTGAGACAATAATGATTGTGTCGGTCGCCTTCGCACGCTTTCCGAGATCAGCACGCGCGCCGCTGAAGGGATTCATCGCATCATCCGGCTGCGCGCTCTTATGGTCCATGATGACGCACACCGGGATGGGAGACACTGACGACAAGGTCGTAACGCATGCATGCCATCAGAGTTGCGTGATTGGCCGCAGTGAGCGTCGCAAAATCAGGCATATCCACATGTTCACGGTGAGCGCGCCGGCGTCCGCTTGAGCTCCGGCGACTGCAACGCGCTTCTATCGACGAACGTAGCTATTGCAATGTAGACACTAGACCCACGCCTGGCGACGAGGTCCACAACTCTTTACCCCTCCAGAAAGTGCCCGATTGCGTTTAGAGGTTTAACATCGTCGCAAATTATTTTAGCGATCGCGAGCATCGGCACCGCAAGAATGGCCCCCGGTATCCCCCACATCCAGAACCAAAATATGAGAGAAATGACTACGATCACTGGGTTAAGAGTGAATCGCCGCGCGAGGAGCATCGGCGTCACGGTCTCACCTTCGATCAAATGTATCAACAGGTAGGCCGCGGCTGGGATGAAGGCCTGCCATAAAGGGTCGAAGGTCAGGATACCGACGAATAAAAATAGGGCGACGCCCACGCATGGTCCGATGATGGGCACATAATTCAGGAGGAAGGCTACGCTGCCCCAGAGAACCGGATCTCCCAGACCGCACGCCCACATAGCCAATGCAGTCGCGACGCCGACCGCTCCATTCATCAGTGTGATAGTGAGGAGATAAGCCGAAATATTCTCCTCTATCTGCTGCGAAAGCGCCACAACACGGCGCTTGTCGCCGAACGACGGCACTATCTCGACGAGTCTTCTTAGAAATGTATCGCCGGAGATCAACAGAAAGAACAAAATCAAAACGGTTTCAAAAAAACCACTGGCAAAATGCTGGGTCCCTTTGAGCAATATCGTCTCGACCGCGGAACCAGCCTGGGCGGTCCCCGACTGCACTGTCGCGTCGAATTGCTGAAAAAATGTTTGAATTGTTTGTATCGGTTCCGTCAGAAATTTGAGGCGCTCCTCCAATCTTCCGATGCCGCCCGGCAGCCTTTGCGCCCAGGACGTCGCCTGTCCAGAAATGGCCGCGCCGACGCCAATTATTGCGCTAAACACGAACAGAACTAGTAGGAGCGCTGCGGGTATCCGTGGGAGATGCCCCCTCTCGAAGGCGCGCATAGCTGGCTGAAATAGAAGATTCAATACAAACGCAAGCACTATCGGAAGAACGACGTCCGCGGCAAAATATGCGAGAGTAAGAACCGCTAAGACTAGCAAACATATTCCGATGTATAATTTTGCGTCAAAGCGGGCGGCTTCTGACGAAAGTTCGGGAACATCAAGAGATTTTGTCTCTGACGTAGGCACCTTCACTGCTAGTGGATCGCTCATTTGGCTGTCCGTCACAGATACAGGCGTGATGACCATTCAATGCGCCGGCGCATCATGGCGCCCGATATGCCTGAGGTGGCGAATGGGCCGGAATCCCTTTTCCCAAACAACCTGGGATGAATCGTCCCCGAGGAACGCTGCATTTGGCCGCCGACTTCCGCGTTCGCTCCCTCCGCTGCGTGCGGAGGCAGAAATGGACAAGAAGAAGGGCGCGCGTTGCCACGTTTCTTGTGCCAAGCTACAAAGAGTTCGCCACTATCGGGCGATCTTTGTGCCGACCTCACCGTGCTCCGCGCGAGGAGGGACGCCGAAATCAAACCCCGCACCCAACTCGTTTTCGCGCGCGCCTCCGAAGCTGACCTGCGCTTCATACACCGCCCGACCCTCGACTAATGTGCCGGTCGATTCTATCGGGGCGGCCAGCACGGAACTAGCGTAGAAGAAAAGCGTGACACCAAGAATCTTGGCCAAGGCCGAACCGACCATGGTTGCCCTCCCCATACAGATTTTAGTATCAAACGCGTAGTTGGGCTATGCGTTCCGCGACAGATCAATTCTCATGCCAAACGTCGTCCCGACGACGGTGCGTGGCCGTAAGTCTGGAGGACCGGCGCACCACGCGGTCCAAGCCCTCGCCGACGAGATCCGCAAGCGGATCTCGATCACGATCGCTCGCTTTCGTCTATGTCGAAAGACAAATCGCATGCCCCGGTGGAAAACCGGCCGTACGGAACGGGGCAGGCTTTCCACTCGCCGAATGACTATTCAGCTTGACGATGCCGCCTCAAAACGTGGTCGCCACGTTTAGCTTGTATCTCAAGGGCCGCGAGACCTGGGCGCGAACTTCGCTCGCTTCGTGACAAGCTTTCGTGGCTCACCGCCGAAATTATTGATGAAGGGCAGCACGACCATCGAGACGGGCGCCGTTGGAACCGCATTTCCCGAAGCTTCCCTGGCGGCGGCGCTCGTGCTGAAAGTGCGCCACACACTACCCAATAGCAGCCGACGGCGATCGCGAGTCACCGAATCATCTTCGTGTAGCTTCGGCCCCTATGCGCTTGGCATCGAGCGCTACACTCTCTCCATGGATGCAACCGACCTGCGGGTCGTACACCACGCACCGGAACAAATCGGCTCGCTCACGCGTTGCTCTAGGCACTTCGTCTTCCGGAGCTTTGAATGAAAATAGCGCAGATCGCTCCCTTGATGGAGAGCGTCCCGCCCAGACTCTACGGGGGGACGGAGCGGGTCGTGTCTCACTTGAGCGAGGAATTGGTGCGGCGGGGTCATGAAGTGACGCTCTTCGCCAGCGGCGATTCCGTCACGTCCGCGCGGCTCGTCGCGGGCGCCGCGCAGGCGATACGATTAAACCCCGCGATCATCGATTATATCCCTCATTACATGATCATGCTCGACAAGCTGCGCCGCTCCGCGCACCATTTCGACATCCTGCATTTCCATATCGACAGCTTCCACATGCCTTTGTTTCGCGACATGGGGGCCAAGACTGTGACGACGCTGCATGGACGTCAGGATTTGCCCGACCTGCTCCCGATGTACCGCGCCTTTCCGGAGATGCCGCTCGTTTCGATCTCGAATGCACAACGACAGCCGATCGCCGAGGCGAATTTCGCCAAAACGATCTATCATGGACTTCCGCTTGACCTCTTGTCCCCCAATTATGAACCGCGGGGCGGATATCTCGCATTTCTCGGTCGCATTTCTCCGGAAAAGCGCCCTGATCGGGCCATAGCCATAGCGAGCGCACTAGGCCTCCGGTTGAAGATCGCCGCAAAAGTCGACAAGGCGGACGAAGCATACTTCCGCGACGTCATCGCACCGCTGCTCGATCGGCCCGGTATTGAGTTCGTGGGCGAGATCAACGATCGCGACAAGATCAAATTCCTCGGGGATGCGCTCGCTTTGCTGTTTCCGATCGACTGGCCCGAACCGTTCGGTCTTGTGATGATCGAAGCGATGGCCTGCGCAACGCCGATACTGGGGTTTCGTTGCGGGTCGGTTTCCGAAATCATCGACGATGACGTCACCGGGCGCGCGGTCGCGAGCGTCGACGAAGCCGTTCGTCTGCTGCCGCACGTCATGCGCCTCGATCGACGCGCAGTGCGGCGACGTTTCGAAGAGCGCTTTTCGGCCTCGCGTATGGCGGCGGACTATTTGGATGTCTATCGCAGCCAGAGCCGGAGCGTCAAACCAGGACGCGGTATGTTCGACCGCTCGCCTGGACCCAATGTCATCGCGCTCCCGATCAAGAACGGCATTCCAAATCATGCAAATTGAGGCCAAGCCTCGAAAAGTCGAGAGCGACGCTGGCGCGCCCGATACGATGGTGGAAGCGCCGTTTTACATTTCTTCCACCGGCCCTTCAACGCGCCCGCGTCGCATTTTGAAGCACGGTGATACTTTCGCGGTCTTTGACAGCCATGGCGATATGGGGGCGTCAGCCGGCGGCCCAGACGGTCTGTTCGACCACGATACCCGCTATCTCTCGCGATTCGAACTGCTTATTAACGGGATGCAACCGTTGCTGCTCGGCTCGAGCGTTCGAGACGACAATCTTACATTGACCGCGGATCTGACCAATCCTGATATTTTTTATGAAGGGCGCATCATATTGCCGCGCGATACGCTGCATATCGTTCGCACCGCCTATCTCTGGAACGGCGTCGCGCATCAGCGTATCGCGATCGGCAATCATGGGGAGACATCGGTCGCTTTCACTTTAGCCCTTTCGTTTGGCAATGACTTCGCCGATCTGTTCGAAGTGCGCGGGCAGCAGCGCCAGCGGCGCGGCCATTTGCGCGAGTCGGCGCCTGGGGGGGGCGAGGTTTCTTTTGCTTATCAGGGCCTCGACGGCGCGGCGCGACGCACCGAATTGCGTTTTGAACCGACGCCCACCGAACTGATCGCCAGCGCGGCCACCTACAGTTTGAAGCTGGAGGCGCGTGAGCCGCTTTACATTTATTTCTGTGCCGAATGCCACGGCCTCAAGCCGCCGCAACGAATGACCTTCTTCAAAGGCCTCATGGCCGCCAATCGCGATCAACGATGGGCCTCGCGGCATGCGGGAACCGTGGAGACTTCGAATCAGGTGCTAAACGAAGCCTTATGTCGCGGCATGGCCGATCTTCGCATGCTGATCACGCAAACGCCGGAAGGCGCCTATCCCTACGCCGGCATTCCCTGGTACTCCACAACCTTCGGCCGCGACGGCCTGCTGACCGCGCTGCAAATGCTCTGGTGCGATCCCACGATCGCCAAGGGAGTGCTAAAGCGTCTGGCGGCATTCCAGGCGACAGCGGTAGACGCGGCCGCCGACGCTGAGCCGGGCAAGATCGTACACGAGATGCGGGGCGGTGAAATGGCGGCTCTGCGAGAAGTGCCGTTTGGCCTCTATTATGGTTCGGTCGATGCGACGCCGCTTTTCGTCGTCCTGCTCGGTCTTTACGTAGAGCGCACGGGGGATGAGGCGACATTGCGCGAATTGTGGCCAGCGGCCGAAAAAGCCTTGACTTGGATGGAGTCGTTCGGCGACCGGGACGGCGACGGCTTTCTGGAATATGGGGGCGCCGACGCCGAAGGATTGCAACACGGTCTGCGCAATCAGGGGTGGAAAGATTCCTTCGACGCCATATTCCATGCGGACGGCGCATTGGCGCAGGGTCCGATCGCGCTGTGCGAAGTGCAGGGCTATGCTTATGCGGCTAAGAAACTGGCGGCGCAATGCGCGCGCCGTCTAGGTCATAACGATATAGCCGAGGAGCTTGACAAAACCGCCGAGCGCTTGGCCCAACAATTCGAGGACGCGTTCTGGTGCGAAGATCTCGGCCTCTATGCGATCGCTTTGGATGGCCAGAAAAAGCCGTGCCGCGTTCGCTCGTCGAACGCAGGACATCTGTTATGGACAGGGATTGCGCGGCCGGATCGGGCCCGCCGCGTCGCGGATGCGATGATTTCGCCGGATTTCTTTTCCGGCTGGGGCGTTCGAACGATCGCCAAGGGGGAGCCGCGCTACAACCCGATGTCCTACCATAACGGCTCGATCTGGCCGCACGACAATTCCCTTATCGCGCTTGGCTTCTCGCGTTACGGATTCAAGGAGCATGCGGACAAGGTGTTTGAGGCGGCCTTCGCGGCCGCCAGCTATATGGATCTGCGGCGGTTGCCCGAGCTCTATTGCGGCTTCCGCAGACGGCGCGGCGCAGGGCCGACGCTCTATCCGGTGGCCTGCTCGCCGCAGGCTTGGGCAAGCGGCGCGCTCCTCCTGATGATTCAGGCCGCGCTCGGGATCGAATTCGCGCCGGACGCGAAGGAAATCCGCTTCAGGAACCCGCGCCTGCCTGTAACCTTCAATCGGATCATCCTGCGTCATCTCGGCATGAGCGGCGCCGAGGTCGATATCGAGCTCAGACGCTCCGGGGAGCATGTTTCGATGCGCGTTCTGCGCAATAGTGGGGCGGTTCAAGTCTCAATGGTCGTTGGTTAAACTGAACGCGCCATCGACCTTTAAGTTGATAAGCATATCGAACGTTCTCAAGCGGCAGTGCGTTAGCATAAAGCGCCGCCGCGGGGACGAACCCCGGACGCGAGCAACCTTCGAGTTCGATATGGCTTTTCCCGGCTGTGGGCCGCGCCGCGGCTTCGAAACCAATGAGCATATTTCCGCAGCCTTCCACCCGTCTGAATAGGCTCATCGCCGTAGCATTAATCGGACTTCTTCTCATCCTTAGCCGGAGGCTTCTTGTCCGCTTGCGGCGGCGGCCTTTCGGACTTCATCGCCGGCGCCGCCTGCGGCTCCCTCTTCAGCTCGGGCGCGGCCGGCTTCTCGGCCTTCATCGCAGGCTCGGGTTTCGGCTCGTCTCTCTTCATCTCAGTCGTCGCCGGCTTTTCCTGCCGCTGCGGCGGCTCGGCCTTTGGCTCATCCTTCTTCATCTCGGTCGCCGCCGGCTTCTCCAGCCTCGGCGCCGCTTCGACTTTTGGCTCGTCCTTCTTCATCTCGGTTGATGCCGGCTTCTGCGGCTTCCCTGGTTCCGCTTTGGGTGCTTCCTTCTTCATATCGTCGGACGGCGCTGGCTTTTCGGCCTTCCGGTCCTCGGCTTTCGGCGCTTCCCTGGTCGAATCGCTGGCGGGCTTTTGACCCACCGGTTCCTTCTGGGCGCCGGCCTTGGGCGTCTCGTCAGCGCCAGTAGCGGACGACGTACTTCCCTCCTTGTTGGTCGCGTGCGTGACTCCGGGGCCTTTTAGTTCGCCGGGACGCGTCGTCGCGGCCACCTCGGGTGAGCCGTGGTTTTGCTTGGAAAAAAGCGCCTTGTCCTTGCTCGCCGCTTCGACATGTTGCTTCTGCGCGGCCGTTTGCTCAACGTGCTTTGCCTTAACGAGGGCCTGCTGCTGCGCGGTTGGCCGCGCAGAGGTTCCGCCATTGCCGCCATTGAAGCTGACCCTGTTGTTCGTATTGTTGACGACGATGGTCTTGTTGTAGACATTCTTGATCGTGACATTGGCGATGTTATTGGCCGCGCGATTATAGAAAAACGCGCCGTGATCCCAATGCCCGCCATCATAGCCTTCGCCGCCGTAACCGTAGCCATAGTCGACGCCGCCGTAGAAGCCGACTTGTGGCGCCCAATAACCTACGTAGAAGACATAATTGCCGTCATTCCATCCCCAATAGCCCGGCGTCCAAAGCAGGCCAGGTTCCGGCGCTTCGACCCAAGTGCCCGGCACCCAATAATAATCGGCTGCGGATTGATCCCACGCCCAATAGCCGGGCGCCCAGAGGTAGCCGTCCTCGGGAATCGGCGGCTGGTCGTAAAACGGCAGGGGCGGTGGAGCGACGCTCACTGTGATGTCGATTGAAGCTTGAGATAAAGCCCCTGTCGAAAGCGCAGCGACGGAGCTCGCGCCCAGTATGATTGCGAGCGCGGAGGATCTGAGATTCAACATGAAAGCAGTCCCGACTGATTGAGTAAACTGTTTGTGAACTCTGCCGGCGCTGTTCCGTTCCATCCGTTGGATTTGACTATCTGGGCTTCGATTCGCTTTCTTTTGACCCTTGCTCGCCGAGGGCCCGCAGTGCATGAACGCTGTCTTTTCTGGCGAACGCTCGTGAGGGGCATTCGAAGATTGCGGCGGCGAACGGCGTGCCCCGTCCTGACGCCAATTCGCCAAGCAGAAGCGGGGGTAAGTGCGGGTCCGAACTCGGCTCAAGTCGAATTCACGGTGCAGCCAGTCGAATGCCGCCACAACCGCTAGATTGCGATCGGACGGCATTGCTGGCCGCGGCGTCAATGAAAGACCGGAACCTAATCTGCGGAAATGCGTTTGCGACGCAAACAGAAGTCGCTGTCGGGCTCCGGCGGCCGCCGACGCTTTTGTTCGGCGAGATCGTGGAGAGATATGATCTGATGGCAGGCAACGCATTGGCCATCTTGTTGGCTCTATCTCTCCTGGCTGGCGGCTGCGCGAGTGTGCCGCGCGCCCCGTTCACGGAGGCCGAAGAGGATGCGGCCGCGCCGAGCGGTCTAAGCGCCGTCCGCTATTGGGCCGATGCGCCGGCGAGTGCCTTTCAGAACACGAAGCGTCGCGCGGTTCCGCAAAAGGGGCGGCCCTTTACATATCTTGCCTTGTCGGGTGGCGGCGGCGGCGGCGCCTATGGCGCGGGGGTGCTTAATGGGTGGACTGAGGCCGGCGAACGGCCCGAATTCACTATTGTTTCCGGCGTTTCGACCGGCGCGCTGATTGCCCCGTTTGCTTTTCTCGGCTCAGCCTATGACGAAACGCTGAAGCAAATGTATACCAGCGGTCAGGGCGAGGGCTTGATTGAACAAGCCAATCCTCTTGGTGCAATATTCGGAAACGGACTGGTCAGCCGCGCTCCCTTGCGCCGACTCGTCGAACGTTACCTGAGCGAGGACTTGCTGAACGCCATCGCCCGCGAGGATCAAAAGGGGCGCCGCTTACTGGTCGTCACGACGGACCTCGATGCGCAGCGCGCGGTCGTCTGGGACATGGGAGCCATTGCGGCCGCCGGTGGCACACAATCGTTTAAATTGTTTCGTGACGTCCTCGCCGCGTCGGCGAGCATTCCCGTGGTTTTCGCTCCGCAGCTTATTGATGTTCAAACCGCCGATCGAAGCTTTCAGGAGATGCACGTCGACGGGACGGTCAGCGCGCCCATCTTCACGTTGCCGGACGCAGTGCTGTTTGGCGGCAAGAAGGTTGCCGCGGGGAGCGCCCGGCCGGACCTATACGTGATTGTCAATTCACGGATCGACCCCGGTTTCGAAATTGTGCCCAATCAAGCAGAGGCCATCGCCGCGCATTCCTTTTCAACGATGAACCGGATCGCCACCAAAGCCGTGCTCGCGCAGACCTACAACGCTGCCGCCTCGGAAGGCTTTAGATTTCATCTCAGCTATATCGGAAAGGACCATCCCGAGAGCGGCGGAACTGGATTCGAGACTGTTTCGATGCGAGCGCTTTATGAATATGGCTACGAGAAAGCCCGCGCCGGATCGTTCTGGGTGACGAAGCTGTCGCAGGTAGAAGCGGCAAAAGAAGCAGCGACCGCATCCCGTTGAGTTCGGCTGCATCGTTTCCATTTTTGACCGCCTGGAATAGGAGGGTGCGCGGATGGGGCGGACGCTCGCTTTTCTGGCGACAAACCGGGCATCGGGGCGTACGTTAATCTGGCGGCGCGGACCAAGCGCGCGGACGACCCGGATCGATCACAAGGTCGGACCTCTGCATCGCCGGTTTTGCCTCACCGCTGCGGCCAAAGTTGATCACGCGATTTCAATGTCGGCCGCCGCGCGAGAAACAATTGCCATCCCGGGACAGCGTCGCGCTCTGGGGGCTGTTCGACATGGGTGGCCATGACTTGTGAGCGTCCCGGCCACCCTTACCCGTAGCAAATCGCCTCGGCGTCAGGCGGCCAATTTGGCGGCTGCCATTTTGTCGACCTTGCTGGCGCCAATCTGGTTCAACATCTGATCCGCCTTCATTTCTTCCTGCAGCGTTTCGTCGAGCAGGGATGCGGCCTTTGGGAGTCCCAATTGCTTCGCCCATGCGATGAGAGCGCCATAGCGCGCCATCTCGTAGTGCTCAACCGCCTGTCCCGCCGCTACCAGACCAGTGTCGAGCGCCGCGCTGTCGCCGAAATCCTCAATCGTCTCTTCGCCTTCCGCGAGGATGCCGTTGATCGCTTCGCAGGCCTTCGCTTGTGGGCGCTTGCCGATCATTTCGAACACCTGCTCGAGGCGCTCGATATGTCCTTGCGTTTCCTCGCGATGCGCAGTGAAGGCTTGCTTCAGTTCGGCGACTTTCGTCGCCTTCGCCATCTTGGGCAGCGTTCGATAGATCTTCTTCTCCGCGAAATAAATGTCCTTCAATTGTGCCAGAAACAGATCATTGAGTGATTTTTCAACCATGGGAACTCTCCTTGTCATCGCTTTGGGTTACTCTGGACGGAGCATTATAGTTCCGACATCCGATGATTTTTCCTCTGGGCCGGGTGGCTTTCCCGTTGGCGCGAAGTAATGTCATACCAGCGCGCTCCTTGCTTCAAAGCCCAGCAAAGATGCGGAGTCGCCGAGAGCGCGTAACGACAAATCGAATCGAAGGGCGCTTCATCTCGACCTTTTTATCGTCGGCCCGACCGCCTCAGGCCCGGTGATCCCACTCCCGGGCTGTGTGGACGCGGGCGGATCGCTGGCCGGGAACGACTGCGTCAATTCATCGGATAGCTGGCGGTCCTGGTCGCCCTTCGATTTTCGCTCTTGCTTTTCTTTGGTCACTGCACCCTCCTGACTGGCTGGTTGCGGCTGGATAAGGGCGTCAACCCACCGTCGGGAGATCGTCGCGGATGCGCCCGCCCAGTGTCGCCATGTAGCTCGCGGAAAAGGCGCCAATCAGAAGCGAAACGAAGGCCCAAAGCGCCGCATA
>Ga0209006_10001606_pt1 | contig 20540 bp, 13 predicted proteins | sample JacPin_JW_Ref_O2_FD_188567 | JGI IMG/M metagenome (GOLD analysis project Ga0209006, IMG submission 188567) | Forest soil microbial communities from Algoma, Ontario, Canada - Jack Pine, Ontario site 1_JW_Ref_O2 (SPAdes) (version 2) | ecosystem: Environmental > Terrestrial > Soil > Boreal...
AAGGTCGCGAGTGTCTCGCGACCGAAATTGGAACTGAAAGGCTTTGGCAAAATCAGCTTGGGGCCAGGGGAGACCGGAACGGTGACGCTATCCTTGCGCGCCTCTGAGCTGTGTTTTCTCGACATGCGGCTCGAGCCCGTATTCGAGCCGGGTGAAGTCGAGATACTGGTCGGCCCCTGTGCCGACAGAACGCAGCTGCTGGCGGCGAGCATCCAGTTGGTCGGCAGCTGAACCTGAAATTTATTATCTATATATCAATAGATTACAATCATTAATAACTGTTATTTCTAGTATCTCTACACGGACTACGAGTGCGTCTTGCCGCGGCCGTCTGCGCACGCCCATTGGTAGACGTTTTCGCCGGGCGTCCCCGGCACGATCGGTACCCAGACGGCCTCTTTGACGTCGGTGGCCTCGCTTTCTTCGCTGCCCATAATGTTGTTGTCGGAGTAATAGATAAGCAACAAGGCGCGCGCGCGTTCATTCGCGCAGTCGTATTGGATCTTTTCCACATAGCTCAAATAGACGTTGCCGTTGTTGCTTCGCTGCGGTTCGGGATATTCCTGACGCAGCCACGCGGTTACGAGTTTGCCTGAGCGTTTCAGCTGATGCTCGGTGCTAAAGGATGCCCACGACCCGTCAGGGGCGACCGATCGAAATTGCCACCCGCCCGCGGTGAGCGGATCTAAGGTGCGAACCCAGCCCATGGGATCTGCTTTGCGTGCGGCGCGCTGCGCGGCCAGCTTTTCTGCCTTTGCCTTCTCGTCGGCCTGGGCTTGCGCGTGCTGTGCCTCCCACATCTTTTGCTGCTCAGGGGTTTGCGCGGCGCAGATCGCGGATTGCAACAGGCAAACGCCGGCAAGAGCGGCCGCAAGTAAACGATGATACGTCGGGTTCATGGCTGTCATTTTAAGTCATTGTCGTTATTGTCAGCATGATAGTTGAAGGCCATGCGGTGATAGTAGTGGCGGATGAGGACCCCGTCCCGCATCAGCACATCATCCTCGATCGGCCCTAATCTCTCCACCCCCGCTCGAATGAACTTATCGTCCAACTCGCCCGGAGTCCATGCGACGAGCAGCAGGTTTCGGCCTTCCAGCGACTTGGGGGGCAGCCATAAGCCATACATCAGGCCCATGCCGCCGAACAGGTGGCTGTTCGCAGTCTGAAGCCCTGAGGCGGTGTGCGCACCGCCGTAAAAGGCAAGTTCGCTGGCGATGGCATATCGATCCATGCCCACAATGAGCGGCTGGGTACCGGTTTCCTTGCCGTAGGCGTTTGCCGTCTCGAGGACATGCGCGCTCAAGTCCCGCCATCCCACGGGAATCGCTTCGATGTGCTTGTCGTAACCGACGCCCGGCAGTCCGAGCACCAAGTAGTGCAGGCCGGCGCCGTAGATCAATAGCATCACGACGATGGTGGGCATCCACGCGGCGCGAATGCACTTCGCGAACCGCACCGCGCGCAGATCTCGATTCACCATGACGTAGGCCATGGCAGGCAGCGCCGCCGTCCAGGGCGCTCCGGTCCAATCCAGCTTCACCTCGTGGCGCACACTGAAGACGGTAAACACCAAGACGGGAACGAGAATGGCGAGATTGAACAGCCGGCGGCGGCGGATCGCATCGGACGTCTCGGCGCCCGCGTGCCGCCCCAGCAGTGCCGCGATAACTGCCAGCAGTCCGGTCGGAGTGATCAACACGATGATGGAGCCGATCAGCTTGTGCAGGGCGAATTGCGGTGTCTCAGCCAGCCGCCGTGATGTTTGAAACGCGAACGATGCCCACTCGTGCTGCGCATTCCAGATAATGACGGGAGAAAAGATGGCCAGGGCCAGGAGAGCGCCGACATAGGGCTCGGAGCGGGTCCACCAGCGGCGCGCTTGCGGATCCCACACCATGAAAACTGCGGCCACGGCGCCGAGAAGGGCGATGGTGTATTTCGAGATCATGCCCAGTCCTAGGCAGATGCCCGCAAACCACCAGGCCCGGGATTGGTTGCCAATCAAGGCGCGCTCCAGAAAGTAGAGCGACGCCGCCCAGGCTGCGACCAGGGGAGCATCCGGCGTCATGAGCAGGCCGGAAAGGAAGAAGAACGGCAGCGCCTGAACCAGCAACAAAGCAGCCAGCGCAGTCGCGGCGCCAAAGAGGTTGCGAGTCAGTTTATACACAAACACCGAGGTGATCGCGCCGCAGAGCAGGGCTCCGGCGCGCACGCCAAATTCTGTTTGCCCGAACACCGCCGTTGCCACGCGGATCAACCATGCCACCATCGGCGGATGATCCAAGTAGCTCAGGTCCAAGTGCCGTGAATAATTCCAGTAATAGGTTTCCTCCGGCAGCATTTCAACCGAACCGGCATAGACCAGCCGCAGCACAAAGGCATAGACGATGAGTGCGACCGCGGCATTGCGCCAGCGCGGTGCGGTGACTGCGAGGCCGAGCGAAGCTGCGAAAAGAATGCAAATTTGGGGCGCCCATCCCCAGCGCTGCACCAGCAGCGCCAGCACGCCGGCGCGCAAGACAAGCGCCATGAGACCGACGACTGCGCTGCGCAACGCGATGCGCCAGGCTGCGGGCTGATCCTGGGATGCGCGCAGCGCCGGCCAGCGCAACAACAAGCTGAGGGCATAGCCGAGGGCAAATGCGTAGGTATTGCTCGCGCGCAGCGATACGCCGGCGCCAACCAAGGCGCAAAAAGCCAGAATGTCCAGCAAGGGCGCCAGCAGAAGTCCGAGGCGTCGAATGTTGAGCGCGGCTACAGCCACTTGGCTTTTTTGAATCTAAAATAAAGCAGCACGTCTATCGCGCCCATGAAGAGCAGGGAAGCGGCATAGCCGTAGCGCCACTTCAATTCCGGCATATGTTCGAAATTCATGCCGTAGATGCCTGCGATCATCGTCGGGATCGCCAGCAACGCCGCGTATGCGGCGAGCCGCTTCATGGTTTCATTCTCCTGCAGCGTGATGAAGGACAAGTTCACCGATATCGCGGTCGCGATGGTGTCGCGGACCGAATCGGCGGTCTGGTTCAGCCGTAGTAGATGATCATAGATATCCCGGAAATATTCCGTGATATTGACGCACAGCGCGGGCACTCGGCCGCCGGTCAGATTTGACACGCCTTCCAGCAGCGGCGCCACGGCATGCTTCATGACCATCAGCCGCTGCTTGAGCGCGTACAGCGCTTCAATGTTGTCGCGCGGCGCGCCCTGCGGGGCGAAAATCCGCTGTTCAATGCCGTCCAGTTCATCCTCCAAGGTGTCGAGAATTGGAAAGTAGCGATCGACGACGGCGTCGATGACGGCATACAGGACAAAGCCTGGACCTTGGCGCAGCAGTTGCGGTTCTCGCTCACAGCGCGCACGCACTTCGGCCAAGCCTTTTTGCGCCCGGCTGCGTACCGTGACGATGTAATTAGGCCCCGCGAAAATGGCCAACTCGCCCACGTGGTACTCGCCGGAAGTCGGTTCAACCAGATGCAGCACCGCAAACAATGAGTCGCCGTATTCGTCAACCTTGGGCCGTTGGTGTCCCACCAGCGCATCCTCGACGGCGAGCGGGTGCAAGTCGAAGGCTGTTTGCATTTCCGCGAGTTCGGCCGCGGATGGCTCTTGCAAGGCCACCCAAACGAAGCAATGGGGCCGATGCAAGTAATCTCCTATTTGCGCGGCCGTAATGTCGCCGATTTTGGTACCGTCCTGGTACGCGACGCAGCTGATAAGCATGCGCCTAAGTCTACGGCAAAGAGGCTAGGGTCTGGGGTGCAGCCTCGTCGCTGGTCGGGGAAGCTGGCGGCTGCACTTCCCGCAAAGACGCGCTCGAAGCATCGATTGGCACAGTCATCACCACGCGCAATCCCGGGCCGTTATCGAGCAGTTCCAGCGCGCTGCCATGCAGTTTTGCCACCGCCTGAACCAGGCTCAATCCGAGACCGACACCCGGCGTGCCGCGGCTGGCGTCGCCGCGATAAAACCGCTGCATCACCTTGGTCTTTTCCGCATCATCGATGCCAGGCCCGTTGTCCGAAACGGAAATCTCCGCGCGCAGATCATCGCACCGCTGAACCGCGACCTCGATCGATCCGCCCTGCGGCGCGTACTTGAGCGCATTGTCGATCAAGTTGCTCAACGCCTGGGCGAGCAGCACCGGATCCGCGGACACCGATAGAGGACCGTTCGAGCGCATCTTGAGATCGATATTTTTGAGCTCGGCAGCCGGCTCGTAGAATTCGACCGCATTGGCCGCGAGGTCCGACACATCGAGCGACACGAAACCGGAGCGGCGCATGCCGGCATCAATCTCTGCCAGTCTCAAGAGCGCATCGAAGATGCGGATGACCCGATCGACATCGGCCACCGCGCCATCGATCTCTGTGTAAGTCTCTTCGGTCGAAGGCCGGATCAGCGAGAGTTCCTCGAGGCGTGATCGCAGCTCGGCCAGCGGCGTTCGCAGGTCATGTGCGATGGAGTTCGATACATTGCGCACGCCGTGCACCAGCAGTTCGATTTGATCCAGCATGCCGTTGATGGTGCGCGACAGGGTGTTTAGTTCATCGTCGCTCAAATGGGTCGGGAGTCTGTGCTTCAAATCGCCGTGAATGATGGCGGAAACGGTTTGGCGAATGCTGTTGACGCGCGACATCAATGCGCGGCGCGTGATGATGCCGACCAACAATCCGGCGATGCACAGCACCGCCACCGCGGCGCTCAATCCATACCAGAATCGAGTCTGCAACGGCCTAAAAAGGGCGTTGTCGCGGCCCACCAGCAGGTTATAGTCGCCCAGCATGGCAACGTGGACCAGCGCTTCCTGCTCGCCCTGCGAACCCACGTTGACCTGAATGGTGTAATTCCCCGGCGTCTGCGGCACGGTGGTGGGCCAGGCGCGCAAATTGCCGGCGAGGGGATGCATCGACGCGTCAGTCAGCAGCAAGATTCTCTCGCCGGCGATTTGCAAACTGACGCGGGTGTCGATAAAGGTCTTGACCGCATCGGCCCCGTCGCGCTTGTAGATGTCAGTGATGCGCTGCGCGTCGGCTTGCAGGATTTCGGCGCGTCCGTCTTGAATGGTCACCTGCCACGCGTACCACAGCGGCGCGGCGAACAGCACCAGTGCCGTCAACCCCAAAGCCACGTAGCCCAGCGCCAGGGACAGCGCGGACGAGCGGATCATGCTAGTCACTCGCGGTCACCGTGTAGCCGGCATTGCGAACGGTCTTTAGCAGCGGGCGCTCGAACTCTGCGTCGATCTTCTGACGCAGCTTGCTGATATGCACGTCGACCACGTTGGTTTGCGGATCGAAGTGGTAATCCCAAACATTTTCCAACAGCATGGTGCGCGTCACGACCTGGCCCGCATGGCGCATGAGGTATTCCAGCAGCTTGAATTCGCGTGGCTGAAGTGTAATCGGCCTGTCGCCCCGGGTCACCTTGCGCGTCAGCGGGTCCATGTGCAAATCGCCGACGCTGAGCGGAATTTCATGATCGACGCCTTCCGCCCGGCGATGCAGCGCGTCAATTCGCGCCAACAGTTCGCCAAAGGCGAAGGGCTTGGTCAAGTAGTCATCACCGCCGCTGCGCAGTCCCCGAATGCGATCGTCGACCTCCGACAGCGCGCTCAAGATCAGGATCGGCGTGCGCTTGCCGGCTTTGCGCAGCACCTCAATGATGGCGAGCCCATCGATGTCGCCCGGCAGCATGCGGTCCATGATGATGACATCATACGGCTCGCTGGCCGCCAGGAACATGCCGTCTCGGCCATTCCCCGCATGATCCGTCGTGTGTCCGGCTTCCTGCAGGCCCTTGATGACGAATTGCGTGACGCGTTCATTATCTTCGACCAGCAGAATCTTCATGTGTGCTCCCCGAGGGGTGCGTGCGCATCCGACTGCTCCTCCGCCAACGCGGCTGCCGCATGCTTCTTTTGCCGCCGGCCGCGCATCTTGGCGCTGAATTCGTCCAAGTACAGGTAGATAACGGGCGTCGTAAACAACGTCAGCGCCTGGCTCAAGATCAGGCCGCCCACCATGGTGTAGCCCAGGGGTCGGCGCAACTCGGAACCCGTTCCGTGCCCCAGCGCCAGCGGCAGCGCCCCGAGCAAAGCTGCCATGGTGGTCATCATGATGGGTCTGAATCGCAGCAGGCACGCCTGGCGGATGGAATCGTGGGGCGAGAGATGCTGTTCGCGTTCGGCCTGCAACGCGAAATCGACCATCATGATGCCGTTTTTCTTGACGATGCCGATCAGCAGGATGATGCCGATCAAGGCGATGACGGACAGCTCGATATGGAATATGAGCAATACCAAGAGCGCGCCGACACCCGCCGAAGGCAGCGTCGATAAAATGGTCAACGGATGAATATAGCTCTCATAGAGCATGCCGAGAATGATGTACACGGCCACCAACGCCGCCAGGATCAGGTAGGGCTGACTCTTCAAGGAACTTTGAAAGGCCTGAGCGGTACCTTGGTAGTTGCCGTTGATCGTCGCGGGCAAGTGCATTTGCAGCGAGGCGCGGTCGATCGCTGTGACGGCATCGCCGAGTGCGGCACCCGGGGCGAGATTGAACGACAGGGTTACCGCCGGAAACTGTCCCTGATGTTGGATCGAAAGATAGGTCACGTGCTCGGTGTCGAACTTGACCATCGTGGACAGCGGTACCATTTGGTTCGTCAGCGGCGACTTCAGGTAAATCTTCTTCAGCGACTCCGGATCGCCCTGCAGTGACGGCGTGATCTCCATCACCACATGGTAGCTATTGGCCTGCGTAAAGTACTGGGCGGCCTGGCGTTGTCCGAAAGCATCGTAGAGCGCCTGGTCGACCGCCGCGGGTTGAATGCCAAAACGCGACGCTTGATCGCGATCGATCGTCATCGACAGCATGCCGCTGCTGGTTTGCTGATCCGAAGCCACGTCGCGTAAGCTCGGAAGCTTCTGCAAGGCCTCGAGCATCTTCGGCGCCCATTCGTTCAACTCGTTGATGTCCGAGTCCTGCAAGGTGTACTGGTACTGAGTACGCGATGTGCGGCCGCCGACGTTCAAATCCTGGGCCGCCTGGACGAATAGCTGTATCCCAGGCACCTTGGCCAGCTGCGGCCGCAATCGCGTGATGATCTGATCAGCGTCTGACTTGCGGTCATCCCGGGGCTTGAGACCGATGATGACAAAACCATTGTTGAGGGGGCGATTCCCGCCGATGCCGGTACCGTAGCTGGCGATGTCCGGATCTTTTGAAATCACGTCCGTCACCAAGTGCTGGCGGCGCACCATCTCGTCAAACGAAATGTCCTGCGGCGCATCCGTAAGGCCGGAGATGATGCCGGTGTCTTGCTGCGGAAAAAATCCCTTCGGAATGTAGATGTACAGCAGCACGGTCGCGGCGACGGTGATAATGAATGTCAGGAGCGTGGTGCGCTTGTGATCCAAGCAAATATCAAGCCCGCGGGTATAGCCGGCCAGCAATTTGTCGAAGGCGCGCTCGATCACCATGTAGGCCTTACCGTGCTTGGCATGCTTTTCATCCCGCAAAAACAATGCGCACATGGTGGGGGAGAGGGTCAGCGCGACGAAGGCCGACACCGCGATGGTCATCGTCATGGTGATCGCGAATTCTCGAAACAAGCGGCCGATGATGCCGCCCATCAATAGCAGCGGAATGAACACCGCGACCAGCGAGACACTGATAGACAAAATCGTAAAACCGATTTCTCCCGCCCCTTTGAGGGTTGCCTCCAGCGGCGTCATGCCGTCTTCAATATGCCGGTAGACGTTCTCCAGCATCACGATGGCATCGTCCACGACAAAACCCACGGCGATGGTGAGCGCCATCAAGGACAGATTGTCCAGGCTGAAGTTGAGCACAAACATCATCGCCACGGTGCCCAGCAGCGCCAAGGGTACGGTGACACCGGGAATGATCGTTGCCCAGGCGTTGCGCAAAAACAGAAAAATCACCAGCACGACCAGCGCAATCGTGATCAGCAGCGTGATCTCCACGTCTTGTACCGAGGCCTTGATAGTCGTCGTACGGTTGGCGACGGTATCGACCTTGATGGAAGGCGGCACGGAAGCCAGGGCGCGGGGCAGCAGTGCTTGGACGCGGTCGACGGCATCGATCACGTTGGCGCCGGGCTGCTTGTAGATCAGCAACAAGATGCCCTGGCGGCCATTTTGCCAGGCGGTGATCAACGAATTCTCCGGCCCATCGACGGCGACGCCTATGTCGCGGATGCGGACTGCCCCGCCATTCTTGTAGGCAACGACCACATCGTTCCACGGCGCAGCCTTCAATAATTGATCGTTGTCGTAGATCGTAATCGCGCGATGGGGTCCGTTGATGGAGCCTTTTGGAGCGTCGACGGTGGCTAAGCTAATGACGTTGGCGACGTCCTCCAACTGCAAGCCCAACGCTGCCAGTTTGATGGGGTCGATCTGCACGCGTACGGCGGGCTTCTGTTGGCCGCCGATGCTGACTTGAGCGACGCCCTGGATCTGCGAGATTTGCTGCGCCAGAATGTTCTCGGCGTAATCATCCACGGTGGTTACCGGCAAAACGTCCGAATGCACGGCAAGAATCAGAATGGGTGAGTCGGCCGGGTTTACTTTCTTGTACGTCGGGGGCGTGGGCAAATTCTTCGGCAATTGTCCGCCCGCGGCGTCAATCCCCGTTTGCACATCCTGCGCCGCCGCGTCGATATTGCGATTCAGATCGAACTGCAACGTGACCTGTGTGGTTCCCAACGCGTTGGTCGAGGTCATTTGCGTGAGACCTGAGATCTGCGCAAATTGAGTCTCGAGAGGCGTGGCGACGGACGAGGCCATGGTTTCAGGGCTCGCGCCCGGCAAGGTTGCCGAGACGGAGATGGTCGGGAAGTCCACTTGCGGGAGCGGTGCGACCGGCAGCAGCGGAAATACCACCAGGCCGACGAGGAAGATGCCACCCATCAATAGCGAGGTGGCAATCGGCCTGCGGACGAATGGCTCTGAAATGCTCATGAGGCTTTCGGCGCCGCGGCGTTATCGCGCACATGCACGCCCGCTTGCAGCCGGTATTGATTGCTCGTCACGACACGCTCATTCAAGGCGATGCCTTTTTTGATGACGGTCAAGCCGCCGCTTTCGGGGCCGAGCTCCAACGGCCGCACTTCCACCGTTGAATCGTCCTTGACGACGTAGGTAAAGGGTCCATTGGGGCCGAGCTGCACCGCGGATGATGGCAGGGTGAGCACGTTGCGCTCGGTTCGCACCAGCACCCGGGCATTGACGAACTGGCCGGGCCATAGAGTATTGCGCGTGTTGGGGAAAGTGGCCTTGAGTCGTGCGGTGCCGGTGGTTTGATCGATTTGATTGTCGATCAGCGCGAGTGTGCCCTGGTCGAGCATGGCATCCCCGTCGCGCGACAGTGTCGTGACTTGGACGGGCCCAAGGGCGAGGGCGCCGCCGACGGTGCCTAAGTCTTCTTCGGGCAGCGTGAACACAACCGAGATGGGCTGTACTTGGGTGACCACGACAATGCCGGCCGTGCCCGCCGCGCGCACGATATTGCCCGGATCGATGAGCCGAACTCCCGTGCGGCCGTCGATCGGCGAGGTGATGCGCGTGTAGTCGAGTTGCGTGCGTGCGTTGTCGATCACGGCCTGATCAACCTGCACCTGCGCGGTAAGCTGATCCACCGTCGCGCGCTGGGTATCGACCGTTTGTTTGCTGGCGAGGTCCTGAGGCTGCAGCAGGATGTAGCGATCGTAATCGCGTTTGGCATTCGCGAGCATCGCTGCATCTTTCGCCTTCGTGGCGACTGCTTGCTCGTAGGCGGCTTGATTGGGCCGAGGATCGATCTGTGCCAGCAGGTCGCCCTTGTGCACCGTTTGGCCCTCGGTAAAGCCGATTTTCTGTATTTCGCCATCGACCCGCGCGGTCACTGTCACGGTATAGAAGGCCTGCACGGTGCCCAATCCCTGAAGAAAGATCGGCACGTCGGAGTGCTTGGCCGTGGCCGTGTCCACTGCGATGGCGGGCGGCGCGTTGCGCGAAGCCGCGTCGGCCGGCTTGTGGATCACTCGCCACGTGAACAGCAGCAGGAGCGCCAGCGCGAGGCTGCCTACAAGAGCGCGTTTTTGGAGTGTGGAGTATTTCGTCATCTACTTATCCTTGTTGCCATCCGCCGCCGAGCGCAGTGTACAAATCCACCATCGACTGCAAATGCAAAAATTGAATCTGGACCAATTCATCCCGAGCCGTGAACAAAGCGTTTTCGGTGTTGAGGACGGTGAGAATGTTCACGGTCCCGGCCGACATTTGCGTTTGTGCGAATTGAAATGCACGGCTCGCTTGTTTCACCGCTTCCTGCTGTCGAGCCTGTTGCTCCTGGGTTTGCTGAGCCGCCACCAACGCGCTTTCGACATTGCTGAACGCGGATAGCACCGACTTGTGGTAAGCGCTCAACAGTTCCCGATAGCGGGCATTGCTGAACACGACTTGTCCGCGCAGTGCGCCGCCCTGGAATATTGGCTGCGTCAGGCCCGCGGCCAGGTCCCAAATGCGGTTGGTGGGATTGATGAGGGAGGACAGGGCCGAACTCGCGTAGCCACCGCTGGCGGTCAATTGAATGCTGGGAAACAGGGCCGCGCGAGCAACCGTAATGTCGGCGTTCGCGGAAATCAACTGCTGCTCCGATTCGGCGACGTCAGGCCGGCGCGCCAGCAGCGATGAAGGCAAGCCATCGAGGACTGGCGGACTGGCCAGGTCATTGAGCGTGCCCGTATCCACATCGATCGATTCCGGGGTTTTGCCGATCAGCACCGCGAGCGCGGCTACCGATTGCCGGAACTGCTGCTGCAACGGGGGAATCGCGGCATACAGGAGTGCCACGGCAGTCTCTTGCTGTGCAACGTCCAGTCCCGTGGCGATACCGGCGGTCTGCTCCAGCTGCAGGCCGTGCAAAATCTTCTCGCCGTTGGCGAGATTGTCACGCGCCACTTGCAGCCGTTCGCGAAATTCGAGCGCTTGAAAATAGGTGCTGGCGACGCTGCTGATCACCGTGAGTGCCACGGTTTCCTTATCGTAGTGGCTGGCAAGCGCAGTGGCGAGCGCAGAGGCATGAAGCGCGCGGTTCTTGCCCCAAAAATCCAATTCATAACTGGCGCTGAACACGGGACTAAACGAGTTAAAGGTTTCGGGCCCGAAGCCGGTAACCTGAGCGCGCTGGCGCGAGGCGTCGGCGCCAAAATTCACTGCCGGCAGTAGCGCGGCTCCGGCGATACGCGCCTGGGCATCCGCCTCTTCAACTCGGGCGATGGCGGCGGCCAGATCGTCATTACTGCGCTGGGCTTCCGCAATCAAATCGTCCAGCGTCTGCGAGCCGAATCCATGCCACCAATCCGCGCTGGGCCAAATTCCCTGATCATTGGGCGCTGCTTCGTGCCATGCGGTCGGTGGGGGAATGTTCGGCCGCTTATAGGCCGGGCCCACGCTGCAGCCCCCAAGCAGCAGAAGCGCCCAGGCGCAAGCCACCCTTGCGGATAGATGTCTATTCATGGCCGTCACGCTGGACTGGGGGCGGTTAAATGCGAGTGGGTAGATTGTTAAGATCAGTTAATGAGCTGGGTTACACTCCGCGCATGCGCTTTTCCCTCATCGCCTTACCCACCGCACTTATCATAATCCTCTTGAACGCGCCCGCCGCTTGGCCACAGGAGGCGCCCGGCGAAGGCGTGGCCACAGCCCTCGGTCGAATCCGCGATGCCGGGCTCAAGGACGATTGGGCCTATCAGCGGCTCGCCGATCTGTGCGACAAGATCGGGGCGCGACTGAGCGGCTCGCCACAGGCCGATGCCGCCGTCGAGCAGATCGCCGCTGCGCTGCGGGCAGCCGGACTCAACGTCAGCCTGCAGCCGGTCAAAGTCCCGCATTGGGTGCGAGGCGAGGAGCAGGCTGAGATCATTGAGTATCCCGGCCGGCCGGCCGGGGTCACTCAACACTTACACCTGACCACGCTCGGCGGCTCGGTTGCCACGCCGGTGCAGGGCATCTCGGGGCAAGTTCTGGTGGTGCACAGCTTCGATGAATTGCGCGCGCGCGAGGGCGAGGCTCGCGGAAAAATCGTGGTGTTCGATGTGCCGTACAACGAGACGTTGGCGGTAAACGGGCGGGCAGGAACGGCCTACGGCCAAGGTGTGGTCTATCGCGCACAGGGCGCGAGCGCCGCGGCACGCGTCGGCGCGACGGCGGCGCTGGTACGCACCGTTGGCGGCGCCAACTATCGGCTGCCGCACACCGGAGAGATGAACTACGATCCGAAGCTCCCCAAAATTCCAACCGCCGCCTTGAGCGCGGAGGACGCCATGTGGGTCGCGCGTCTCGCCGCCGAGGGACCGGTCACGCTGCGCCTCAAGTTGTTGCCGCAAACTCTGCCGGACGTCGAAAGCCACAATGTCATTGCTGACTGGCCGGGGCGCGAGCGGCCTGAGGAGGTGGTGATCGTCTCGGGTCATTTGGATTCTTGGGACCTGGCGCAAGGAGCGATTGACGATGGCGCCGGTGTGACGTCGGCCATGGGAGCGGTGCGCTTGCTGCAGACGCTTGGCTTGCATGCGCGCAGAACAATTCGATTTGTTGGCTGGATGAGCGAAGAAAACGGCAGCGCCGGCGGGCAAGCCTACTTCAATCTCAACAGCGCCGCCCTCGAACGGCAGATTGCGGCGATCGAAAGCGACAATGGTGCCGGGCGGCCTTTGGGGATCTCGGCACACGTGCCGCCCGCCGCTTTAGCCCAATTCACTCCGCTCATGGCGGCGCTGTCGCCCATGGGCGCCACCCTCTTGGATCGCCGCGAGGAGCCGGGCGGCTCTGACGTCGAGTTTCTGGATGCCGCGGGCGTACCGACCTTGGCGCCCATCGTCGACACTCGAACTTACTTCGACTATCACCATAGCGCCGCAGACACGCTGGATAAAATCGAGCCGGACAATATCCGGCGGCAGGTTGCGCTCATGGCCATGATGGCCTACTTCGTGGCCGAGATGCCCGAGGCGCTGCCCCGGCTGCCGCCGTCGAAGCCGCGGGTTCGCTAGCCCGTTCCGGTGATTTTTCCGCATGGCCTCGAAGACGCAAGCTATCAGTTCCTAAGCTATCAGTTCGTACCCGAGTTCTGACCGGCGAGCAGCGTCTTGAGCACATCGCGCCAACTGAGAATGCCCACCGGCTTCAGCGCCACGTCAGTGATTGGAATGCAGGAGATTCGGTGGTCGAGGAATAGTTGGACCGCCTCAGATATCGAGGCGCGCGGCTGCAATGTAATCAGGTTTCGGCTCATGATCTGGTGGACACGCTTGTTCAGTGTGGCAAGGTCGCGGGCGTTTTCCGCGGCGCTGCCGACGTACGGACTCAAAGCCTTGAGCAAATCACGGTCGGAGACGACACCCTTGAGCTTCCCGCGATCATCGACCACGAGAAGATGATGAAACTTGAGAGTATCGAAGATTTTCTTGACGACATCGAGCCGATCATCCATTTCGACCGAGACGACGCGCCTCGTCATAATGCTGTCGACTTCCATCGCGTGGGACTATACGCCTCCGCGAGGCGCTCGCGGCGGGCGGCGTGATCCTCATCGCTTTGCGTTAGGACGCCTCCGGCGCAAGTTTTTTATGCCGGGTTATCGGTGTCGTCCCTGCCGTCCTTGCCGGTCAACGGCCCGGAACCGTCCTCGACCTCCAGCCCATCCTCGTACAATGTGTCTTCTTCGCCATCCAGCCGCAGCGTCGAGTCGGTGTTGAGAGTTTTCTCGAATGCCGTATGGGCCACCGATTTTTCTCGTTCAGAGCCGTCGAGAGCTGACCCGCGAAGCGTTGATTCGCCGCTCTTGTCAGCGGGGACGTTATCCTCATCAGCCTTAATGTCGCCCATGCACTGCTCCTTGGTTGTGTTGCCGCGACCGACAGGGTATGCCTCAATCAGGACCTCCCCATATTCCACGGGCGGAGTAGTTGTTGTAGGTGTAGGCCGACACCTGCATCGGGGAAAGCGCTCGAACCTGCTAGCCTAGTACCTTGAATGAAATCGACTATCTTCACATGCTTGCTTCTGAGCGCTCTTTGGCTGGCTTCGAGCGCGCGCGCCGCCGATCCGCAAGCCTATCAAGTCGATCTTGCCTCGGTTGGAAACGACGACATCAATCAGACTTTGAAAGCGACATCCGATTTGCTGTCGCTGCGCACTTCAGCTCCCGTTAGTCCCTTCGGCTTGATCGCACGGGCCCGCAGCGATACGGATCGGCTCAAAACGGCGCTGGAGAGCTTCGGCTACTACGAGTCTCACGTCACCATCAACATCAATGGATTACCGCTGACTGATCCGAGTCTTGGAGAGGCGTTGACGGCGCTGCCGCAGGGCAGCAGCGCGCGGGTGGCGGTCAGTTTCTCGTTGGGCACGCTTTACCATTTACGCCGCATCGACATCGACGGCGAGGTGCCGCCGCCGATCAATGCGCGACAAACCTTGGGCCTAAGCAGCGGCCAGCCCGCCGTTGCGGCCACGGTGCTGGCAGGGGGCGCGCATTTGCTTTCGGCGATGCAGGAACAGGGCTACGCATTTGCGCAGGTCGATGCACCGGTTGCCTACGAAGCGGCTGACGCCCCGGTGCTCGATGTGAGCTTTCACGTGGTTGCCGGCGCCAAGGTGCGCATCGGCGAAATTCATGTCGAAGGATTACAACGCGTGCACGAGTCCCTGGTGCGCAGAAGGCTGTTGCTTCACAGCGGCGAGATTTACAAGCCCTCGGCCATCGAGGCGGCCCGCCACGATCTTTTGGGAATGAATGTGTTCTCGCAAGTCAGCGTGCAGGTCGGCTCAAAGGCGGACGAATCGGGCGACGTGCCCATCACATTCAAACTGCGCGAAAGGCTGCGCCATTCCATCAACCTGTCCGCCGCGTATTCGAGCGACTTGGGAGGCAGCGGCGGGGTAACCTGGACCGACCGCAATGTCTTTGGGAATGCGGAACAGCTCAGCGTCACTGCGAACTTGACCAATCTGGGCGGCAGCGACACCACGGGAACGGGCTATGACACCGGCGTGAAGTACGTCATTCCCGATTTTCTGCATCGCGATCAGTCGCTGCAGTTCGCGGTCAGCGCCATCAAACAGCAGCTGCAGGCATACGATCAAACGGCGCAAACAGCCAGCGTCACCTTGAGCCGCAAGCTTTCCAGCGTCTGGACCGTGAGTGCGGGTCTGTCGGCCACCGACGAGACGATACTGCAGGTGGTCAATGCCCTGCCCAACGCCAGTGGAGTGATTGTCCCGGTCTCGGCCAAGTTCGATTACACCCTGCTCGCGGTGCCCTTCAAGGTGATCTACGATTCCACCAATCTGCCCACGGCGTTGGAAGATCCGCGTCATGGCTTTCGCGGATCCTTGACCCTCACGCCCACGCTCGCGATCGGCCATCCCAACGCGACTTTCCTGATCTCGACCTTGAGTATTGCGACCTATTTCGACCTCAATAACCTGTTGCCCATCGCACCGGGACGCAGCGTGCTGGCCGCCCGTGCCCTCGCGGGCGTCGCAGAAGGTGCCGGTGAGCTGAGCCTGCCGCCGGATCAACGTTTCTACGCCGGCGGCACCAGCACGATTCGCGGCTACGGCTATCAGCTGGTGGGGCCCATGTTCCCGAATACCGATAATCCCACCGGTGGTACGGCCATAACCACCGGTGGACTGGAATTTCGGCAGCGCCTGTACTCCAACTGGGGCTTCGTCGCGTTTGTAGATGCTGGGCAGGTGAGCGCAAGTCTCAAGCCCCTGCCTGACGACATTCGCGTGGGCGCGGGAGCGGGCGTGCGTTATTACACCCCCATTGGGCCAATCAGATTCGATCTTGCCGTACCGGTCGATCGCCGCGCCGGCGAGGACTCCTTTGAGGTTTACATCGGATTGGGGCAGGCATTCTAGTGCGCCGTTCTCTGAAAATAATTGCGTGGGTGGCGGCCGGACTGGCGCTGCTGCTGATGCTCGTGGTTGGCACGGTATTGATCTTGGGCAACACATCGGCCGGCCGGGTCCAAATCGAGAAACTCGTTGCGCGGCTGACGGGCGGAAACGTCCAACTGTCAGGATTGGCCGGCTCGTTTCCAAGTCATTTGACGTTGGAGGAACTGAAGCTCAAGGATGCCGCCGGTGTTTGGCTCACGGCCAGGAAAATCGAAGTGGACTGGACGCCTTGGGACTACCTCGAAGGCCGGCTGCAAATCGATCGCTTGCAAGTGGGCAGCGTGGACATGGAGCGCCTGCCGCAGGGTTCCTCCACCCCGAGCCAGGGCGAGGTATCCATTCCGCGCATCGACGTGGCGCAGGCTTCCTTAAATCTCGTGCATTTGGGTGCGGCGCTGGCGGGTGCGCCGACGACACTCGCGGCAAATGGCAGCGCCCATTTGCGTTCCGTGCGCGACATGCTGTTTGACGCGTCCGCGCGGCGCATGGATGGCGACGGTCAATATGAGTTGCATCTGCATTTCGATGCACAGCGCATGGATGCGGCGCTCAAGGTGCACGAGCCTGCCAACGGACCTTTGGAGAATATTTTATCGCTGCCGGGCCTGGGTGCGCTCGACGCGACACTCAATCTCAGCGGGCCGCGCGCAGCGGAACGACTTGAACTCTCGCTGCAGGCGGGCGAACTGAAGGGGCACGCCGAAGGCAGCCTCAATGTAAACGACTTGTCGGCGGATCTTGCCTTCGCGTTCGAATCCGCCGCGATGTCGCCGCGGCCGGATTTGGGCTGGGAGCGCGGCGTGCTGCGGGGCCGCTGGCTTGGCAGCCTCCGCTCGCTCAATGCCGACGGGCATTTGGAAGTCGCGCGGCTGCGCGTCCCCGGCCAGTTGCAAGTCGCGACGCTGAGTGCCGACCTCTCGGCGGAGGGCGGCAAAGCGGACCTGCACGCGCTGATCAGCGGTTTGAGAATTCCCGGATCACAGCCGAAACTACTGGAGGCGGATCCTGTGAAAATCGAGGCGTCGGTGCGCCTCGATGATCCCGCGCGCCGGGTCGATGTGACTGCCTCGCATCGCTTGTTTGACTTGAAGGGGCAGGCCATCACGGCGGGGGAACAGAGCGCGACTCTGGAGCTGCGGCTGCTGAACTTGACGCCGCTTGCCGCCTACGCGGCGCAGGACTTGCGCGGCAGCGCCGTGATCAATGCGCAAGTGTCGGGCTATCCGGCCACGACGCGCATCAAGCTTGACGCCAACGCGACGCTCACGCCGGGAACGCAGGTGTGGGCGGCCGCGGTCGGGGATCGCGCGAGATTGGAATTTTCCGGTGCGTTCAAGGACGACTCGCTGTCCATTGACGCCGCGAAACTGTCCGGCCGCGCCATCGTGTTGTCGGCCAACGGCAGCATCGGTAGCCGAGCCGTCGATGGGCGATGGGAATTGTCGTTGCCCGACCTGAGCATTGTCTCCACGGTGCTCGCGGGAAATCTAAAAGGTGCAGGGTCCGTGCAGGGCCCGATGACGGCTCTGACAGCCGATGCCAAAGTGACCTCGACGCTTTCGGTGCGCGGATCACAAAGCGGAGATCTGGCCGCGGATGTCAAAGTGCGCGGCCTGCCGTCCGCGCCGAACGGCACGCTTGCCGCGACCGGAACCTTGGATGGCGCGCCGCTGAATGTCGATGTCGATGTCTCGATGGAACGCACTCCCGAGCGCGTGTTGCACGCGGTCATTCATCGCGCCGCCTGGAAGAGCGCTCATGCCGAAGGCGATCTGAACTTGACGACCGACAAACAGCAACTGCATGGTCAGTTGACGGTGTCCGTGGCGCAGCTCCAGGATTTGCAACGCCTGCTGGGAGTGGATATCGCGGGCAGTCTGGCGGGCAATCTGGGTTTGCAGCCCGACGGTGCGCGAACCCGCGCGCGGCTGCAAGTGGATGCAAAAGACCTGACGTTTTCAGGTCTTGCCGGCAGCGTACACCTCGCCGGCGAGGGCTTCACCGATGCCTTCGCGTTCAAAGCGGGAGTGGATCTTCCGAAGCTCAACGGCGTTGCAGTGAGTTTGGGGGCGAGCGGCAATTTCAACCTTGATGCGCAAGAGATTTCAGTGGCAAGCGCGCTGGGCTCGTACGCCGGTCAGGAAATTCGCTTGCTGGAACCGGCGCGCATCCATTTTGGCAATGAGCTTGCGGTCGATCTTCTGAAGTTGGGCGCGCAAAAGGCGGAGCTCGATGTGCAAGGACAGATCTCCCCGGCCTTGGCGCTGCGCGCCTCGCTGCGGCAAGTGGAGCCCGCGCTGGTCAACGCTTTCATTCCCAACCTCTTGGCGGCCGGCGTCATCGAAGCGCACGCCGATTTGCATGGCAGCCTCACGGCGCCGGTCGGGGAGATCAGCATGAGCGCCGTGGGAGTTCAGTCCGCTGACGACGCTGCGCTCGGATTGCCTCCCGCAAACATCCACGTCACCGCAGGATTGCGCGGACACACCGCGGATATTGACGCGCGGCTCGATGCCGGTTCCGCATCGCAAATCACCGCGCTGGGCCAGGCGCCCCTCGCCGCCGATGGCGAGGTGAACATGAAAATCAACGGTAAGACCGATATGGGACTGATGAACGCCTTCCTCGAAGCGCGCGGCCAACATGCCTCCGGGCAACTCGACATCGATGCGACGATTACCGGCAACGTCGCGTCACCCCAAATCACCGGTACGCTGGATCTTAAAGACGGCAAAATCAACGACTACGGACGCGGCGTCAGCTTGACGGATATCACCGCGCAAATCGTCGGTGACCAAGGCACGTTGCTCATCAAAAGTTTCACCGCGTCGGCCGCGCCTGGCACCGTCTCGATGAGCGGCAGCGTGGGCGTATTGCAGAAGGGAATTCCGGTGGATCTGCAGATCACCGCGCGCAATGCGCAACCGCTGGTCAGCAAGCTGATCACTGCGAATTTAAATGCGGACATCACGATCAAAGGCACGGCGCGCGAACGGCTCGACGTGGCTGGAACAATGCACCTCAACAAGACCTTGATTGGCATCCCCAATGGCCTGCCGCTCAACGTCGCGGTGCTCGACGTGCGGCGTCGAGACAAGAAAGCACCGGTGGTGCGCGAGAAGCCGCTCGTCGTCGGCCTCAACGTTGCGGTGCACGCACCGGACCAGATTCTGGTGCAAGGGCGCGGGTTGGATGCCCGAATGCGCGGCGATTTGCAAATCGGCGGTACGACGGATTCGCCGCTTGTGAGCGGCGGTTTTGATCTCGAGCGTGGCACTTTTTCCCTGGCCACCGGCCGACTGAATTTTACCGAGGGCCGCGTGAGTTTCAACGGCGCGGGACTGCAGAACAAGATCGATCCGACCTTGGATTTCACCGCACAGACGAGCATCGGCGACACCACGGCGACCATGACGATCACCGGCCTCGCCGATGCCCCGGTGTTCGATTTCAGCAGCAATCCGTCCAAGCCCCAGGACGAAATCATGGCGCTGTTGCTGTTTGGCGCGCCGACGCAGCAGTTGACGCCGTTGCAGCTCGCCCAGGTGGGCGCGGCGCTCGCGTCGATGAGCGGCGTCGGGGGAAGCAACTCGCTCAATCCCTTGGTCAAGATTCAAAAGAGCTTGGGACTCGATCGCCTCAGCATCGGTGCCGGCACGACGAACGCTCAAACCGGACAGGACTCCGGTGCCAGCATCGAGGCGGGCCGCTATGTCTCGAAGAGGGTCTATATCGAGGCCAAGCAGAGCACCGCCGGCACCAGCCAAGTCGAGGCGGATGTGGACCTCACCAAACACCTAAGGCTGCAAACGCGATTGGGAAACGGCACGGCGGTACAGGGCACGACCCCCGACAACGATCCGGGCACCAGCGTCGGACTGATATATCGATTTGAATATTAGAATACCAATCGCGCGCTCGGCGCTACAATAATGGCTTCCAGGCCCCCAGGAGTTGCAAAAGAATGGATTTGAGTATCCGCGGATTGATGTGCACCGCTGTCTTGGGCATCGCCCTCGGTGCCACGTTTGCCCTTGCCGCTGAGCGGAGCCCGAGCGAGGCTCCGGACACGAAGATCGCGGTGGTGCCCGAACCGACCGAATCGCCCCGCTATTTGAAGGATGAACAGCAAGTCACCTCGGGCTCGGTGACGATCGCTGGGCGAGCGATGAGTTATCAAGCCGAAGCGGGTATTTTGGTGGTGCATGTCAAGGACCCATTGGATGATGACCCGCCGCTTCCGAAAGATGATCGCCAAGGGCCGCCGCCACCGCAGCCGCCGGAAGTAGGCATGTCCTATGTCGCTTATTTCAAGGGCGACAAGGAAGATGGCCATCGGCCTATCACCTTCATCTATAACGGCGGCCCGGGTTCTTCGACCGTTTGGCTGCACATGGGCGCCTTCGGTCCTAAGCGTGTCGTAACCGCCGACGATACGCATAGTCCGGCGGCACCTTATCGGGTGATCGACAATGAATTCACGCTGCTCGATGCCAGCGACTTGGTGTTCATCGACGCGCCCGGCACCGGCTTCGGCCATTTGCGCGGAGCG